>Ga0326728_10017510_pt1 | contig 14330 bp, 14 predicted proteins | sample MB3enrmetagenome_FD_207602 | JGI IMG/M metagenome (GOLD analysis project Ga0326728, IMG submission 207602) | Lab enriched peat soil microbial communities from McLean, Ithaca, NY, United States - MB31MN | ecosystem: Environmental > Terrestrial > Soil > Wetlands > Peat | place: USA: New York...
GGACCCGAAGGAAGCGGGACAAGCTTCCTGGCGCGCAAACTACTGGAAGCAAACGGGATCAATGCGCAGAATTCGAAGCTGATCATGATGGAGCTTCCAGCCTATGTCGACACTTTCGCGAATGGCGCCGCCGACGCAGGTTTCCTTGTTTTGGGCGCGGAGGCGAAGACCGTGCAAAGGCTGCTTCACCAGCCCGGCACCAATCTCATGAACATGGCGCAAGCCGATGCTCTGATCCAGCGCTACCCCTATCTGACTGCAGTGACGTTGCGGCAAGGTGTGGTCGACTTCGCACAGGACATTCCGCCCGCGGACACCGCGCTTGTTGCGACAAGGGCAGCGCTTCTCGTGCGCGAGGATCTGCACACGGCGCTCCAGGCTGTGCTCGCACAAGCGATTCTTGCCATACAAAGCAAGCCTACGCTGCAGTCCACGGGGGAATCCAAGCTGTTCGCCTTGGGAGTGGATGCGCTCAGCGACGATCCCGAGTTTCCGATGCCGGACGAAGTGCGCCGCATCTATAAGAACGGCCCGACCATGTTCCAGCGGGTGCTGCCCTTCGGGATTGCGACCCTGCTCGACCGCGCGTTCGTCCTGATCCTGCCGGTGATCGGTATCATCATCCCGCTCGTCCGGCTTGTGCCGATGATTTATAATTGGCGGATGCGGCGGCGCATTCTCTATTGGTACCGCGAGCTGAAAAACCTCGAAAACGATCTTCCGAAAACTGCGCCCCTAGAACTCGTCGAGAGAAAAGAGCAGGAGCTCGATCGTATTGAAGAGGCCGTCCAGAGGATTTCCGTTCCCATTCAATTCGCGGCCGATCTCTATAATCTTCGCGATCACGTGGAGTTCGTAAAGCGCCGCATCGAGCATTTGAGAGAGGGCCAGGCGAAAACTGCCACGCAACTGGCTATGGCCGGCTGGAGTGAACCGTAGTCAGCGCGTTCTCAAGGCTCCGTTCCAGGAGCTTGGTAAGGCCTTGCATGGCCTCGGCTTTTGCCTCCGCCGAGGCGGCAAGGATTTCGTCCATGCGCCTGAAATCGAGCACACGGAATTGGCCCACCGCGGGACGGATGAGGAGGTTGGGCGCGGAAGTCTTGAGCTTGGCATTGATAATCGACCGCAACGCGATTTGCTGGGCCCCCAAAAGGGTCTCCATCGGCCGGGGAAAATTGTCCTTCTGCTCGCTCGCACCGCCGCTGACGTCGGCCGCGATCACAAAATCCGTGTGCGGCGTCAAAAGGTCGAAGGGAAGCGGATTGACAAACCCGCCATCGATGAGCACCCGCCCGTCGAGCTTGACCGGGGTCAGAAGCGCGGGCAGAGCCGAGCTTGCCGCGATGGCCGGCAGAAGCGGCCCGCTCACGCTGACATATTCACTTTGCGTGAAAAAATCGGTCGCAACCGATTGAAATGGGATTTCTAAGCTTTCGAAGGTCTTCGGCAAATCCGCAGGAAGAACCACCTCGAAAATCCGCTCCGACTTAAAAAAAGCCGGCGATCCGGGGCGCCAGAAATCCCAGACCCTGCCGCGCCAGCGGAAATAAAGATGCCTGATCAGCGCGCTCCGCCTTGCGAAGGCGGCTTCGCAATAGCGGCGAATCTCGGCGGCCGGCATGCCCGAGGCGTAAGCAGCCCCGATCAGCGCCCCAATGCTCGTGCCGGCGATCATGGCCGGCTTCACGCCGAGCTCGTCGAAGGCCTCCAATATAGCGATATGGGCGAGCCCGCGCGCGCCGCCGCCGCCAAGCGCAAGACCGATCCTCACAGCCCGCACCCATTATAGTGGCCGCGAAGTCCCCCCTCACCCCAACCCTCTCCCCAAGGGGAGAGGGGGAAGGGGCCGAGTCTTGCTCCCCGAGGGGGGAGATGAGGCTTGCACCACCGCGGAGAGAGGGCCGCAGCAGACTCCCTCTCCCCGTCCGCATCCGCGTGCGGATGCGGACGCTCTAAGTTGCAAGCTCGCCAAGGCGAGCTTGCCGGAGAGGATTGGGGTGCGGGGGTCTTAAGGATTGGCTGTCTCAAGGCGCACCGCCTCCTTGCAGGAAGGGAACAAGCGCGGCAAGCGTCGCCTCGGGCGCTTCCTCCGCCAGAAAATGGCCGCAGCCGATGGCCTGCCCGCGCACGTCCGTGCACCATTCCTGCCAAATCGCAAGCGGCCCGCCGGTCTTTCCTGGAATGCCGGCCGATCCCCATAATGCGAGCGTTGGACACGCGATTTTGCGCCCCGCCGCCCGGTCCTCTTCGTCGGCCCGAAGATCGTATGTGGCGCCCGCGCGATAATCCTCGCATGTCGCGTGCAGCCGCCCGGGCTCCGCGAAGAAGGCCCGGTAATGCGCGAGCGCTTCGGGCGCGAACACCGCGCCTGAGCCGTTCCACGAGCCGATCTTATCCTCGAGCCAGCCGATCGCATCGGCGCCGATCATCCTTTCCGGCCAGGGCTCAGGCTGCGCCAGAAAAGTCCAATGAAACGTCTTCATGGCGAGTTCGGGCGTCAGCCGGTGCCACATATCGTAAGTCGGCACGATATCGAGAACGGCGAGCTTTAAGACGCGCCCGGGCTCGTCCAGCGTCAAGCGGTAGGCCACGCGTCCGCCGCGATCATGCCCGCAGACGAAAAACTGCCTGTGTCCGAGCGCGTCCATGATATCGCAGACATCCTGCGCCATCGCGCGCTTCGAGTAGGTGAAATGGTCGGGGCTGCCGGCAGGGACCGAGCTAGTGCCGTAGCCGCGCAAGTCCGGGATCACGAGCGTGAAGCTTTGGGCGAGCTGAGGCGCTAACCTGTGCCACATCGCATGCGTCTGCGGATAGCCATGCAGCAGCACCAGCGGCGGCCCCTCGCCGCCAAGGCGCGCAAAGATCTCAGCGCCACGTGTAGGAAAGCGCCGCGCTTCGAAGCCTGGGAAAAGGTCCGGCAAGTCCGTCACAATGCTTCCTCCCGGTTGAGCGATCGCCAGCCGATGTCGTGCCGGCAGAACCCTCCCGGCCAATCGATGAGTCCGATGGCGCGATAGGCGCGGGCGCGGACCTGCTCCGCATCTTTGCCAGTCGCCGAAACGTTCAACACGCGGCCGCCGGTTGCGATCAGCTCGCCCGCGCTGCCGGTAGCGGTGCCGGCATGAAAAACGGTCACGCCTTCCAGCTTTTCAGCCTCCGCCACGCTTGCGATAACGGTGCCCTTGCGGTAATCGCCAGGATAGCCGTTGGCGGCCATGACGACGGTGAGAGCCGCGTCGGAGGACCACTCCAACTCTGTCTGCGAAAGATCGCCCCTCGCCGCCGCCAGCAACGCGGGAACGAGATCGGATTTCAGCCGCAACATCAACACCTGGCATTCCGGGTCTCCAAAGCGGACATTATACTCGATGAGCTTCGGCCCCCCGGCGGTCATCATCAGACCGGCGTAAAGCACGCCTTGAAATGGCGTGCCGCGCTCGCGCATGGCATCGAGCGTGGGCGTAACGATCTCGCGCATGATCCGGTCCGAAAGCGCGGGCGTCATCATAGGCGCAGGCGAGATCGCACCCATTCCGCCGGTGTTCAACCCCCTATCGCCATCGAAGGCGCGCTTATAATCCTGAGCGCTCGCAAGCGGCAGCGCGCGCGTGCCATCGCACAGTGCGAAAAAGCTCGCCTCCTCGCCCAGAAGCTTTTCCTCGATCACGACCGAAGCGCCGCTTTCCCCAAACGCGCCCGAGAAACAAGCCTCGACGGCGTCTTCCGCCTCGGCCATCGTCTCGCACATGATGACGCCCTTGCCAGCCGCAAGCCCGTCGGCTTTCACGACGAGGGGCGCGCCTTGCGCACGCACATAGCCAAGAGCCCCAGCGCGGTTTGTGAAATACCCATAAGCGGCGGTCGGGATGCCGCGCTCGCTGCAGATCGCCTTGGTGAAAGACTTCGACGCTTCAAGCTGCGCTGCCGCTTTCGATGCACCGAAGACAGCGATGCCGCCTGCGCGAAGATCGTCGGACAATCCCGCCACCAGCGGCGCTTCCGGGCCGATAACCACAAGGCCGATTCCGGCGTCCCGGCAGAACGCGGCAACTTGCGCATGATCGCCAATATCGAGAGGCGCTGGCTTCGCAATCGAAAGGATGCCGGCATTGCCCGGCGCGCAATAAAGGGTTTCAAGCTCCGGGCTTTGCCTGAGCTTCCAGGCCAGGGCATGCTCGCGGCCGCCGCCGCCGATGAGAAGAATCTTCATGCCCGGTTTGTAGCATGAAAAGCCGCGGCAAAAATGCGATTATCCTTCAAAGTCCACCGCATAAAGGAATGCCCAGTAGGTCTGTAATAGCGGTTTTTGCCTAAGCCGCTTCGAGAATAGGCTTCTGCGAGACAGGGGCCGGCCGCAGGCGAACCGCATGCACCCAGCGCACGATGCTGAGCTCGCCATTGGCGTCCTCGGCGATGGCAGTGCAATTCTCGACCCAATCTCCGCAATTCAAATAGCGGACGCCCCCGATTTCGCGGTCGGCCGGATGATGAACATGGCCGCACACAACACCGTCCAGCTTGCGGCGCATAGCCTCGCCCGCAAGCGCCGTTTCGAACTCGCCGATATAGGCGGCCGCAGCCTTCACGCGCGTTTTCGCATAAGCCGAAAGAGACCAGAAGCTAAGGCCGAGCCTGCGGCGCATCCAGTTCAGCGGCCGGTCGCACCACAAGACGAACTCATAGGCGCGGTCGCCCAGAAATCTCAGCCATTTCGCGTAGCGCACAGCCACATCGAATTCGTCGCCGTGCAGCACGAGCAGACGGTGCCCCAGAGCGGTGGTGTGAACGCAATCCCTCGCGATCTCGATGCCGCCGAAGTTCATGCCGCAATAGCTGCGCAGCGCTTCATCATGATTGCCCGGAATGAAAACGACGCGCGATCCCTGCCGGACTTTATCCAAAAGCGCCTGCACGACCTCATCGTGCGAGACGGGCCATCTCACCTCGCAGCGCAGGCGCCAGAAATCGACGATATCGCCAACAAGATAGATGGTTTCCGCCTCGTGAGAGCGCAAGAATTCGAGCAATGCCGCGGTTTGTGAAGATGCTGTGCCAAGATGCAAGTCGGAAAGGAAGAGGGCGCGGCTGCGCCGGTTGATCGAATAGCCGGTTGCGGCTGGCGGCATGAACCCGTGCATGGCGAATCCCCTGGCTCCGGTCTTGCCATGCAAATAAAAGGAGTCGCATTGCAGTTGTATGACAGCGGGCGGCGGCACAGCGCGCGCGGGATATTCATGCGGGCATCTGCGGCAAAATGGCCTCAGCACGCGGCTTCGCTTACGCCCGTTTCGCCTGAGGGGAGCAGGCAGCAGGATTCGGCTTCGATAACGCCCTCCGTAGGCATAATTATTGCCGTCTATGTGTGGACCGGCGCGACATAACGGATTTCGGTAGGATGCTGTTGGGCCTCGGCGGCGATGGCATCGCCGCCATGATCGAGGGGGACGAACTGAAGGAGATCGAATGCCATGCCGAAGAGTAAGTATCGCAGCCCCATTGCGGAAGCCGTGCACGAGGGCGTGCGCGGTATGTACCGCCTCGGCTTGGCGGACAAGAAGACCATGCGCGAATTCGATGTGCGCTGCCTGACGGCGGTGGAGGAGCTATCGAGCGCGGACATCGTGGCTTTGCGCGAGCGCGAGGGCGTCAGCCAGGCTGTGTTCGCTTGCGCCCTCAACGTAACGACGAATTATGTGAGCCAAATGGAACGCGGCGCCAAGCGCCCGCGTGGATCGACGCTGAAGCTTCTGTCGCTTATTAAGACCAAGGGGCTGGATGCGGTTTTGTGAGGTGCACAGCGCCCGCAGTGATTTGATATTCGCGGGAGAAATAGGAGAAAATCATGACCGGGACTCTTACCTCCACCAGCGGGCTCAGCTTGGAAGAAATCGAAACCCAACGCAACTTCTATCAGAGCCATGCACCGGGCTGCCTTGCTGAGTTCAAAGTCAGACCCGCGGATCTCAGCGGACATCGTTTTGACGGTCATGGCGAGATCTTAAACAGTTATTGGTCAGTAGCTTGCACTTGCGGTTCAAATGGCTTCAAAATCCATGGCTACAATGCGATAAACCCCGACAACCCCGACGCGGTTCCGGTTTTCGTTAGTCCTATAGAACTGGAATTCGCCGAGTGCGGGCGAGTTTCGCTCCTGTTCGATACCGATAGTCACGGATATGATCCCGTCGCGTGCGGAGATAGCTTCACAATACACGGCCTGAGATGGAAAGGGGCCATGAGGACTAAGCACCTCTGTAACCATAACAACTGTCAAGGAGGCAGTTTCTCCGTTTTTACTCGTTTCGAATACCCTGGAGACCTTTTCTGTGACGATCGGGACGACTTCAGGGGCCGTGAGATGGACCTCTTTACCTGGTTCACTTTAGTCGGCTATTGCCGAGCCTGTAGAACCCGATCCACGGTTGTTGAATTCGAGTGTGCGTGAGTTGTGTGACAGAAGCTGTTTCTTACTTGTGCGTCTTTGTGCCAGCTATTGCCAAAGCCTCTCGCAACCGGCCGCCGGCGCGGTCGAGCGCGTCCCTCGCTTCGTCGAGGCCGCAGCCCCTTAGCAGCAGCACCGCAAGCTTCACGCTCCTGCCCGAGCGCTCCAACGCCTCGCGCACCTCGCCTTCGCCCTTGCCCGTAAGCTGCATCACCATCTTCTCCTGCCGGCGGGCGAGCTTGGCGTTCGAGGCCTGCACCTCCACCATCAAGCCGGCATAGACGCGGCCGAGCCGGATCATCGCGAGCGAGGACAAGAGATTGAGCGCGATCCGCTGCGCCGTGCCCGCGTTCATGCGTGTCGAGCCGGCAATCGGCTCGGGTCCGGTTTCGAGCAAAACCGGGCATTCAGCCTCGGCGAGCAACGGCGTGCCGGAATTGTTGGCGATGCCTATGGTCACGGCGCCGAGGCGCTTGGCCTCGCGCAAGCACGCAAGCGTGAACGGCGTGGTGCCGCTCGCCGCCACCGCAATCAGCACATCGTTCGCCTCGATTCCATGGCGGCGCACGAGCGCGGCGGCTTGGCCTGCCTCGTCCTCGGCGCCCTCCACCGCCCGGACCATGGCTTCCTCGCCGCCCGCGATCAGTAAAAGCAAGCGCTCGCGCGGCCAGCTAAACGTCGGCATCAGCTCCGCGCCGTCCTGCACCGCAAGGCGCCCGGAGGTTCCGGCGCCCGCATAGACCAGCCGGCCGCCGGCTCTCAGGCGCGTCTCCATCGCAAGCGCCGCCTCGACCAGCGCGGGCCGGGCTGCACGCACCGCAGCGACGGCCGCAAACTGCCCCTCGATCATCGCATCGAGCGCGTCGAGAGGCTCCCAAAGATCGATATTCGCATAGCGCGGACTTGGCCGTTCTGTATCCATGGAATCGTCACAACCTGGGCTCGCCGCCTGGATTCTCCGGCACGCAACCTTAAATAAGCATCGAAACCGGAGCTTGTAGGTGGACAGCAAGTATCTTCTGGGCGTGGATGGCGGCGGCACACGGTGCCGGGCGCGCCTGTGCAGACTTTCGGGCGCGATTTTAGGCGAGGGCGAAGCAGGCCCTGCGAATATACGCTTCGGTATCGAGGAGAGCTACGCGGCCGTGCTTGAAGCGGCGGCGCAATGCTTGGCTAAAGCCGGCCTCGATCTTGACGATTGCGCCAGAATTTCCGCATGCCTTGCCTTGGCTGGAGCTGGCGACCCGGCCACGCTGCCGGAGCTAGAGAGCCATAAACATCCGTTCCGGCGGGCCATCTTCACCACCGATTCGCATGCGGCCTGCGTTGGCGCGCATCGCGGCAAGGACGGCGGCATCGTTATCGTCGGGACCGGAAGCATCGGCGAGGCCGTCGTCAAAGGGCGGCATTATCGCGTGGGCGGCTGGGGTTTTCCGGTATCGGACGAAGGCAGCGGCGCATGGCTCGGCTGCGAGCTGGCCCGGCGCGTTTTGTGGGCGCACGACGGCAGGATTCCATGGACGGAGCTGTTGCGCCGCGCGTTCGAGCACTTTGCGTCCGACCCTCACGCCATTGTGCGCTGGATGGGCCCGGCGAGGCCTAAAGACTTCGCAGCGCTTGCGCCGCTCGTCATCGAGCATGCCGTTAAGGACGATCTCGCCGCCTGCGAGTTGATGGGTCTGGCGGCCAATCATATCGAAATCCTCGTCAAGCGCCTCATCGCGATCGGCGCGCCGCGGGTTGCTTTGAGCGGCGGCCTTGCCGCGAGCATCGAGCCATGGCTCAGCGAGCGGACCAGGCGCGGGCTTGTCGAACCGGCGGCGGATGCGCTAACCGGCGCGGTCGATCTCGCCCGCGCCGCGGCCCTTTCGGAGGCTGCGGCATGAGCGGCGCGCAAGGGCAGATGGCTCGCGAGATCAAAGAAGCGCCCGAGGCCGTGCGCAGGCAGGAGCGAAGCCTCGCGCAGCCGGTCAGCGAGCTTGCCGCACGGCTCAAAAGCCGGCCGCCGCTGATCGCGGTGACGTGCGCGCGTGGAAGCTCGGCCCACGCCGCCACCTTCGGCAAGCATTTGATCGAGCGCTATCTCGGCATTCCGGTTGCCGCGGCGGCGCCGAACATCGCGAGCGTCTACGGCCGCGAGCTGCGCCTCAAAGACCAGCTTTTCCTGGCGATCTCCCAGTCCGGCAGAAGCGACGACCTCGTCGCAATGGCCGCCGCCGCAAAAAGGGCCGGTGCGCTGACGGCCGCGATTTTGAACGACACCGAAAGCCCGCTCGCTGCGCATTGCGACTTCGTGCTGCCGATGAGCGCGGGGCCCGAGCTGAGCGTGGCGGCGACGAAGACCTTCGTGGCCACGCTTTCCGCGCTGTTGCGGCTGACGGCGGCATGGACCGGCAAGAGTGATATGGACTCCGCCCTTGGCAGGTTGCCGGACCGGCTCGCCGCGGCGGGCGATCTGGATTGGAGTGCCGCGATTGCCGCGCTTGCCGGCGCGCTGAGCCTCGTCACCATTGGGCGCGGACCGACGCTCGCCATCGCGCGCGAGGCGGCGCTCAAGCTCAAGGAAACCTGCAATCTTCATGCGGAGGCCTTCAGCGGCGCCGAATTCCTGCACGGCCCGGTCGCGCTCGTTTCCTCCCGCTATCCGATCCTCATGTTTATGCCAACCGATGAGGCGGCGGAGGGTATGCAGTGCCTCGCCGCAAACCTTAAGGGCAAGGGCGCGGCGCTCTTCACGACCGGGGCGGCGGACGCAGCAAGCGGGTCTTTGCCCGCGCTCGCGCCCGACCATCCAGAAACCGATGCGGTCTGTTTGATCCAAAGCTTCTATGCTATGGCCATCCGGCTAGCAGATGAGCTCGGCATGGATGCCGGTCAGCCCCGTCACTTGAACAAGATCACGCGCACACGATGAATGAGCCGGACCGTTTCGCCGTGGTGGCCCCGACCATATTCGACGGTGACGAATGCCACCGCGATACCGCGGTTATGATCGAGGGTTCCAAGATCTTGGCCCTCGTCCCGCGGCATGAGCTCCCTGCGTCCGTTCCCGCGAACATACTGCCGGACGGGGCTTGGCTCGCCCCCGGTTTCATCGATTGCCAGGTGAATGGCGGCGGCGATGTTCTTTTCAATGACGAGCCAACCGTCGACGGCATTGCCGCGATCGTGCGGGCGCATCGCAAGTTCGGCACAACCTCGCTCCTGCCAACGCTGATTACCAGCGCCCAAGACACGATGCGCGCCGCGCTGGATGCGGCGAACCGGGCCGCCGCTGTGAACCCTAGCGTTGCGGGCCTTCACATCGAAGGGCCGTTCATCTCCCCTGAAAAGCCCGGCGTTCACGATCCTGCATTCATCCGCCTGCCAACGCAGCAAGATTTGGAGCTGCTGACGGCGCCGCGAAAGGGCGTCACCCTCGTCACGCTGGCGCCGGAGCGCATGCCGGCGGGCTTCATCGCCAAGCTCGCAAGCGCCGGGGTGCGCGTCTCTCTTGGCCACTCGATGGCCACCTACGGGGAGACCAAGGCCGCGCTCGCCGAGGGGCTTACGGGCTTTACGCATCTTTTCAATGCGATGCGGCAGCTTTCGAGCCGCGATCCAGGTCCCATAGCGGCGGCGCTTGAGACGCCGGACGCCTACTTCGGCATGATCGTAGATGGCGAGCACGCCGATCCCGCGATGTTGCGCCTTGCGCTCAGGGGCGCGGGTCATCCCATGCTCGTGACCGATGCGATGCCGCCCGTTGGCGGGAGCAACCCGGCCTTTATGCTTTACGGCCAAGAGATGGCCGTTCGCGGGGGCCGCTGCGTCAGGGCGGACGGCACGCTCGCAGGCGCGGCCCTCGACATGGCAACGGCGGTGCGAAACTGCGTCCAGCTTCTCGGCGTGCCGCTCACGCGCGCATTGCGCTTCGCTTCCGCCGAACCCGCCCGGTTCCTCGGCCTCGATGCATCGCTCGGCTGGCTTGCGCCTGGATATCGCGCGGACATGGCCGCCTTCCACCCAGGCACCCTGAAAATCCACGGCACCTGGATCGCCGGCGAATTCGCATCCGCCTGACGGCTCCTACGCCCCGATGTGCTTGTACATATGGGCCATGGCTTCGGCGTCCATTTCGGCCTTGAACGGGAATCGTTCCTTGAGCGCAACCGCCCGCGCCGCAGCCGGCCTCGCGCTGATCTCGTCGTGGTGCCGTTTCAGATTGGGCAACTTATCCCAAGCGCCGTCACCGAAAATGAAGGGGATCATGCGCGCCCAGCCCCACGCGTCCATGTCCACGATGGTGTAGCTATCGCCAACGATGTAGGGCTTTTGAGCGAGCCGCGCATCGAGAATGCCGAAATGGCGGCCGGACTCGTAAAGGTAGCGTTTTTGTGCGTAAGGGATTTTCTCTGGCGCGTAATGCTTGAAATGCACCGCCTGGCCGGAATAGGGACCAACGCCCGTCGCCACGAACATCAGCCAGGAAAGCATCTCCGCGCGCGCGGCGGGCGAATTCTCCGGCAGGAACTTGCCTGTTTTCTCAGCGAGATAAAGCAGGATCGCGTTGCTATCGAATACGGCAATGCCGCCGTCCACGATGGCCGGCACTTTGCCGTTGGGATTGATGGCGAGATAAGCCGGATCGAATTGCTGGCCGCGCCTTGTATCGACCGGAACCGGCTCGTAGGGCAATCCCGCCTCTTCGAGGAACAAGGCGACCTTTGTTGGATTCGGCGACCCATTAAAGTAAAATTTCAGCATAGGCATCTCCGGCTCGCTTTGGACTTTGCGTTATACCAATGAGATCCGGCCATGAGCGGGCGCCGGGGCCGGTCGAAGGTTTTGGCCGTTGGTATTACCGCATGTGTTCCATCTGCTAGCAGACTCTGCCCGAGGCTCCAATAATTTTATAGCGACCGTTACAAAATTGTGATGTAATCGACCGCAGAGGTACGGAAGGATAGGACACCGGTGGGACGGCCCCGTTCGTTCGACGAAGAAAAGGCGCTGGAGGCCGCGGCCGAGTGCTTCTGGTCCCGGGGATTTGAGGCGACTTCGGTTCGCGACCTGACCTGCAATATGGGCATCGCCGGGCCGAGCCTTTATAATGCCTATGGCGGCAAGCGCGGCCTGTTCGCCGCGGCTCTCGATCACTACTGCAACCGTACCATGCGCGAGCGTATTGCGCGCCTCGAAGCGAGCGCCAGCGGAGTTGCCGCCATCGAGGCCTTTTTCCAAGACGTCATTGAGAAGTCGCTGAAAGACAGCGGCCGGAAGGGCTGCTTCCTTGTCAACGCCGCGCTTGAGGTCGCTCCGCACGATCCGAGCCTGGCCGAAGCTATTTTTGGCTATTTCGAAGAGATCAGAAGCTTCTTCCGGCGTCACATCGAGGAGGCGCAGGCCAAAGGCGAGACGCCTTCTTCCATCGATCCCGGGCTTTATGCTACGCACCTGCTTTCGGTGCTCATGGGTATCCGCGTCCTGGCGCGCTGCTGTCCGGACGGTTCTTTTCTGGCAGCGGCAGCGCGCCCGCCGCTCGAAAGCCTTCGTATATCCGAACCCAAACGAAAGGAGCCCTCATGATCGATCTTTATTATTGGCCGACCCCGAACGGCCACAAAATCACGATGTTTCTCGAAGAGGCTGGGCTGCCTTACAAGATCGTCCCGGTGAATATCGGCGCGGGCGAACAGTTCAAGCCCGAGTTCCTGGCCATATCGCCGAATAATCGCATGCCGGCCATTATCGATCACGAGCCCAAAGATGGCGGCGACCCTATTCCGGTGTTCGAGTCCGGCGCCATTTTGCTTTATCTCGCGGAAAAAACCGGCCAATTCATTCCGGCTGACCTTAGAGGCCGCGTGCAAGTGCTGGAGTGGCTGATGTGGCAGATGGGCGGGCTCGGCCCGATGGCCGGCCAAAACCACCATTTTGCAATGTATGCGCCGGAGAAGCTGCCTTATGCCATCGACCGCTATGTGAAGGAGACAAACCGTCTCTACGGCGTTCTCAACAAGCGCCTGGCGAACCGGCCTTTCGTCGCGGGCAATTACTCCATCGCCGACATGGCTTGCTATCCCTGGATCGTGCCCTATGAGCGGCAAGGCCAAAAGCTCGAGGATTTCCCGCACCTCAAACGCTGGTTCGAGGAGATCAAAGGACGTCCCGCAACGGTTCGGGCCTATGAGCGCCGGAAGGAAATCGATGCCCCGTCAACGATGAGCGAGGAGGCCAAGAAGGTGCTCTTCGGGCAGACCGCAGCCGTGGTGAAAGATTAGCGCTCGATCCGCAAAATTTGCCGCTCCTGACGGGCCCCCGGAGCTCATTCCGGGGGCAAGATAGCAGCAATTGGCCCGGTCTTCCCAACCGCCGCATTCCGGGCGGTTCCGGTGCTGAACGATAAGCGGGCGCATTGAAATCGCTCATCGAATTGGCAAGCATGACGCTTAGGGCCGTTCCCGCTTAGGCCGCAATTTGCAGGTCCCAGGGAGGGGTTGGGCCAAGGCGTTTGACGAGAAAATCGATGATGGCCCGAACCTTCGCCGCCGGTCGCCGGCCTGCAGGATAAACCGCGAAAACGCCTTCGAGAACGATAGGCGCATGATCGAGCGGTATGGGCACGAGTAAGCCCGCCGCAATCTCGCGGCGTACAAGAAATGTTGGCTGATAAACGAGGCCCTGGCCCGCGATTGCGGCAGCGACAAGTGCATCGCCGTTGTTCGAGGTCATGCTGCCGGTAATCGTGACCATCGCCTTACGGTCTTCGCCGAATAGCCACCTGCCGGCGCCGAGCGTTCGCGAAAGGGTGTAGCCCAGGCAGTTATGATGGGCTAGGTCCTCGACGGACCGCGGCGTTCCGTGCTTATTAAGATAGCCCGGTGCAGCGCACACCAAGGTGTGGCAGGGAGCGAGCCATCGGGCGGACAGGCTTAAATCCGTCATATCGCCGACACGCACGGCGGCGTCCCACCCTTCTTCGATGAGATCGACCCGCCGGTCGGTGAGTTCGAGATCGATGTTCAAGGCGGGATGGTTCTTAAGAAAATCTGGGATTAAAGGAGCGATCTCGCGCATGCCGAATGAGACTGGCACGTTCAGCCGCAGCGTGCCGCTAACCTCGGCAGCGCCGGCGGTTGCCTCGGCATCGGCAGCGTCCACCTCGCCAAGAATGCGCTCGGCAGCGTCGAGATAGATGCGTCCGGCATCGGTAAGTGTGAGGCGCCGGGTCGTGCGGTGCACGAGTTTTACACTGAGGCGCGCCTCAAGTGCCGTCAAATGCTTGGCCGCCATTGTCTGCGACATTCCTAGCGCACGCCCTGCGGCCGAAAGGCTCCCCAAAGCTGCAACGCGCACAAATACTTGCATTCCGGTAAAACGATCGAGCATTCATCCAACCTCAAACCCAGAGTTGGAGATGATAGCACCGTTGTGGGGATTTTCCGCCAGGTCGTTGGATGGTAAGGGGGAAAGAGGCTCTTAGCACGCTACAGGTTCAAACAAAATAGCGATCTCCGCAAACCGCAGGCGCGCTGCTTTAAGGATCCGAAACGATGGCCATCCGGAAAGCCTTCTCACTTGAGTCGTCCGTACTGTGTGATACTTGCCCTATCCTGCAGGATAGTCTCTGCCTCCCATTGCCGGCAAAGCAGCGTGACAGTCTCCGCCGCATGGCGCGCGGCCGTATAGTGCCGCAGGGCCAATTGATTTTCGAAGAAGGGACCGAGGTAACTTCGTTCGCCTCGATTTTAACCGGAGTTGTAAAGCTTTTCAGGGCATCGCCCGGCGGTGCTGAGCAAATCGTCACGTTTATGTACCCGCCAGAGCTTTTGGGCTACACCTTCGATAAGGTACACATATACTCGGCTATGGCAGCCACCGAAGTTGAATTATGTGTTTATCC
>Ga0326728_10017512_pt1 | contig 14329 bp, 12 predicted proteins | sample MB3enrmetagenome_FD_207602 | JGI IMG/M metagenome (GOLD analysis project Ga0326728, IMG submission 207602) | Lab enriched peat soil microbial communities from McLean, Ithaca, NY, United States - MB31MN | ecosystem: Environmental > Terrestrial > Soil > Wetlands > Peat | place: USA: New York...
CGCTACCTCGAAACCGGGGGTGGCGCGCGAGCCGCTGATGGCGTCGAGGACCTTGCGAAATCGCAGCCAGAACAGCGCCAGAGACGCGGCCATCAGCGCGACCAGGGCGAATCGATCGATCCACGACGCGTCGGTCATATCAGCTAGAATAGGGCTTTTCGGAGGATACTTGCGCATCGTGGTCTCAGGGGCCGCGGGATTCATCGGCTCGCACATGTGCGACCGTCTTCTGAGGGATGGCCACAGCGTGGTGGCCCTGGATAACTTTCTGACGGGGACCCGGCGCAACCTGGCGCATCTCGAAGGCGAGGCGCGGTTTCATTTTCTGGAGCGCGACGTCACGCAGCCGTTCTCGATCGAGGGCCCGGTGGATGGCGTGGTGCATCTGGCTTCTCTGGCCAGCCCCAAGGACTATCTGAAGCATCCCATTGAAACGCTGGACGCGGGATCGATGGGGACGCGCCGGACGCTGGAACTGGCTCGGGAAAAAGGCGCGCGATACCTGCTGACTTCCACGTCGGAGTGCTACGGCGACCCGCTGGTCCATCCGCAGGTGGAGAGCTACTGGGGGAACGTGAACCCGGTCGGGCCGCGCTCGTGCTACGACGAAAGCAAGCGTTTCGCGGAAGCCATGACCATGGCGTATCACCGCACGCACGGTGTGCGGACGAACATCGCGCGCATTTTCAATACCTACGGGCCGCGCATGAAGCTGGACGACGGGCGGGTGGTGCCGGCGTTTGTGGAACAGGCCCTGCGCGGCCAGCCGCTCACGGTGTTCGGCGACGGCTCGCAAACGCGCAGCTTCTGTTACGTGAGCGACATGGTGGAGGGACTGTGCCGGCTGATGCGCTCGGAGGAACACTACCCGGTGAACCTGGGGAATCCGAGCGAGATGACGATTCTGGAATTCGCCGAATACATCCGCCGCATGACCGGGGGCCAGCAGGAGATTGTGTTCCAGGCGCTGCCGGAGGACGACCCAAAGCAGCGCCGCCCGGATATCGGCAAAGCGCGCGCGGTGCTGGGGTGGGAGCCGCGCGTGCCGCTGGAGGAAGGGCTGCGCCTCACGGTGGAGTATTTCCGCGGGCTTCAGTAGGGGCCGGAGGCCGCTCTAGTTTCGGCTACACTGGTGGGTGGCGCCCGGGTGGCGAAACTGGCAGACGCAAAGGACTTAAAATCCTTTTCCCGGCAACGGGAGTGCGGGTTCGATTCCCGCCCCGGGCACCAACAACTTGTGCTGGTTCAAACAGGGAGAAACGTCATGCTACTTTCGATTCGAACCGGCGCCGTGGTCTGCGCCCTGGCAGTTTCCGCGGCATATGCGCAAACCAGACCCGCGGATGCGGCCATTCCCCATCTGGAGAAGCGCGGCTTGGCCACGCAGTTGATCGTCGACGGCAAACCTTTCCTCATTCTGGGCGCGGAGCCGCCCACCAGCGGACCATCCAACCTGGAGTACCTGCGGTACATGTTGCAGGTGTTGGCCGACACGCACCAGAACACCGCGGATATTGCCGTGGGTTGGTCCTGGATCGAGCCCCAGCAAGCGAAGTACGACTTCCGGATCGTGGATGCGGCCATCGAGGACGCCAGGAAGATCGGCCAGCGCATCGTCCTGGTGTGGTTCGGAAGCTGGAAGAATGGCGTCTCCAGCTTCGCGCCCACCTGGGTGAAAGCCGACCAGGATCGCTTCCCGCGCGCGCAGGTCGGGGAGGGCCGAACCGCCGAATCCCTCTCCACCTTGGGCGAGAACAACTGGGAAGCGGATGCCCGCGCGCTGGCGGCCGTGATGCGCCATATCCGCGAAGTGGACCGGACGCACCGCGTGATCATGGTTCAACTGGAGAATGAAATCGGCATTTTCGGCGACACGCGGGACCGGTCTCCGGCGGCCGACAAAGCATTTGCGGCGCCCGTCCCGGCCGAACTTATGGATTACCTCCAGAAGCACAAGGATACGTTGCTTCCGGAGTTCGGCAAAATCTGGGAAGCAGCCGGTTTCAAGACCTCGGGGACGTGGGAAGAGGTATTCGGCAAGGTTCCGGAGGCGGACGAGATTTTCATGGCCTGGAACTACGCGCGCTATGTCAATCACGTGGCGGACGCCGGCAAGAAGGAATACCCGATCCCCATGTTCGTAAACGCCCATGGAAGTCAAGGCTGGAGGCGGGGTCCGAGTGGCGAAGCGAGGGACCACGTGCTCGACATATGGAGAGCGGGCGCTCCGCGGGTGGACATGTCCTGCCCCGATGCTTACCTGGGGGGCTCTGCCGACCAGGGCGTCGCGAGTCGCATAGTCGATATCACCAAACGGTACGTCCGCTCCGGCAATCTGTTCTTCACTACCGAAGCCACGGACGGCGAAATGGGCGCTGCCCATGCCTTCTATGCCATCGGCCAGCAACGCGCCATCGGTTTTTCCGGGATGGGGAACGACGGCTTGCTGGAGTGGTTTACAAAGACGGGCATCAATTTTCCGTTAAGGCATACTCCGGCGGGCATGGATTCGCCCACACGGCTGATCGGGTTTGGCGGGCCCGGCTCTACCAAAGCACTCCCGCCGGTGCCTCCCGAATACGAAGCCAAGGCGCTTTCACAGGCGTTCCTGACCCTTTCGCAAATCGCTCCTCAGATCCTCGAACACCAGAGCAAAGGCACCATTGCGGGAGTCGCGCTGGACAAGCAGAGACCGGACGAACAGGTGAAACTGGGGAACTACATCTTGAACGTGGGCTTGCCACGCAGTCGCGGCGCTGAGAATGTCGTCCCCGACCTTATCGGCTACGGTCTATTCATGGCGGCCGGGCCGGACGAGTACCTGGTGGCGGGCAATAACGTGGTAATCACGTTCACGCCGGACACGCCGGGGCCGCCGATTGCCGGTCTGGCTGAGCAGGAAGCGGGCCGGTTCGACAACAACGGCAAGTGGGTGGCGACGCATTTCCTGGGGGGCGACGATTCCCTGGTCTCATCCGTCCCCCTTCCGGCCAACCGGTCCGGCAGCGGCGTACGCCTGGGGTTTGGCGAACGCGCCATCCAGCGGGTGAAGTTGTACCGGTACCGATAAGGCCGGCGCCGCCGGCGCCAGTGGGGTCGGCAAAGACTGCGGTGGCAAGGTGAGCCTCGGCGGCACTCCAAAACAAATTGATTTGCGGTATGCTGGTGGCGGTCGCAAGGCCAAGAAGGAAATTGTGGTTCATATACAATCCATGGAGTCCAGGAACCCAAAACGGAAGTACTGGCAGAAGGGAAGCTGATCATGCAGCGAAGAACGTTTCTGCAATCACTATTGGCGGGCGCCGGAGGCGTTGCTCTCGGCGCAAGGGTGGCCCACGCGGCCCTTCCGAAGATGAAGATTACCCGTGTCCGCTACTATTCTCCCGGCGCGCAAGGGCGCGGCGGGGGTCCTGGCGGGCAAGGGCGCGGCGGGGGTGGTGACGCGCAAGGGCGCGGCGGTGGTCCTGGCGGGCAAGGGCGTGGCGGGGGTCGCGGCGAATTTGGTGGCGGGACTCTGAATCTCACCTCCAGTGCCAACATTATCTGTATTGACACCGATGCGGGTATTACAGGAATCGGCGAAGGCGGAACGAGGGACACACTGGAACACTGTGCCTCCGCGCTCATCGGCCAAGACCCGGGCAGGATTGACACTCTCTGGCAAAACATGTTTCGCGGGGCCTTCTACCCCACTGGCCTCGAGAAGTTGCATGCACTTGGCGGCCTTGATATGGCCTTGTGGGACATTAAGGGAAAAGCCTTGGGCGCGCCGGTTTACGCACTCCTGGGCGGTCCTACACGCGACTTATGCGAGTGCTATGGCGGCGGCGGGGGCGGCGCGTCCTCGATCAAAGAAGCGGCCCGCGCCAGCAAGGAAGCCGGCTTCAAGGCCTTCCGGACCGAGGTGATCGGCCCGGGGCTTTCCGACACGGGAACGAGCTCGCGCGGGGCCAAGGACTGGAACCCGCACCAGGCGGTGCTGGCCACCTTCAAGCGTTGCCAGGAAATTCGTGAGGGTGTGGGCGAAGATGGCGACTTTATTTGTGATTTCCACGCCAAGCTGGACATGTCCGACTCCGTCACGCTCGCCAATATGCTCGAACCTTTGCGGCCCTATTTCTGCGAGGACCTGCTTCGGAACGAGGCCCTTCCCCTGTATCGAACCATACGAGAAAGGGTCAAGGTGCCGCTCGCGACAGGTAATGCCGGCAAGATGGAGCTCAGAGAGTTGATCGAGGAGCAGTTAATCGATTACGCGCGCGTGAGGCTCCCGAACCTTGGCGGCATCACGGAATACATGAAGATTGCGGCCATGTGCGAGACGCACTTTGCGGGATTGATCCCGGAGGGCACGGGACCGATTTCCACCGCCGCAGAGGTGCATGTCGCCGCCGCTACAAATGTGCCATTCCTCTTACAGGTTGGCGGTGCGGGCACGCGGCCTTACCTGCCTCAATGCTATGACTTCAAGCAAGGCAAGGTCTATGTGAACGAGCGGCCGGGTTTGGGTGTCGAATTCGATCCCAATCAGGCGGTTCTGATCACGGAAGTGACTCAGCCCGGGAATCTTGGAGGCATGTGGCGTCCGGACGGGTCATATACGAACTGGTAGAGGCCAGTAGCCGGTCCAGACTCGCACGCATCGCATACATCCATGGCGCCCACGCCAGCGGCACCGAAGTCCTCCGCGGAATATGAACGGGCGACTTACCGAAAAGTCACCTGGCGGCTCATGCCGTTCCTCTTTGTCTGCTACATCTTCGCTTATGCGGACCGCGTGAACGTGGGCTTCGCCAAGCTCCAGATGCAGCAGGATTTGAAGATGAGCGACGCGGTCTATGGCGTGGGCGCGGGGATCTTTTTCCTCGGCTATTTCATTTTTGAGATTCCGTCCAACATGATCATGCAGAGATTGGGCGCCCGGTTCTGGCTCGGTCCCATCATGATTCTTTGGGGGGTGGTCTCCGCTTGCACCATGTTCGTCAGGAGCGCCACCAGCTTCTATGTTCTGCGCTTCGTATTGGGAATGGTGGAATCCGGTTTCTTCCCGGGGGTGATCCTCTACCTGACGTACTGGTATACGCGACAGCACCGGGCCAAGATGGTGGCTACGTTCATGACCGCCAATCCGTTGAGCGGCGTGCTGGTGGGTCCTATTTCCGGGGCGATTCTGGCATTCACGTCGGACGCGGGAGGCCTTCGGGCCTGGCAGTGGCTCTTTTTGTTCGAAGGAGTCCCTTCGATCCTGGCGGGCGCCGTGACGATGTTCTTCCTGGACGACAACCCGTCAAGAGCCAAGTGGCTTACGAGCGATGAACGGGGTCTTCTGGTGGACCGGCTCCAGAAAGAAGAAGACGCCAAGAGGAGCGGGGGCGAATCCCGGCACCGCCTCATCGACGCTTTCAAAAGCGGCCAGGTCTGGCTGCTGTGCGTTGTCTACTTCGGCTTTGTGATGGGCAACTACGGACTCTGGTTCTGGCTGCCTCAAATGATAAAGGACACGCTCACCCAGGACCCTTGGAAGATCGGCCTGGTTTCGGTGATCCCGTGGGCCACTGCGGCCATCGCCATGGTGGTCTTCGCCCACCATTCCGATTCGACCGGTGAGCGGCGCTGGCACGTGGCACTGGCCGCCATCCTTGGATTCGTGGCGTTTTCCGCGAGCACGTTTCCGGGAATCTCGGGAGCGCTGGGTCTGGCCGCTCTTACCTTTGCGGCGATCGCAATCATGTGCGGCCAGTCCACGTTCTGGGCCTTGCCGACAGCGGCGTTGTCCGGCTCGGCCGCCGCCGGGGGCATCGCGTGGATCAACTCGGTGGGCAATCTGGCAGGCTACGTGAGCCCGTTCATCATAGGCGAGATCCGCGATGCGACCGGCAGCATGACACTGGCACTGCTGGTGCTCTCGGCGTCGTGCTTGATGGCTGGCCTGGTGGTGCTTCAGGTGGCGAAACCGAAGAAGGACAGAATGCGTGTCCCGGAGTAAGCGTGGTCATCGAGCGGACTTCCCGATCATGAGACGACGCGAGTTTGTGGGTACGGTGCTCCTCGGCGGAATGGTGGGCCGGGCGGGCGTGCCCCAGGAGCCCGCGGACAGCGGCGGCGAGGAAAGGATGACCTGGCCGACCGGAGACGGATACGAGGCGCCGGTGGGCACTGCGGATAACGAGGTCCGCTGGGTCCAGGTGGACCTGGGATGGTCGCGGAAGATCGACGCGGTGAAGCTCTATCCGAAGTTCAATCCTTCGCCGCCGCGCGGGATCGGCTTCCCGGTTCGCTTCCGGATCGACATCTCCGACGATCCGCAATTTGCCGCGGCCACACCGGTCAGCGACCACACCGCGACCGACCTGGCCGATCCCGTGGATCGCATTCAGACATTCGCTGCCCACGGGGCCCAGGGCCGGTACGTGCGGGTGACGGCCACCAGGCTCAGAGCCGTTCCCGCGGCGCCCCGGTCCGGCGCCGCTCAGCCCCCGAGCTACCGGTTCTCGCTGGCGAAAATGGACGTGGTTTCGGATGGACAGGACATCGCCGTGGGGCGGCCTGTCGCCGATTCCAGCAAAGGCGAACTGGGCGTAACGCCGCTGACCCGCCCGGCCCGCCCGCAAGGCGAGACCATCGTCACCGACAATCCGGGCAACGTCACGCCCGCCGCGAGCTGGAAGCCGGTTGCCGGCCGGGTGCAGGTTCCACGCGGGGGAGTCGAACTCGAAGCCGGTGTGCTCCAGACCGCTTTCGAAAACAACATCGGGTACCTGCTCAGCTCATTCAGCGTGGCCGAGCTGCTGAAGGACTTTCGCGACCGTGCCGGCAAGCCCAGCCCGCCGGATCTGCCCCCGCGGGAGAGATTCTGGCAGGACGATCTGGCCGGTTCCAATGCCGGCCGGTTCCTCATGGGCGCCGGCAATTCGCTGCGCTGGAGGGAGCATCGCGAACTGCGCGACCGGCTGAACCAGGTGGTCGCCGGAATCGCCGAATGCCGCCAGCCGAACGGCTACATCATGGCCTACCCGGAGGACACGATTTTCTACTCCGAGCGGGGCGCCTACACCCGCGCCTGGCTGACCCACGGCCTGATCGAAGCCGGCTACGCGGGAAACGAGGAGGCGTTCCGCCTGCTGCGCGGCTACTACGACTGGTTCGATCGCTGTGAGTACCTGCCGCGGCTGCTGCGCGGCGCGATTCAGGGCGTACAGGGCATGATCGCCAACACGCGCATGTATTTCACGCCCGCCGGCAAGCCCGAGGACTTGCAGGTGGTGGAGCGGTACTTCCAGGAGAATTACTGGCTGGCGCAGTTGGCGAAGCGCGAGGAGGCGGCCATCTGGCAGTATCCCTACGACCGCCCGCACTGCTACCTGATCACCGACCTGGAAGCCTACATGGATCTTTACCGTGCCACGGGCGAACCGCGGTACCTGGATGCCGCGATGGGCGGCTGGGACCTGTATCACGACAAGTGGGAGCACGTGGGCGGCACCATCGCCATCTGCGAGGGCGGCATCTACCCTCCGGGCTCCTACCGGCTGCTGGCCAAGACCGGCGAGCTGTGCGGCAGCGCCTTCTGGTCGTTCTACAGCCAGCGGTTTCACCTGCTCGATCCGGAGCAGGAGAAGTACGTGAACGAGATCGAGAAGTCGATCTACAACGTAGCCCTGGCCAACCAGGTGGGCGCCGAAGGCATCCGCTACACGGCGTACCTGGTGGGCCGCAAGGACCGCAGCTCGCCGGCGGGGAGCGCGGGGCGCCCGGGGTTCCGCACCAACACCTGCTGCGAAGGCCAGGGCACGCGGCTGCTGGGCGCCATGCCGGAGTTCATCTACTCCATCGCCGCGGACGGATTATACGTGAATCTCTTCGCGGCGTCCCGGATTCGATGGCGCTGCGGAGGGCAGACGGTCGAGCTGGCCATGGCCACTGAGTTCCCATTGCGGCCGGAGGTGGAGCTGCACCTCTCGACGCCCCGCCCCGTGCGCTCCAGGATTCGCGTGCGGGCGCCTTCCTGGGCCGCCAGCCGCATGCCCATCAGGGTGAACGGCGCCACGGTGGCCACGGGAAGCGCGGGGAGTTATACGGCGCTCGACCGCACGTGGAAAGAGGGCGACACAATCTCCTTCGCGCTGCCCATGGATTTCCGCCTGACCGCCTACACCGGCCAGGATAGAACCGTGGGCCAGGAGCAATTCGCGCTGGAATACGGACCCATCCTGCTGGCGCTGGCCGGCGAGGTGGACGAGAGGGGCGGGGCGCGCATCCCCATCACCGAAGCGGACTTGCCACGGTTCCTCCAGCCCAAGCCCGGCCAGCCGCTGCACTTCACCATCGCGGGCGACGCCAGGCACGAATACATGCCGTACTGGGAGGTGGCGGACCAGCCATTCACCTGCTATCCGGTGATGGGCTACGCGTGAAGCGGGTTACGCCGGCTCGAGCATCCCTTTCGCAGTGCGGCTGTCGACGCAGACGTGAGTGACCTTCCTGCCGCCGCGCAGAATCGCGCGAAAGACGTCCGCCTTGGGACCGCCGCAACCCGATGCGCCGCAGGGGCCGAGCAACAAGAGCACCTTTCCACCGCGGTGGATGAACTCCGGCAATTGGCTCAGCTCCATGAGGGTCATGGTGCGGACGTCGGTGCGCATCTCGAGCGGGCCGTCCGGGCCCAGAGGCCTCCACATCATGTCGCCCACGCAGCCGGCTTTGTTCAACACCTCGAGCGACTTGGGTGAGGACTTCGCGTACATATCGTGCAAGGCGCTGTGGCCCTGCCGCCAATGTCCGCCCGCGGAGGTGACGATAATGTCGATGTTCTTGGCCGCCTGAAAGGATTCGCGAACGTGATCCAAGGCCCGCAGGACGCGCACGCTCGCGGTCTTCACCATACCGGGCGCGTGGAGCCCGACGAACCCGGTTTTGACCTGCAGCTCCGGCTCGTCCACGAAGTACGCGAAGAACGCGTTCGGCTCCGCGGTGGTATCTTTGGAATCGAAACCGGCCACCATGGCGTGAAAGATAATGGTCTGCGGAAGGCCGTCCTGCGGCTCGCGGAGCATCTCCGCGAAACGTCTCGCCGTTTTTCGGAGAGCGGTGCCTCCCGCGAAGCCCACGCGCACCGTCTTAGCCCGCGGATGCTTGTCGCGGAGCTGGCGGACCAGGTCGAGCAGCATGCGGGCGGTATGGTAGGAAATATCGTCAGAAACCGCGGTGCGCAGCACGGCGACCTTTTCCAGCCATGGGTGCGCTTTCTGGATCTTCTCCACAAGATCGTACGCCATGGGCGCGCGGAACTCCAGCCAACCCCGCGAGCCCGCGAAACTCAAGAGGCGATAGGGATCTTCGCGTGAGAGGGTCAGGCCCAGCGTGGCCTTGAGTTCGGTCTTGACGTCGTTGGCCGTGTAGCCCCGGCAAAAATACTTGCAGGCTGCCGCCACAACTTCGTCGTGGCTCAAATCGCCCCAGTCGCGGCGGACCGTCTGGCGCAGCTTCTCGCGAGTGATCGGTTTCTTCGGCACGGTTGCCTCCTTCGCAGTAAAGCCAAACTTCGCGTAACTGTGCAGCAGTGTAGCATAACCATCACCGCCGCGCGATAAACTCCCGGCCGATTTTTTTTGCGGACATTTTTACTCTGGTGCAGCGCGGCGTTCGAGGCTAGTATAGATCCAATGCAGCCTGTTCTTGAAAGTGTGCAGAGCCCGCCTGGGGCTCCATGTCGAGTTCAAACTCTGCGAGGCGCTTGTGCAGGAACCAAACGAATTATCGCGCGCGTTGCCAAGGCGGAACGCGCCGCGCCGGCGCCCGGATGCGATTCCGATGGTTCGCATTCCGGTCCGGCTGCTGGACGACCGGTCCGGACGCATCTTGTTCCTTTCGCTCGACCAGGTGGTGTACTTCTTCCGTGGGTCCGCCGTCGCGCAGGGCCTCATCCACGGGGACTGGATCTGGCCTCCGAACCTGGCGCCGCATCGCATCTACATCCGCACCAAGGTCGGAGTATACCAGGCCGTTCACCGCAGCCTGGCGGATCTCAGCCGGGAGCTTGGCGAACCGCTGTTCTCCATTCATCAAAGCCTGCTGATCAACCTGAACGCGCTTGTCGATGCCTACTGGCGGCCGGTGCAACCACAAGTCGGCATGCGCGTCAACGCAGGGATCGAGTATCTCACGGTGGCCCGCCGCCGCGTGGCGCCGCTGAAAAGGAAACTGCTGTGACCTGGTCCCCTGCCGAATTTTGCGCGCGCTACGCCGAATCGTGCGGCGTTGGCACCGGATCCGGCGGAATCGTCGACCAGCACGCCGATCTGAGGCATAGTTACTAAATCATGACGCTCTTCCGAATGCGCCCGGGACGAAATATAGAGGCCATCTCGCTGCCCGCGGCCGGCGGGGTTCCGCTGGACGGAGTCGCGCGCCTGGTGCTGGCGGGCGGCAAAACCTGCGTCCTGCTGGCGGCGGGCGATGTGGCAGTCAACGGCATTCCGGCGCTTCCGGCGGTATGCCTGGCGGAGCGCGATGAAATTCGCGCCGGCGGGCAGACGTACTTCCTGGCCGCGGAAAGCTGCGCCCGCTGCAATAGCGTATTGGCCGCCGGCCAGCGGGTGATATTCTGCCCTTCCTGCCGTTCGGTCCACCACGAGGAGTGCTGGGGATACGCGGCGCAATGCGCGGGCTGCGACCGGGAGACCGCGGACGAACGGGGGCCGCAATAGATGATGGACGCGCAGGCCAGATTCGAGCGCCTGATGGCCGTGAGGCGAGTCGGGCCGGAGGGCGTGGCCCGGCTCCAGCGCGTGCGCGCCGCGGTGCTGGGAGTGGGCGCCATCGGTGGATGGATCGCGCAGCAAGTGGTTGACGTGTGCGCCAACGTCGTCCTGGTGGACCGCGGGCTGGTGGAGCGGGTCAACGTGGGAGCGCAAGGGTTCCAGGAAATCGACGAAGGCCTTTCGAAGGTTGCGGCTCGCGCGCGGGCCCTGCGGCCGCGGAACCGATCGTGCAAAATCGAAACCATCCATGCGGATATTCGCGACCTGGGATTTGGCGCGCTCGGGGAACTCGACCTGGTATTCGTAGCGCTCGACAGCAGACCGGACCGGGTAATCGCCAACCAACTGGCGCTGCGCCGGTCGTATTCCGTGATCGACTGCGCGGTGGATGGCAGCGGCCGCTCGCTGGTTGCCCGCGTGGCGGCTTACGGAGGGGAAGGCGCGTGCTATGTCTGCCCTCGCGATGCCGGCGACCTGGCCGCCATCATGCGCGAGGGCAGCGCCGGTTGCCCCGCCTGGTCGTGGGGCCGGGCCACGGAGGCGGGCGCGCCCACGCTGTCGATCCCGAGCCTGGGGGCGGCCGTGGCGGGAATCGCGGTCACGTGGGGGCTGCGGATGTTGCTGAGCGGCGCACAAGATGTGGCGGGCAGGGAACTGCTGATGGATTTGGATCGGGACACCTTCTCGGTCCGCAAACTCCGGCGCAACCCGCTCTGCCTGGCGGATCACCGCCCGTTCTCGCTGGTGCCGGCGGCGCGCGGGACGGTGGAGCAAACGTTGCGCGAGGCGGCCGGACCGGTGGGCGAACCGGTGGTGCTGGAGCTTCAGCGGCGCGGCGTGGCGTGCGCCATCCGCTGTCCCTACTGCCTGCAAGAGCGGCGGCCTTACAAACTGCTCGACGCGATTTCGCCGTCGGAGGGCGCCTGCGGTTGCGGCGGCGTCATGCAGCCGGTGGCCGGCCTGGTTCTCGATACTTTCGGGCTCGAGCAGGCCGAGCCGTTTCTTTCCCGCACGTGGGATCAACTGGGACTGCCCGCCGCCGACGTGGTGGTGGCGCGCGGGCCGAAAGGGGAGGCCGATCTGTGCCTGATGTGATCTTCCAGCGCTTCCTGGACAACGCCGCGGCTGAGGCGGAAGATCTCGCCGATCGCAGCGACGTGCTGAGTGTGCACACCGACCCGCGCGCTCCCGCCACTTTCTGGTGCGAATTCGCCGTGCCCTATCTCCAGCGCCTGGCCGGCGGATTGGTCGGCATTCATCCCGGGCCGGTGCTGGCTGCCGTGCATTTTCCGCCCGACTACCTGCGGTCGACGGATCCTCATCTGTACCTCCACGTGGCGGCGGTGGCGACGCCGCGGGTGGCACATCCCAACATTCGCGGCTCGGGAGTGTGTCTCGGCTCCGCATTTCGCGCCGGCACCAGGCTGGGGATCATTCTGCGGGAACTGTACGAGATCTTCACGTATTCGAATTACAGCCTGGTGGAAAGCAACAGCCTGAATCCGGAGGCCTGCCGCCTGCTGCGCGCACACGGCCATCTGCTGGAGGATCTGGCGCCGCGCCCTTTCGTGCGGCGCACTCCGCACCTTCGTGTCAGGGTGAGCCCGCTATGAGGAGCCCCGGCATGGCCGAAGCGATTGGCGCTATCGAGCCCACCTTTCAGGCCCAACACCCGTGGTGCGGCCAGTGGATGCTGGGCGGGCGGCCGGCGCACGTGCGCATTGACGACGAATGGCTGGAGATGTGGATGCCTCTGTGCGGCGATGCCCGCAGTTTGCTGCCATGCCAGCACGGCCTGGCGGGACTGGCGAAGGTAGCGGCCGGCGATTACCTGCGCGCCGAGATGCCGGCCAGCCACACGGATTGCGGCCCGGCATTCCGCATCCTGCGCCGCGAACTGGAGCGGGGCCTGGATCATTTCGAAGGCGTGCCGGAGCCGGAAGCGGCTTCCACGCCGCCCTTCGAGAATCTGGCCGAGTGCCTGAGCGCCAGCGGCGTTCCATGGTCGCCGAAAGGCAGCGCCTGGTCGACGCCCCTGGAGGACGACCCGGCACCCACCTCCTTCGCCATCGCCGAGGCGCTGGGGAACGCGCTCGCCATCCGCACCACCATAGCCCGGCTCCACGGACCCAGCCGTGAATCGGCCGAGGCGCTCACTCATTTTCTTTTGGTGTTGAACGAGCGCATTCGCCTGGCGCGCGGTTCCATGACGCCGGACAGGATGGTTCTCGAAGTGGTGCTGCCGGCCGGTTCGGTGAAGCCGGCGCTGGTGAAGCAGGCCGTGGGATCCCTTTGGACCGGGGCCGCGGCGGCGCGGCGCGAATGCTCCGCGCTGCTCGACCCGGAAATCGCAGAAGCCTATTTGCAGTTTCATTTGAAAGGAGAAAACGCATGAGTACCCTGGCATTGGAAGTATCGGACTGGAACGCCGCCCGGCGGGCGGAATTGGACGAAGTACCCGACGACCTGACCGTGGCCGAGCTGATCGGCGAGGTGCGCGACGCCATGTCGCTGCCACGCGACACACCCTACGAGATGATCTACGCTGGCGAGAAACTCGCCCGCGGATCGACGCTCCAGGAAATCGGCGTCCGCAGCGGCGAGGAACTTACCATCGCGCCCGAGGTTTCCGCAGGCGCACGCTGTCGAGCGAGGTGACACCGTGCTGGTCCCCACCCATCAGTTCTACATTCGTCTCTTGGACGGGGACGGGGCCTCGGTCGGCCGGCAAGAGGCGGCCGGCTTCCTGCCGCTCTACGAAGACATGCTCTTCGCGGCGGTGCGCTCGAGCCTGGCGCCAAACGACGAGCGCCCGCCGGCGGGGAAGTTGGAGCCGGTGTGGAAGGAGGGGAGGGTCACGGGCGTCGCCGCGTCGCTCGCCGGCGCGACGAAAATCTATTCGCTGGACGTCTTCAAGCACGAAGTTCACGAGTTGCTGCTGAAGCTGGGGACCTGGAAAAACGCCGGCCAGGAGACGCCGGTCTACAAGTGGAGGGTGGAAGCGGAAGAGGCGGCAGCGCCGGCTGGGCGCAAGCTTCAGGTACGGGTGCGGCGCCGGCCTTACCCGTTCCAAGACCTGCCGCTCTCTTCCCTGGGCATTCCGGCACAGGATGGAGCGAACGGCGAGGCGCTTCGCCTGTACGTGGCGGCGGGAGTTGTGGAACAACTGCGGCGCGAAACCGCCGGCAGCCTGAACGTGGAGCGCGCCGACATTTTGTGCGGCACGCTCGTTCGGGACCATGGCGCGGCCGCACTGGTGGTGACCAACCGGTTCCCGCTGGCATTTCAGACGGAGGCCTCGGCGGCGCACGTGGCGTTCTCGCCCCTCACGTTCCAGACCGCGCAACAGGAACATCTGCGGCGCGGAGGCAGCCAGAGCCTGGTGGGGTGGCATCACAGTCACCCTCCCAAATGCGGGCGGGATTGCCTGATGGTGGTTCCGGCCTGCGACAACGACAGCGTGTTCCTCAGCGTGGACGATTACGCCGTGTTCCTGGCCAGTTTCTGCTCGCCCTACATGGTCGGGCTGATCAGCGGCAAGGGCAAGGGGCGGAGGGCCGACGATCCGA
>Ga0326728_10017513_pt1 | contig 14328 bp, 15 predicted proteins | sample MB3enrmetagenome_FD_207602 | JGI IMG/M metagenome (GOLD analysis project Ga0326728, IMG submission 207602) | Lab enriched peat soil microbial communities from McLean, Ithaca, NY, United States - MB31MN | ecosystem: Environmental > Terrestrial > Soil > Wetlands > Peat | place: USA: New York...
TTCAGGGTTCGAATCGACCCTGTGACGCGCAGCTCGGCATCCATGACGCCGTACAATCCCGTATTACGGCCAGTCACCAGGGGCGCCCAGTCATACACCAGTGCCTCACGCGTGCGAACCACAGCATTGAGTGGTCCACGCAAATCTCTCCCGGGAGTCCACTCTCCAGTCACTTCCACGGCCCCGGGGGTGGGCAAAGAACGGTCAGTACGGATAGGGGAACCTGCCAAGCGGAATCGCAAATGATGATTGGCCGGGTCGAACCTCACTTGAGCGCGCAAATCGGTAATCGCGAAGGGCTTCTTGTTTTCTCCCAACTTGAAATTGACGCGACCGTCTTCCACTTCCAAATCCAGCGGCCCCGCGGTTACTTGAGGGGAAGATGATACTGCCCCCGGCGCGGCGGAAGGTGCTGGGCTTAGAAGGAGAAGGCGTTCAACGTTCCAGCCTCTTCCGACCTCTCGGACCAAGTTAATATTCGGATGTTGAAGTAGAAAATGAGAGAAATCCAGTCGCGAGCCCAGCAAAGTTTGCCAGCGGATGTCGCACTCGATACGGTCAACGCGGGTGAAGGGCTCGGACCCGAAAGCGGGGTCCTCCTGAATAACGGCATTTTCAATGATGAAGCCCGGCCGCGGCAGCACACGAACAGACACCTTGCCAAAAGTGACCTGCCGGTGCAGGGCACGCTCCAGCCCCGCCTCCAGACGGTGACGGTAGCGTTCTGCGCTGAAATAAGAGGGAATGAGCCACACCGCGACCCCGCTCAGGAGAAGGGCCAGCAGGGCGATGCGACCGCGTCGGTGGACCCGTGGGCTCATCAGCGTGCAATCATCAAGGTGCGCCGCCAGCGCGTCTTGGTGGGGAAGTGAATCAGCAAACTAAAGGCCTGAGAGAGTCTGTCGCTCCATGAAGTGCGCATGTACTCGTCACGAGGGGTTTCGTACGACCAATAAATCAGCAGAGGGCGGCCCGCGATCAGCTCGCGGGGGACGAATCCCCAGAACCGGCTGTCCCAACTCTGCTCGCGATTATCTCCCATGACAAAATACTTCCCCGCAGGAACCACGAGCTCTCCCTCTTTGACATAACTGGCCATTTCAGCGCTCCAGAGCGCTGTCGCTCCGTGGAAATACTCCGAGTCAGGAGGTGGGAAATCATCTCCCGACCGCAGCATATCCGGAAAGGCGTGGTAAGCGAAAGGCTCGGAGAGGGGTTGCCCGTTGACATAAACCTGCCGATGGAAGATTCGGACCCGGTCACCTGGCAAACCGATGACACGCTTCACGAAGTGTTCGCCAGGCTCAGATTGCTCTTCCGATGATCCTGGGAACTTAAACACAAGGATGTCGTCGCGGTGAACCTCCCGATAGGGCAGAAAGCGAGCCAGCACACTGGAATGGTAAGCGAAAGCAAACTTGTTAACCAGCAGGTGGTCGCCGATCAACAGGGTGTTCTCCATCGAGCCGGTGGGGATCTTGAAAGCTTGAATGACGAAAGTGGTTCCGAAGATGGCCAGGATGACCGTTACCACCAGAGATTCAAAGGTGTCCCGCGTCGAAGATTTCTTATAAGGTTCAGCCATTGCCTACAGACTTCTCCCGCAGGTGTTCGAGTACGATTCGTGCAGCTTCCTGTTCGGCAGCCTTCTTGCTCGTCCCTCGTCCACGCGCCACCATTTTCTCGCTCGCCAGCACTTCCACGGTGAAGGTTTTTTGGTGCTCGGGTCCCGTCTCCTCCACAACCTGGTACTCTGCCGGCAACTTGCGAAGCGCCTGAAGATGTTCCTGAAGCGCAGATTTGTAATCGACCGAAAACAACTCATCCCCTGACGCGGCCAAATCCGCGGGAAGAATATAGCGCGCCACGAAACCCTCCACCGCCTCCAGTCCGCCGTCTCGGAAGAGGGCGGCCACCAGTGCTTCCAAAGCGTTCACAAAGAGCGCAGACTTGTTACGCCCCCCAGTCTTCTCTTCCCCTCGCCCAAGCCGCAGATAGGTTCCGAGTTCCAGACGCGCCCCGACGTGGCTGAGATGCGCCGCTGCCACCAAGCGCGCCCGCGCCCGAGTCAATTTTCCCTCTTCCCACTCAGGAAAAGCGTTTACCAAGGCAACACTCACCACAAAATTCAAGACCGCATCGCCCAAGAATTCAAGTTGCTCGTTGTCTCGACACCGCCCGGGAGTCTCCTGCGCGTAGGAAGAGTGAGTGAGCGCTTCCAAGAGAAGTTGGGGATTCTGGAACCGGTAGCCGATTAAGTCTTGCAAGCGATGAAAAGAATTCTCAGTCATGCCTTCAAGGCGCTAAACGATCGTGAGGGCATTGGCGAGTCCATGATCTCCCGCCGCTTCCCCGGCCCAGCAAATCCCCGCGCCATTCAGGGTTCCTGAGGGCTGCAGCCCAATGCTAAGGTTTTGGGGCGGCCGAACCCTGGGCCTTCCTGCTTTTCAATCCCTCGATCTGCCGATCGGCGTAAGCCTTAATCATTGTACCCTGGCCAATTTCGCTGGCTTTCGTGAAAGCCCCAATGGCATCGTCCAACTTACCCTCCAACTTGTAAACCTCCCCCAAACGGTAGTAATCAGTGGGATCGGGACGGTCAATGGTCACGGCGGTCTTGAATTCCTGCTCCGCCTTCGCCAGCTCATCTTTATCCGGGCCAGCCAGGGCCTCGGACGCCAAGTCAAGGTGGACCATGCCGAGAGATGCGTGAACGGGAGAGGCAACCGCGGCCAAGCGCTTCTGATAATCCGCATCGGTCTCATTGGGCTGCTTCGGAATCTGCGAAATGAGCTGCAGAGCACGACTGGCCTCGCTCTGTGCTTCCTGAAGAATCTTGTCACGGTCGGCCTCGTGGTTGTTGAGGTACTGTGGCTGGGGCAATATTCCAAGGTTCATAATCAAGCACATGAGGTTATCCGGTTTCAACTTCAAGCCTTCTTCAGTGTACTCGACGGCTTTGTCCACATTACCCTTTTGTTGATAACTATTGGCGCCGAAAGAGTAAACATAGCTGAGTAATTGGCTATCGGGATACTTTGTGGCGAAGTCTTGGACAAGCGCAATAGCCTTATCAGGGTCCAACTCGCCCTTGATGACCTCGAATGCCTGAGCTTGCTCTTTGGGGATCACCCAAGTCCCGGCCTGGCCTGCTCCCATAAACATCTTTGCCATTTGGGCCCGGACCTTCGGCCCCGCTTTTCGGACGGCCTCCACCACCTCGTCTGTAGCCTTCGCCTTGCGGAGCCTTTTCTCGATGTCCGGAGTCATGTCAAAATCCACTCCACGCTCCTCCACATCTTTGATCACTGTTTCCGCGGGAGCACTCTTGATTTCCTTCGTCACTTCCTTCTCGGTCAGCGGGACAGGCCCCTTCGCTTGGCTCTTACCCTTTTCCCCGGTCTGGGCCTGCGTCTGGGCCGGCGTCTGGGCCTGGTTCATTTGAGAGGTCTGTGACTGGGTCTGGGCTTGTGGCGGCGGGGTCGGCATCTGCCCCTTTTGCGCGTATAGAAGACTGGCAAAAGCGAATGCTGCCAATATCCAGAGGATTCGTTTGATTCTCATCATGATTCTCGATTCTCAAGATTCATCTTGTGCGATTCCACATCCAATCCGTTGCGCTGAGCGTACAAGAATGACGCCCAAGTGTCAATCAACCTAACACAGCTCTTCTCACTTATGACTTTCTTCCTTGGAGCCGAACTGTAGTGCCTCGCCGGCCTGTACAGCCCGCAAGGCCATAGGATAGGCGGCGGCAGTTAACGACGCCGCGCGGTACTGGGCCAGCGCGTCATTGCGCTTTCCCCGCAGGTCGTACAGCCGGCCCAGATAAATGTGCGACCACGTTACGAGACGGAGGTCGCGGGCCGTCTCCAGGGTTTTCTGGAAATACTCTTCGGCCAGATCCGGCTTGCGCATGTTGCTCGCTACGACGGCCAACCCGAAGAGGGCACGCTCGCTTTTGGGATCCGCTTTCTCGAGCACCTCCTGGTAAGCCGACTTCGCGTCGCTGTATCGACCTCGGTAAAAAAGGTTGTCGCCCTGATCGAGCAACCGCTCTTCCTCGGTCTTGGCAGCGGGCGCGGCTGCCTGGACGGGAGGAGTGGGCGCGGGGGTAAACTTAACCTTGGCAAGCCTCCGCTCCTCTTCAAGCGGGTCAATTCCACGGATCATTTGCGGGTAAAAGACGGTCATCGAGGATTCTTGCTTCTCAAAGCCAGCCAGAGATTCGTAGAAGTAACGGACCAGGATCAGACCCGACGCCGTCATCTCCTGCAGGCTTTTCTCGGCTTCCGCCTGCGGGCGTTTGTCGAGGCGCAATTCCGCAGCCCGGATCAGGCATTGTGTGACCAGCAGTGGAAAATCCTCCTTGAAAGAAGAGGCCAGAGCAGGCGCGTGGTAGGCGATTCCGCGCAGCCGGGCCTTTTCATTGATCTCCGGAGTGTATTGGGCGGCGAGAGGATCCAGGAGAAAGTGCAGGTACTGGTAACGGATTTCGTCTATCTTCGACCTCCTGGAGGCCGTAATCACAAGATAGTAATCCATTCCGTAAATCCGCGCCTGCACCTGCTCCGGCGCCCCAAGCAGGTCGAGGTCGATCCGGAAGGTTCGCCCCAGATACCCGCCCACAGGAAAGCGGAAGTACACATCCGTCATGAACATGCCCTGGCGCGCGGCAGCGGAGTATCTAACCTCCGCTGCCTGGTAACGCGCCTGCAATCGCGACCAGAGCTCATGGAGCTTGGCTTGTTCGTAAAAGGCTTTTAAGAGTGGAACCAGTCCGGATACTGCCCTGGCATCCGGGGGAAGGTCCGGCTGAGGAACCACCAATTTGAAGTCCGGAGGCGGCCCCAGCAGAAGGGCCAAGGAAACGTATTGACCAAGGTCCGCGCCAGGGTCGCCCTCCACGCGGTGCTGCGCGTAAAAGTTCTCCAGCCTTTTCGCCGCCGGCGCTTGGGCTTGCGCCAGATACTCCCTCGCTTCCTCGCGCGTAGGGTCGCCCGTCGCATAGCCAAGACCGGTGTCATACCCGCCGGCGTTGAGCGCCGCCATGACGCAAAAAACTTGCTCGCTCGACTCCAGAATGACGCGGCCTTCCTGCTGCTGCGCATGGACCGAGGTTGCGGCGAGCAGCAGGGCGAGCACACTTAGCCCCGGACAGAGACACTGCTGGGGCCTCCGCCTGAGTGAGGTCAAAGAGAAGCAATCAGACCTGACCACGGGATACGGGGAAATTGAAGGGACAGCCTCCAAAATAATCGCCACCAAACAGACTAGCCTCGGACTGTGATCCGCCGCAAGGAGAGGACTACTTGGCCATCCGTGGGCATGCCAAACCAAGTCGCGGGCTGGAAATTACTGAAGTAAATAACCCGGTCAAGCTGGTGGATGAGCTCCGGGGAGGCGCCGCCGGATAATACGCGATACCCCATCGCGCGGCCACCCGCGTCGATGCCGGCGACCACCACCACCGGCGCGTCGCCGGTATTGAAGTCGAAGGGCGCCAACTCGCGTACGCGGGGCGGCGTCACGAAAGCCAGGGGCACATCCGGAGTCGTCGTCGCCGGAACAACCACTGAACCCATGATCAGGCAAAAGAAAACGAACGCCGCTAGTACCCCGCCCGAGGCTGGCAAGAGCATCGGCTGAAGGGCATTATCCATCCATACCCGAAGCCGCTCGAGCATATTTCTATGCAGGCCCCGGGAGACCGCAACCCTCAATCGCAAGGCCAGTTCAGGAGGAACTTGACCACGGGGCATCCGGCGCAGGTCCGCCCGCAAGCTCTCCCATACTTCCAGCTCACGCCGGCAGGACCCGCAGTAGTTCAGGTGAAAGCGGATAGCTTTCAGTACCTGGGGCGCACAAAGACCATCCAGGTAATCCGAATAGTGATTTCGAATTTCAACGCATCCTTCAAACATGGGCTTTGCCAAAACAACTCACGAGTTTTCTGCGCAGCAATTCCCGGCCCCGCTTCAGACGGGATTTCACGGTTCCCTCCGCCATCCCCGTCACTTGCGCAATCTCCTCGTAGGCCAACCCCTCAATCTCCCGCAAAACCACGACGGTTCGATAGGGTTGCGCCAGGCTGGCGAGCGCCCGCCTCAACACTTCTTGCCGCTCCGCCTGCTCGAGGAGCCGATAGGGAGTTTCAGAGCTGGCCCGCGCTTCTGCCGCCGACAAAGCAACTTCCGCACCCCTGTCGTCGGTGGAAAGGGGTTCGTGCCAATGACGCCGCATCCAACCGCGCCGGTGGTTTGAAGCCTCATGCACGGCTATCCTGTAAATCCAGGTCTTCAGACTGCTGTCACCGTGAAATTGCCGAATTCCTTTGAAGACCTTGATGAACACATCCTGCAAAACGTCCGCTGCCTCAGTTCGGTTGTCGACAATGTGCGAGATGAGGTTGAAGACCGGGTTCTGGTAAACTGCCAGCAAGTAAGCGAAAGCCTCTTCGGAGCCTGCCTGCAACTCCGCGACCAAGGGCATCTCATCATTGGTTGCGGGAAGCCCCCGCTCAAGCGCCATCCCGACGGTTCGCACGGTGTCCATTACGCCCATACGATACCACTTCCCTGCTCCAACTGCAAGACCGCGCTTGCCTTCCTGGCCATTCCTACTGACACCAGGGAGCGGAGGTTTGTTCCCAAAATACCGGACGGCCCGGTTCGTTTTGGGTCGGCGGCCACGCTGGGAAGACTTGCATTGACAGCCGCTTCCCGCCATGATAAAAATGGTATGTCAGACTGAAGGGCCTGTGGCGCAGTTGGGAGCGCGCATGACTGGCAGTCATGAGGTCGAGAGTTCGAACCTCTCCAGGTCCACCACTAACCGGTTTTGTTCCAGCCTGATACGCCGCTACGTTTCTGGCAGCCGGGCGCTGCGCACAGTAGTCTCGGAATGCCTCGCCCAAGAACAATGGAACCGGAAGCTCTCGATCCTTTCCGTTCTTGGTTCCGCCCTCGTGTCCACGGCACCAGAACGCCGGACGTGAAGGGTAACCGCACGCCTGGGCGAAGCAGCCGATTACGCTGAGGTCGCATCGCCTTTCGTACCCGATGGACCGTTGCACTCAATTGAACGCCTGTCCACCCTTGGGAGAGTATTTCGCCAACGTGTTGTCCAGGCCCCGAGCCGCCTGGGGGGTGGGCGCCGCGCCGTTGATCAGATTGTCTCTCGTTGAGAACGTGGGTTGCTTTTTGCAGTTGGCTCTCGCCTGCGAATGCCGGCGCACAGAAGGCTAGAAACAGAAAAACCAAAATAGCCCTTTTCATTTGAAGCTCTTTTTTTGTACTTACCCCCACTGACCGGCTTGCCCGCTGTTTACGTTCAGGACTGTCGGACTACGAGCCGGCGTAACGATTTCTCGAGGGCTTCCTCCACCTGGCCGATTTTGTTTTGGACCTTCCCGGTCGCCTTTTCAACTGTACCCTCGGCTTCCAAATCGGGATTATTCGTCAGTTGCCCTGCTTTCTGCTTGACCTTGCCCTTTATTTCGTGAAACTTGCCCTTTGCCTTATTCTTAGTACTTCGCTTCATCACGTTGCCTCCTTCGTATCACCTCACTCCTGAGAGTCAAAGCATCTGCAACTCACCAGATCATGGGATGGAAGCACCTCTCCGGGACTGCTATTTCGTCTCACCACCTGTAACCTTGCGCGCGACTGGCCTGTCGGCCCTGACGTAGTCGACGCCGCCCTCTCCGGTTACTGAGATATCCTGCGCTCCTGTCCGCTCCAGAATCTCCTTGGCACGCTTCGTCCAAGTTGCATTGTCCGAATGCACCGAGAGAAGGATTCCGCCCTCTTTAGCCCGCACTTCATAGCGCTTGGCCTCGTGCTCGAGAATCCCCATGCCAATCAGCGCGCCCGTTATCCCGCCTTCTGTACCGCCCACGCCGACCCCCGCCAGGGCCGCCATGATAGGACCAGCGGCGATAAACGGACCCAGACCCGGTATGGCCAGAGCGCCAATGCCTACCAACCATCCCAATGTGCCGCCCAGGATCGCACCGGTTCCTGCGCCTGCCGCAGCACCCTTTGGAGCCTTAGTGTGTTTCTTGTGGGCGAAGTCCTTGGAGACTCCTTTTTCCGGAAATAGCACAGAAATATCCGTGTTTCGAAAGCCGGCCTCCTTCAAGACGTCCGCGACGTTCTCAACGCTCGAGTAATTGGGGTAAATGCCCAACACCGCTATTTTTCTGCCATGTTGCACTCTCCTTTGGTCCTAAGATTCCTTTCCTCGGGTTTAGCTTCCACTTCCTTAGTTACCTTACCTTCGCCTGCCACTTCGGTGGCTCTCTAAAGATGACAGCCTGCGGCATTATTGGCCGCTTGGGTAGCTCTCAAGCGAAGAGACTCATTCGGGTTTCCCCTCTCGGGGGCGACCCGCCCCGCCCGTGCCGATTGAATCCTCCCCCGAAGGTGTGCTGGATGAATCGTTAGAATATGTTGAGCGTAAGGCGGAAGCCGGGATGCCTCAGGTTGAACAAATAATAGGCGCCATCAATGTATTCGACATAAAAGTCGTCGTTGTAGTCCCAGCCTGCTGGCCATCCTTCATTGAACCCGAACCAATAGCCGCCGTACTGGAAGCGGTTATACCCTTCGATCATCTGGGGATGCCCCACGTGGAACGAGTGGCCCCGACCGAAATGGGCACTGTAATTGACGTCAGAAATGCGGCCATAATGGCCGCCGCCACTCTTGGAAGCAACGGCCCGTGGCTGCGCTTTCTGTGCACGCTGCTGTGGTTGGGCTTTCTGTGCGCGTTCTTGCGGTTGGGCTTTCTGTGCGCGCTGCTCCGGCTGCGCTTTCTGTGCGCGTTCTTGCGGTTGGGCTTTCTGTGCGCGCTGCTCTGGCTGCGCTTTCTGTGCGCGCTGCTCCGGCTGCGCTTTCTGTGCGCGCTGCTGCGGTTGGGCTTTCTGCGCGCGCTGCTCTGGTTGCGCTTTCTGTGCCTGTTGCGGTTGCGCCTCGTGTTGTGCCGGTTGGGCTTTTTCTGCGCCTCCGGCCTTTCCCTCCTCCTCTTTTTGTGCGAATGCAGGAATGGCAGCTCCGAGAAGTAAAAACAGAACTGCTGTGCTGATAACTCGATTTTGTTTCATAGGTGTAGCCTCCGCCTCATGCCTCTCGCTGGATTCTCGAGGCACACTGGTTATACCGTTTGTGCGCATGGGTGTCAGTTCACTAAGGCTCACGTACTTGGTCAAAAATGCTCATCCCAGTTAATGGGGGTGGAACCACAGTCTGGAGCCGGTGGGAATTTGCCGAGGATTTGAAATGAACGGGGGCTTCGTTCCGCAACAAAGTGGACAATGCGGCGGCTCGCTGCCTGAGCCTGAGCGAAGGCTATCCTTTGGGAAAGCACTTCATCCAAACCGAATGTTTCCTCCGCGCTACACCGCTCAGCCCGACAGGCTCATCGAGCCGTTAACACCTATTTCGGTTGCATGAGCCTAGTCGTGCAGGACCACGCTCAAGAGGCTGCTGTTAACCGTCAACCCTCCGCTGAGGCTTTCGTAATCAACAAAGCCCAGCTTCTTGAACTTATTCATGAAATGACTGACCCGCGACCGAGTTGTGCCGACCATTTGCGCCAGGTTTTCCTGATTAATCCTGGGATGTATGGTTTCGGCTCTGCTTTCCTTCCCAAAATGAGCCAGCAGCAAGAGAATCCGAGCCAGGCGCTTCTCGCTGGAGTTGAAAAGCTGATCGACGAGATCCCCTTCGAATCGGATGTTGCGTGAAAGCAGATGCGTGACGAACAATTCCGAGACTTCGTGCTTTTCGTGCAGCATGCGCGCCATCAGCGGCTTCGAAATCCTGACCAGATTGCAATCTGTCATCGTGGTAGCCGTGGCGATGCGCAACGGCTGACCGGCGAGGCATCCCTCACCGAAGAAGTCACCGGCGCCCAGAATGGCGACGATCGCTTCCTTGCCTTGGTCGGATGTTACCGCAATCTTCACCTTGCCTTGCCGGAGGTAGAACACGGAATCCGCAGGTTGTCCTTGGCTGAAGATGTTGCGGCTGGCGCCGTATTCAACATTGGTTTTCCCGCCGGCGAATCCAGCGAGGAAGGTTTCCCAATCGATGACCGTCGGCTTGTTAGTATTTGCCGCAACAGCCTGAGGCTCGTTTTTCTTTAGCGCCATAGCAACCTCCTTCGGCTTGCTGAAAGCAAGCCCGCGGTATCAAAAGTAATTGGTTTTTGGCGACGATTCTGACATCGCCTTGCGCGTTGGCCTCGCCTCAATACAGTTTCACGGTGCGAAAGTCCACCTACCTTATTATCCCACGAATGCTTCGCCATCGACAGTAAGGATCTTGTCTGATCCGAGCGCACACATCGACGATGGAGCGAGCGTATTCTCCAGGAGGAACAAGTACAATGCTGCAAAATGAGTATTCGACACTACGTTGAGCGCCTGGGGCTCTAGGTATATCTACAGAATCCACAGTAGAGACGAATGGCAGTGGATTGATTCACGCTGATGCTTGATGATTGCTGAAATGTGCGTCAAGCTGGGCTTAGCTGCGCGGTATTTGAGAATCCTTCACACCCGGCGTCTCACAAAGTCCGAGTGTGCTATTTTGGCTGCATGGTGTATTCTAGGCGTCACCAATCCTGTATCAACCGGGGGATGGCCAGTGAAACATTCCCAAGCCCCGTGTTCTCTTGGAGAAGATTTGTTTCGGCCGCAGGACAACCCCTATGCCAATTGTTACGTGACGAAGCCGGTCGACCTGGAATAGTTTGTCCAGGTTGTGAAGTCGATTGAAAATTTTGGGTTGACGATTGTGAAACTCCCGCAAGGAAAAACGCCATGACATCCGAGCCGATTAAGGTCTTGTTGGTGGAGGATAATCCAGGAGATGTTCGCCTGATCCGGGAAATGTTGAAGGAAGCGAAGCCCGCCTTAGCTGCCCTAGAGGATGCCCCAAGCTTGCTGACGGCTGTCGCGCGGCTGGCGAAGGGCGGAATCGACGCGGTGTTATTGGATCTGGGGCTCCCGGACAGCCAGGGCCTTAGCACTTTTGTGGAGTTACACAATCATTTCCCCCGCACTCCCATCGTAGTGCTGACGGATCTTACCGATGAAAAGCTGGGCCTCCAAGCAGTCCGGGAAGGGGCGCAAGATTACCTTGTCATAGGAAAGGTGAATGGCGAGTGGATCTGCCGCGCCGTCCTCTATGCGGTTGAGCGGATGCAAGCGAAGGAAGCGCTGCAGAGAAGCGAGGAGCAGTATCGCCTGCTCTTTGAAAAAAACCTTGCCGGGGTATACCGCACTGCCCTGGACCGCCGGATCACGGACTGTAATGAAGCTTTCGTCAAGGTCTTCGGATTTGCCTCTCGGGAAGAGGTCTTAGCTCATCCAGTGCAGGAATTTTACTTTGATCCCCGCGAGCCGGAGGCAATCACCGCCCGCATAAGGGCGGAGAAGACGCTCTCCAATTTGGAATTGCGCCTTAAGCGAAAAGATGGCAGCCCGGTTTGGGTTCTGGTTAACGAGAATCTGATCGAAGGGGAGGCAGGCAGCCAACCGTTCATCTTAGGGACCATCATTGATATTACCCGGCGCAAGGAGGCTGAGGAGGCGCTACGGCAAAGTGAAGGCCACTTGCGTGCCATCGTTGAAACCGAGCCGGAATGTGTCGCGAGAGTCGCGTGCAACGGCGACCTCCTTCAAATGAACCCGGCGGGCTTGGCCATGATCGAGGCTGAGAGCTTTGCCGAAGTTAATGGAAAGTCAGTCCTCCCCTTGATTGTGCCTGAGCACCGGGCGGCGTTTGAAGCTCTCTTGCAGGGAGTTTGCAGCGGCAACAAAGCCAATTTAGAATTCGAGATTGTCGGGCTCAAAGGTACGCGGAGGTGGGTGGAGTCTTATGCGGTCCCAATTGATGATGAGAGGGGATCAAGCTGTGTGTTGGCCGTCATGCGAGACCTCACCGAACGCAAGCAAGGTGAAAAGGCTCTCCGCGGGCTTTCCACACGTTTGTTGCAGTTGCAGGATGAGGAGCGGCGGCGCATTGCCCGGGAACTCCACGACGCCATAGGCCAGAACCTCGTCGGTTTGGTGACGAACCTCACCCTGGCGCACAGGTCGGCTGGCCGACTTAATCCGAAAGCGCGCCAAGCTCTATCTGCAGGTCTAGAGGTGGCAGAGCAGTCCTTGAACGAGATGCGTACCCTCTCCTACTTGTTACACCCGCCACTGCTAGATGAAGATGGCTTGGCTTCAGCCTTGGCTTGGTACGTTAAAGGGTTCGCCGAGCGAAGCGAAATCAAGATCGATCTCAAAGTGTCTCCCAATTTTGGCCGGCTGCCCCAGGAGGTAGAGACGACCCTTTTTCGCGTCGTGCAGGAGAGCCTTACCAACGTCCACCGTCACTCCAAAAGTCCGACAGCCAGCATACGGCTTTCACGGCGCGCGACTGGGGTGAAGTTAGAAATAGCGGACAAAGGCCAGGGGATGCCCGCGAAGGCCCTCCACTCGGGCTATCAGAAAAGCGGACAGTTTGGAGTGGGCATCATGGGCATGAGCGAGCGAGCCGGACAACTCGGGGGTCGGCTGGAAATCGATTCAAGCCGCCGAGGCACGACCATCCGAGTGGTGATTCCGAATCCCGAGGTCGCTAAGTGAAAACGCTTCGCATCCTGGTGGCGGATGATCACGAGGTCGTGCGGAAGGGTATGCGAGCACTTCTGGAGGTCCGTCCCGAATGGGAAGTTTGTGCGGAGGCGGCCAACGGCCGGGAGGCTCTTGAACTGGCAAAACAGACGAAGCCCGACGTCGTGGTGATGGATATCAGCATGCCGGAATTGAATGGCTTGGAAGCCACGCGGCAGATCCTGAAAGCCCTCCCCAGAACCGAGGTGCTTATCCTGACGCTTCATGAGTCCGAACAGTTAATACGTCGAGTGGTCGAATCAGGCGCTCGTGCGTACGTCCTGAAGTCCGATGCAGGACGAAACTTGGTGGAGGGCGTGGCGGCGCTTAGCCGGCACAAAGGTTTTTTCTCATCCAAGGTAGCGACGGTCGTAGTGGAGAGTTACCTGAATGGGGGTAAGACAACCGGCAGAAGGAACCGCTCTCGTGACCTTCTCACCCCTCGCGAGCGAGAAGTTGTCCAGCTTCTGGCAGAGGGGAAGAGTAACAAAGAGATCGCGGCCACCTTGGGGGTCAGCGTTCACACCGCAGAAACCCACCGAAGCAACATCATGCACAAGCTCGATACCCACTCCTTGAGCGGCCTGATTCGCTACGCCCTTCGCAACAAGATTGTGCGGTTCTAGGGCGTTCCGAATCCAACAATGGCAGATGCCAAGCTGAAGCTGCTCCGAGTCAGAAAGCCGAGTTTCACCCTCCAGTGCCTACAACGGGTCAATAGCCCAACATTGCCCCTTTCTCAACTCCCCAAAGATTGCACCCGTGCCTGTATCTATGTCGACGCCTTCGTAATTTCCGCCGACTCCACCCTGTAGTTACCCGTCATTAACTGCGATGAGCAATTTTGACCAGACGTGTGAGCAATATGGGGCTGACATGCGAATTACCCCAAGCTATAAAGGATGTGCCCCGAGTTGCCAGCCAGGTACTGCTGAGAGGCGGCTGTCAACGGGCAAGGAGCAACATGCTTTGGACTATTTTCGCGATTCTGGTAATCCTGTGGTTGCTGGGTTTTGGCTTTCACGTTGGCGGAGGCCTCATCCACCTATTGCTCGTGGTTGCAGTGATTTGGTTGGTGTGGAACCTGCTCACCCGTCGCCGATCTTTTTCGTAAGGCGGCCGAACAGGCCAAATCTTAGAGGTCGGCGAGATTTAACCCTGCCGCTCCTCTTATTCAGGGCCTGCCGGTCGTCGCTGTAATGTTGGTTAGGGTCATCCAAGGCCGAAGACCCGCCGAATGGTCGCGGAGGGTGCGCCTATGCCGAAATACGGGCGGTCCAAGATTCGCGAAGCAGGACGGAGCTTTTTCTACCTGGCTGCGCGGCAACAAACCTCGTGGTTGCTTTTTCTCTATTTAGTCGCCGCAATGGCATCCGCATCAGCTCAGACCGAAAGCTCGATCCCAACTGCGGAAACCATCATCGCCAGCATGGCGCAGGCCAGGGCTGAGAACCGGGCCCGCCTTCGTCCTTACATCGTCACCCGCGAGTACAAGCTGTATGGTAAAGAAAGGGAGGCAACCAAGTCGGAAGTGGTTGCCGATGTGACCTTCGTCCCCCCGGACTCCAAGGAGTACACCATTCAGCAGATTAACGGGAGCGGTCTGGGAAAAATGATTATTGGCCGCATGCTGGAAAAAGAAGCGGAAGTCACGA
>Ga0326728_10017516_pt1 | contig 14328 bp, 14 predicted proteins | sample MB3enrmetagenome_FD_207602 | JGI IMG/M metagenome (GOLD analysis project Ga0326728, IMG submission 207602) | Lab enriched peat soil microbial communities from McLean, Ithaca, NY, United States - MB31MN | ecosystem: Environmental > Terrestrial > Soil > Wetlands > Peat | place: USA: New York...
CGGGATTTTCAGGAATGCGCTCGGGATGAAGCTGCAGAGCGATCCACTTCTTCAGTCCGATGGCCTTCACCTGCTCGATATCGCCCGGCCGCGGCCCGAAAGTAAGGCGATTCAGCGCCTGGCGGACGCGGTCGTCGCCGGAAATTGGCTTGGAGAAGCTGGCGGTGTCCGCGTATGCCGCTAGAATCAGGACGATTCCGAGCCCCCAGTATGCTTTGCGGCGCATCCTTTTCCCCTCTAATCTATTAAACTCCATTCTGGCCGGTAAGTTGCGGGCCGGGTGTGCGACACAAAAGTGGAGGGCGGCGAGAAACTCAAGGGTGCTTTATTTATCGGCGTTCATCTGCGGCCAATATTTGGTTTTGATTTTCGCGCTGGGTCAAGAAAAACAAACATACTGGCCGCTGATGAACACCGATCAACGCCGATAACCCCAGCTGCGATTATTCGGCTCAAGTCGCGGCCCGGGAGCCTCCAATTGTGTGTCGCGCACTCTTGCGGGGCCGCCCCTCAGCACAGCCGTTGAAATGACGTTAAATTGAAGGGGATGGGATCTTCCGCAATTGCGACGTTGGGTGGAGGCTGCTTCTGGTGCCTGGAAGCCGTCTATGACGAGATGGCGGGAGTAATTTCCGTCGAGTCGGGCTATATGGGCGGGCACGTACCGAATCCCGACTACCGCACCGTCTGCACCGGACAGTCGGGTCACGTCGAGGTGGTACAGGTGACATTCGACCCGGCAGTGGCCTCGTTTCGCGATATTCTCGAAGTGTTCTTCGCCATGCACGACCCCACCTCGATGGATCGCCAAGGCAACGATTCCGGGCCGCAATACCGCAGCGTCATCTTCTTTCACGACGACGCCCAGCGCGCGACCGCCGAACAGTTCATCGCCGAACTCGACCGCGAAGGCGATTTCGGCCGCCCGATTGTCACCGAGTTGCGGCCGGCCACCACGTTCTACATCGCCGAGGATTACCACCAGGAATACTTCGCGAACAATCCGCAGCAGCCGTATTGCGCTTTCGTGGTTTCTCCCAAGGTGAAGAAGTTTCGCGAAAAATTTGCCGCCAGGCGGCGCACATGAGAATCGCCATCCTTTCCGACATTCACGACAACGTTTGGAAGCTCGACGCAGCGCTGCACGCGGTGCATGACTCCGACGCGATGCTGTGCTGCGGCGATCTTTGTTCGCCGTTCGTGATTCATCAATTGGCCCGGGGGTTTAAAGGGCCCATCCACATCGTCTTCGGCAATAACGACGCCGACCTTTACCGCATCTCGGCCAATGCCCGGCATTACGAGAATATCCGCCTGCATGGCGAACTGTTTCGCGGCGAGTTCGAGGGCCGGCGCTTCGCCATGAATCACTACGACAGCATCGCGCGAACGCTCGCCGCCTCGCGGGAATTCGACGTGGTTTGTTACGGGCACAATCATGTGTTCGATATCCAGCGCATCGGCGGCACGCTGGCCATCAATCCGGGCGCGATCATGGGGGCGACCTTCGCGCCTGACGGAACGCGCACGGACGTCGCTTCGACCTTTGTGATATACGAGACCATCACCGGTCAGGCCGCGCAGTTCGAAGCCTAGCCGCCCATGCCGCAGGCGCGGGTCGCGTTCCAATATCCGAGCTTTCGCTATTACATGATGGCGCGGTTCCTGATCACCGTGTCGTCGGAGATGCAGTCGGTGGCGATCGGCTGGCAAATCTACGATCTCACCCATCGCCCGCGCGACCTGGGGCTGGTCGGCCTCTCGCAATTTCTGCCGGGAATCCTGCTCTTCCTGGTGGCGGGCCACACGGCCGACCGTTTTCCGCGGCAACGCATTCTACAAACCTGCTTCGTGGCTTTTTCATCGGTCTCTCTGTTGCTCCTGGCGTTGACCCTCCGCGGTCTGCACTCGGTTTGGCCGATCTATGGCGTCCTGCTGCTGAACGGCACGGTGCGCGCGTTCAACATGCCCACCGGCCAGGCATTCCTTCCGCAGTTGGTGAAAGCGGCGGATTTTCCCAATGCCGTGGCCTGGTCGTCTTCCATCTTGCAGGCGGCCCTGACCGTGGGCCCGATGACCGGCGGTCTGCTCTACAGTCTGGCTGGAACTCCCATTCCGGTGTATGGCACAGCGGCGGTATGGTACCTCATCGGACTGGCGCTCATTTCGAGAATTCGCGTGCAAGCGCCGCAAAGGCCGCGCGGGACGGCATCGATCGGCGCGATTCTCGAAGGCCTGCGCTTTATCTGGCGTGAGAAGATGATTCTGGGCGCGATTTCGCTCGATATGTTCGCCGTACTGCTGGGCGGCGCGGCCGCGCTGTTGCCGGTCTACGCCAAGGACATTCTGCACGCCGGCACGGCGGGCCTCGGGATTCTGCGCGCCGCTCCCGGATGCGGGGCGATCGCCATGGCAATCCTGGTTGCCAACCGGCCGATCACGCGGAAGGCCGGCCGGACGATGCTGGCGTGCGTCTTCGGATTCGGCGTCTTCACCATCGTCTTCGGACTCTCGCGCAGTCTCGCGTTGTCCCTGGGCGCGCTGATGCTGCTGGGCGCGTGCGATATGGTGAGCGTCATCATCCGCCACACGGTGGTGCAGCTGGGCACTCCCGATGCGATGCGCGGACGCGTGAGCTCGGTCAACATGGTTTTCATCGGCGCCTCCAACGAGGTCGGGCAGTTCGAATCGGGCATCACGGCGGAGTGGTTCGGCACGGTCCCGGCCGTGGTGCTCGGCGGCATCGGCACACTCCTCGTCGTGATCCTGTGGGCGTGGATGTTTCCCGCCCTGAGGCAGGTGGATCGGCTGGCGGGACCTAGCGATTCCGGCGATGCCACTCCCCGCCGCCCAGGCCGCCGGCGTCGATGACCGCGGCGATCACCAGGATCAGCAGGTTGCCGCCGGCGATCGCCATGTGGTTATTCACCATCCAGGCATAGACCAGGGTGGTGAGCGGCAGGAAAAAGAAGCCTAACAGCGGTATCAGCAGTCCGTGGTAGGCGCGCTGCAGGTAATGTGAAAAGAAGAACATCAGGAAGAGGATCACGCGCGGGAACGCCAGAAAAACAATCAGCAGGAGGCACGGCATATCGCCTCGATTGTCGCAGAATTCACTGCGGTTGCACTGTACGCACGCGCACTCGTAGAATCAAGAATTCGCATGAAGGCCACGCCGCCTACCGTCCTCATCGTGGATGACGACCGCCAGATTCTCGGACTCGTGGAAAAAATGCTCCGTCCCCAGGGGGTCATCGTGCTGTCCGCCGACAAGCCGTCCGAGGCGCTGCGCATTTGCGAAGCGCAGGCGGTGGACGTGTTGATCTCGGACGTGATGATGCCGGAAATGGACGGCGGACGGCTGGCGGAACGCTTCCTGCAATTGCAGCCGCAGGGTCGCGTGCTGCTGATCTCCGGCCAGGCGAAATTGCCCGCCGCGGCGAAGCTGCCGAATGTGCGGTTCTTGCGGAAGCCTTTCTTTCCGTCGGTGCTGGTCGAGCAACTGCGCGAGCTGATGGAGGGGGGATAAACCGGCGGATTAGTCAGTGCGGATCCTGAGGCCAAAGGCGAGCTTCGCTCGCCGTGGCAAGCTGAAGCATGCCCCACGTTTGCGTCTTGGTGGGACATGCTTCAGCTTGTCCTGAGTGGCGAGTCCACAACCTACCCGGCGGCCGCCTCGCTAATGACCTGTAGCTTACGTTCCACCGCCGCGATGGTTTTCGGATCTTCGCGGAACGCCTCCAGATCCATTCCGGCCGTGAATTTCTCGATCATGGCAATCGCGTTCGCGATGTCCCGCAACGATTTTTCGACGTCTCTAAAAGGCAAGCACGGCCTCGCTCGCGGCCCGCTCCCGAATATCGCCTTTTAGCGCCTTTGCAGGAGTCAGGTCTACCGGAACGCCAAGGATATCCGCCAGGCGGTTCTCCAGACCCACCATATCCAGCAGCGAGAAGCGCTTAGAGGAATCGAATTCGGCCAGCAGGTCGACGTCTGAGGTGGAGGATTCGTCACCACGTGCGACGGAACCGAAGATGGCCAGACGCACGATCCCGGCAGCCTTGAGCTCGGGCTCACATTCGCGCAGCTTAGCGATTACTGTCGACCTGTCCATCGCGATGCCTACGGCCGCTTCGTCAGCAGCACCGTCTCCTCAATTGTCTTCCCGTCGCGGACAACTTTGACCTGCACGCTATCGCCCGGCGCTTTGGCCCGCAGAGCGTAAGTGAAATCGTAGAGATTATCGATCTTCTTCCCGTCGAATTCCACCATCACATCGCCCGCGTGGAAGCCCGCTTTGGCCGCCGGAGATCCCGCCGTGATGTCGGCGAATTTGACGCCCTTCACACCTTCGCCGAAATCGGGAATCGAGCCGAACCACGGTCCGTAGCCGCCGCCCGATCCGCTCGCCACTCCGCCCTGGCCGTGCGGATTCGGCGCCACCTTCACGAACTGAGGACGGCCGGGATCGCCGCGGAGATCGTCGGCGACTTCCGACACCATCGCCAGAAGCTCGGCGGCATCGGGCGCGTCGATCTTATCCGCCGTGTCGCTGGGCTTGTGATAGTCGCTGTGCAATCCCGAGAAGAAAAACAGCGAGGGCACCTGGCCGGCGATGAACGACGTATGATCGCTCGACGAGGATTCCGGCCCCTCCGAGAAGTCGATCTTCAGCGGATATTTCGGCACGACATTTTCGAGCAGCGCGCGCATGCCAGTGCCGGTGGCCGTTCCGCCGACGAAGACTTTGCCGGCGCGAATGCGGCCGATCATATCCATATTGATCATCGCCACCGCCTTATCGAGCGGCAGCTCCGGATGCGCCACATACCAGGCCGACCCGAGCAGTCCCATTTCTTCGCCCGCGAAGTTCAAAAACAGAATCCCGCGTTTCTGCTTCGGCTGTTTGCCATACCAACGCGCCAGTTCGATCACTCCCGCCGTTCCCGAAGCGTTATCGTCCGCGCCCGGATGGATGGCCGTTACTCCGGGCGCGAGCGAATACGGTCCGCCCATCCCCAGATGGTCGTAATGCGCGCCCAGGATCACGTACTCATCGCTCTCGCCGGGAATATAGGCCACCACGTTATGCACGGTTTTCTCCTCGCGCCGGACATCCACCTCCCCGTCCACCCGGATCGAATCCGGAAACGCGAACGACTCCGGCTTGAGGTCCTTATCGATGTCCGCTTCCAACCGATCGACGTTCTTGCCGGCGTCCCGGAACCAGCCGTCGATCAGCGACTCCTTCACCTCAACGACTTCCAACCCCGCATCCTTCGGGCCTTCGGTGCTGCCGAACCTCACGAGCTCCGATGGCTGGTTGGGATGATTGGCATGATCGTCGATCAGGATCATGGCAATGGCGCCATGCATCTTGGCATTCGCGGCTTTATTCGTAAATGCGGCGTGCGACGTCAGTTCCTTGCCCGCGAAGACGCTCTTGGCGTCGTTCTCCTGCGGCTCGTGGCGAAGCACCAACACGATTTTCCCCTTAACGTCGACCCCGGAGTAATCGTCGTAGTGGTATTCCGGCGCGGTGATGCCATAGCCTGCGAAAATTACCGTTCCGCTGAATTTGCCGACGGAAGAAAAGCTGAGCGGCACAAAATCGCCAATTGGAATCGGCGTGGAGCGGCCGTCTTCCGTAAAGGTGAAGCGGTTGCGCGGACCCAGCTGCGCGTCCGTCGTCACCGGAAAGCCTTGCAGGTAGTCCTTGCCATCCGCCGGCTTGATTCCGAATTCGCGATACTTGCCGGCGATAAACCGGGCCGCGGTTTCCAATTCGGGGCTGCCCGTGGCGCGCCCTTTCAACTCCGGCGACGCCAGATATTTCACGTCGTTCCAATAGAGAGTCGCGTCAACCTTGCCGTCCGCACCGTACGCCCCCCACACCAGACATGACGCCAGACACCATAGGGACGCGAGCCCGCGTTTCCAACTAGTCATTTCACCTCGTTACTGCTTCTTAATGGGCGATGTCGCCGTGGCGGGCAGCCCCGGAACCGCAAGTTTCTTATCGCAGCCGCAATCCTGGCCGGCATTCTTGGCACCTCGTCACTGCTTCTTAATGGGCGACGTCGCCGTGCCGGGCAGGCCCGGAACCGCGAGTTTCGTATCGCAGCCGCAATCCTCGCCGGCATTCTTGGCCGTCTTCTGATACTCGATCTCGTTATCGATGGTGGCCTTCAGGCCGGTCCATTCCACCGAGTTGGGAATGCGGCGCCCGTTCACGAACATCGTGGGAGTGGCGGTGACTTCCATCTCCTTGGCCTTTTCGATTTCGTCGCCCACTTCCTTGTCTGTCTCTTTATTGTCCATGCAGGTATTGAGCTGTATGCTATCGATGTCCTTGCGATCCTTGGCCCAGATGTCGACAATCGACTTCAAATTGTCCGCCGTGATGGTCTCCTGGTGACTGTAGATCCAGTCGTAATATTCCCAGAAAGATCCGGGATCCTGATGGAAGACGCATCGCCCGGCATCGGCCGCTGGGCGCGCCCATGGGTGCAGATTTTCGATCGGAAAATCGATGAAGTAGAGCCGCACCTGCGTGGGATAGGCGGAAATCAGGTTCTGGCGGAGCATGGTCGCTTCCACCTTGCAATGCGGGCACTGAAAATCGCTAAACAGTACGATGACGACCGTAGCGCCAGGCGTGCCTAAACTCGGCTGGAAAGCCGTCTTCAGCTTGTCCAGATCCTTCTTGAACGGGTTGCCGGTGACATCGAAGGCGCTGCCTTGCAGGATTTTCGTTCCGTCCTTCGTTACATACAGCAGTTCGTCCCCGCTGGCCGGCCCACGAGCGATCTTCACGTGGATTTCCTGCATCCCCGGCACGTCCGATGGCTTGGGATCGCCGATCGTCACCGTGTCGGTGGGCAGCAGCACCCACAGGTGCCGCACATAGGCTTCCAGATAAGCCTTGTCGTAAGCCGATTTCTTTTCGCCTTGGGCCATACCGGCCGCAACCAGCAAGAGCGCGGCCAACAACGAGGAAAGTAACGGTTTCAACATCATTTCCATTGTAGACGAGGCGAACCTGAGATTTAGTACAATCGTCGCCAGTGGAAACTTTCAATCGTCGCACTCTGTTGTGCACAGCCGCCGCCGGCGGACTGTTTCAGGCGCCTGCGCAAGAGCCGAAATCCGAGGCCAAGATGCGGCTGGGCATCATCCTCGGCGTCCCCAAAGAGCCGGACGCCGCCATCAAGCGCGTCCACGACCTGGGATTCCCGACTTGCCAGGTCCACGTGCAGGACGTAAGCGCCGAAGCCGCTGCCAACTTGCGCACCGCGCTCGACCGCTACGGCGTGGAAGCCACATCGGCCGTCTCCACCGGGCCGGGCAAAGAGATTTACGACTTCTACCAGGGGCCGCTCACCATCGGGCTGGTGCCGCGCGAATTCCGTGCGCAGCGCATCGCCCACATGAAACAGGTCTCCGACTTCGCGGCGAAAGCCGGCGTCCCCGCCGTGCAAGGCCATTGCGGATTCATTCCCGAAAACCCCAACGATCCGCTGTACCGGGAAGCCGTGGATGCCATCCGCACGGTAGCCGCGTACTGCCGGCAGAACGGGCAGAAATTCCGCTGCGAGACCGGCCAGGAGACGCCCATCACGCTGGTGCGGGCGATTCGCGATATCGGGCTCGACAACGTCGGCGTGAATTTCGACGCCGCCAATCTCATCATGTACGGCAAGGCCAATCCGGTGGACGCCGTCGAAGTGCTCGGTCCTTATATTCAAGGCGTGCACGCCAAGGACGGCCTTTATCCCACCGATCCGAAACAGCTCGGTCGCGAAGTTCCCATCGGCGAAGGCAAAGTGAACTTTCCGGCCTTCGTCGCCAAACTAAAGCAGATCGGGTACCGCAATCCGCTGACCATCGAACGGGAGATCAGCGGAGAGAAACAGACCGCCGACATTCTGGCCTCCAAGGCCTACCTCGAAAAGTTGATTGGGTGAGCGATGAACACTGAGAAACCCGAACGCCGAACGTTCCTGAAGACTGCCGGAGCGGCGGGCGTATTTACGATTTTGAATTCGCGCCTGGTGCGCGGGACCGATGCCAACTCGGCCGTGCGCGTGGGGCTGCTGGGATGCGGCCGCCGCGGCACCACCCACGCCAATACCATCATTCAGCATACCGGCGCGCGCATGACGGCGCTGGCCGACCTTTTCCAGGACCAGCTCGACGCCGCCAAGAAGCGCCTCGACACCGCCGCCCAAAACAAGGGCTACTCCGGCATCGCGCAAACCTGGGTGGGGCCGCACGCCTGCCGGGAGATGGCCGCATCGAAGGACGTGGATGCCATCGTGGTCGCCACCCCGGCCTACTTTCATCCCGAGCATCTCAAAGTGGTGGTGGAAGCGCGCAAGCACGTCTATCTCGAGAAGCCCGTTGCCATCGATGTGGCCGGAGCCAAGCGCGTGCTCGAGATCGCCAAACAGGCCGAGGGCCACACCAGTCTCGATGTCGGATTTCAGATCCGCTCAGCGCCGCCGTACGTGGAACTGGTGCGCCGCATTCATGCCGGCGCATTGGGCGACATCGCGGCCGGTGAAGCGCACTATTACTGCCCCGCGCCCGACGATCGCCGCTGGACAGGCGCCACCGGCGACGTTCTGCGCGTGCGCAACTGGATCCAGGACCGCGTGCTCTCCGGCGATATCATCGTCGAGCAGAATATCCACGTGCTCGACGTGGTCAACTGGGTGCTCAAAGACCACCCCATGAGCGCCATCGGCCGCGGCAACCGCAACGGCCGCAACGCGCCCGGGGACGACTGCTATTCACATTTCGACGTGATTTTCCGTTATCCCAACGATGTCCATGTCAGCTTCAATTCGACGCAATTCGGCAAAGGCCCGTTCGAAGTGAGCGAGCGCTTCTTCGGTACTCGCGGGGCGGCGCAACTGCCGTACAGCGGTCCGTTCGGGATCGAAGGCGATGACAAGTGGATGTGGGCGGGCAGCGAAAATCAGGGCCAGGCGCAGTTTTCAGCCGCCGGGGCGTTCACCGACAACCTGGCGCAGGCGGATTCCGAGAAGCAGAAGGGCTTCATTGAGAGCATCACCACCGGGCAGTTGCATAATCAGGCGGCGCAAGGCGTGGAGTCGGCGCTCACCGCGATGTTAGGGCGCAAGGCCGGCTATCTGGGACGGGAAGTTACCTGGGACGAGTTAGTCAAGTCTAATGAGCACTGGGACGCCAAGATAGACGTAGATAAGTTGGGATAAGTTGGGGGTTGGCCTGTTTCGTGGGACATGCTTTAGCTTGTCAGGCGAGCGGGGCTCGCCCGGGGCAAGCTGAAGCATGCCCTACATCACCGGGCCGATGCGCCACGGCACGAACTCTTTGTGCCCCATGCGTTCGGCGCAGGTGCGTCGTCCCGAAGCCGCTTCCAGCACCAGATCGAAGATCTCCCGGCCCACTTGCTGGACCGTCGCCTCACCTTCGGCGATGCGTCCCGCATTGACGTCCATGTTGTCACGCATGCGGCCGTAAGTGCTGGAGTTCGTCGCGATCTTGATCACCGGGATGGTCGGGAATCCGATGGCGCTGCCGCGTCCCGTGGTGAAGGCGATCAGATTGCATCCACCCGCCGCCAGGCCGGCGAGGGAGACCGGGTCATACCCCGGCGTGTTCATGAACACGAAGCCGGGCGCGGCGATGGGCTCGGCGTAATCGTAGACGTCCATGAGCGGCGAGGTGCCGCCTTTGGCCACCGCTCCCAGCGATTTTTCCAGAATGTTCGTCAGCCCGCCCGCCTTGTTCCCGGGGCTGGGATTATCGTCGAAGCTGCCTTCGAAGCGGCTCAAATACCGCTTGTAATTGCGAATGCATTGGAGCAGCTTGTCGGCGACCTCGCGATTGCGCGCCCGCCGCACCAGCAGGTGCTCCGCGCCGAAGATCTCGGTAGTCTCGGCCAGCACCGCCGTGCCACCCAGTTCCGCCAGCAGGTCCGAACAGTAGCCCAGCGCGGGATTCGCCGTGATGCCCGAAAACGAATCGGACCCGCCGCAGTTCAATCCCAGCACGATCTTCGATGCCGGCGCGGGCGTCCGCTGTTCCGCCGCCGCCTGTTCGATGAAGCGCGCGATTTCGCGCCGGGCGGCTTCCACCGCGCCGCGTGTTCCTCCGCTTCCCTGCAGAGTGAGTCCGGCGAGACGGCCATGCCGCGGAGCTCCCGGTCCGAGATAGTGGTCGATCTGGTTGGTCTCGCACCCCAGGCCCATAATCAGCGCGGCCGAAACATTGGGATGCACCAGCACGCCACCCAGAGTGCGCCGCAACTGGTCCATATCGGGACCGAACGCGTGACCGCAGCCTTCGCCATGCGGAAACGCCACCACGCCGTCGACATTCGGCGGCAGCGTTTCGCCCAGATAGCTCTCGGCGATCAACTCGGCGGTATGAGCCGCGCAATTGCTCGCAGCCACCACGGCGATATAGTTGCGCGTGCCCACGCGGCCGTCCTCGCGAACGTATCCCAGGAACTTGGGCTCGGCGGCCCGCGCCGGCAGCGGCGCCTCCGCGGTAGGAAATTCGTAATCGAGAGCCAGCTCCTCGAATCCCAAATTGTGCGTGTGGACGTGCCGGCCGGCGGCGATCTCCGCCGTGGCGCGGCCGATCGACTGGCCGTAGCGCTCCACTTTCTCTCCGGCATGAATCGTATGCAGGGCGATCTTGTGGCCGGCGGGAATAGGTTCGAGTGCCACTACGCCCACTCCGTCCACGCGCAATTCGGCGCCCGCCGGAATGGGAACTCGCGCCACCGCGACATTGTCGGCGGGGTGCAAATGAATGGCTGAATTTTCAGCCGTCGGCAGTTTGGCGATATCGATCAGCATTCCATCCATTTCGTCATCAGAAACCGGTCATGCATGTGAAAGCCCGACCGGGCGTACAAACTCTGAGCGCGCTCGTTCTTCCGGCCCACTTCGAGCCGCAGCGCCTGCCATCCGCGGGCGCGGCACTGTGCATCGGCGAATGCGAGCGCCTGCCTGCCCAGTCCCATGCCGCGGCAATTCTCCGCCACGAATAACTCATCCAGCAGCCCGAAGCGCCCGCCGAACTCCAGACTGTATCCCAGCAGTACCACTATATAGCCCGCGAGAGTCCCATCCAGGTCGATCGTCCACACGCCGCCGAATTCCGGCTCTCCCAGAAGCCTCTCGGTGGCTTGCCGCGCGCGGGCCGGGTCGAACGGCGATGCGCCCTGCGCGTACAACTGCGCCATCATGTCGACCACACGGCTTACATCGTCGCGCGTTAGCGGCAGGAAGCGGGCAGGCACGCCTCTATAATAAGAAAAATGGCCCGGAAAAATCCGCCCGTGCTGTGGCTGGCGCTGCCGCTGGCGTGGTTGCTGTACTTCTACCACCTGGCAGCCGTCGGATTGATCGGGCCCGACGAACCGCGCTATGCCGCCATCGCCCGCACCATGGCGACATCCGGCGATTGGATCACGCCGCGCCTTCTGGGCCAACCATGGTTCGAAAAACCGGCGCTGCTGTACTGGATGGAGGCCGTCTTTTTTCGCGCCGGATTCGGCGCCGAAATCGCGCCCCGGCTTCCCGTCGCGCTGTTAGCCGTGGCCTTCCTCGCGTTTTATTGGTGGATACTGCGCCGTGAATTCGGCGACCGTCCCGCCATCTTCGCGACCGCGATTCTGGGCACATCCGCGGCCTGGCTTGTCTCCTCGCAGATCGGCACTACCGACCTCCCGCTGGCCGCCACCTATTCGGCCGCCATGCTGCTCGCTCTTCCCTGGGTGCGCCGGCGCGAACCTGCGTGGCTGCCATGGGTCGCGGTGCTGCTCGGGTTGGCGGTGCTGGCGAAGGGTCCGGTGGCCGTGGTTCTCGCGTGCCCGGTCCTCATTCCATGGAAAGGCCCCTTCTGGCCGAATCTCGGCAGCAGTGTCCGCGCGTTCTTGCGCCTTCGCGTGGTCCTTCCGTTTCTGGCCGTCACTCTGCCCTGGTACGCTCTCTGCACCTGGACGAACGGCGCCGCCTTCCTGACGGAGTTCTTGTGGAAGCAGAATGTGGAGCGCTTCCTTTCTTCCACTGCCGTAGGCAATCACGGGCAGCCATTCTGGTATTTCGGCCCCGTCCTGCTGGCGCTGCTGCTGCCGTGGACTCCGCTCGTGCCGCTGACGTTCCGGCGCATTTTCTTCACCGATTCGGCTCGCTTGTATCTTCTCGTCTGGGCCGTCCTGTGGCTGGTCTTCTTCTCGCGATCCGCCAATAAACTTCCCTCGTACATATTGCCGATGATTCCAGCCGCTGCCGTGTTATTGGGCCTGGCGGTGGCAGAGGTACGCAACGCCGCGCCGTGGCTGGCGGCGTGCGCCGTTCTTCTGATGGCTTTCCCGATTGCGGCGCCGTTGCTGCCGATTGCCGTCGCCACCGGGTTGACGCATGCGCCCGCCCCGCACTTTCAGTGGACCTGGCTGGCGCCCCTGGCCATCGCGGTCCTGGTATGGGCGCTCGATGCCAGCGGGCGCCGATTCGCGGCGGTCCTGACGATTGTCGCTGGAGCGGCGGCAGGCATGCTGCTGATGAAGAATATCGCCGCGCGCGATCTCGACCGCATCGCTTCGGCCCGCACGCTCCGGATGGAACTCGCGCCGCGCCAGGACACCATTTGCGTGGACTGGGTCCCGCGCGGGATGGAATACTCGCTCGATTACTACTTCGTGCCGCCGCTTCCGCCATGCGCGCAGAGCCCCCGTCCGGTCTGGCTGCACCAACTGGCCGGCCAAGTCCCCGTGCTCGGCGCGCCGAAACCGGCCCCGTAGTAGCGCAGACGTCAGAGGGGTTGCAAGACTCCGCCAACCGCTTGCTCGGGTGCGCGGCTCATTATTCACGCGCTGAGACAGGGGCTCGTGCAGAGCCGCGACCGCGAGGGAGCGGCGCTTTTCGCCGATTCGGTGGAATTCTGCAGGTACCTCGCCGAGCCTCAGACCTCCCGATCTCACGGAATCAAGGTGAGCTTTCCTTCGGGTCGCGGTGAAACATATAAAACCGAGGCATTTCTTATCGGTGTTCATCTGTGGCTAAACTTGCTTTTTGCGAGGGCTCAGCTTAGTTCCCGGCGGCGTTCGAAATTGTCGGCCGTGAATTTGCCAGTAGCCTGCTGGACCCAGGCGCGAAATGGGCTCAACTCAATTTCCCCGGCCTACCGAAATTGCGGGGCGACATCGGGAGGCCGGAGCCTCGACCCGCCAGGCAAGCGTGGCCGCGCTACGAGTTGACCCCGCGACCCGCCACATTGTACGCTCGGGTTCCGGGATGGATTCATGATTCTGCCACATACCGATCCGACGCTCATCCTATTGCTGGTCATATGCATGTTGTGCTGGGGCTCGTGGCCGGTCTTTCTCAAACTCGCCAAGCGCTACCGCTTCGAATTGTTCTACTTCGATTTCGCCATCGGGTTGGGAATCGTGGCCCTGTTGTGCGCGGTTACGGTAGGAAGCCTGGGCTTCGATGGCTTCACTTTCACCGATGACATGCTGAACGCGCGCAAGCAGGAATGGCTGTTCGCCCTGCTCGCGTCGGCGATTTTCAATTTCGGAAACATGTTGACGCTGGGCGCCGCCTCCATCGCCGGTATGGCGGTGGCGTTTCCCTTGTCATTGGGCGTGGCTCTGATCGTGGGTTCCTGGATGAACTACCTGGGACACGGGGGCATGAACAGCGGGTTGACCGTCGCCGGCACGGTGCTGGTGATCGTGGCGGCGGTCCTGGGCGGTTCGGCGTATTCGCATTTGAAGATCCAACAGCATGAAACCCTGGCGCGCGCGGGAAAAACCAAAACCACGAAGCGTCCCAGCGCTCTGAAAGCCATCCTGCTGGCCGCGATCGGCGGATTGGCAATGGGGACCATCGCGCCGCTGCTTTTGCGGGCGCAGGATCCCGACGATGGCGTGGGACCCTATTCGTTGCTGTTCCTGTTCGCCATCGGCGTGTTCGGTTCCACCTTCGTCTTCAATCTGTTTTTCATGAATCTTCCGGTGGAAGGCGATCCGCTGGAAATTGCGGACTATATCAGGGCGCCCATTAAGAACCACTTCTTGGGAGCTCTCGGGGGAGCCGTCTGGGCCCTTGGGGCGGCCGCCCTCTTCGTGGCCAATACGCCCAAAGGCGATATTCGTCCCACCGGGCCTCTGACAGTCTTTCTCAGCCATGCGTCGCCGATTGTCGCCGCCCTGTGGGGTCTCCTGATCTGGAAGGAATTCAAGGGGAGCGACGGCCGCGCGAAGGCCTTCGCGGGGATTATGCTCGTCCTGTTCGCCGTGGGGCTGGCATTCTTTTCGTT
>Ga0326728_10017517_pt1 | contig 14327 bp, 14 predicted proteins | sample MB3enrmetagenome_FD_207602 | JGI IMG/M metagenome (GOLD analysis project Ga0326728, IMG submission 207602) | Lab enriched peat soil microbial communities from McLean, Ithaca, NY, United States - MB31MN | ecosystem: Environmental > Terrestrial > Soil > Wetlands > Peat | place: USA: New York...
TTTAATTAAGTACCGGCCAGATTATTTCTAATCGCCTCACCATACCTTAGAGGGTAGGGGGCAGACTGAAAAGCCCGCCCCCTATTGTGTTTTACGCTTTATCGCCCGCCGCCAATCTTGGATAGAGCGCCCAACTCGATGGCGGGCAGTCCCTCACCCACCTCTGAAAGCTTGATGTCCTTCGTTTCGGGGCTGGTCCACATGCTCCCGAAAGTCATAAGGGCGCCTATTGTCAGAATAACCGCAGGAGAGAGCCACATGTCGCCTTTTTCGATGGCTGCAATCCATGGAATGCAGTGGGCCCACCAGACATAGACGCTGAACCATGCTCCCAGGAGCGCGCCCGAAGAGTACCCGAAACCGACGCCCACCGCTCGCCGCTTGGTTGGGAACCGTTCGGAAAGATAGGCCGGCACAATGCCCCATCCCAGCTTCAGCATTGCCGCCATCGTTGCGCCTATGATTGCAAGCCAGACGTTGCGGGCAATGGCGGCATTATAGAGGACGTAATAAGAGGGTACGCCGAAGATAATCAGGAAGATGCAGTAATACAGGGTCAGGCTCCTGCGCCCGGTATAATCGGAGATCCAGCCGTAGAATATATAGCCCAGGAAAGCCATAAAAAGAGCGAATCCGTAAATGAGGCTGTAGGTAGTGGTGTCGAATCCTCTTCCGTCCAGCGTGAGGATTTTGGGAAGAAATCCATAGACCGAATAGTCGGTGAGAAAAAGACCGGTCATGAAGAAGAAAACCTGCAGAAAATTCCAGAGCGCCGGGGGCTTGAACATGCTGAGGAATGGAGCTTTTTCAATAGCTCCCTCCTTCTTGATTTTTTCGAATTCGGGGGTTTCCGACAGGGACTTTCTGATATAGATGGCAAGGATTACCGGCATTATCCCGGTCAGGAAACACAGGCGCCAACCATAACTGAGCATCGCCTCACTGCCAAGGGTGTGTGAAATCAGGGCAAATACCAGGGAACCAAAGACAAATCCCAACGGGAACCCGGACTGAATGAAGCCGCCCACGAGACCGCGCTTCCCGGTTGGGGAATGCTCGATGGCAAAGGTGTGTCCAACGGCATACTCTCCACCGAAAAAACATCCCATTACAAATCTTATCACACAGAAAATTACGTACGACCAGATCCCGGCCATCGCTTGTGTGGGAAGAAAGGCCGAGGCGGCAGACATCACCCCGACCCCGCCGATAGTCAGCACGAGGAGGAAGCGACGGCCCAGTTTATCCGCATAATGTCCGAAGATCGCCGAGCCGACAGGCCTGGCAGCCATCGTTATCGAGTAGGTGAAGACGATCGTGATATATTGCCATGATGTGCTTCCCCCGGGAGGCGAAAACACTTTGACCAGAATGGGGGCCATGACGAGCACGAGCGCCATATCATAGGCGTCGAGCATGAAGCCCAGGAACTGTGACATCATCGCCATCCTGGTATCTTTGCTGAATGTCTTTTTTCCCGTCTCTGACATGATGATTTTTTCTCCTTTCGAATGGATGGTCTTGTAGGATGAATGGTCTTGCTGTTTTCCTCTTGCACTAAAAAAATGTGGTTCCTCAGCGCGTCCGCCGGGTCGTTGTCCCGGGTGCACAGGCGCCACCGAAGGTTGCCGCCCGCCTCGTGGGTGCGCTGTCGAGATCCCGGGCTGCGGCCCCGCCGCTCGGCGCACCAAAGCTGTCGCGATCGGCCCTGAGGGGCCTAGTCTGCTGGTAAAAAGAGGGGGAATGGTTCGGAGGAGCCTGCATTCGCTTGCGGTCCTCACTGTTCAGTTCGAGGCGCAGTATTGATCCAGGGTCCTGTTTGTTACTTACTCTATACCCTGAGGTTGTTATAAAGGCAAGAAAGATGCCGTGAAACGCCGCAGGGAAGATTCCATGCGCCTGCATCTATCGATGCCGTGCACATTAATTGACCACCAGGCTGTGCAAGCGTGGGCGGCTGCCTGGGTACCGGCAACCCGCCGCAAGCGCCGCGGCGTTAACCTTTCTTCATCTCCAAAGCCGCTTGATAGACCATCCGGCGGGGGAGTTTGAAACGGGTGGCAATGTCCGATGCGGCTTGCTTCGATGAAAAACCCTGCCGGAGCAGTGCCTGCAGTTCCCCTCTCCAGGTCGGGGACTCGATGTCCGAAGACTCGCGGTTCAATCCTTCGGGACCAGGGGCCGGCGACCCGGTATCGAGCAGAAAACTGGAATCCGTGTCCAATCCCGGCCCCGCTCCCTCCACCACTAGGGTCAACTCGCCCCTGATATCAGCCACGAAATGTTCGATGGCGTCCGAGATAGAGCCCCGGAAGATTTGCTCGTGTATCTTCGTAAGCTCCCGGGCGACCGCCACTCTCCTTTCACCCCAGCTCAGGAGCATATCCTTGAGGGTTTTCGCAAGCCTTCTGGGAGACTCATACAGTATCAGGGTCATCGCAAGACGGGAGTTTTTTTCGAAAAAACGCCTTCGTTCAGCTCCCTTCGCGGGAGGAAAACCCAGGAAAACAAAGGGTTGAGTTGACAGTCCGGAGACGACCAGGGCCGATATGAGGGCGGTCGGACCGGGAATGGCTACAGGTTCCATCCCGCGCTGCAGCGCCTCCTCAATTAGAAATTGTCCCGGATCTGATACACCCGGAGTCCCCGCGTCCGTGACCAGCGCTACGCTCTGCCCGGAGGCGATTTTGTCCAGCAGCTCGCCTCCACGCAGCCGCGCATTGTGTTCATGATAGCTTACCAGACGTACGTGGATGTCGTAGTAGGACAGGAGTTTTCGAGTATGGCGGGTATCCTCCGCCGCAATCAAATCGACTTTGCGAAGGGTGTCCAGGGCTCTCAGGGTAATGTCGGCAAGATTTCCGATGGGAGTAGAGACAATATAGAGCTTTGCTTCCTTATCTTTTTCATGACCCGGGTTCGAAGGCATTGACTATCCAGTTTATTTCAGGCGTTTCGCCGCTCCATCTGATCGCGACAACGTCGAAGCGAGCGTGGGAGTTTTGTAGCCCCCTCTGTTTGAGATACCAAAGGGCCGCGCGTGTCAAATGCCTGCGTTTTGCTGCCGTGATGGATTCCTCCGGGCTGCAGATTCCGTCCGCCTGGAAGGCCCTTACCTCCACGAATACGATTGTCTTTCCATCTTTGGCGATCAGATCTATTTCGCCAAGAGGACACCGGAAATTTCGGTCGACGATTTTGATTCCGCTACTCGTGAGGTATTCGGCCGCCGCGTTTTCGCCCTGTTTTCCTCTATAATAACGGCTCCACGTCATCAATGCGGCACTCCCCCTGAATGACGCCGTTAAAGGTTATCCTGTGCAGTGAACATGGGCCGTGCCTGCGAATGGCCTCGCAATGGCGGGCGGTTGCATAGCCTTTGTGGGAGTCGAATCCGTATTGAGGAAATATTTCGTGATATTCACACATCAGGCGGTCGCGGTGGACCTTGGCGATTATGGAAGCGGCTGCAATCGAAATCGAAAGGCAGTCTCCCTGCACGATGCCCTTCTGCTTCACCTGGAGAGGAAGTTCGTAGGGGCCGTCGATGAGGAGGAAATCGGGCTCTATTTCCAAACGGCCGACAGCGCTCGACATGGCCCGAAAGGTTGCCTGGAGGATATTTATCCGATCGATCTCGACGTTATCTACAACCCCGACCCCGATGGCCAGCGCGCGTGACTGGATCTTTGCGCAAAAATTTTCCCGCTGTGCAGAGGTGAGTTGCTTGGAATCGTTGATCCCGGGGAGACGGACACTCTTTGGCAGGACCACGGCGGCGGCAACCACGGGGCCTGCCAGCGGGCCCCTGCCTGCCTCGTCTATGCCGCAAACAAAACGAAAGCCCCGCCGGTAGGCCTCTCTTTCATGGAGGCGCATATCAACCGCCAGGGTTTCGATCAGTTGCCGCTGCATGAGACCCGCCTCTCGAATTCAGGGCCTGGAAATCCTTTCACGCGAAGACGCGAAGGCGCGAAGAAAAAAAGCTTGTTCACAAACCGGAATCTTGTATCCAGAGTCCACAAGACTGGATCGAGTCCGGGGCCGGTTTGTCAGGCTCCGCAGGCGATTCCCTTACCTGCGTCCGGTTTTCTTTCTTCGCGCCTTCGCGTCTTCGCGTGAAACACACTAAGCTTTTGGCGCCTCGCGTTTTTCGCGTATCCTGGCCGCTTTACCGACCCGGTGGCGCAGAAAATAGAGCCTGGACCTGCGGATGCGGCCTCGACGCAGGATCTCTATTTTTTCTATCTGAGGGGAATGAATGGGGAAAATACGTTCCACGCCAACCCCGTAGGATACCTTGCGCACCGTGACAGTTGCGCCCATTTTGGCTCTATGAGTGCGGAGCACCACACCTTCGAATACCTGGATGCGTTCTTTTTCGCCTTCACGGATTTTCACGTGCACCTTCACCGTATCCCCGATCCTGTAGGCCGGGATATCGATGCGCATGTGATCTCTTTCGATCATTTCGAGCAAGCTGACTGCCACTTTCAATCCTCCTTAAATAAATATGAACGAGGGCGCAAGGAACCTGCACCACCGCGAAACGAATTTCAATTGCACTATCAGACTAACTTCTTCCGAGCAGCCTGTCCATAAGGATCGAGGCCGCCGAACGGACCGGAAGATGATTGTAGCCGTTAACTCCGGCAATAGGTGCTAACACGGCATCAACGACGCCGAAAATCTCCGGCGCAAGGCCCCAGCCTGTCCCTAAAAGAAGCAGAAAGGGCCGGTCTTCCCTCTCAAGCAAATCCCGGGCATCGCGATGGGGCAGCGCACCCGTCTCATTCTTTGCGGTGGTAGCCCAAAGGACCGGGATTTTTCCTGTCTTTTGAACGATATCCTCGGTAGCGAGGGCCAGACTTTCCACAACCTTGAGAAGCTTCAAGGCCTGCCGTCTCTCCGGCAGGATTTCGCCGCCCCTGCCATCGATCCAGTGGGCTGTAAGCCTGTTTGCGAGGGCCTGCTGGTCTTTGAGAGGCGTGACTATATAGCATGCCGGCACGCCGTAAGTACAGCACAACCGGGCCAGGTCGTGAAGATCGAGATTCGTTATCGCCGAAGCGATTAAATCGCCCATCCTGTTCAAGACGGGATAATGCAAAAGCGCCAGGAAAAGTTGCGCCATAACCGATCCAGTCTAAGCGTTCTGTAAAGCTGGAAGCGAAAAGCTTCTTGCTACTTGCTCCCTGCTTCCGGCTCTCTGCGCCTTGCCGTTTCGAGCAGGGCAAGGTCCTCAGCAGTAAGATCGAGACGGGCAAAAAGGTCGGGTCGGCGCATCATGGTTCTGAGCAGCGCCTGTCCCCGCCTCCAGCGGCGAATACTTTCATGGTTCCCGCTGAGCAGGACCGGCGGAACGCTCATGCCCTCGAAATCCTGAGGGCGGGTATATTGAGGATGCTCGAGAACCGGTTCGCTGAAAGAATCCGCCTCAGCCGAACCCACATTCCCAAGCGCTCCGGGGAGAAGCCGGACAACGGCGTCCACTACGACCATAGCCGCAAGCTCCCCGCCGGTCAAAACATAGTCGCCGATCGATATCTGATCGTCTGCGAAATGCTCGGCCACTCGCTCGTCAACACCCTCGTACCTGCCGCAAATGAGAATGAGCCGCGGAAGGCGGCTCAGTTCTCGAGCAATCTCCTGGTCGAAAAGCCGCCCCTGGGGAGTCAGCAAAACTCTCCTGGCTGCAGGGCCGTTGTCAACGATCGCACGAAGGGCCCTTACTATCGGCTCGGGTTTCATGACCATGCCCTCTCCGCCTCCAAAGGGCCGGTCGTCCGTAATCTGATGTTTATCGGTGGCAAAATCGCGTATGTTGTGCACCCGTACCTGAATCAGGCCGCGGTCACGGGCTTTCCCCACTATGCTTTCTTCCAGGGGTGAAGAAAACATGCCGGGGAAAATAGTCAGAATTTCAAAGATCATTTATTGGAGGCCTTCCGGCAAATCCACTATAAGCTTTCTACTCTGGAGATCCACTTCACAGATGACGTCCTCGACTGCCGGAATAAGCAATTCTTTCTCTCCGCTTTCCACGACATAGACGTCATTGCCCGGGGTTTCGAAAATGGCGCTCAAAGTCCCCAGCGGCTCGCCCTCTTTTGTCTCCACCGAAAGCCCGATGAGTTGGAAATGATAGTATTCGCCCTCAGACAGCGGAGGCAGCCGGTCCATTTCGATGAGGATTTCTTTTCCCGTTAACGCCTGGGCCCGGTCAAAGGTTTCGATTTCTTCGAACTGAGCGATCCAGCCCCGTTTTTGAGCGCGAAGGCTTACTAGGGTCAACTGGAGTTGCACTCCGTTTTCGATAAAAAACAGCTTCTCGCCGGCTCCCATTTCCCCCAGGGTTTCACCATAAGGACGGACCTTCAGTGCACCTCGGATCCCATGAGTTTTTACCACTTTCCCAACCGGGACCAGACTGGATTTGTCCATCTGCTCTATTCGATGATTTCCAGAACGGCGCGCTTGCGAATTTTCGTTGACGCAGCGCTCAGGATCGTTCTCATAGCGCGGGCAGTGCGCCCCTGCTTGCCTATCACTTTTCCAAGGTCTTCTTTTGCTACACGGAGTTCAATAACGGAGGTCTGCTCACCCTCTATTTCCGAAACTCTCACCTTCTCGGGACTGTCAACCAAAGCGCGAGCCATAAACTCGACCAGTTCCTTCAACATGATTTCCTCCAGAAGAATGCGGCTGCCATCTACAATTGAGAGTTTAGCTGAGCTTTCCGTGCTTTTGGATTAGGTTGCGAACGGTGTCGGTCGGTTTTGCACCCTGACCCAGCCAATACTGGAGTCTGTCGCTGTCTATCTGTACCTTCGTCTCCATCGGCAGAGGGTCATAGGTCCCGATTCTCTCTATAAAGCGGCCGTCGCGGGGCGCCTCAGAGGAAGCGACAACAATCTTGTAAAAGGGCCTTTTTTTTCTACCGCCACGCGCCAAACGAATTTTAACCGGCATTAATTTTAGACCTCCTGAATGAATTGGGCCAAGCCCAAGAGAATATTTCGCACTAACCTGCGCCCGTCCCTTATAGACCTTCGATACTAATCGGAACCCTGTTTCCCCTCGATCAGACCTGGGGCACGGTGTCCCTTTGATTTCGCATAGTAAAATTTTTCATATAACGCATGATGCACAGATTAGAAAGGGAAAAATGACCCCTTGCGCCTGAATTTTCCCTTCTTCTTCTTGCCTCCGTCCCCGGCGCCCAACATCTGGCGCATCATGCGGCGCGAATCTTCATAGCTCTTGAGAAGTCGATTTACATCTTGAACGCTCGTGCCGCTCCCATCGGCAATTCTTCGCCTGCGGCCCGCGTTCAGTATATCTGCGTTCCTGCGCTCCTGCCTGGTCATGGAATTGATGATGGCCTCCATGCGAGCGAACTCTTTAGGATCGATCTGGGCTTTCTTCAGCTCTTTTAATGCCCCCATGCCCGGAAGCATGCCAAGTATCTGCTCAAAAGAGCCCATTTTCTTCACCTGCTGGAGCTGGGCGAGGAAATCCTCGAGAGTAAAAGTGTTCTGCTTGAATTTGCGCGCGATGTCCTGGGCTTGATCGACATCAAAAGCATCCTGTGCTTTTTCGATCATCGACAAAACGTCGCCCATCCCGAGGATTCGCGAGCTCATCCTGTCGGGGTGAAAAACCTCGAGGGCATCCAGCTTTTCACCGACGCCGATAAGCTTTATCGGGCAGTTGGTGACCGACCGGATGGAAAGGGCCGCCCCGCCCCGCGCGTCGCCGTCGAGCTTCGTAAGAATGATTCCGGTAAGGCCGAGCTTTTCGTTGAACGAGCCTGCAATCTGCACGGCGTCCTGGCCCGTCATTGCATCGGCAACCAGAAGAATCTCCGATGGCTGGAGGATCTCTTTGAGCCGTGAAAGTTCCTCCATCAGTTCGGCGTCTATATGCAGCCGCCCCGCGGTATCCACCAGAACAGTGTCACAGTTCTCCTGCCGGGCGTAGTTTACGGCCTCTTTGGCAATCTGTTCGGGGCTCTGCCGGGTTGTCGAGGGATAAACCGGGAGCTTCAACTGGCCCGCGAGCGTAATCAACTGGTCGATTGCCGCCGGCCTGTATACGTCGGCGGGAACAAGGCAGGGTCTTCGGGCATCCTTGGAGAGCTTTAGGGCGAGCTTTCCAGCCGTTGTGGTCTTGCCCGAACCTTGCAACCCCACGAGCATCACCGCTACGGGGGGCCGTCCGGAGAGCTTGAGGGGCTCTGCAGCGCCGCCCATCAGCGCGGTCAGCTCTTCATTGACTATCTTTATGACCTGCTGGCCGGGCGTAAGACTCTGCATCACTTCATGGCCGACGGCCCTTTCAGCGATGCTGGCAACGAAATCCTTAGCCACCTTGTAGTGGACATCGGCTTCGAGCAGCGCCATCCTCACCTCGCGGAGCGCCTCTTTTATGTTGGCCTCGGTGAGCTTTCCCTGGCCCCGCAGGTTTTTGAATATCTTCTGAAATTTGTCGGAAAGATTATCGAACATTTTCCCCGCCGGTCATCTTACGAGATAGTTCCTCATGTTCCTCCGGGACACCCTGAAACCATGAAAAGACCCGTAGGATGGGTGGAGCGAAGCGCAACCCATCAAGTCTTTTCGAACAGTAGGGTGGGCTAAGAGGAGCGCAGCCCACCAGATCTTTTCTGGAACAGAAAGTTAACATATCCTAATAACGCATGTTTGGACAATCTTCAAGGGTAGTAGGTCCGCCTACTCCAGTACGATTTCCGTGAAAACCTGCGGATCGGATATATTGCTTATTTCGGGTTTTCCGGCCCAGGCCATCGTGAACTCACGAAAATAGCTCACAAGAGCGATGTTGGCACTGAGGCGCATGCCGGGTTTCAACTCGTCGAGTCCGAACCATTGTGCCGGGAAGAATGCTTCGACTGCGATGTGGGGCAGAGATTTTTCTATCCTTTGCACGTGCCCCTCTATGGGCAGCTCTTGTACGGGAACGCCCTTTTCCAGCCGAAAAAGCTCCGGCTTTATTTCAAACCCGTCAGGATAGGCGGAATTATTTTGAGCAATGAGATAGACGGCCAGATGGTTGCGTTTGCCTTCCGCCTCGACGGTAAAATGAAGCTGGAAAGACTCGGATTGGGGAAATCTATCCTTGTAATCCAGGAAATTCGGGTCAACGTAAGTGTCCGACAGGCTGAAGAGGTAAAAACCCTCCGGTCTCCATGCAAGGTGCACATCCCCGAAGGGTGCGTACGGAGCCGGCGCCGTGAAACCTGAAAGCAGTGTCTTTTCCTTTTCCCACTCCATGAGCGTCTGGTCGCAGACATCTATCGGGCGCTCCGCCCGGACTATGCCGACCGGCCGAACTCCAGCACCCTCCGGACTCTTCGGTTCCCCCGCGCCGTTGGCAGCCTCTTTTTTCGCCCCGGCCGCGCTCCCGGCGTGGAGCGACTCGAGTACGGAATTGAGTTTCTTGAAATCCTGCGTCAACTCTTCATACGGCCTGTTTGAAGTGTCGATAAGGCCCATATTGTAGTCTTCACCGTCTTCCCGGCCCCCGAGCGGCTCATCGCAATACTGAAACCAGTGCGCGCCGACCACGTTCGGGAACCTGGCGAAGCTGAGCAGGGCGTTTACCAGTCCCCACGACCTCTCGGTCTGCGTGGGGACCGTCATTAGGTGCCCGGGTTTGGCATGGACATTTCCGGCGGTTTCGTTGCGGTTGCCGCTCCGGTTTTCGGCCGCTGCGAAAAAGAACTCGCTTACCAGGACGGGCTTGCCGCTTAGCTTGCGCAAGCCTTCAAAGAAGTAGGGAGCAACCCAGCCGTCTGCGACGTCAATGTTGTAGTTGGTCGAAATCACGTCCACATTGTCGCCCATCGCCAGGACCGCGTCCTGGTGATAGTAGAGCGGAAGCCTGTCGCCAAGCACCAGCGCACCCGGGTGAGCGGCGTGAATGGCTTTGTACATCAGTTCGTAATAGCGCTTCGCGCACGCGCTCATGAAACGGTCTACCAGTCTGATGCCGTTTCCGCCGGCCCTCAGCTTTAAACTGGCTCCCGTCTTCTTCAGGTCCTCAAAATCCCCGGCGCCGCCCTGGGGCGACCAGTCGGCCAGCAAAGCCTCCCAGTTCCCCTCATAGCTGTCGTAGATCATTTGCCACAGGAAGCGCTTTGTGTGGTTTTCCCAGGGAGCCTTCAGAAACCAGATGAAAAGCGAAGAATTCCACCAGCCGACTTCATTGTCGCTGAAATAACCGATCAGTTGGGGAAGATTCCTGTAGGGGGCCGTAAGCTCCCGGGCCATTTCCATGGTCCGTTGTTCCATTTGCGGATCGAAAGGATCGAACCAGTGGAACCGCGAATGCCGGCCCAGCTCCAAATCCACCGTAAGCGGGAGATCGAGACCGGGCGAGCTGTCGGACCACCCGCCCAGGGTATTGAATCCCCATTCCCGGATCTGGGCGCCGACTTTTGTACGCCATTGTTCGATGGAAGGGTAGAAATTGGCCCAGCAGTACGCCTCTCCGGCCCTGCTCTTTTCGCTCTCCCGGCCGGGAGCAACGATATTGACACCTTTTGAATAGAAGGGTTTCCCCTCCGGATCAGTCAGCCACTTGACCCCGTTGATCTCAGCCGTGCCCCATTTTTTGCTCTTGAACTCAGCCTTTCCTAAAGCAGGGTCCGGGGCGGTTTTCACCTCCGAGTCCTGTGCGAAAGCCAACTGGGAGAGCGATATCACAACCAGCAACAAAATTAGACGTCGTATCATTGAAAGAAAAAATACCTCGTTGAAGAATAAACAGGTGATTATGGATTTTCGGGGGAACACCGCTTAAGTCTCACCCCGGCGGCGCTGCGGAGGCCCTGACGGCGGCCCGCTACTCGGGAGAGCTTTACTGAGTCGTTTTGCCCTCCGGGGTGTCATCTTCCGTGTCGAGGCGCTTGTAATAGGCGGCGTACTCCTGGGGGACTGTTATAACCTGCATCAAATTGAGGCTGCCGAACATTTCGGAGGGCAGCAGAAAGTTCTTGAAAAACAAATTGAGCATCTGGAGCTGAGAGGCATGAGCGAGTAAGGCGCGCCGTTTGCCTTCGACCTCTTCCAGGCTCAGCGGCAGCGTAATCCAGTGCGTATCGGCAAGAGTTTTCTCCGAAACTTTGCTGTAGCCGCCGACTCCTGTGCTGGCAACCTCCTTCGACCAATCAGCCCCACGAGGGTAATCCTTGTAATGCACCAGATAAGTCAACACCTTGGCCGGAAGGGTATCCTCATCATCGTAGATGGTTCGGAGAGCGTCGAGTACGAAGACACCGGTGGCTGCGTGGTCCGGGTGGTAATCGCGGGGATCGGGAATCACTACCCAATCGGGCGAAAACTCCCTGAGCACCTGCTCGATCTCATCCTTGAGGCTCACGCCCGAGTACTTTACCCACCGCTTCAGACCTGCTCTGTGTGGACGGTCGAAGAGCGTATGAGGAGATATAAATGGATGGAGGTTAGACCAGTAGGCTTCCCACAGCTCGTCTATGCCGGCATCGGGGAAACCCAGAAAAGTGGCGTCTTCGGACTGAAGCCCGAGTTCGCATAAAGCCTGGACCGCTTCCTCCTGCCTCTTCTTCCCGTACTCGATGAAATCCTTGGCGGAAACGCGCTGATTCTTCATCCTGAGTCGAACGGCGTAAGTGTAACCATCCCCGTTTGTGACAAAGACTGCCCGTACCTTGCCTTCCTTTTCGAGCACGCGTTGAATCAGCCCGGATGCGGCGATCGATTCATCGTCCGGATGGGGAACGAAAATCATTACCCTGACGCCGGCGGGGACAGAAAGTTCGCCGTGAGGAATATAAGAGAAAGGATCGGATTTGGATGCAACGGCCGGCGCCACATAAGGTGTCTGTTGTGTCAAGTCCTTGACCGAGTTGGACGTAACCGGAGAATAAATGGGAAGGTTCTGCAGGTAATCCCATTCGGTGATCACCTGCGATGAACAAAAAACCGGTCCGGAAAGTATAACTACTAAAATGAGCAATAACGCTCTCATCGTATGTCTTCCTTCAAGCGGAGCGCCCGGGAGCTTTACCAAATTTGCCTGACGAACACCAGTAAGCAAATAAACAGCAAAAATGGGATTACGCATCCATCGGGAAAAATACATTAATGTCGCATATTTTTCCAGTGCGAAGCTGCTGTGCTTTCTATTATACATCGGCATAAATAATTTGCGACATAACCGGTTTGCGTCATCCCGGCGCAGTGAGGATTCGCGCGAGTAATACTGACGCCGCGCTTAGATGGCCTATGCCGGCTCGTCCAGACCGAATTGAGAACGGTAAAGCGCGGCGAAATGACCGTGGGCATGCACGAGTTCATCGAATGGACCCTGCTCGATGATTTCACCGTTGCGCAGGACGATGATCCTGTCCGCCTTGCGCACGGTCGAGAGTCTGTGAGCTATAATGAAGGTCGTCCGGCCGGAGGTCAACTGTTCCAATCCCTCCATAATAAGGGCCTCTGTCTCGGCGTCTACCGAAGAAGTTGGCTCATCGAGAATCAGGATCGGCGAGTTTCTCAAAATAGCGCGGGCGATAGTGATGCGTTGCCGCTCTCCCTCGGAAAGAGTTGCGCCCTGCTCGCCAACCAGGGTCTCATATTTATCCGGGAGCCTATCTATCGATTCGTGTATCCGAGCAAGCTTTGCCGCTGAGATGACCTCTTCCAACCTGGCGTCGGGCCTGCCGTAAGCTATATTTTCCCGCACGGAAACCGGAAAGACAAGGGGAGGCTGAAGCACCATCGAAATCTGGCTCCGAAGCGACTTCAACTGGTAGTCGCGGATGTCGGTCCCGTCTATGAGGACTCTTCCCGCGCGCGGGTCATAGAAACGAGGAATGAGGCTGACCAGTGTCGATTTCCCGACCCCGGTCGGACCTACGAAAGCGATGCTCTCCCCGGGCTTAACGCTGAGGTTGATGTCTGCCAGCACCGGCTGCTCGGCTACGTAATTGAACGAGACGTTTTCCCAGACCACTTCCCCCCTGGTGCCCGATTTTGGAAATGCCTGTGTCCCTTCCTTGAGGTCTTTTTCGACTTCGAGTATCTCGAAAACGCGCTCTATACCTACTTTAGCACCCTGGATCAGCCCCCAGGTCTGACATATTGCGTTTAGCGGGCCATAGAGCGAAGCCAGGTAGGTCGTAAAGATTATTATCTCTCCCACCGTGATCCGCCCCGACATGACGTGCATGGCTCCCACCCAGACGACCAGCGCGGTCCCCACGGCCATCACGACGTTTACAATGCCGGAATAAAATGTCTGAAGGGTGTATAACCTGAGGCTCGCCCCCAGGCTCTGGTCGCTTGCGCTCATGAACTTGCGCTGTTCTTCCTCTTCCTTTGTAAATGCCTGTATGATGCGTATGGCCGACATCGCCCGCTGCACGACTGAATAGACCTCGCTTTCCCGCTGGCGGGCAAACGTGGCGGCCGTTGTAATCCGGCGGCTCATCAGGGAGATGGACGCCAACAGCACGGGGCAAACCGTAAGGGAAAGAAGAGTAAGCTGCCAATCGATCTTCATCATCACGTAAAACATACCGCCCAGCAGTACTATGGCCGTTAAGATCGGGAAAACGCCATTCATCGTCAGGCTCTGGATTGCATATGTGTCTGCGGTAACCCGGTACAGCAGATCTCCCACCTGGCGCCTGCTGTGAAAGGCGAGCGAAAGCCGCTGGAGGTGGGCATAGAGGTCCCGGCGCATATCATTTACCATCTTCTGGCCTATCAGGATGGTTGTGTAGTTGTTCAGGAGCGTAATGGCGCTTAGAACGATATAGATGACCACCAGGCCGATCGCCGCCAGGACGAGCAGATTCGCGGGCGTATAGACCTTTTCGAGCCCCCACGGGGCGGGTTTGCCGCTGAGTACGTTATCTATTATGACCTTTAGCGGCCAAGGTTTGAGAAGTTCGCAGCCGCTCATAAGGAAAACCTGGGCGAGGGCTATCAAAAACGGAAACCGGTAGGGCAACAAATATCTAAGAACCTTTTTGAACATGGGGGAAAGCTTCTCTTTTGCAGAATCGTGCGTTACTTGAGCAATTTAAACCCCTGCATAAACACCCGGCAGGATTAAACCCAGCCTCGAAGGCTTAATTCGTTCACCTGTCAACCTGTTTTCGACCGGAGCCGGCCTTCGAATCCCAACGGGTATTTAATCCGGCTTTTGAAAAAGGAAAAGCAAAAACTCTCAACCGTGTCAATGTCCACGCGAAATTTGTTCTCCTCAATCCCCGGTAGCGCCGCCTTCCACGGCGGCGCATCAATTGGTAAACG
>Ga0326728_10017518_pt1 | contig 14326 bp, 10 predicted proteins | sample MB3enrmetagenome_FD_207602 | JGI IMG/M metagenome (GOLD analysis project Ga0326728, IMG submission 207602) | Lab enriched peat soil microbial communities from McLean, Ithaca, NY, United States - MB31MN | ecosystem: Environmental > Terrestrial > Soil > Wetlands > Peat | place: USA: New York...
CGGCAGGTGCAGGAAGATCTGCAGCGGCAAGTGAACTCCGTCGCGGTGGAGGCTTCGGCCGGCGGCGGCATGGTCACGGTGAAGATGAACGGCCAGAAGCAAGTGCTGGACGTCAAGATCGAAGCGGAAGTGTATGCGAGCAAGGATCAGGAGATGCTGCAGGATTTGCTGCGGGCGGCGGTGAATGAAGCTTCACGGCGCGTGGATGAAGAACTGGCCAACCAGATGAGGAACCTGGCGGGCGGCCTGCCCGGCATGGCGGGATTGAAAATTCCAGGATTGTTCTAGTGCCGTTCCAACCATTTGGGCCAAATGACGGTCCAAGCATCTGACGCGAACACGGAGCGAGTATTCTCGAAGGGATTTGCTTGAACAAGTTGGAACGTACTAGCCCCTGCGACTCGGATTAGAAATCGAATTTCCTCCCAACGAAGCTGAATCACAAGAAGACGCCAAGCGTTTGATGATGAGCTGCGTCTCTTAGCAGGAAACGGCGCGGAACGGAATCGGAGCGCGGCGAGACTCCCGGAGTTGCAGGTGCGGGCGCAACTTCTCCAGAGCCGCCGCAGCCGTAAGACCGTATTTGGCGCGGAGTTGCTCCGGTTTGCCGTGTTCGATGAACTGGTCGGGCCAGCCGATCCTCTCAACCGGCTTTTGAATGCCAAGATTGTTGAGCTCCTCGAGGACCGCGCTGCCGAACCCACCCATCAGAACATGATCTTCCAGCGTGAGAATCACATCCACATTCCGGGCGAAAAATTCCAGCGTGCGCGAGTCCAGCGGCTTGCTGAAGCGCGCGTTGATGACCGCCGCGCTGACATCCTGCTTTTCGAGCTGCGCAGCAATCTCTTCCGCCAGGGGCACCATCGCGCCCAGGGCGAAAATGGCGACATAGTCGTTCTCGGAGTAGCGCAGGATTTCCGCCTTGCCGATGGGAATCACCTTGGGAAACGGCTTGATGTTCACGCCTCTACCGGCGCCGCGAGGATACCGGATAGCGACAGGGCCATTGTGGAGCGTCGCGGTATAGAGCATGTCCGCAAGCTCGTCTTCGTCCTTCGGGACCATGTGCACGATATTGGGGATTCCGCGCAGATAGCTGATGTCGAAGAGGCCGTGATGCGTGGGGCCATCGTCGCCGGAAAGGCCGCCGCGATCCATGCAGAAAACCACGGGAAGATTCTGCAGGCAGACATCGTGGACGATGGGATCGAAAGCGCGCTGCATGAACGTCGAATAGATGGCCACGATAGGCTTGAGTCCCTTGGCGGCCAGGCCGGCGGCAAAGAGCACGGCGTGTTCCTCGGCAATGCCCACATCGAAATATTTGCCGGGATGCTTTTCCTGAAAGCGGTCGAGCGCGGTGCCGTTGGGCATGGCCGCGGTGATGGCCACGATGTTGGGATTGCGATCCGCCAGTTTGTTCAGGGTATCGGCGAAGACTTCGGAATAGGTCGGCGTCCCGGCCGGCTTCGTTTCGCCCGTCTCAGGATCATAAGGGCCAAGACCGTGGAATTTCTTCTGCTTTTGCATGGCCGGCTCAAAGCCCTTTCCTTTTGTGGTGAGCACATGCAGCAGGCACGGCCGCTTCTGCCGCTTCAGCGATTCAAGCGTGTGAATCAGCGTCGGCATGTCGTGACCGTCGATAGGGCCGTAATACTTCAAGCCGAGTTCCTCAAAAATGACGCTGGGCCACAGCATGCTTTTGGCGGCTTCTTCGGCTTTCTTGGCCAAACGAAAAGCGCTCTGCCCGCCAATGAGTTTTACGAATTTTCCGGCGTGGCCGTGCAACGCGTCGAACTGCGGATGGGTGACGATCCTATTCAGGTAAGCGGCGATGGCTCCGACGTTTTTGTCGATGGACCACTCGTTGTCATTCAGGATGACCAGGAGTTTTTCCGTATGATGGGCGATATTGTTCAGCGCTTCAAAGGTGATGCCACAGGTGAACGCGGCATCGCCGGCTAGGGCCACCACGTGTTCGGACCCACCCTGCCGGTCCCGCGCCACGGCCATGCCCAAGGCCGCGGAGAGCGCCGTGCCGGCGTGGCCCGCGCCATAACAATCATGTTCGCTTTCCGCGCGCAGCATGAAGCCGCTCAAGCCGTCGGGCTTACGAATGGTGTGGAAAAGGTCGCGCCGCCCGGTCAGCAATTTGTGCACATAGGCCTGGTGGCTGACGTCGAAAACGAAATGATCCTTGGGCGTGTCAAAAACGTAATGCATGGCGATGGTGAGTTCCACGACGCCCAGATTCGGGCCCAGGTGCCCGCCATTCTTCGCGAGAACGTTGATGAGTTCCTCGCGGATTTCCGCCGCGAGCTGCTCGAGTTGAGAGAAGTTGAGCTGCTTTACGTCCGCGGGGGAACGGATTCCGTCAAGTAGATGAGCCATATCCTCTGAACGCAGTCTTGCTTGCCAGTTAGATGAGAGGTTCTCCTTATAGGATACCCGAAAATCGGCGGCGTGTTTGCTTCGGGAAGCACGCCTGTGCTACACAAGGGGCATGCCTGATTTTGCCGCTCCCGTGGAAAGACTCATCGACGAACTGAAGCACCTGCCCGGAATCGGGCAGAAGACCGCGCAGCGCTTGGCCTTCCATTTATTGCGCGCCACGCCGGAAGAGGCCCTCGCGCTGGCCGAGGCCATCCGCGACGCCAAGGAAAAAATCCGCGCGTGCACGGTCTGCTACAACATCACCGATAGCGATCCCTGCATCTATTGCGCCGGCCCTACCCGAAGCAAGCACACGATTTGCGTTGTCGAAGAAGCGCACAACATCATGGCCATCGAGAAGACCCGCACTTATAGCGGGATGTATCACGTGCTAGGCGGCTCGCTTTCGCCTTTGCAGGGACGCGGGCCGGAGCAACTGCACATCAAGAGCCTCATCGAACGCCTGAAAGGCGGCACAGTCGAGGAAATCATCATCGCCACGAATCCCACTGCCGAAGGCGAAGCGACCGCCATCTACCTGTCGAAATTGCTGAAGCCGCTGGGCGTGCGCGTCACGCGCATCGGCGTCGGCATTCCCGTGGGCGCGGATTTGGAATATGCCGACGAAGTCACGATGCTGAAGGCCATGGAAGGGCGGCGCGAGCTGTAATGCCAAGTGGGCGCGCGGGGCAGACAGTTTTGCTCGCCACCGGACGCAATATTTCCAAGGCGCTGCGACAGCAGGCAGGAATTGCCGTGAACTGAGTGCAAATGCAAGAAGAAAAAACAGAAAACTCGTGAACCGGCAGCGCTAGTACGTCTAGGATGTTTCTCCCTCTAGGCAAGCAGAACAATTCAGGATAAAGTTTAAATCCCGCGGTGGCAGTCCCCGCCAAATCGCGACTGGTTCGACACGAACCGGTGCAGGAGGTGCGCAATGCCCAGATTGGCGCACTACATGGCTCAATACGATCACGAACATGGTTCGCCATGGAATAAGGTGCTTCACGGCATTGGGATCCCGCTGATTTTTGCCGGGATTGTCCTCCTGGTGCTGCTGAAGTGGCGGTGGGGAGTGTCGTGTTTCGTGGGCGGCTGGGTTTTCCTGTTCGTAGGGCACTGGGTCGAGGGCAATAACCCGGCGTTTTTTCAGGGACCGATCTATCTGCTGGTAGGGCCGATCTGGGTCGGCAAGGAAATATGGGCGTTTGTGAGCGGGGCACAGCGAGGTCAGGAGCACGATGTCCTGCCCCCGAAGCAGTCCTAAGTCATTGTAAGGGTGGAATTTACCTAGGGCATGGTGAGCATGCAAAACGAAGAAAACGGGCCCGAACTAGCACCCGATGAGGCGCCTCATCTTCACGACGAGGCCAGCGATATGGTGACCGAAGGCGCGGTGGAAGCAAGCTCTGATTTGAGGAAGCGGCGGAGCACACGGATCGTGCAGGCGGTGCCGCTGATGGTGACCGGCGTGGACGCCCTCGGACGTCCCTTCGCCGAGCGCACGTCCACACTCATCATCAATTGCCACGGGTGCCGGTACCAGTCCAAGCATTACGTCCTGAAAAACATGTGGGTAAACCTGGAGGTGCCCCACCCGGATTCCGGCCATTCGCCGAGGCGCGTGCGGGGGAAGGTGGCGTGGATCCAGCGGCCGCGAACGGTGCGCCAGCTCTTCCAAGTGGCCCTGGAGTTGGAACAGCCGGGCAACGCGTGGGGAATTGCGTTCCCGCCCGACGATTGGTTTGTGTTTCCGGAAGAGCCAAGCTTTTCCGCAGGCGGCGGGATTCCCGGCGAAATACCGACCAGTTTGGCGATGCCGCCCGCGGCAGAAGTAACGCTGCCCGCGGTCGAAGCGGAATCGGGCGGACCGTTGCCGGACAACTTGCGGGTATTCCCGGCCCCGGCGAGCGCGACGGACGCGTCGATGCAACTGGCGCGGCAGGTCGCACGCCTGCTGGCGGAAGCGAAGCAGCAGATTCACGCGGCGGCGCGCGAAGCGGCAGTGCAAGCGGTCAGCGCCGAGCGCCGGCTGGCGTTTGAGCAGTGGGAGCAGAAGTACGTGGCGTTTCGAGAGGAAGTAGCGCGTGAAACGGCCCAGGCCATCGGGACGATCCATCAGGAAACGGAAACGCAAGCACGCTCCGCGCAGGCAGCCGCCGCCGAATCGTTGAAAACGGAATTGCCCCGCTGGCTGGCGCCGCAATTGGAGCAACTGACGAACGAATTGACGGCGCAACTCGCGCGCGAAGGCGCCTTGCAGCGCGAGCAGCACGAAAAGCAACTCTCCGCCGCGCACGAAACCCTGCAGACAATTTGCGGACAGGCCGAGGAAGCCGCGACAAAACTGCGCACGCAGGCGGAAGCGGTGGAATCCCAGGTGACTTCGCGGCTGGACGCGGCGGCGCAGCAGGCCGAAGAAGAGGCGCGGCGGCGCGAGGAGTCCACCGGGGCGCAGCGGGAAGCGTTGACGACAGCGGTGACGGAGCTGCATGAACGCGTGTCCGGCACACTGACGGAGGCGCAGAATTCCCTGCGCGAGCAGCTCGCCCGCGAACTTGAGTCCGCCCAGAGCCGCTGGCAGGCCACCCTGGAATCGGCGATTCAGGCAGCCCAGGAGCGGGCTTCGGGAGCGCTGCACGAAGAGACGAAAGGGCTCCGCGCGGAATTGCAGGAAGAGGGCGCCAAGCAGAGCGCCAGCGTGCGCGAAGCGATAGAAGCGCACACGCGTCAACTGGAAGATATTCTGGCGCGCGCCAATGGCGTGTCCGAACGTTTGGAGCAGCACGCTGCCCGGATGGAAACGGTGCAGCAGCAGGCAGTCACAGGTTTCCAGTCGCAACTCGATGATGTCCTGAGCCTGCACCGCAATGAGTTGCAGCGCCGTTCGGAGAATCTGTTCGAGGAAATTCACGCGCGCATTAGCAGCAGCTTTGAAGCAGCCAACAGCGCCGCGCTGGAGAAATTCGACGAGCAGGTACAGTCCCTGGTGCAGCCGCACCTGACGCACGCGGAAGAGGCGATTCACCGGCTGGCGGGGGGCCGCTCGCTGCTGGATGCCGCCATGACCATGCAGCAGGATCGCGTCCGCGCCACCGCCGATGAAGCGTTCGCCGATTCCATGGCGCGCTTCCGCGAAAACCTGGGCAGCGTGGAACAGATCTTGAACGAATCCGCACAAGCCATTACCGGGCGCAACCTGGAAGAACTGGAAAGCAAGGCCGCCGACCTGAAGCACCACACCCTGGAAGAAATGTTCAAGTCCGCGGAATGGTACGAGAAAAAAACGCAAACCCAGTTGCAGAGTCTGACGGAAAAGCTGGCGGAACAGTCTGGCGCACAACTTCGGGAGAAGGCCGGCGAGGTTTCCGGCGTGCTTAGCAGCGAATTGAGCCAGGCGAGCCGGGGCTTTGTGACGCAGACCCAGCAGCAATTGGAAGAATCGGTGCGCGACGCGTTCGAGCGGGTGCGCATGCTGTTTTCCGAAGCGGCCGATACGACCTCCGCGGCTTTCACCGACGAAATTCAGCGCAATGCCCGGCAGGAGCTGGATGGGTTCAACGAATTGATGCAGAAGGGCGTCGAAGAATCGCGCGAACGCCTGGATACGGCGCGCATGGAATATGGCAACCAGTTGACTTCCGGACAGGAAGATTTTCTGCGGCGCTTCCAAACCTCGATGCACGGCGCGGTGGAAAGGGGCCTGGCGGAGGCGCAGGAAAAGGTGCAGTCGAGCTTCAACAGTGTTCTGGATGCGTGGAGAGCGATGGGCGACGCCAAGCAAGCGGAAATGCGCGGCGAGGTAGCGCAGATCAGCGAAGAGGCGGCGGCGCAGTACCGCGGACGGCTGGAAAACATCACCAACTCCTGGATGGTGGCAACCGTGGCTACACTCGATCATCAATCCCGCGACGTCATCGCCAAAATCGCCGCGACCGCCGAAGAGCGCTTGAGGGAAGCCACCAGCGAAGTCTTCTCCCGGTTCGGCGAAACCTTGCGCGAGCGTCTGCAGCAGATTGCCGCGGGTTTCGACAAGCCGGCGCCGCCGAAGTCCTGAGCGGGTCCGGCGGTCCGGAGCGCTCGGTTCGCGAGCGCGGCCCAAGCCCTGTATAATTCTAACGATTGCTCATGGCCAACCGAGCGTATCTGCGCGTGTGGACGCGCGACTTTTCCCAAGAAACGATGATCGCGGAGTTTGCGCGATTCCTCGCCAGCGTTCCCCTGTCCGAAGCGCATGCGGGCTTTGATCAGCTTACAGTGCAGGCCGTGGATGCGACGGAAACACCCATCGTGGAGTGGGACTTCCGCGAGCAGAACTACGGTCCGGCGGAGGTCGCGGCGCTCGCCGCGCAGCAGCTCTTTGCGGATGTGGCTTACATTGTTGATGCCAAGTGGGATTTGTGGGCCTTCGACATTGAAACGTTAAAGTGGCAGCACGGCCCGCAGCCGCTGGTGATCCTGTGCCAGGGAAAAGAGTACGACGGCGGCGCGGCGGCAAGCGAGGGCCAGTTTTCCGCTGACCTGGGCTTCGAGCATTTTTTTACCGGGCATGCCGGGCTGCTCGCACCCGGCGCGGCCTCGGATCCGTTTGCCAACTCGGATCATCCCATCGAGAAAACCTTCCGAAACTGGATGACTAGCGGGGAAAACCTGAAGGAGTATCACCAGAAGACCCGGGAAAACATCCAAAAGTTATTCGCGTGGGTGGAAGCGCTGGAACACGCTTTGCCGGTGCAGCGCAGCGAGTTGTGGAGCGAAGGGGAAGAGAACTTTGAGGCGCGGCTTGATGCGATTCTGGGCCAGGGATAAGTTGTAAGTTTTCAGTATTCAGTATTCAGTTTTCAGTTTTGAGTAAAGACAAAGGACAGAATCATGCCGACTGGCTTGCGGAGCGGTCGCTCTGTGAGGAGGGCGCTGTTGGCATCACTGTTGACGAGCACACTCGCAATCGCGCAAACACCGCCAAGGCCCACGGCAAAGAAAGTACCAGCAAAGCGGGTGAATGAGTTGACGTTGGCGGGATTGCGGCCGGGACGGGATGGCACGACCAAAGCAACGAGCTTGTATCACAAATGGCTTGCGTGGCCGGCGACCAAGGATGAGCAGCTTGCCTGGGTCGACCAATGCCGCGGGCAGATATTCACGATTGGTTTGGACGGCAACGGGCGAATCCAAGTACTGCGAGTGACAAGAGGAGCCCAAGTCGGAGACTGTGTCGGCAAAAAACCCTCGCCGTGGAAGACGGGTCGCGGGCTGCGGTTGAGCGATTCGACGGCCAAAATGACTCAATTGTATGGGGAGCCGGATTCGCGGAGTCCTAGCACGAAGGACGGGCAGCCGTTAGAATTGTGGTATTACGCGTTCGACTGGGCGGGACCGGATGTGCCGCAAGTAATGGAAGTGCTGTGTACGAAAGAGAAGGATGGGGAGCCTGGCCGCGTGGTGGAAATTACGCTGGCGGCGCCCAGCTTGTAACGAGATAAGCGGAGGCGCGGTGGGGCGGTTACGCCGGGCCGATTGGTGCGTCTAGGAAGGAAAGGACTTGAATGCTTCGTACCCCTGAGCAACATACAGAGATTCACAGGAAAGCGCCGGCCTCCCCGAGCGGGCGCCATTTTCATTTGCCGGTATATGCCGTTTGCCTTGGCCTGCTGGTGCTTGCCGCGGCGTTATCTGGCTGTAGCTCCGATGAGCCAAAACCCAGCGCAGCGGCCGCGCAGAAGCCCGCCATTCCCCAGGAAGTTCAGGATGCCACAAAATCGCTTTTGGGGAGCGAGGCGCAGGTCTTGCTCTATGGGGATTTGGCCAAAACGGGCAAGCAAGAGTTTCTGGCGGCAAATGTTGTGCCCAACACGCCCAAAAGCACGGTTGCCGGCATGGTGATAACGCGGGCCGTGGTAGCCGAAAACGAAGATGGCAAGTGGGTTGAGCTGGTGCGGTGTGACGAGTACTTGAAAAACGCGAAAGGGTACCTGGCGCTCACGCCGCTGCAAGCCGTGAGCGGCTGGAAACTGCAGTACGAAAGCAGCGCGGAGCAAGGAATGTCGCTTTATTTTACGCCGGTGCAGGCGGGCACGAGCGGGCGCACACTGCCCATCGCGGTTCGCTGGAACCCGGCGACGAAACGCTACCAGTCCATGGACTACTCCTACACCAATTTCCTGAATGAAGCCCCCACGCTGCAAAGTCCGAGGTCCACAGTGCGATGAGCACGGCGGCCGCAGCCCTGCGCGCAGAGGAGCCCGCGAAGAAGGGCGCCAAGGTCTCCTCATGGGAGAATTTGCGGGGCCTGCTGCCCTATCTGGGGCGCTACACAGGCGCGATTGCGCTGGGCATGCTCACGCTGTTGCTGATGGGGCTTATCGGAAACGTGGTGCCGCTGACGACGGGAATCATCACGGACACGCTGGCGGGGAGTCCGCGGCCGTTTGAACTGGCCATGCATGGAGCGCAGGACGTTCCGCCGCTGAGTTGGCTGAGCGATCTGGTGCCCTATTACAAACCGCACAGCGGGCGAACACTGTGGATTTATTGCGTGATTCTGATCGGGTGCATTGCGCTGAAGGGCTTGATGTCGTTCGCGACGCGCTGGGTCCTGATCGGCATTTCGCGCGACATCGAATTCGATATCCGCAACGATCTTCTGGACCGGTTGTTGGTGATGGAGCCGGAGTTTTACGTGCGCAACCGCACGGGTGAACTGATGTCGCGCGCGACGAACGATTTGAATTCCGTGCGCATGGTGCTGGGCCCGGGAATCATGTACAGCGGCACGACCATCGTGACCATGGTTTTATCGATTTCGGTGATGGTGGTTTTGTCGAAATCGCTGACTTTATGGGTTCTTCTGCCGGTTCCGGTGGTGGCAATCACGGTGTGGCATTTCGGCAAAGTCATCCACGAACTGTACGAGAAGATTCAAGCGTCACTGGCAACGCTTTCCGCCAAAGTGCAGGAGAATCTCTCCGGAGTGCGTGTGATTCGAGCGTACGCTCAGGAAGAGGCGGAGATTCATGCATTTGACGAGCCGAACCGCGAGTACGTGGCGAAAAACGTGCAATTGATCCGGATGTGGAGCATGTTCATGCCGTCGCTGCAAGCGATGATCGGGACGACGTTCCTGATCGTGCTTTGGCAAGGCGGGTACCGGTTCCTGTACGGACAGATGTCGTTGGGCGCGCTGATTACTTTCAACACGTATTTGAATTTTCTGGTGTGGCCGATGATCGCGCTCGGGTGGGTAACCAATATTTTCCAGCGCGGCGCGGCGTCCATGGGGCGCTTGAATTACATCTTGCGGGCCAGGACGCAGATTGACGATCGCGACGCCACACTCCCGGCTGAAGGGCAGCCCGAGGGCAACATCGAGTTTCGCAATTTAAGCTTTACTTATCCCACGACGCTTTCCGGGAACGGCGCGCCTGCCGCCAACGGCCATGAACCGAAGCCGGTTCTGCGCAACATCAATCTCGCGATTCCCGCCGGCTCAACGCTGGCCGTCGTCGGGCCCACGGGGAGCGGGAAAACGACGCTGGCGGCGCTGGTGGCGCGGCTGTGGGAGGTGCCGCCAGGCCAGTTGCTGATCGACGGGCACGCCATCCGCGAATGGCCGCTGGAAACGCTGCGCCGGGCGATCGGCTACGTGCCGCAGGATACTTTTCTGTTCAGCGAAACGGTGGGGGAGAACATTGCGTTCGGCGTGCCGGCGCACGATCCAGTCGAAGTTCAGGAAGCCGCGGAAATCGCCAGCTTGCACGGCGACATTCTCGCGTTCACCAATAAGTACGAGACGATGGTAGGCGAGCGCGGCATCACGCTTTCCGGCGGGCAGAAGCAGCGCACGGCCATCGCGCGCGCGATTGTCCGCGATCCCCGGATTCTGATCCTGGACGATTCCCTTTCCGCCGTGGATACGCAGACTGAAGAAAAAATCCTGGGGCAATTGCGCGGCGTGATGCGCGGCCGCACCACGATTCTGATCGCCCACCGCACGTCCACGGTGCGCGACGCGGACCAGATCGTTGTGCTGAAGGACGGCCAGATCATCGAGCGCGGCACGCACGATGAATTGCTGGCGCGGCAGGGCTACTACGCGGATTTGTACGAAAAGCAGTTGCTGGAAGAAGAGCTCGAACGGGCATGAGCATTATTCAAGAAGAAGAAGCGCTAGGAAAAGCGTACGATTCGCAGCTCATGAAGCGGCTGCTGGAGTACATGCGGCCGTACAAGTGGCGGGTGGTGTTCGCCATGGCGCTGGTGTCCGTGGTGACGCCGCTGGAGCTGGCGCCGCCGGCGCTTTTCTGGAAGGCCATCGACAAATACCTGGTACCCGGCACAACGGGAATTATCAGTGTGGCCCAAGCAAAGCATGGATTGCTGCTGATCAGCGCGATTTACATACTCGTGCTGCTGTTCGATTTTCTGGCGCAATACATCCAGATCCGGATCATGCAGCGGGTCGGTCAGCAGACGATGTATGACATGCGCAAGGAGATCTTCGGGCACCTGCAGCGGCTGCCCATGACTTATTTCGACAAGAACCCGGTGGGACGGCTGATGACGCGGGTGACCACGGACGTGGACGCGCTGAACGACCTTTTTGCAGCCGGCGTCGTGACCATGATCAATGATTTCTTCCTGCTGGCGGTGATGGCCATTTGGCTGTTTTCCATCGACCGGAGGCTGGCGCTGGACGCGCTGGCGGTGCTGCCGTTCATTTTTGTGGTGACGCTGGTCTTTCGCAAATACGTGCGGGACGCGAACCGCAAGATCCGCACGGCCATCGCGCGGATCAACGCGTTTTTGCAGGAATACATTTCCGGCATGGCCGTGGTGCAGCTTTTCAACCGCGAGCGCAAAGCACGAGAGGAGTTTGCGCGACGGAACAAGGACAATATGCTGGCGTGGCGGGATGCCATCCTCGCGTATGCGCTGTTTTATCCCGCGGTGGAGTTCCTGAGCTTCGCGACCATCGCCCTGATCTACTATTCGGGGGGAAACCGGATCCTGGGCGGAACACTGAGCCTGGGTGTTCTGACCGCGTTCACGATGTACGCACAAAGATTCTTCCGGCCGATTCAGGATTTGAGCGAGAAATTCAACATTTTGCAGTCGGCGATGGCGGCTTCCGAGCGGATTTTCAAGCTGCTGGATGAGCCGATTACGATTGACACGAATCCGAACGCGCAGGCGATCGTAAAGCCGCGCGGTGAAGTGGAATTCCGCAATGTGTGGTTCAGCTACCGCAATGTGGCCGAACCCGCGGACGAGGACTGGGTGCTGCGCGACGTTTCTTTCCGCATGTTGCCCGGACAATCGTTTGCCATCGTGGGGCACACGGGCGCCGGAAAGACCACGCTAATCTCCCTGCTACTGCGCTTCTACGATATTCAGCGCGGGCAGATTCTGCTGGATGGCGTGGATATCCGCTTGCTGAATCTTCAGGAATTGCGCAAACAGTTCGGCATCGTGCTGCAGGACCCGTTCCTCTTCACCGGCACGATCGAATCGAATGTCCGGCTGGGCACGCCGGGAATCACACGGGAAGGCGTCGAGCACGCGCTGCGGGAAATCGGGCTAGGCGAGTTTATTCGATCGCTGCCGCAAGGCGTGGCCACGGATGTGAACGAGCGCGGCTCAACTCTTTCCGTTGGCCAGCGGCAACTGATCAGCTTTGCGCGGGCCCTGGCGCACAATCCGCGCTTCCTGATTTTGGACGAGGCCACCTCCAGCGTGGACACAAAAACGGAATTGCTGATTCGCGAAGCCCTCAACCGGTTGCTCAGCGGCCGCACCGCGCTGGTCATCGCCCACCGTTTGAGCACCATTCAGGACGCCGACCACATTCTCGTTTTCCACAAGGGCCGCCTGCGCGAACAGGGCGCGCACCAGGAACTGCTGGCGCAGCGCGGCATTTACTATCGCTTGTACCAGTTGCAGTATAAGGAGCAGGAGCTCCAAGAACCGCTGGCTAAGGATCGCCTGGCAGGCTCTTCACCGCTGCCTGCTTCGCTCCCCACCAGCGATTGAGCATCATCTCTCTCATGCCACCGATTCCCTTACTGCTCTCCGCCGGTGAAGCTTCCGGGGACATGTATGCGGCGCGCCTGGCCAAAGCACTGCAAGAGCGATTGGACGTGGAAATTTTCGGTATGGGCGGACCGCAGATGCGCGCGGCCGGCGTTGAGATCATCAGCGACTCTTCCGAAGTGGCAGTTGTGGGCTTCACGGAAATCCTGGGTCATCTGCCGTCGCTGCTGCGGGCCATGGACCGCCTAGTGAGCGAAGCGGACCGCCGGAAGCCCGCGCTGGCGATTCTCACGGACTTTCCCGGCTTTCATCTGCGGCTGGCGCGCAAGCTTCTTCCGCGTGGCATTCGCAATGTCTATTACATTTGCCCGCAATTCTGGGCCTGGCGTCCGGGGCGGGTGCGGTTGATCCGCGAGCGATTTGTGAAAGCACTGTGCATCTTTCCGTTTGAAGAGAAGTTTTTCCGCAATGCCGGGGTGCCCACGCAGTTTATCGGGCATCCACTGGTGGGCGCGGTCAGCGCGACACAGAACCGCGCGGAATTCTGCGCGGCGCGGGGCCTGGACCCCGACGGCAAAATCGTCACTGTTTTGCCAGGCAGCCGTAAAGGGGAGTTGGCGCATCACCTACCTGTCTTGCAGGAGGCCTGCGCGATAATTCATGGGAAGGCGCCCGCACAATTCGTGGTCGCGGCCGCGCATCCGCAAAACGTGGAGCGATTGAAGGCGGGCTGGCCGGGGGCGCTGAGTGTGCGCGTGGTCGAGGGTGAAACGTACAACGCCCTGGCCTGTGCCGATGCCGCGATTGTCTCCAGCGGCACCGCAACGGTGGAAGCCGCGTTGCTGGATGCGCCCATGGTGGTGATTTATAAAGTTTCATCGTTGACGGCCGCTTTGGCGGGGCCCCTTGTGCGCACACCATTCTTCGCCATGGTGAATCTAATAGCGGAGCGCAAGGTGGTCCCGGAATTGGTGCAGGATCGCTTCACCCCGGAGCGCGTGGCGGCCGAGACCCTGCGCCTTCTGGAAGACGCTAACGCGCGAGAAGAATTGCGGCGGGGCCTGGCCGAAGTGCGGCGGAACTTGGGGCCGCCAGGAGCCGTCGAACGCGCCGCCGGCCACATTGCCGCTTTACTGGGCCCTGGCACTGGCAACGCTTCCTAAGGCGTTGCTATCCTATGTACAGGCACCGGACGCGAATCCTCCGGAAAGGTAAACGATGACACGACGCCAATTGGGCCTCTCTGCGCTGTGGCCGGCCCTGTTCCTGATTCTGACGACTTTCTGCTCGCCGCTGCGCGCCCAGACGGTGCGTCCAGCGAGCTTTCTCGCGGATCACTACGAGCTGGCCGCCTATCTGGACACCACCGGGCAATCCATCAACGCGGTTGTGAAGATCGATTTCCGCGCCGTGGACGTGTCCACGAACCTACGCGTCGAATTACACCCCAATCTGGAGGTGAGGGACGTCAAAACCGCGGACGGAAAATCGCTCAGTTTTCAGCGTGAGAATGACAACCCCCTGGACGTGAACGTGACGCTTCCCGAGCCGGTGGCCGTGGGCAAGACCGTGACGCTCACCATTAGCTATGCCGGGCTATTGGTCAATGAAGAGAATAGCCCGGTGCCAAATATCCGCGTGGCATCCATCGGGAAGGATTGGGTGTACCTGCTGCTGCCGTCGCGGTGGTTTCCCCTGACGGGTTATCCGGCGAACCGCTTCACGGGGACGTTTCGGCTGAATGTGCCGGATACGATGGCGATGGCGGGGACGGGCAAAGCCGATGCGCCGCAACCGCTTGCGCCACGGGCCCCTGCCGAGGGCAAGCGCTTGATCTACACGTTTCACTGCGACCGCCCGG
>Ga0326728_10017519_pt1 | contig 14325 bp, 15 predicted proteins | sample MB3enrmetagenome_FD_207602 | JGI IMG/M metagenome (GOLD analysis project Ga0326728, IMG submission 207602) | Lab enriched peat soil microbial communities from McLean, Ithaca, NY, United States - MB31MN | ecosystem: Environmental > Terrestrial > Soil > Wetlands > Peat | place: USA: New York...
CGGGAGGGGTATTTTCGGGCGGACTGATTGCCGCGCTCCTCACGGGGGTATGGTACATGCGGCGTCATCACATGCCGGCGCTCCGCACCTTGGACGCCATCGCTCCCGGGGTAGCCTTTGGCCACGTCCTCGGACGCTTCGGTTGTTTCTCGGCCGGCTGCTGTTATGGCAAACCAACGAATCACTTCTGGGGCGTCATCTTCACCAATCCGTTGGCAAATGCCGTCAGTGGAACTCCGCTTGGCGTCAGGATTGAACCGACACAACTAATCGAGGCGGCGGCGGAGTTTTTCAATTTTCTGCTGCTGACGTGGCTGCTCGGGCGCAGGAGGTTCGATGGACAGGTATTTGGCACCTTCATGATCCTGTATGGAATCGAGCGTTACTTCATCGAGTTTCTGCGCGGCGATCCCGGACGCGGCGAAGTCTTCGGCGGGCTTATGACAGGAACGCAGTTGATTGCGATTCTGCTGGTCGTCGGCGGTGGCTTGATCTGGTGGCTGAGGAGCGGCGCTCAGCATTCAGCACTCAGCACTCAGAAATCGAGTTCTGCGCTTTAGGTTCTAGACTCCGCACAGATTCTCCTTGCACTTGTTGGCTGAATGCTCAATGCTGAGTGCTGAATGCTCGACTTTCCCCTCGCTCTGACCGCATCTCCCGACGCCGCGGGGCAGCGCCTGGACCAATACCTTGCGACGCAACTTTCCGAGGCCAATCAGGCGGAAGTCAGCCGCGCCCGCGTGCAGCAACTCATCGCGAAGGGTGAGGTGCTGGTGAACCAGACCGCGGCGAAGGCTTCGCTGCGGCTGAAGGGCGACGAGCAGATCACGGTCATTGGGCCACCACACGCTCCGCCGCTGCGCGCCATTCCCGAAGAGATTGCTCTTGACATTGTCTACGAAGACGACGACCTGGCGATCATCAACAAGCCAGCCGGCATGATGGTGCATGCGGGCGCGGGAGCGACCGAAGATGCGCGCAATCGCGGAACCCTGGTCAATGCGTTGCTGCATCACTTTGGAAAGCTTTCCGCAGTCGGCGGCGAACTGCGTCCGGGGATCGTGCATCGCCTGGATCGGGCGACCAGCGGGCTGATGGTGGTGGCCAAGAACGATGAAGCGCACCGCCGGCTGGTGAAGCAATTCAGCGGGCGCGAGGTGCACAAGACTTATATTGCACTGGTGCACGGCTGGCCGAAACAGGATCACGGCACGATTCAAAGTCCCATCAGCCGCCACTCGCAGCGGCGCACACGAATGACGACGTGGGGCTTCGGTGGCCGTGAGGCGGTGACGCATTACGTGGTACAGCGAAAGATCGATTCACCCTACGGCAAGTTTGCCCTCGTCGAACTCAAGATCGAGACGGGACGTACGCACCAGATTCGCGTGCATATGTCGTCGCTCGGGCATCCGGTGGTGGGCGACGCGCTCTATGGCGCGCCGGGTGAATTGCGATCTCAGTCGAACAAACGCCGGTCGGCCGGCATGCCCGCAACGCTGAAGCTGGATCGAAATTTTCTGCATTCGGCAAAGCTCGAATTGTCTCATCCCCGGACGACGGAGTTACTCAAGTTCTCTCGCCCGTTACCCGAGGAACTGGAGAACTTGCTGGATAGCCTGGAGAATGCTCGACAGGAAGGTCCCCGGCCCGAGCCCGCATCCGGCAACGCCTCTGTATAGAGAGATATGGCTTGCCGCGTCTCCATCCGGTGAACGGCCGGGTTTAGTAAGAATTTCGTCAGTGCGACCGAAGCGCCGTCCGAGCTCTGGGCAGCGGACTATAATGAAAAGATCAATTCTGAGCAAATCGTCCCGATGAAATCGCGCATTTTTCTGCTTCTGGTTGCCTTTCATATTTTGGCTGGCTCGCTCGCCGGCCAGATGCCGCCTGCTTCCGCCCCGGTGCCGGCACAGAATGCGCCCACGCAACGCACTTCTTCGGCGCCTGCTTCTTCCACCTCGACTCCCGCGGCGCAAACGCTGGCCGGACAGGCTCCGGCGCAGCCGGGAAATCCGGTGAAGTCCGATTCCGACGAGTCGGTCGAGACGATCCGTCATGTCGTCAACGAAGTTCGCGTGGTGTTCACCGTTACCGACCGGCACGGCCGCTACATCAAGGATCTGAAGAGCAATGACTTCAGAGTGATCGATGATCAAAAGCCCACCGAACTGCGCAGCTTCCGCAGCGAAACCGATCTGCCCCTGCAGGTGGGGTTGCTGGTTGACGCTAGTAACTCAGTGCGCGACCGCTTCAAGTTCGAGCAGGAAGCGGCCATCGAGTTTCTGAACGCCATCATTCGCCCGCGCTATGACAGAGCATTCGTGGTGGGCTTCGACGCCACGCCTGAAGTTACACAAGACTTCACCGATAGCACTGAGGGTCTTTCGGCCGGCGTGCGAATGTTGCGGGCGGGCGGCGGCACCGCGATGTATGATGCGCTCTACTTCGCGTGCCGCGACAAGCTGTTGAAACAGGAGCAGACGGGATCGGTGCGCCGCGCCATTATTCTACTGAGCGACGGCGAAGACAACCTGAGCCACGTGACGCGTGAGGAAGCCATCGAAATGGCGCTGCGCGCGGACGCGATTGTGTACACCATCAGCACCAACATCAGCGGCACGAAAGGCAAGGGCGACAAGGTGCTGGAGCGCATCGCCGAAGCGACGGGCGGCCGCGCATTTTTCCCGTTCCAGATGCGCGACGTGTCGGATGCATTTCTCTCCATTCAGGAGGAGTTGCGCAGCCAGTACGCGCTGGCCTATAAGCCGACAAATTTTATCGCGGATGGGCGCTACCGCACCATCGAAATCCTGGCGCAGGATAGGGGCCTGAAGGTGCGTACCCGCAAGGGATACTACGCTCCGAAGCAGTAAGAACAGTTCTCAGTTCTCAGTTCTCAGTTGTTAGTTTTCAGTTGCCCGGTATCAGCCGGGTCGCCACCCGTCTCCCGGCACACTTCCGTAAGGCATTCCGTGCTCCCCTGGCTACTCCCTCGCCCCGCCGCGCAACTTGGGGACGGGAGACGGGTTTGCACGGGGTAGGCGCGACTCCCGAGCAGCAAGACTCCAGGAATCGAGAAAAGCGCTGACCGGAAGGAGCGCAAAATATGACGCGCATGATTGCCGGAGTTCTGTTGCTGATCGGACTGGGTGCGGGAACAATGTTTGCCGAAGATGGTTACTGGCGGGACCGGCGTGACATCCGGCTCGACGAAGCAAGAATTGCGCATGACTGCCGGGAACTGCGGCGCGATCTCTACTACGGGAACTACGCGGGCGCACGGCACGAAAGAAGAGAGTTGCGGCGCGAGTATCGCGACTTGAACCGAGATCGCCGCGACTTGTATTGGGACCGGCGGTAAGAGGCGTCGGTAACTTCGATACGCCAGCAGCATGTCAGTAACTCTGCAAGTTCGTAACTTGCCGAGACTCGGCGAGCCGAGTTCTATTAATTCATTCACAGTGGAGAGATAACTATGCGATTCAGAACCCGGCTGGCCGCGGTGGCAATGGTGAAAATCACGCTTTGCTGGCCATCGTATGGCGAGATACCACTGCCGCGAGCAGAGCGAGAACTGTTCGCTGCGGTAAACCAGGCGCGTCGGGCGCAAGGGTCAGCTCCACTGCGGTGGGATGAATCGCTGGCTGCAGCAGCGCGGCGCCACGCGGAGGCAATGGCTAAACACGGATCGGCACAGCATAGGTTTGAGGGTGAGCCGAGCCTGTCGGCGCGGGTCAAGCAGGCGGGCGTGCATTTCAGTTGGCTGGCGGAAAACGTAACTCAGGGGCCCTCGCCGGAATTTATCCACGCTCAGTTCATGAAGTCGCCTCCACACCGCGCGAACATTCTGGATCGGGACATGGATTCCGTCGGAATCGGTGTGGTGGAGCGGGGCGGGCAGTTGTTCGCGGTGGAGGATTTTTCGCAGGTGCCGTGAACGGGCGTCCCCGCGCGACCGGACTGGGCAAAGCCCCCTCCCCACGGGCGCCCTAATCTTCGTGGTGGGGGGTCGCGTAGTAGCCGCTGCGGGCCTGGATTTTGTAGTCCTCCTGCTTGGGCTTGATTTCGACTTTACGGAAAGAGCCGTCGCGGGCGGTGTTGGTGGGCACATAACCAGCGTTGTACTGGCTGCGGAGTTCCTGGGAAATCTGGTCGAAGGCCTGGCGAAGTTTTTCGATCTTGTTGCCGACTACGATCATGCGTCCGCCGGTTTCCTCGGTGAGCTTTTTCATGGCGGAATCGCCCGAATAGCCGAAGCTGCCAAATCCGTAGAAGCCGCGGTCGGCGATGAGCAGCACGTAGCAGATGGCGTCAGCCTTCTGGGCGGCTTCGATGGCATCTTTGATCTTGAGGCGGCTGCCTTCGTCTTGTCCGTCGGTGAGCAGGATCATCGCCTTGCGGCCGACTTCGTGGGCGAACTCGTCGTGCGAGGCGAGATATACGGCGTCATAGAGCGCGGTGCCGCGTTGGCCGGTTGAGGAACAGGGAATCGGGCCAATCGGGCCAACCCCGCCGGTATTGATCTTAGCCTCATTGAGCGCGTGTCTAAGCCTGCTGACCGAACTGGTGAAATCCTGCAGCAGGGTAATGTCGACGTCGAAGCTGATGACGAAGGCCTCGTCTTTGGCGCGCAGCGTGCTCTCGAGGAACGAACCTCCAACTTCCTTCTCCATATCGAGGACGCGCATCTGGCTGCCGCTGGAATCGATAAGGATGCCGAGAGTCAGCGGGAGATCGGATTCGGCCTTAAAATACTTAATGGTCTGCGGCTTGCCGTCCTCGAACACGTCAAAATTGTCTTTGGTGAGGTTGGGGATCAGCGCGCCATGCCTGTCTTTGACGTTGAAGAACAGCTGGACAACTTCAACGTTGACCTTCAGGGTCGTGACCGGCTGGTCTTGCGCTTGGTCGTTGGCGGTGGCCGGGGAGTTCTGCGCGGCTGCGGGAAGCGGCAGGGCCGTCGCTAGAGCGAGCGTCACTAGAGGGAGCAGGGCTAGAGCGAAGAAACCCGCGGCCCGGCACGATTTGCAATGTACTTTAGGCATCAGCGTGTTTATCCCGATACTTTGCTAGTCTATCCTGTAAGGACCTGTGATGGTTAGATGCACCAAAGGGGCACGGTCGGGCATCTGAATTAGTAGAAAAGCGGCAGCGACCGGTGATGGGCACCATCGAAAGAAGAAAGAAAAGACAGAGGATTCCGGGGATGGCCACGAAAGCTAGCGCGGTACTGATTCTGGGTCTGACGTTGTTCTTGCTGGCCGGCGGCTTGGCGGCGCAGCAAAAGCCGGAGGACATTCCGGACGCTCCCTCGGCGACGCGTCCCATACCGCCGCCGGCCCCCCCCAGCCCGCGGCAAGAAGCGGAGGAGTCCAAACCGGATACTCCGCCGCCGGATAATTCCGGTGAGGGCGTGACCACCGGATCGAAGAAGCTCCCGCGGAGCGTTCCCGATGCAGCGGATCAGAAGCCGGCTCCGCCACCCATGCCTCCGGTTAAGACCGTGCCCGCAGGCAGCGTTCCGAAGGATGTAGAAAGCGGGGAAGATCTTTACACGATCACCAAGACCGTAAATCTGGTGATGGTTCCGGTTACGGTAAAGGACAGCGACGGACGGCTGGTAGGCGGTTTGCAGCCCAAGGATTTTTCCGTCCTGGAAAATGGGCAGAGGCAAACGTTGAAATTTTTCACCAGCGACCCGTTTGCGCTGTCGGCAGCGGTGATCATCGACACCGGAATGCCGGATGTCGGTCTGAAGAAGGTGCAGGAAACGCTCTCCGCGTTGCAGGGAGCATTCAGCCAGTTCGACGAAGTTGGAATCTATACCTACAGCAGCACCGTAGGCCGGGTGTCGGACTTCACCAGCGTGGGCAAGGAGTTGACGGCGACTCTGAATCTGGTCAAGGGGTTCAGCGGAGCAAATAATGGCCCTCCCGTAACGAGCGGGCCGCTCGGTCCCCAGGGCCCGATCATCAATGGTCGCCCGGTGGACTCGCCCATAACCCCGGTGAGCACTCCCCCCAAGGTCGCGCACGTAATGAATGACGCGATCCTGTTGGCGGCGCGCGATCTCTCGAAGCGCGACCGCGCCCGGCGCAAGATCATCTTCATCATCAGCGACGGACGGGAACAGGGCTCGACCGCCAGCTACAAAGATACTCTGAAGGTGCTGCAGACGCAGAGCATCACCGTCTACGCGGTAGGAGTGGAAGGCGCGGCCATCCCGGTGTATGACAGGTTGCAGCGGATCCACCTGCCGAAGTCGAGGGCGCTGCTCGGTTACAGCGATATTCTACCGAAATACGTCTCCGCAACCGGAGGAGGCACGGTATACGGCGAGTTGGCGCAAGGCGACATCGAGCGGGCTTATGCCCAGGCGATCGGAGACGCGCGCAATCAGTACACGCTCGGCTATACGCCGAAATCGGGCATCGGCGGATATCGGCAGATCGAAGTCCGGCTGCGGCGTCCGAACGTGAAGGTGTATGCCAAGGACGGATATTATCCGTTGCCCACGGCGCGATAGCCAGTGGAGGCTAAACGATTGAGCCCGTGATGGTTTAGTAACGTGGGTAACCTGCGCCGGGCCTTCCGGTGTGGTATAAAACCAGCAGGAACCGATACTGTAGTCAGCATTTGTGGCGAGAGGCTCGCGCTTTGAGGGAGTGGTTCGCGAGAGTCTTTTTCGCCGGAGTTTCTGAGGAAACCTTTTGAGTTTCATCAATTTCGCAGCACGCGAGATCAACTGCAAGATCGTCTATTACGGCGCCGGGCTAGGCGGCAAGACGACGAATCTGCAATTCATCTTCCAGAAAACAGCCGAACAACAGAAGGGCAAGATGATCTCGCTCGCCACCGAGACCGATCGGACTTTGTTTTTCGATTTCCTGCCGCTCGATCTGGGTACGGTGCGGGGCTTCAAGACCCGCATCCACCTCTACACGGTCCCAGGACAGGTTTTCTATGACGCCAGCCGCAAGCTGATTCTGCGCGGCGTGGACGGCATCGTGTTCGTGGCCGATTCCCAGCAGGAGCGCATGGACGCTAACGTCGAGGCGCTCGACAACCTGATGGCCAATCTGAAAGAACACGGCTACGACTTCAACAAGATCTCCTACGTGCTGCAACTGAACAAGCGTGACCTGCCGAATGTGCTGCCAGTGGATGCGCTCTGCAAGGAACTGCGCAAGAAAAACGAGCCGGTGATCGAGTCCGTCGCCTTCCAGGGCGTAGGCGTCTTCGAAACCCTCAAAGAAATCACGCGTCAGGTGCTCACCGAGTTGAAGCAGGGGGGGTAGGGCAGCTGCCAGCCCTCAGCTGTCAGTCCTCAGTAAAAGCGTCAAAACAATTTCCCGTAGCCGCGTCTAGCCCGGAGCGCTCGTGGTGGGTCCGCAAGGCTAGAACCGTTCCAGGTGAAACACCTCGACGTTTTGCGGAGAAGATTACGCAACTGGCGCTGTCAATGGCGCACACGCTTTAGCCCGCGGTTTCGAGTATCCCCGATACTTCTTCCCACTCCCTCATCAATCTCTGCATATCGTTCTTCCGGCGAGCCAGTTCCTGGGTCCGCCGCTGCGTTTCTTCCGCACTTACAAAGCTCTGGAGTTCGGTTTCACACACTGCAATCGCGGCTTCGGCGCGGGCAATCCCTTCCTCAATTTCGTGCAGACGCTCCTCCATCTGCTGGCGCTTGATTGGATTCAGCCGCTTCGCCTTGGGCTCGATGGCCAGCGAACCCGCGCCAACTCCATCGCCATTCGGACCGTTAGGTTGGGACTGAGAACTGAGAACTGGGAACTGAGAACTCACTGGAAACTGGGTACTGGCAACTGGGTGCTGCTTCCGCCAGAGATAGTCTTCGTAGTTTCCCGGATAGATTTCCACTTTGCCCTCGCCGATTTCGAACACTCGCGTCGCCAGCTTGTCGATGAAATAGCGGTCGTGGGAAACGAAGACGACCGTACCGGTGTATTTCATCAGGGCTTCGAGCAGCACGTCTTTGGCGCGCAGGTCGAGGTGGTTGGTGGGTTCATCGAGCAACAGGAAGTTGGCGGGGTGCAGCAACATTTTGAGCAGCGCGTAGCGATTGCGCTCGCCTCCGGAGAGAACGCCGATGCGCTTAAAGACATCGTCGCCGGAAAAAAGAAAACAACCAAGCAGGCTGCGCAACTGGGTTTGTGTCGAGGCGCGAGAAAGTTCGCCGAGATCGTCGAGAATGCGGGCCTCAGGGTCGAGTTCTTTATATTGATCCTGCGCGAAATAGTCGGCATGAACCTCGTGGCCTAGCTTGTAGCTACCGGCGGTGAGCGGCTCCTGACCCGCCAGCAGCTTGATGAGCGTGGACTTCCCCGCCCCGTTGACCCCAACTAACGCAATGCGCTCGCCGCGTTCGATCATGAAATCCACTTTTTCAAACACTTTGTGTTCGTTAATGCCGCGTTCGCCATAGCTCTTGGCGACGTTCGTGAACTCGGCGACGATGCGCCCGCTCGGTTTCGGCTGCGGAAATGAGAAATGCACCGTCTTCTCTTCTTCCGGAATTTCGATCCGCTCCATTTTCTCCAGTTCTTTAATGCGGCTCTGCACTTGCTTCGCCTTGGTGGCCGTGTAACGGAAGCGGTTGATGAAAACTTCCAGCTGCTCGATGCGATCACGCTGCGTCTTGTATGCGGATTCGAGCTGCTCCTTGCGCGCGGTCTTCGCGGCCAAATATTGGTCGTAGTTGCCGGCGTAGAAGTGCATCTGCTTGTTCCAGATTTCCACAATGCGTTCGACGGTGACGTCGAGAAAGTAGCGGTCGTGCGAAATGAGGACAAACGCGTATGGATAACTGGTCAGGTACTCTTCAAGCCAGTTGCGCGCTTCAAGGTCGAGGTGGTTGGTGGGCTCGTCGAGCAGCAGCAGGTTGGGCTTCTGCAGCAGAAGTTTGGCGAGGGCGATGCGCATCTGCCAGCCGCCGGAGAATTCTTCGGTCCGGCGCGTCCAGTCGTCGCGATGGAAGCCTAGTCCGGTCAGCACGATGCCCACCTGCGCTTCGAGCGTGTAGCCGTCGCGCGTGACGAATTCGTGTTCGAGCTTTTGGTAACGGTCGGCGACGCTCGAGTACTCGGGTCCCTCGTGGTCGAGCTCCGACATGCTGCGGGTGAGCGCCTCCATTTCTTCTTCGATGGCATGGAGTTCGGCAAACACGGACAGGCACTCGGCGAAAATGGTGCGGCCGGTCAGGGTGAGACCGTCCTGCGGAAGGTAGCCGGTGGAGATGCCTTTGGCGCGCGAGATCGAGCCGTAGTCGAGCGACTCGCTTCCGGCCAGAATCTTCATGACGGTGGATTTGCCGGTGCCGTTCGCTCCAACCAGGCCGATGCGCGATTCCGGCGTGATCAGCCAGTCGGCATTCTCGAACAGAAGCTTGTGACCGTAGCGCTTGCCGGCGCCGGAGAGTTGAATCATGGTTGTCTCTATTTAAATATACGGGACGGGAGCGAGGGTCGGATGTCAGCCTCAGTTTTCAGTTCTCGGTCCTAGCGGCTCTTTACTCGACAGCGGGGGCGGCGGCTTTCCCGGCCCGCTCAGCGAGCCGCCGCCATGCGCGCTACGCCGAGGTGCTCCAGCGCGCGGTCGATCACGGTCTGGAGTTCGTGGGCGTATTTCACTTCCCGGCCCTTGGCCAGAATCATGCGCGCTTTTTCTGCGTCGAACCAGGTGGGATTGCGGTAGTCTTCTTGCGGATGGCGGGTCTGCCGCACATCCATCAAAAAAGCTTTGACTACGTATTCCTGCACACCGCCGGGCTGCCAGAAAACGCCCTTGGAATGAAGGTAAATGTGGAAATGGCGGGGTTCGATAATGCCGATGGCGCCCGCTTCTTGTTTGGCTTCGCGTGCGGCGGCCTGGCTGTGCGAGAGGCGGGGTTCGGGGGCGCCCTTGGGAAACGTCCACTTGCCGCCGCCGTTGGTGTGAACCAACAGAAACTCGGCATGTGAATTCACCCGCCGGTAACAGACGGCTGCGACCTGCAGGGGCAGCGCATAGCGAGAGACCCGAGGCAAGCTCATCATTCGCAGTGTACCGCAGAGATATTTCAGGAATGTTAAATGCAGCGAAACTGGTGCACATCTTTGGTACCTATTCCTTTGGTTCCCGGCCGCCGTCTCAAAGCTTAATTGTGGGTGGCCGGAGCATTAGCAGTGGACTGTTTCTTAGACTGGGCGATCATGACGTAACAAAAGGACGACCGCCGTCGAGTTACTGGGAGCCGAAAGCTCATAACTGAGAACCGCTTCCGAAGCTCAAGCCGCTTAGGGCCGCCATTTTCATCGGGCTTACCCCTCGGCTGGCGATCAGCACTTGAAAATTCTCTCCCATGCCGAGGGGCGTGACCAGGTGCTTGAGCTGGAGGGCTGCTTTCGCCCGTTCTTGTGGGACGCGGCAGTCTTCGAAGGCGTCGGCAAACTGATTTTTCTCGCCAATGCCCATCAGGAATTGCGCTTGCGTGAGGAGCTTTTCGCACCGCATGCCCCCTTGTTCGCAGGCAGCGGCAAGCGCTGCGAAATTAACGTGGGCGGTGAGGTCCTGCTCGCCGGGAGCTTGGTAGGGGTCGGGGCTGGCGGAGTGCTGCCGATACGCCATAAGCGTGCCGCGGTGGCGGCCAGCGAGTTGTTGGCTGCGCGTGTAACCGTAGTCAATGATCAATAGCACACCACGTGCGACGGCGCCGGATATATGTTCGATCCAATCTTGCGCGATGAGTGGTACTTCGATGCGCTCGTTTGCTTCAGGATGGACGCCGTAGCGGTCAAGAAATTCCAGTTCCTCGGGGAGCGGCGGGAGCCAAGTTTCGCGCAGCCGATTGTTTTCGAGCGCGAGGTGGAGTTTGCCGGCAGCCCCAAGAATTTCCACCGGGAGGGCGTCAAAAAATTCGTTGGCAAAGACAATCAGGGGAGTTTCCGTTGCGAGAGTGCGATGAATGTCCGCAGCGGCCGAGCTGCGCTGGGCTGAACCCGGTCGTTCCTCGGGAACCGCAGCTCTGCCCGCATCAAGATGCTCGCGCAGGGTTTCGTGAAGTTTCGCGCGCAGCGCGGGCGACGATTCTTGCAACGTGTAAGTGACCGCGGCGAAGAAGTCGCGGAATTTCTTATTGGACCAATCCAGCACATCGCGAGCAAACATGCCGCGGCCGGGGCCGAGTTCGAGAATTTCAATCTGGGGAGGGCAGTCGAGCGCTTGCCATATCTCCTCAAACTGGCGCGCCAGCAAGCGTCCGAAAACGGCGTTCACGTCGCTCGAGGTATAGAAGTCTCCGGCTTTTCCGAATTGTCCGGCGTTGCCAGAATAGTAACCATGGGAAGGATCGTAGAGGCAGATCTGCATGTAGCGCGAAAACGGGATGGGCCCGTGCTGCCGGATCTCGCGCTCGATTTGTTCCCGGACGGACAATGCGCTAACTCTCTTTGTTCCCCTCTCCGGCAGGCATCGGGCTGCGGGGGATGGCGCGATCCTGCGGGCTTCGGGTAAACATTTCAATGAAATAGTCGTGCAAGGCATCGTAGAGCTGGCGCTGCAGATGCCAGGTGAATTGGGGTTGGTCGAGGTCGCGGGGATGAATCGGGAACACGTAGGTGTGGACCGGAACGGTCGAGTTTTTCACATCGATCAGAACTTCGATAATGCCGTTATTTTCGCGCGCGGAAAAGGCGAGCAGTGGATGCTCGTAGAGTTGCAAGTGATCGACGACTTTCTGCAGGAAGTCTGACACGGGTTCATTGTACCGGGGTGGAGGAGCGAGACGCGGCAAGCCGCGTCTCTACGGCGGAAGACGGAAACAATGCCTGGCTTCGACTAAGCCGCCGCCCGCGCCGTGTTGCCGTCGGTATGGAAGGCGCGTCTGACCGCGGGCATCGCCAGATAGAGGATGCAGGCCGCGTCCAGCACTTCGACGAGACAGGAGGAAAAATTCGCCCGAGCGAGGCCGGGGAGAACCAGCACCATTCCGATCGCGGCAAGCAGGACCGTAAGCAAGCGTCCCCAGTTCTGCATTTGCAGGACGCCATAGCCGGCGAGCATGTCGATGATCGCAACCACGATGATGATCAGGCCGGCCAGGTGGCCGAAGTCGCGCAGAAGACGTTCGATAGCGTCGCCTTCGGCAGCCAGGGAAGCGATTTTGGCGGCCAGTCCGGCCGAGAACAGAATACAAAATCCAAACACCAGCGCAACTACTCCGCGCAGAATCTGATAGAAGCCGACTAAGGTAACACCAAGTGGGCGCATAAATCCTCCAATACAGATTGGAGAAATATAGCATAACGAGAGGGGGAAGCGGAGGTAAGAGAGCAAGGTCAACGCCCGGGGAAGCCGCCCGTATCTCCGTACAGGCTGACATTCACCTGGTTTGCTCCGCTGATATACTGCACCGCAACTCCCACCTGCGTAACATGGGCGTTGGTTTTCGGGGTAAAGGGAATTGCGATGAACTGAGTAGAACCACCCTTGGACGCTGGTCCTGAAACGGTCCAGCCGCCGGTGTCGCTGTAATAGCCCTGCCTACCCAGGTTGCTGTAGATTCCCTTCAAAGTCGCCGGGGTTTCCTGTAATGGCACGTGCGTAGCCGATTTCTCCGTCGTATGCGAGACCCGGGGAGGTCTTACGGTCTGAGCGAACAGGGTTAGGTTGCAAAGTGCCAGGAGGCACACAAACAGCTGGATCTTTTTCATAAGTCTGTTCTCCATGTCTTTTGAACTTCAATTGTGAGGCTCAGAACCGAGGTCCCCCTTCCCCCCACGGTTCCTGCATGGTCTTGACCTTCGTCTGCCCTGCGAGAATGAGCCTCCCGCGCGGCATCTGAAGCGATGCTAGTCCATAACTAAGGCGAGTGATTTCCAAGGAAATTGCACTCCGCGGGACAATTTATTCTTTGCATGTGCATCCGATGTCAGACCCTATGCAAAGCCTTGCACCCAATGTTTGTATGGCATGTGCCGATCGAGCAGCCGGAGGCGAAGCAGGATATCAATCAGCAAATAGTTCCCGCTCGTTGCGGATGGGCTACGGGTCCGGAAACGACCGGCAGCCCCTGCCCCTCACGACAGGCGTGTAATTCCCCGAAACCCGTCAAACCCGGAATCAAAGGTCAAGATGCGCTCGATTCCATGATGTTCCATGACAGCAAGATGAATGGCGTCACGCGCCGGCAGTTGGCGGATACTCAAACACTCCCCGTCCCGACTTGCGGCCGAGCCTTCCCGCTTTCACGTATTGCGCCAGCAGGGGACAAGGGCGAAACTTCTCGCCCAGGGTTTTGTGCAGGTATTCGAGGATGTGCAGGCGAGTATCAAGCCCGACCAGATCGACGAGTTCAAACGGTCCCATGGGATGATTCAGACCGAGTTTGAGAGCCTTGTCGATGTCCTCGGCGCTGGCAATGCCTTCCTGGAGTATGTAAAAAGCTTCATTGCCGATCATGGCGTTAATGCGGCTGGTAATGAAACCGGGAGCTTCTTTGATCACGACAACTTCCTTGCGCATGCGCTTGCCGACTTTGATCACAGCCGCTAGCGTGTCTTCATCGGTTTCAAGCGCGCGCACGATTTCGAGCAGCTTCATCTTGTGCACGGGATTGAAAAAGTGCATCCCGACACACTTCTTTGCGCGATAGGTAACGCTGGCGATCTCGGTGACGCTGAGCGAGGAAGTGTTCGACGCGAGAATAGTCGCCGGACGGCAGATCTTGTCGAGCATGGTGAAGATTTCGATCTTCGATTCCAGCTCTTCGGGAACGGCCTCGATGACGAGATCGGCCTCGCGCGCGGCTTGATCGACCGAACCGGCATACTCCAGCCGGGAAAGAGCTGCGGCGGCGGCGGCGGCATCGACCTTGCCTAGTTCCACAGCTTTGTCGAGATTAGCGCGGATTTCCGTCTCGGCTTTGCGCAGGGCGTTCGGAAGCAGGTCTTCGAGAATGGTGCGATAGCCGCCGAGTGTGGCAGCTTGCGCAATGCCCCGGCCCATGATGCCGGCGCCGATCACCGCAACCGTGCGGACTTCAGTCACTCTTTGCCCGCCTGCTCTTTCTCTTTGCCCGCTGCCTCAAGGTGCTGAACCACGCTCTCATAGCTCGGTTCGGACTTGCGTATATATTCGCCCAGGCGGGCGCACTCCTCCTTGGTCATTGCCGGGATGCTGGCGCTGATGCGGCGCAGGGTGGTGGCAATGTCATCGATGTAATTCATGAGGCGGATAAGTTCTCCGGTTGCGGGCATGAAGGCTCCTTGCGTTTTTCTCTGGCGCAAGCGGAATCGGACAGCAGCAGCCCCAGAGGAACAC
>Ga0326728_10017520_pt1 | contig 14323 bp, 14 predicted proteins | sample MB3enrmetagenome_FD_207602 | JGI IMG/M metagenome (GOLD analysis project Ga0326728, IMG submission 207602) | Lab enriched peat soil microbial communities from McLean, Ithaca, NY, United States - MB31MN | ecosystem: Environmental > Terrestrial > Soil > Wetlands > Peat | place: USA: New York...
CGCGGCGTGTCTTCACTTCCAGGGTCGGCTTGACGTTCTCCACCGCCTTCTTGAAGACCTTGAGCGGGTCATCGTTGGCCCGCTGTTGGATCAATTCGAAGGCGTCGTACACCACCTGCTGGGCAATGCTCTTTTCGCCCGTCAGCATGACGCAGTTCACAAACTTCTGAACTAGTGGGCTACCGTGAACCGGATCGGCACTTACCTCTCGACGCTCAATTGTACCTTTACGAGGCATAAGTCATAACCAGTCGTTAGTGGCTAGTGGTTAGTGGCTAGGCACTAGGCACTAACCACTAGCCACTGCTTTTAGCTTGCCTTGGGCCTCTTGGCCCCGTACTTGGACCGTCCCTGCCGCCTGTCCGTCACTCCGGCCGAATCCAGGGTCCCCCGTATGACGTGGTAACGAACTCCAGGCAGATCCTTGACCCGTCCCCCGCGAATAAGGACGATCGAGTGTTCCTGCAAATTGTGGCCTACGCCGGGAATATATGTCGTCACTTCCATGGCGTTGGTCAACCGGACTCGCGCCACCTTCCGCAACGCTGAATTCGGTTTCTTGGGTGTCTGGGTGTAGACTCGAACGCATACGCCGCGCTTCTGTGGACAGCCTTGAAGCGCCGGGCTGGAAGTTTTGTATCTCGGCTGCTTCCGGCCGAGTCGCACCATCTGGCTAAAAGTTGGCATTCCGGGGCCTCTCTCCTACCCCCGCTACGGGTTTCCTATTCAATGCGTCTGCACGGACCCGAATCAGGCCTACACCTAATCTTTACAAATGTAACAGACCTGCGCAAAACGTGTCAAGCATGTTGGAAGGGAGGGCGGTCCAGTTTAACAATTTCGAAACGCCCGTCATTCCCAACCGGGATAGCCGGGGATCCGAAACCGCTCTCATCGCATCTCGAGAATTTCCTTTTCCTTCGCCTTACCCACACTCTCGAGTTTCTCCATGGTCTCATCGGTCAGCTTTTGAATCTCTTCCAGACCACGCCGCTCATCATCCTCGGATATCTTCTTGTCCTTGAGAAGTCTCTTCAATTCCTCGTTCCCGTCGCGCCGAATATTTCGCACCGCCGTCCGGTGATTTTCCAGCACCTTGTGAAGGTGCTTCACCAGTTCCTTGCGCCGCTCCTCGGTCAGCGCCGGAATGGGAACCTTCAGCATTTTGCCGTCGTTCACCGGATTCAACCCCAGGCCCGAGGACCGAATAATCTTCTCGATCGCCGGCAACAAACTCGGGTCCCAGGGCTGCACGGTCAGGAGCGAGGGATCAGGAATACCCAAAGTGGCGACCTGGTTCAAAGGTGTGGGCGTGCCGTAGTACTCCACCTTGAGGTGTTCTAAGAGTCCGGTTGAGGCGCGGCCCGTCCGCAGCGTAGCGAGTTCAGCGCGCAGGTCGTCTGCCGCCTTCCCCATGCGGGTCCTGCTTTGTCCTACAGTCTCCTTAATCATTTTTGCCCGCCTTCCCGGGCGTACACTCAACGGGCGACGAGTGAACCAACTTTTTCACCGAGAATGACGCGTTTGAGATTGCCCGGTACGTTAAGATTAAAGACAATAATCGGCAAACTATTATCCATACACATTGAAATGGCCGTGGTGTCCATCACCTTCAGGCCGCGCGAGAGCAAGTCCAGATAATTGATCCGCGCAAACATCTTGGCGTCGGATACCTTATGAGGGTCCGCATCATAAACGCCATCCACCTTGGTGGCTTTCAGGATGACGTCCGCCTTAATCTCGATAGCACGCAGCGCCGCAGCGGTGTCCGTCGAGAAATAAGGACTACCGGTGCCCGCCGCAAAGACCACCACTCGTCCTTTTTCCAGGTGCCGAATGGCGCGGCGCCGGATAAAGGGCTCTGCAATCTCGCGGATTTCTATTGCGGTGGTCACCCGCGTGTGGCAGCCAAGCTTCTCCAAGGCGTCTTGCAGCGCCAGGCCGTTAATCACCGTGGCCAACATTCCCATTTGGTCCGCGACCACACGGTCGATGCCGGACTCGGAAGCAGCCACCCCGCGAATGAAATTTCCGCCCCCCACCACAATACCGATCTGGACCCCCAGCTTTCGAACTTCCTCCACCTCTTCGGCAATGCGAGCCGCTACGGACGGGTCAACACCGAATCCGCGAGACCCCATGAGGGCTTCACCACTCAGCTTCAGGAGAATGCGGCGAAAAACTGGCTCATTCATGGTCTTCGTCCACGCCAAGCATTGCCATCTCAGGATGACACCCTCGAGGGGCTTCCCGCTGGCTCCTAACCGCGTTTCGGAGCTTCGGCCGGGGCTTCCGTCGCAGGAGTCGCCAAGCCCTCTCCCACTTTGAAGCGCGCGAATCGGCGCACGGTAATGTTCTCACCAAACTTGGCAATCTTGGAAGCGATAAGCTCCCCGATGGTGAGCGCCCCGGTCGCATCCTTGATGAAGTGTTGTTCGTAAAGGCAGGTGTCCTCGTAGAATTTTCCCAGCCTGCCTTCGACGATTCGATCCAACACCGACTCCGGCTTGCCCGAGGCCGCTGCCTGCTCTTTCAAGATTTCCTTTTCTCGGTTCAGAACCTCAGCCGTGACGTCTTGCTTTCGAATGAAGCGCGGATCGGTGGCGCAGATTTGCATGGCCAGGTCGTGTACCAGTTGCTGGAATTCCTCATTGCGGGCCACAAAATCAGACTCGCAATTGACCTCCACCAGCACTCCCATCTTTCCACCCGCATGGATGTAAGCCCCCACGACACCTTCCGAAGTCGCCCGCCCCGCTTTCTTGGCTGCGGCCGCCTGGCCTCGCTTTCTGAGCACCGTAAAAGCTTTCTCGGGATCGCCCTGCGCCTCTTCCAGCGCCTTCTTGCACTCCAGTAGGGGAGCACCACTGATTTCGCGCAGCTTCTTGACGAGTTCGGCGGATACACTCATGCTTTTACATCCTCCGCACAGTACAAAAGTAGGCGTAGCCTCCCGGCTCGCCTGATTCAAGTTCTTGGTTTGAATTCACTGGCCATGAAGGGCCGCAAACCTAAAAGGCAGGTTTGCGCTACCCGGGTGTGTCAGACCTCGGGGATGCTATCGCCTTCTTCTCCCTTTCGAGGACGACCCTTGGGCTCGATGCCCTTACGTTTGATCTTGGGGACACGCACCCGACCGTCAGCGCTCTCTTCCGCCTCCAGTACAGCGGGAGAAAGGTCCATCCCTTCTTTACCCGTAAAGAGTTCTTCGCCAGTCTCGCTCTCCACCGGCAACACTTCGCCGGCCGCAATGGCTGCGGCGTTGCGTTGAGCTTCCAATTCCTCCGCAGCTTTCTCGGCCGCGATCTTTTCTTCTTCCAGTTGTTTATCCAGGGCGGCCTGGCGTCCCTCCAAAATGGAGTCCGCAACCCTTGATGTAAACAGCCGGATAGCACGCAACGCGTCGTCATTTCCCGCGATCACGTAATCCACCAGGTCGGGGTCGCAGTTCGTGTCCACGATGCCCACCACCGGAATCCCGAGTTTCCGCGCCTCCTTGACTGCGATATCCTCTTTGTGGGAATCCACCACGAAAAGCGCCCCGGGAAGTTCCGGCATTTCCTTAATGCCGGAGAGGTTCTGCTCGAGGTGGTGGCGTTCGCGCTCCAGCCGCTGAACTTCTTTCTTGGTAAGCAGGTCGTACCGCCCATCCTTGCTCATCTCTTCAAGCTCTTTAAGGCGCTGAATCGACTTTTGGATAGTGGAATGATTGGTCAGCAGGCCGCCCAACCAGCGATGGTTCACGTAGTACATGCCGCAGCGGGCCGCCTCCTCGGCGATGGCCTCCTGTGCCTGGCGCTTGGTGCCCACGAACAACACGGTCTTGCCTTCGCGCGCAAGATCAGTGAGGAACTTGGCCGCCTCTTTGAACAGCTTCAGCGTCTTTTGCAGGTCGATGATGTAAATCCCGTTACGTTCCCCGTAGATGTACTCCTTCATCTTCGGGTTCCAGCGGCGCGTCTGGTGGCCGAAGTGAACCCCAGCCTCCAGGAATTCCTTCATCGTAATATTCGCCAAAAAAATCCTCCTTACTCTTGTAGCGGCAACCCTTATGGTTGCCCGGCGCGGCCACGCCGGCCGTAGCGGCCTGGGACGAGGACGGCCGCCCCTACACCTACCGTTTCGAGAACTGGAACCGTTTGCGCGCGCCCTTCTGCCCGTACTTCTTTCTCTCCTTGGCGCGCGGATCGCGCGTAAGGAAACCGCCCTGACGCAAGCGCGGGCGCAGTTCCGGATTGAAGACAATCAAAGCCCTGGCGATGCCCAGCTTCGTTGCCCCCGCCTGGCCGTGAACGCCCCCTCCTCGCGCGTTGACGAAAATATCGAACTTCCCCGCCAGTTCGGTGCTGACTAACGGTTGCTGGATCTCAGCGCGCAGCGCCTCCGAGGGAAAGTAACTTTGGAACCCACGCCGATTGACAACCAACTTCCCCTCGCCGGGCCTAAGAATGACTCGGGCTACAGAAGTTTTGCGACGTCCCGTCGCCATGTACTCAGCAAGCTCTTCCACACAGACTCCTGTCCTGGTTAGAATTTCGAAGACTTCCCGTTACCGCGCAAGGGAAAGCGGTTCTGGGGATTGTGCGGTGTGCGGATGCGTGTTTCCTACGTAAACCTTCAGCCGCCGCGCCAGCCGGGCGTGCAGCCGATTCTTGGGCAGCATGCCCAAAATCGCTTCCCGGATCAGACCCTCCGGCTTCTTCTCGAATATCTCCCGCGCCGTAGTCTCTTTCAACCCGCCCGGATACCCCGTAGTGTGCCGATAGACTTTGTCGTCCAGCTTTTTGCCGGTAAGCCGAATCTTCTCGGCATTAACGATAATCAACCCGCTACGATGATCCTGGTGCGGGGTGTAGTCCGGGGAATCCTTCCCGGTTAGCACCCTAGCCGCGCGGGCAGCCAAGCGCCCCAGCACCCATCCCTCTGCATCAACAATACGCCAGTGAATTGTTCCCCGGCTCGTTCTCGCAAAATAGGTTCCCACTCCACACTCCGTCGCACGTTGCCAACCACAAATTTACAATTATATCTGACCTAACACCATTTTTCAACAAACTTTTTGCTTCGATTCTGCGGTTCAGACAGTGGCTGTGGATTCCCGCTCCCCCGCCTTCGCGGAGGACAGCCTTCGCGGGAATGACTGTACCCACGAGTGTGCGTGTCTCGCAAATGACACCACTGCCCTTGGTTCAAACAAATTGCATCCCGGCGGAAGCGTGGATATACTCGTTGCCGAGATCGACCCCGGAGAAGAACTGACCCAGAGGAAACATCATGGCCAAGGCGGGCTCTACTGGAGCCACACAAAATTCCAAAACCGCTGCCAGCGCTAGTGACCTGGGGCGGCAGGTCGAAGACCTCGAGCGCAAACTCCACTTCCTGATGGAGGCAACGAAGGCCCTCGCCTCCACCTTGGATCTCGGCGAGTTACTGGGCCGCATCCTGGAAGTGGCGAAAACTCAGGCCGACGCCGAGCGCGGCACGCTTTTCATGGTGGATGACGAGAGGGAGGAAATCTGGTCGTTGATCGCCCACGGAATGGAGAAGCGTGAAATCCGTCTACCGCTCGGTCGAGGTATTGCGGGCTACGTCGCCAAGAGCGGCGAAATCCTCAACATCCCCGACGCTTACGTGGACCCTAGATTCAACCGCGACGTGGATGCTCAAACCGGCTACCGCACCCGCAATATTCTTTGCCTTCCAATTCGCAACAAGAACGGGAAGGTCATCGCCGCCCTTCAACTTCTAAACAAAAGGAGTGGCGGCTTCACGTCTGAGGACGTCGACTTTCTACTGACGCTCTCGGACCACATGGCGCTGGCGCTCGAGAACGCGCAACTCCATCGCGCCCTGCTCGAGAAGGAGCGGCTGGAACGCGAGATGGCGCTGGCTCGGGATATACAGCGTAGCCTACTCCCTGAGACAGCCCCGCTGCTTCCGGGCTTTGACATCGCCGTGACCAACGAACCTTGCTATGAGGTGGGCGGCGACTATTACGACTTCCTGCCGCTTGGGCCTGACACCCTCCTGGTGGTTATTGCCGATGTGGAGGGCAAAGGAATCAGCTCGGCGATGGTCATGTCTAACCTCCAGGCGACTCTTCGCGCCCTGGTGCTGAATCTCCATTCCCTGGAGCATCTCGCAGAATCCTTGAACCACATGATCCTGGCGGGAACGCGCGGCGGGAAGTACCTCACCATGTTTCTGGGGCTGATCGACATCCGGCGCAAAGCCGTCGACTACGTCAATTGCGGACACGTTCCGCCGGTTATAGTCAGGACTGAGGGAGAGCCGGTGGACCTTACGGAAGGCGGCCTGGTCGTGGGCCTTCTCGATAACGTAAGCTACAAATCTGGGCAATTCAAATTCCGGACGGGGGATGTGCTGGTTCTTTGTACCGATGGCATCACGGAGTCGATGGATCAAGAGCAGGAGGAGTACGGGATGAGCCGGCTGGTTGGTTGTGTTCAAGCCGCCATCTCACAAAGCGCGGCAGGAATCGTGAATGCGGTCAACGCCGATGTGACCGGATTCTCTCGAATGGGGACCCACCTCGATGACAAAGTAATGATCGCGATAAAGGTGACGTAGGTGTCAGGCGTCGGGTTGCGAATAGTGAATAGTGAATAGTAAATCGTGAATGGCGGGCGTAGACTCGCCTTTCATAATTTACTATTCACAATTCACTATTCATAATTTCTTGTCTGGATTGGTCTCAGTCAGAGCTAAGATAATTGTCTTGCCTCCGCCAAACTTCCGCGTTAGCCAGTCTTCCAGGTCGGCTCTCAATGCCTGAAGGTCAACGCCAAAGCCCGCTTCGATCACGCCATCGGCTATGGGAAGACTCTCGTCATACGCCGATCGCCCTGTAAAATTCCGCATGAAGAAGCTATCCAGCCAGGCGATGGGGCAAGGACGTGACTCATCCGGGCCCGATATTTGCACTTGGATTTTGCGCGCGAACACTGGAAGTTGCCCGCCCCCTACCTGCGGCTGAAGAAAGAGAACCAGCTATGCTTTCGTTCTTGTTTAGTTGGCCGAAGGGGCGGCGGCTGGAGAGGCATGGGCATGTCGTTAATCACTGCCTCAGGGTTCTTCTTCAAAAGCCTCTCCGCCGTTTCTTCCCCCATTGATTCAGCCACCTTGCGGTAGCATTCCGAAAGCACCGGGCGACGAAATTTGGTGCCGTGGGCGTCGGAGGCGAGAAAGTGAACAAGACTCTCCTCCAGCCAAGCCTCGGCCAGGCGAAGGGCCGGAGCCCCAAATCGACCGGTATACGATTGGGCCGTAACCTGAGCCAGGCATCCGTGTGTCACCCAGTGGTGAAGAAGCCCGGACTTGCGCGCAAAAACAGGGTTGCGTTCCGGATGCGTGATGATCGGGGTTAGCCCGGCCACCTGCACGTCGTAAAAAACGCGGTCGAGTTGCTCGGGCACGAACTGGTCAGGGAATTCAACCAGCAGGTACGAACTCCGGTTGATAGTGAAATCCAGCGGGGTTTCAACCAGCCTCTGAATGTTATCGTAGGAGAGGTGAAAATCACAACCCAGAAGGAGCTTGGGCACTTCTCCCACCGCCGATTGCAGCTCGGCGATCTTCTGACGGTTGGTTTCGGGATTGAAAGGGTAAGTATAGTTACAATGCGGCGTGGCAACGAGATGCGTAATGCCGTCCTCGGCGGCGATCTGGCACATGGCGACAGCGTCCTCGAAGGTCTCAGCGCCGTCATCGACCTGCCACAAAGGGTGACTGTGAATATCGATCATCGGGATAAAGTTTAACACGGGTTGTTGCACGTCCGGAATTTCAGAAATATGAATTTCGAATCCCGAATATAAAAAATTGTATTGCATCGCCCGCGCCTCGAGCAGCCTGACCGACGGCGATCTATGCAACCTATTGAAACTACAGTATGTTAGTTCCAACAGGATTGACTTTAAGTGAGCCAGGCTGTTGGAATGCAACGTGCTCACGATAAGAAACGGACGAATACCGGACTGACCTAGATTGAGGACAAGAGTCCGGATAATAGACCCAAGACCCGACGCTTGGAGGGGGGAGGGGACTTCCCCCTCATTTTCTTTTTCGCCCCCCACGTTTCCCCCTTCGAAAATGCCCTGCTCTGAAAATGGTTGCGCCGCAGGCGCATTTTCATGGTTTCCGCGTGCCGCTGGCGGCATGAGTGACTGCCATGGCTTGCAGAGTGGATTCCCGCCTCCGCGGGAATGACTGTACCCATGAGTGTGCGTTTCTCGCAAACGACGCCACTATCCGGCGTTTCTCCCGCTTGACTTCCTGGACTCCGCTGGCTACAGTGACTTTAGCCCGACGAAGAGAGAGGATTGTTACCACGGTAACGCGCTATGGGTCTGAGCACCTTGATGGTGGGGTTTGTGAAGCGCAAGGTGCTGGACGTCCAGGATTTCACACTTCTGCTTGTTAATTCGCTGCACCGCGCCCTCACCCCGCCGCGTTACATTGTTGACACGCTCCTCCAAATGGACGTTATCGGGGTTGGCTCCTTACCCATCGTCCTGTTGACGGGGTTTTTCACCGGCGGCGTCCTGGCCCTGCAAACCTATAGGACCCTCAGCACCTTCGGCGAGGTCAGCCTTCTTGGACAAGTGGTGGCGCTCTCTGTGGTTCGCGAACTCGGACCTGTCCTTACAGCACTCATGGTCGCAGGCCGGATCAGTTCCGGAATTGCCTCCGAACTGGGATCGATGTTAGTCAGCGAGCAGATCGACGCCATGCGCGCCTTCGGCACCGATCCGATCCGAAAACTGGTCTTACCTCGTCTATTTGCCACCTTGTCGACTTTGCCGGTCCTAACGATTCTTTCCGACTTCTGTGGCATTTTGGGCGGATTTTTCATAAGCTTCTACACGGTACGGCTGACCAGCGAGGAGTACTGGACCTCCGTCTATCAGACGCTTACCTTCCAGGACGTCACGCAGGGCCTGCTCAAACCCTTTGTCTTCGCGCTGGTCATCTCGATGGTCGGGTGTTACTACGGATTGAACACCAAGGGAGGCACGGAAGGCGTGGGGCGTTCCACCACCCAAGCCATGGTGGCCGCCTCCGTCCTGATTCTTGTGCTCGACTTCTTTATCACCAAGTTCCTGATCGCTATCCGGTTCTTCTGAAGGCGATTTGGGCAAGTTGAATAGGTCATCCTCGACTCTTAACCCATGGACAAGCCGCCGGTCATCGAACTTCGCGAGGTCTCGCTGGCCTTTGATGAGAAGCAGGTTCTCTCGCAAATCTCCGTTTGCGTCGAGCAGGGCGAGGCGCTGTTTCTCCTGGGAGTGACTGGGGCAGGAAAATCCGTGCTGCTCAAGTTGGTGCTTGGCCTTTTCAAACCGGATTCAGGTCAAGTGCTGGTGCAAGGGCGCGACCTCACCCCCATGGATGAGGATGAGCTCGACCGAATCCGTCGGCGAATGGGCATTGTTTTCCAGGAAGGAGCCCTCTTCGATTCCCTCTCCGTGTATGAGAATGTCGCCTATCGTCTGAGGGAAGACCGGATGATCCAGGAAGAAGAGATCGAGCGGCGGGTGCGGGAAGTGCTCCGCTTTGTGGAGATGGAGGAGGCCATCAATAAGATGCCGTCCGAGCTCTCGGGTGGCATGCGCCGGCGCGTCTCGATTGCCCGCGCCATTATCAGTGAGCCCGAAATCATGCTTTATGATTCCCCCACCGCGGGACTCGATCCGGTAACCAGCCACACCATTACCATGCAGATTGCAAAGCTGCGCGATGTGCAACACGTGACCTCGCTCGTTGTCACCCACCGCCTCCAGGATGCTTATGTGCTCACGAACTACGTCTACCTGGACCAAAGACAGGCGCTCGCCCCCATACTCAACACGGAACATGGAGGCCCTCGGCCAGTGACTCGCTTCCTGGTTTTGCGCGACGGTGTGGCTTACTTCCAGGGAACCCCACAGGAACTGGCGGGCACTCACGATCCCTACCTTCTCAAATATCTCGCCTGACAACCGCGGCAGACCCCACCTCATTCCCGCGCCCCACGTCATTCCCGCGAAGGCGGGAATCCAGTATGTATGGCGCTCAGTTCCGAAGGTTTGCAGAGTGGATTCCCGCCTTCGCGGGAATGACGTGGGGTCTGGGACGCCCGCATTGTTCAACTGACACCACTACCCTTCGCTCGTGTAGCGCGCTTCCGCAGGGTAAGTTGGTCTACAATGGTAAGGTGACTGAACCAGTAGTCGGCGGCTAGTGGCTCGAGGCCAAACGCAGCAGTTCGCTTGTGCTCAGTCAACCATGGAAGGAGACAAAACATGCCTCAGCGGGAACGTGTAACTTGGGCCCAACTTCGTGTCGGTGTAATGGTGATTGTTGGCCTGGCCATCCTGGCCGTAGGGATATTCTTCATAAGCGGACAGGTAGGAATCTTCAACCGGCGGTATACTTTGAAAACCTACATCTCGGAGGCGGCTGGGCTGCGCGAAGGCGCTCAAGTCCGCCTGGCCGGAGTCGCCGCAGGCAACGTGGAACGGGTGCAGCTTTCACCGTACCCCGAGCGCGCCCGCGCCGTAGAAATCGTGATGCAGGTAACGCGCAGCTACCAGAACGAAATCCGGGCCGACTCCGTGGCGAGCATCGACACCGTCGGCCTGCTGGGCGAAAGCTACGTGGACATTACGCGGGGAAGTCCCGGCCAGGAAGTGCTCTCCGAGGGGGGCGTGCTGAAAAGCTCCGAGGGGGCGGAAATTAAACAGGTCGTCCAAAACGCCGACGATGTCATCGTTAACCTGCGAGTGCTGAGCGCCCAGCTCAACAACATCACCGGCCAGATGCAATCGGGGAAAGGGTCGATTGGAAAGCTTATCTACGATCAGACCCTTTATAATCACCTCAACAAGACTGCCGACACCCTCGACCAGATGGTTACTCGCCTCGACGCGGGCAAGGGCTCGCTGGGCAAACTCATGGCCGACGAGACTTTCTACAACAACGCCACGACCACCTTTGACCGCTTTAATAAGGTGCTCGACGACATGCAACACGGCCAGGGAAGTATTGCCAAATTCATTTCTGACCCCGCCGTGTACAACAACGTCAATCATCTGGTGGCCCAGGCCAACTCGCTCTTCGACGGCATCAATCAAGGCCGCGGCACACTCGGCAAGCTGGCCACCGACTCGCAGCTTTACGACCGTCTGAACCAGGCCACGGACCGCTTCGATCAGATTTCAACCCGCATGGCTGAGGGCCAGGGCACCCTGGGGAAGTTTTCCACCGACCCCACGCTCTACAACAATCTCAGCGACAGTTCAAAGTCCATGAGGGATTTCCTCACCGAATTCCAGAAAAATCCCAAGAAGTACTTATCGATCAAACTGCACATCTTTTAGCCGTAGTCCGCCCTCTGGGCCGTTGTAGGGGCAACCCTTGTGGTTGCCCGAGGGCGGCCACAAGGGCCGCCCCTACAGCACGCACATCAGCCGTCGCGGACCGGGTGAGGGGTCGCTTCCCAGCCGAACTGCCGCGAACTCGAAAACTCGCCCTCTCCTTGGGGAGAGGGTGTCCCGCTGCCGGTTTGAGCGTTCCACAACTTCCTCGACGTCTTTGAACTTCATAATACTTTTCTTTGCCATGCCCTTCTGCGAAAATCGTCCTGTGAATAGTCCATGCAGAACCAGATTCTAGAACAGCCTTCCGGGGTGTTGTTGCGTCGAGCTTCGAGTCTCAGGAGGCACTGTGAAAAACCACGGTAACATCAGTCGCGAGCGCGGCAGTCAAAAGAGAAAACCAAGCGGGTCATTAATGAACCGCTCCATCTTTCGAAAGAGTTCCCTGCTCGCTGTGTTGGCTCTGGCCATATGCCTTTCCTCCCAAGCAGCGTGGGGCGCGCAAATCCCCGGCGCCGGCGCGGATGCTCAATTGGCCGAGCTGGCACGCCAGCTTCGCATCGGAAGCGAATTCTTCCTGAACAGGACGGAGACCCAGCAGAGCGTTCAGCGCCATTTCGAGCTGATGCATGAGAACGGCCTGACGCTCGCCCGCATTTTCATTATCTGGGATGATATTGAACGCACTCCGGGCAACTGGGACTTCACCGGCTACGACTGGATTTACGATGCGGCGGCCAGATCGGGCATCAAGATCGTGGCGACGCTTTGCGCCGAAGATCCGCCCGGATGGCTCAGGAAGACTCCTTTTTACCACAATCGCGCAAACCTGAACGATCCTGAAATTCGCAGGCACGCTGCAATCTACATCGAGAAAGTCGTTAACCGATACAGGGGCCATACTGCGCAAGGTGTGTGGTTATTGATGAATGAGCCTGAGAAGTACGACACGGAGCCAGAGACTTTCCAAGCTTTTGGCGCATGGCTCCAGGCGAAGTACGGAACGGTTGCTGAATTGAACAAACACTGGTTCCGTCCCCTGGCAGCGTTCCCAGATGTGCGAGTGACGCCCGACCAGCTTTCAGAATATTGGAATGACTATCACGCGGTTGTCGACTGGCGCGAGTTCGACATCGATAATCTGGTTAATCAACTGCTTTGGATCAAGGCTCGAATCGAAGCGGTGGACACAAGTCACCCCACGCACATTAACGTCACCGCCCCCACGGGCGGCGCTTACGGGCAAGACGTCTGGAAGGAGAAGCGCATCGTTGACATTCTTGGCGCGTCCATTCACCCCGCCTGGATCTTCCCCTCGAGTGCGCCCCACAGCGAATATGGCGAGCGCTACGCCTATCGGCTGGACCTGATCGGAAGCCCGGCAGGCGACCAGCCGTGGTGGGTCACAGAATTGCAAAGCGGACCGACCATCTACACCGGCGGCTTTCCGCTCAATCCCACTCCCCAGGACATGACCCGGTGGCTTTGGGACTCGTTCGGCGCCGGAAGCAAGGCTGTCATCTTTTGGTTATGGCATCCGCGGGTGGGCGGGACGGAAGCGGGCGAATGGGGGCTTGTGAGTCTCGATGGCAAGCCCTCCATAAGGCTTCCTGCCGTCAAAGCCGTCGTCGATGGACTGAAGCGCAACGCGTACCTCGCCGAGGCCAAACCTCAGCCGGCCAAGGTCGCCATCCTCTACAACCGCGAGTCCGCAATCATCAACAGCCTGGACGAGAGGACCCAGCATCGCGGCAACGAAGTTGAAGAATCTCTGATGGGTTGCTACCTAGCGCTGCATCGCGCGCACGTTCCTATTCAGTTTGTGGATATTGAGCAGTTGAAGGGCACCTTACCTGCCAACATCTCGGTGCTCTACGTTCCCTACTCCTACGCGCTCGACGATCAAGGCGTGGCGGCGCTGCGTGATTTCGTGAACAAAGGCGGCACGCTGTGGGCAGACGGGCTGACCGCGTGGAAGAACGAGACTGGCGAAATCCGGCCATCCATCCCGGGCGGTCTTGCCGACGTCTTCGGGGTGGAGGCTTACGATATCTACCCCGTAAAAGCCAACGAACCCTACTCCATCACCGGCCAGAACGAACACGCGGGAGAATTGTGGAAGCTTCCCCTGAACTCGGAGGGCGCGGAAGTGGTTTTGCGCGATCGCGAAGGCAAGCCCTTTGCCACGCGCCATCGGCTCGGCAAGGGGCAGGCGCTCTACTTCGAGTCGGCGCTCACTCTGGCCTACTTCAAGCGCAACCATCCGTTTGTGCAGCGGCTAATCGTCCAACCCGCGCTCGACACTCAGGTGGATGCGCTGGTTCAACTCGCCAAAGGCTCCGATAAGATCTGCTTCCGCGGCCTCGCCCATCCCTCGGGGCCCCTGGCAATCCTTTCGAACTGGGGCGATGCGGAGACGGCGGTGGTGATCTTCCGTGGGCAATACACAGTCTCCGAGGCGCTCACCGGCAAACCCATTCAGGTGACGCGCGCGCAAGGTAGAACACTCGCCACCGTGCAACTTCCGGCGGGGGCAGTAGCCCTCCTCAAAGCAAGTGCGCCCACACCGTCGCGGTCTGGCGCGAAGCGGTAGCCCTCCCGCCCTCATGCTCTTGAATCTGGAATCTGGAATTTTGAGTTGCGGCTCTGCCGCGCCCTGGCACTAGTTCACGGGACGTTTTTATTTTGCAAAGATTTCTTCTCCGTGTTCTCTGTGCCTCGAAAGACTAAACACAGAGCCCACTGAGAGCCTCCGTGTTCTCCGTGTTGAGACTTTAAGGCACAGAGGACACGGAGAAGTTCGTTTTGCTTGCGGCGGCCGACCCGCGCTGTGGAACTACAAATACTTCCCCGCCGCCTAGCGGAACCGCGCAGCACGGGCGTCTACCGCGTCGAATCCGTCCCGGATGGTCACCCCAAATTCTGAGCCCAACCCCGGGGCCAGA
>Ga0326728_10017521_pt1 | contig 14323 bp, 11 predicted proteins | sample MB3enrmetagenome_FD_207602 | JGI IMG/M metagenome (GOLD analysis project Ga0326728, IMG submission 207602) | Lab enriched peat soil microbial communities from McLean, Ithaca, NY, United States - MB31MN | ecosystem: Environmental > Terrestrial > Soil > Wetlands > Peat | place: USA: New York...
CCGGCTTTGTCGTCCGCACCCAGGATGGCCGGGAACACGCCGGCCGTTGCCAGAAAACTGCGCCGCGAGGTAGTCATTGGGGAAGTATATTACGAAAAGGATGGCCGCTGCGGTCACCCGCGCAGGGAGGCTTGGATGGACGGTCGAAAGAAGCACAAGAACAAGGGAGAGGCGGCGAGCCAGACTCTCGGGCTGAGCAAGCAACGGCTCGACGAGCTTGCCGAAGAAGCGCTCACAGACGCATACGGCGATGAGGAACAGGTGGGCGGGTTCTACACGATGATGGAGAACGACCTGCGCCTGCCCTTCGAATTCGAAACGGAAGTGCTCGGCGTCAAGGTGATCGTCGAGGACATCGACTTGACCGACGACAACGACATAGTGGCGATCTGCCGGAAGGGAAAAAGCCGGCAGCGGATCTCCATACGCGAACTGCCGCTGCCCTCACCGCCGCCCGAAGGGGCGCAGTGGATCGCCGCATACCGGCACTGGCGGCGATGGTGAGATCGAGAGGAGGTGGAGCGTACCGCTCGGCCGATGCCGACCCCCGTGATTGACCCACGTTTGTAAACGGGGTGGGCGTCCTCCGAGCGCCTTCAGGCTTCTCCCTTGCGAAAACCGCCGGGAGCTTGCACACCAGCGCGTTGTGATCGAGTCGGACTCCCTATTTTGAGGTGTTGGATCAAAATAGGTGGACCAGCACCTGCATCAGCAGACACGCTCCAATCGCCATCTTACCGCAAGCGGCTCCGAAAGGAAACCACACTTTGGAGCCAGGTCACCCGCAACGCAGGGCAAGAATCGGGGTCCACCTGGGTCGCGCGGTGCGCCCGGATCGAGCTGGCGGCCAGTCCGGCGGCGGCCAGTAGGGCAGCCACGGCTGTAAACGTCCACGGATCGGATGCCGAGACGCCCCACAATTCGCTGGCCATCAGTCGCGTCAGGGCCGGGCCGGCGAGCACGCCCAGACCAATCCCGGCGGCGATCAGCAGCAGGCCCCTGCGCAGGACCACGCCGAGGATCTGGCCCGCCGAGAGCCAGGGCCAGGGCGGCAAATACCGCGATGAGGAGCATGTTCACGCGCCGCGGGGCGATCCAGCCGGCGCGGAGCTGATCGAGGGTGGCGATGCCGTGCCGCAGCCGTGAATCCCGGACTGCGGCGCATCATGCGGAAGCGAAACGCTTATGGTAAGACGATTGCAGCCGGCCGGCGGCCGCTACTCGATCATTTTCGGATGGGTAAACAGAAAATGATCGAAGTAATAGTGCATCAACAGCACCGTCAGCACCACCACGAAATAGCTTTGGTCCGCCGCCATGGGGGTCAGGGCGCGTACCACCAGCGTCAGCAGCACCAGAACTCCGGTCGCTCCCAGGAAACAGGCGTAGTAGGCGGCCATGTTATCGCGGCGCACGAGGTTGCGCACGAACGGGTTCTCGATCTCGCCGCGCTGGAGGCGAAGCCGGTTCACCAGCCACAGCAGGAACAGGTACTGAAAGGAATGCCAGGTGTTGTACCCCTGAAACAGGACGTCCAGGTTGGACCCCAGCGGCAGGCAGAACGAGACCACCGTGGTGATGCCGATCAGCAGGGTCTTGGGAACGCTGCCGCGGCCCTCGCGGAATTCGGCGATGGTCTTGAAGGTCCACACAACCAGGAAACCGGAAAAGACCACCCCCGCCAGCACCGGCAGATGCAGACCTTGGACGAAATCCGGATACGGCAGCACCACGCCGCCGACGCGGAATTGCCGTAGCGAGAGCTTGTACAGGCCGATCGGATAGAGTCCCGTGAGGATCAACCCGTAGTCCACGTAGCGCGACCACGGCCGCTCCACCGAGGAACTGCGGGCGCGATAGCAATCCGTCAGGTAGATGATCTGGTGCAGCACGTGCAGCGATGCCCACGAGAAGAAGAAGGTCACCAGAAACACATAATGGTACATGCCGAGGTAAATCACCGCCAGCGGCAGCAGAAATGCCAGGTAGGCATACCAGCGATGACGCTTCCGGAAATTTCCGTCCAGCAACGTGTATGTGATGGTGGAGAAGAGGTGCGGCCCGCCGATCAGTGCCGCCACGGAAATGTTGATCAGGTCTATGGCCTGTTGCTGGCGCCAGCCCGCGGCTTGCGCCAACCAAGCCACGAGAAAAGGGAGCGGGACCAGCACGGCGCTGAAGATGAGCAGCGGCAGGTCCCAGGAGGGCTTGTAAATCCATCCCGGTTCGCGCCCGGAGAGTAGCGTGGGAGACTCCGCAAGAGCGGCCATAGGGTAGATGATACGCTACTCGGGAGTGAGCATTCAACGGAAGGGAGTGCGAAACCAAACCAGGATGCGCCCCTTCACCCCTTGAACCGGCCGTGCATGAGCGCCTGGAGACGCTTTTTGATCCGCTGGGTGAAGGACTCCGCGGGTGGCGGAGGATCCGCAGAGGTCGGAATGGTGGTTTGGGCCGTGCGGGTCTTGAGAGTCTCGATGGGCGGGAGAGTCTCGCACGGATACTCTCCGGCGAAGCGCACGACGTTGGTCAGCAGCGCATATTCGCGGCGGTAGCGCTGGCCGTCCTTTCTCTCGACGCACACGGAGAATCCGGGGTATTTCCCTTCCGCCCCGCTCGATTTCCCGGAAGGTGCATACTCGACATCCTTCAGCAGCACCGGCGCATAGCCTATGAGGTTGCGCTCGATGTGCGCGGTTTCGTAGCGGTGGTGGCGCAGGCTCCAGATGAAGACGCGGAAGCTCTCGAAATCGTAGGGGTGGGAACCTTCGGTGATGGTGGTCCAAAGCCAGATGTCTTTCTTCTCGTCGCCATCCTGGACTTTCCCGAGTGAAAAATAAGACACGATGCGTCGCCCTTCCGCGTACTGGGCCACTTCATCGGGAATGGCCATGACGAGTCGCCGCGTGAGCACCCAGCCCGCCTCGCCGCCGGGAGTGCGGACCAGGTTCCATTCGTCCGTGGGGGTCGGCTTTTCATCGACTTCCTCTTCGGGTGGAGGCGCGTCGTCGGGCAGGTCGGTTTTCGAGAGGTCGAGCCAATCCTTGGGAAGCGGCGGAGGCGCCGGCATGGGCGGCGGAGGATATTTCGGCTCCTTTCCGGCGGTCTTGTTGGAAGCGTTCTTGGATTTCTTGGGCGCCGGGGGAAGCAGTGGCGTACGCGGAATGTCAATGCGCGGCGTTACGACATGCAGCAGCACGTCCACCTTTTCCTTTGGCTTGATCTGGAGGAAGCTGGGCGACTGGCGCGCGGGTTGCATGTGCACGTTGAGATCGCTGTAGCAGGTGCCCTGTCCCTGCGCCGGGAGTTTCCGGGCGCGCTCGGCGAGGTCCCTCAGGTACGCCATATCGTCGGTGGCCAGCAACTGGCGCTCATCGGCCCAACCCTCGCTTCCGGATTCGGTGCGCACCCGCAGGAAACGGCGGCGGCGCTGCAGGATCTCCAGGCGGTCGCCGTGTTTGACGGTGGCCACGGTGGGAGACTGCAAGGGGATCTCGCTGCGGATCTTGAGCGTGACCGGGCCCGCGTACGCCTCGCCGATCGCCGGCGCGTGCGGGCGGCTCGGACGGCAACCCGCCGCGCACAAAACCAGAGCGACCGAAAGGCTAAGTTTGGCTATGGGACCCACCTGCGCACACAGCACCTATTTTAACAATCGGACAGACCCGGGCCTCACCCGTCGAAGCCGGAAGTGCATTTGACGCGGAGGCGCGAAGCACGCGGAGGAAGACGCGGAGCCAAAACCAAAGTCAAAACCTGAGGACGCGAAGCTGACAGAGAGCGCGGAGGAAAGGCAACAATTTGATCGGTTTGCTGTTAACGGGGACACATCGCCCGATCCCGAATGGAGTTCCTCCGCTCGCTCCGCGTTCTCAATCTCAAAACGGCGGCAGCGGAGTCGAGCCGGCCATCCACCGCAATCCGTCTTGCGCTTTTTCTCATGGTGTTCCTCCGCGCTGATCTCCGCGCCTCCGTAGCTCCGCGGTGAGATCGCGGCTTCGGACCAAGTTATTCTTGCGGGACGCCTAAGCGGTCTCTCAATAGTGCGGTAGCGGGGCGCCGCTTATACGGCGACCGCCCGGGGGTACGCCTCGTACGTCATCCGTGTGCAGGCGTTAGATAAGATGCGCCGGACTTCCGGCTCGTAGAAGGGTTGCGCCACCAGGTCATAAGCGCCGAGGTTCAGTATTTCGGCCCAGAAGCGCGCATCCGCGTGCGGGTCGGTAACAATTACTTCGACTTCATGGGGGCAGTCTCGCGCCACATGCAACACGTCATGCCACGTTCCATCGGGAAGATCGGCTTCCGTCAGAACGACGGGATAGGTATGTTGGCGAAGCTTAGCGCGCGCATGCTGAACGGTTTCCACATGGTCTAGCGCCAGGGGAAGAGCGTGCAACATTTGCGAGAGGCGTTGGGCATCTTCGTGATGCCCGGAGATGAACAGAATCCGGGTCCTCATATTCTCGCCCAAAACTTTTCTTAATCTTTCTTAATTTTATATCCAGACCCGAAAAAGAACAATGACAATCTGGGGAAAAAATCGTAACGAGGCGGCGGACCGGACGGTTCCGTACGGCCCACTTACTTTACGAGCGCCGACGACTTGCTGGCGAAGGCCAACACCCAGCCCGGAAAGATCCCCAGGAACAAGGTGCCGAAAGCCTGTAGGATCAGCGCCGAGCGCAGGCCGAAGGACAGCGGCTCGGCCTTGACAGCCGCCTCACTTGGCTCCCGCATGTACATCATCACCAGGATCCGCAGATAATAGAATGCTGCCACGGCGCTGTTCAGCAGGCCCAGTACGGTGAGCCAGACCAGATTTGCGTCCAGCGCGGCCTTGAAAATGTAGAACTTGCCGAAAAAGCCGCCGGTAAGGGGGACGCCGATCAAAGAGAGCAGAAAAACCGTGAGCATGGCGGCAGTGAATGGCTGTTTCTCGGCCAGGCCCGCGAAATCGTCCACGGTCTGAAAGCGCTCACCCTTGCCTGACAGATGAGTGACTACGGCAAAAGCGCCCACGTTCATGAAAGCGTATGCAGCCAGGTAGAACATAGCGGCGGACGCGCCCACGTCCGTGCGCGCAGTGAGTGCCACCAGTATGTACCCGGCATGCGCGATCGAACTGTATGCCAGCATGCGCTTGACGTTGGATTGCACCAGCGCAGCGAAGTTCCCGATGGTCATCGAGAGCAGGGCCGAGACCCACACGATGGGCCACCAGTTGGCGCTCACCGGATCGAACCCGGTCATGAAGATTCGCAGGAAAGCCGCGAACGCGGCGGCTTTCGGCCCGGCCGAGAGAAACCCGGTGACCGGACTGGGCGCGCCCTGGTACACATCGGGCGCCCAGAGCTGGAACGGCGCTGCCGAAACCTTGAATCCCAGGCCTACGAACATCAGCGCGGCGGCCACTGCGATGATAATGGGCTCGGGCGCGTTCTGGCCGGAAATCGCCGCGCGCACGGCGGCGAGGTTGATGGTGCCGGTGGTTCCGTAAATGAGCGCCACGCCGTAGAGAAAGAAGGCCGTGGCAAACGAGCCCAGCAGGAAATACTTGAGCGCGGATTCGTTGGCGCGTTTATCGTCGCGCAAGTAGCCCGCCAGCACGTAGCTCGAGATGGAGGAAATCTCGAGTCCGATGAATACCATGATGAGGTCGCCCGAATCCGCCATCAGGCATTGGCCCGCCACGGAAAACAGCAGCAGGGCATGATATTCGCTGGTCTCGGCGTCCTGCCGGTCGAGGAACCGGTAGGACGCCAGAATCGTGAGGATCCCCACCACGATCACCAGCACGCGGAAAAACGTGGCGAAGCCATCCACCACCAGCAGGCCGCCGAAAGCCGGGCCCGCCTGGGTGTAGGCGTAGACGGAGCCGCCCAGCGCGGCCACCAGCGCCGCGATGCTGAGGTGGCCGAACGCGTGCGAAGAGCGGCGCTGAAGAACTCCATCCAGCACCATCAGCAGCGTGCCTACAATGGTGAGAATGATCTCGGGGAGGAAGCGGATGAGATCGGCCGCGCTGGTGAAGTTAGCGGGCATGAGCCACCTCCGGACGGGGGCCAGGCGGGTGCCCTCCGGGCGCGGACCGGGGGCCGAAAAGCGGGGGTTGGGGGTCAGTTTGGGGGTTGGGGATTGGGGGTTGGGGGTTGGGGCTGTGTGCTCGCTGCGCTCGCCAAAGCCAGGGGCCGGGGGCCGGGGGCCAGGCGGGTGCCCTCCGGGCGCGGGCCGGGGACGAGAAGCGCGCGATGGTGGGTATGCCGCTACCCGGCAGTGGCGATCCGGGCTGCGGGTTTTGGACCCGGAAGGGAACGTTGAGCCGCGTCTGCTCGAGCACGGCAGCGTTCACTTTGCTCACCGGCGGCAGAAAGCTCTGCGGGTAGACCCCCATCCACACCATCATGGCGATCAGGGGAACCACCGCGGCCCATTCGCGCGGATTGAGGTCGCCCACGTGCGAGCGGACCTCCTCGCCGGCCTCACCGTAGAATACGCGCTGGTACATCCAGAGCATGTAGCAGGCGGAGAGGATCACCCCGATCGAGGCGTAGATCGTCCACGTGTAGTTCGCCAGGGCCGTGCCCTGGAGCACCAGAAATTCGCCCACGAAGTTGTTCAGCAGCGGCAGCCCGATGCTGGCCAGCGTCGTAATCAGGAAGGCCGTGGAAAGCCACGGAGCCGCGGTCGCCACACCGCCGTAGTCGGTAATCTCGAGCGAATGGCGCCGCTCGTAGAGCAGGCCCACAAGGACGAACAGGGCGCCGGTCGAAATGCCGTGGTTCAGCATCTGGTAGACCGCGCCATCCAGGCCCATCTGGGTGAACGAGAAGATCCCCAACACCACAAATCCCAGGTGGCTCACCGAGGAATAGGCCACCAGCTTCTTGAGATTCGGCTGCACCATGGCGACCAGCGCGCCGTAGATGATTCCGATGATGGCCAGCACCGCGATCCACGGCGCGCAGGCGCGCGAGGCGTTGGGAAACAGCGGCAGGCAGAAATGCAGGATTCCGTAGGTGCCCATCTTCAGCATCACGGAGGCCAGCATCACCGAGCCTGCCGAAGGGGCTTCCACGTGCGCATCGGGCAGCCACGTGTGCAGGGGGAAGATCGGCACCTTGATGGCGAAGGCCACGAAAAAGGCCAGGAACAGCAGCAGTTGTTCGCTCGGAGTGAAGGTGAGCCTGCCGCTCGAGAGCATCTCCAGGAGGGCCGCATAGCTGAACGTCTGCGTGCGGTTGTAGAGGTAGATGATGGCCGCCAGCATCAGCACCGAGCCCGCCATCGTGTACAGGAAGAATTTCACCGCCGCGTAGATGCGCCGCTCGTGTCCCCAGATGCCGATCAGGAAATACATGGGAACCAGCGAGACTTCCCAGAACACGTAAAAGAGGAACAGGTCCTGCGCCAGGAACACGCCGATCAGTCCGAATTCCAGCAGCAGCAGGAAGGCGTAAAACTCCTTGACGCGGTTCTGGATAAAGCGCCACGAGATCAGCACGCACAGCGGTGTGAGCAGGGTGGAGAGGAGGGTCAGCCACAGGCTGACTCCGTTCACCGAAATGGCGAAGTGGATCTCGGGCGATGCGATCCATGGCAGGTCGATGGCCAACTGCTCGCCCGCCACTCCGCGGTCGAAGCGCGACACCAGCCAGAGCGCGTTGAGGAAGGCAACCAGCGAAACCAGAAGCGCCCACCACCGGCTGCTTTGGGGCGATTGCCGGGGAATGAACAGGGCCGCCAGGAATCCGGCGAGCGGCACGAAGAGCAGCACCGAGAGGGCGTTCATCGGATGCCTCCCGCGATGCCCAGCGCCACAATCACCAGCACCGATCCCAGCAGCACCCAGGTGGCGTAGCTGCGGATGTTGCCCGATTGAATCAGGCGCAGAACGCTGCCGATGTTGCTTGCGCGCTCGCCGACACCATTCACCGCGCCATCGATCAGCCCCACATCCACGCCCTTCCAAAGCACCACGCGCGAACCGTCGACCACGGGCTTCACCACCGTGGCATCGTAGATCTCATCCACAAAGTACTTGTTGTAGACGAGGGTGTAAAGGGCCTTGAAGGTGGCGGCGAACGAATCGGCCATCCCGGGTTTGGCCACGTACATGACGTACGCCAGCGCGATGCCGGCGAGGCCGGCCGCCACCGAGATCGCCATGAGCTCGTACTGTGGCGCAGGCATTCCTGCCTGGGTTGACTCTTCGAAGAACCCTTCCAGGAACGCCGGGACCCGGATGAAGCCGCCGCCCAGCGAGAGGAGCGCCAGGACTGCCAGCGGAATCGTCATCACCGGCGGCGATTCGTGCGGATGGTGCCGATCGCCGCGGTATTGGCCGAAGAAGGCCAGGAACATCGCGCGGAACACGTAGAACGCGGTCATGCCGGCGGTAATCACTCCGAGCCAGAACATCCATGGCGCATGGCGGTTGGCCGCCATCAGGATCTCATCCTTGCTGAAGAAGCCGGAGAATGGCGGGACGCCGGCGATGGCGACGGCCCCGCACATCATGGTAGCGAAGGTCCACGGAATTTGCCTGCGCAAGCCGCCCATCCGCCGCAGATCCTGCTCCCCCGAAAGCGCGTGAATCACGGCGCCCGAACCGAGGAAGAGCAGCGCCTTGAAAAAGGCGTGGGTCATCAGGTGGTAGATGCCCGCGGAGAATGCCCCGCAGCCCACGCCCACGAACATGTAGCCGAGCTGCGAGACCGTGGAGTATGCGAACACCTTCTTGATGTCGTACTGCGCGAGTCCAATGGTGGCGGCGAAGAACGCCGTCGCAATCCCGATAATGGCGATCGCGTTCATGGCCGCCGGGGCGTGGACGTAAATCGGAAACGACCGCGCGCACATGTACACCCCGGCGGTCACCATGGTGGCCGCGTGGATGAGTGCGGAGACCGGCGTGGGGCCGGCCATGGCGTCGGGCAGCCAGACATACAGCGGAATCTGCGCCGACTTGCCGCATGCGCCCAGCAGCAGCAGCAGTCCGATGGTGGTCAGGACGGCTTCGGAAGCGCCCGGAGCCCGCTGGAACACGGTTCGAAAATCGAGCGATCCGAAATTCTTGAACATGTAGAACATGGCCAGCGAGAATCCGAAATCGCCGATGCGGTTCACGATGAACGCCTTGTTGCCCGCGTCGGTGGCGAACTTCTTGTCGAAGTAGAAGCCGATCAGCAGGTAGCTGCATAGGCCCACGCCTTCCCATCCCACGAAGAGCACCAGGTAGTTGGCCGCCAGCACCAGCACCAGCATGAAGAACATGAAGAGGTTCATGTAGGCGAAGAAGCGGTAATAGCCGCCTTCGTGCGCCATGTAGCCGATCGAGTAAATGTGGATCAGCGAGCCGATTCCCGTGACCACCAGGAGCATCACGGCGGTGAGACGGTCCACCGCCATATCGCAGCCGATGGTGAGGGACCCGCTCTGGATCCAGGTGAAGTAATGCTCCGAGTGGCTGGTCGCGAGATCGCCGAGGCCGAAAAGAACTCTCAGCACCCAGGCAAAAGACAGAACGACGCTGCCGATCGCCACCGCGTTGACCAGGCTCTTGGAGAACCGGCGGCCGAAAATGCCGTTAACGACGAAGCCCGCCAGCGGCAGTACGGGAATGAGCCAAAGTAGCATCAGTGTTTTTCCACCGCAGAACTCCGCCGAGTGAGGCTGGCCCGTAAAAGGGGCCGGGGGCCGAAAAGCGGGGTTTGGGGGTTGGGGGTTGGGGGTTGGGGTTGTGAGGCTCCGGGGGCCAGGGGCCGGGGACGGAGCAGCACCCGGAGGGGCCGGGGGGCAGGGGCCAGGGGCCGGGGCCGGAGCGGCACTCGCCCCTTTGCAATCGGCAGGCTGAAGCCTGCCCCACTCGGCGTCTCGGCGGTGAGCATGTCAGTTTTTCATCGAGGCGACTTCGTCGATGTTCAAGGTTTGCCGGTTCTTGAAAATCGTCAGGATGATCGCCAGCCCGACGGCGGCTTCAGCCGCGGCCACCACCATCACGAAGAACGCGATGAGGTGGCCGTTCACCTGCTTCCAGTAATAGGAAAAAGTGATGAAGCTCAGGTTCACGGCGTTCAGCATCAGCTCGATCGACATGAACACGGTGATGATGTTGCGCCGGAACAGAAAGCCGGCCACGCCGAGCGTAAACAGGATCGCGCTCAGCGTCAGGTACCACGAAATGGGAACTCCGCCCATCAGTCCATTTCCTTTCGCGCCAGAACGATCGCGCCCAGAATCGCAATCAGGATCAGAATCGAGGTGACCTCGAAGGGCAGCAGATAAGTGGTGAAGAGCGCGCGCCCCACGTCCTGCGCGCTGCCTCCGCGGAACCCGCCGAAATGCACCATGACCCCGGGGAAAAGCTGTTGCACGAACCACACCAGCAGAATCAATAGCGCCACCAGCAGGGGTCCGCCCAGGAACAATGCCATCGACGACTGGCCTTTCCGGACTTCCGCCCCGGCATTCAGCAGCATGATGACGAAGACGAACAGCACCATGATGGCGCCGGCATACACGATGACCTGCGCCGCGGCCAGAAACTCCGCCCCCAGCAACAGGTAGAGGACCGCCAGCGATCCCATCACCCCCACCAGCGAGATGGCACTCGAGATCGGGTGGCTTTGCACCACCACGTTGATCGCGCCCACCACGGCGATGATCGCGAAGATCAGGAAGAGAATGACGTCCATTTCAGGAGACCAAAGCTACGAGTAATCCGGTCACCAGCAGATTCACCACCGCCACCGGAAAGAGAACCTTCCACGTAAAGCCCATGAGCTGGTCGTAGCGGAAGCGCGGCAGCGTTCCGCGGACCCAGATGAAAGCAAAAAGTATGGCGCCCGTCTTGGCGCAGAACCAGAATAGCGGATCGAGCCAGCTCTGCACGATCGGCAGCAGGAACACCGCGGCGATGAGGAAGAACAGGATCCCGAACACCGGCAGGCTCATCTGGTCGCGCCGCCGCGCGGGGTGCATACCGTGATACAGCATCACCGCGCCGGCCAGTGCGAAAATCACCGCCGGCACGAAGCGGGAACCGTACTGGGCCGGCCAGGGAGCCACCCACCCGCCCAGGAACAGCAGCGTCGCCATGCAGCTAACCGTGATCATGTTGGCGTACTCCGCCATGAAGAACGAGGCGAATTTCATGCTGCTGTATTCGGTGTGAAAGCCCGCCACCAGCTCGTTTTCGGCCTCCGGCAGATCGAACGGCACGCGGTTGGTCTCGGCGAATCCGGCGATCAGGAAAACGATGAAGCTGAAAATCTGCGGAAACGGGCCATGCAAAACGTTCCATTGCAGGATGCTGCCCGATTGCCGTTCCACCAGATCGTGCAAACTGAGCGTGTTGGAAATCAGCAGCGGGGCGGCGATGGCGAGCGATAGCGGCAGCTCGTAGCTGATCATCTGCGCCGAGCTGCGCAGGCCGCCGAGCAGGGAATACTTGTTGTTGGACGACCATCCGGCCAGCACGATCCCGTACACCCCCATCGACGACACCGCCAGCACGAAGAGCACCCCGATGTTGAGATCGGTAAGCTGCATGGCGGTCCGATAGCCGGCCACATTGATGACCGGGCCGAAGGGGATCACCGCGATCGACAGCAGGGCCAGGGTCATCGCCAGAAAGGGAGCCGCCAGGTACAGCAGTTTGTTGGCGTAGGGAGGCATCAGGTCTTCCTTGGTGAGCAGCTTGACGATATCGGCCACCGGCTGCAGGAGACCGTGCGGGCCGACGCGATACGGTCCCGGACGCACCTGGATGTGCGCGATCACCTTCCGCTCGACCCACTGCAGGTAAGCCAGAATGGTCAGGAGAACGGCGAATACCACCACTACCTTGATCAGGCTGATGACGATAAACGAGTCCATTTAGCGGCTCAAACGACTTTCTATTACCGAGTTCAGTACCTTAGAATAGCGCCCGAGCGTCCCCGACGCGAACAGGCCGTTGTGATCGGAATCGACCAGCGCGGACGGGTTCTCCACGGGAATGCGTCCGTTGAGAGGTGTTGTCTCGGCGGCGCCGCCGGCCTCGATCACCGGCATCGAAATCTGGTAGCCGCGGACGGAGTCGCGAATCTCCTGGAATACCGCGTCCGCCGTCCACGGGCCGAGCGCCCCCGCCGCGCCCATTTCGCGCGCGATGAAACCCATGATCTCGAGATCCGGCTTGGCGCCCATGGTGTTGATGGCGCGCTTCAGCCGCTGCACTTCGCCCGTCACGTTGGTGATGGTGCCATTCTTCTCGTACGTGCAGGCCGCGGGAAGCACCACATCGGCCTGCCTGGCGGTCTCGGTGAGGAACAGGTCCTGCACCACCAAGAAACCCGAGCTCCTTTCCCTGGCCCCTGGCCCACTCGCGCTTTGGCGAGCCTGGTCCCCGGCCCCCTTCAACGGATTCGCCCCCACCACCCACAGCACGTCCATCTTGGCCGCGAGCATCTCATTCAGATGCAGGCCGGGCTGGTCACAGGGTTGATACCCGGGCAGCAATTCGGGCGTCAGCCCCATATCCACCGCGCCGCGCGAATTCGAGTAATCCACCAGGCAGATATACTTCACCGGGATGCCCAGCGACTCGCCGAACTCCACCAGCTCGCGAACCGCGCCGCCCTTTACCGAATCGTCGAAGAGGATCACCAGCTCGGGTTCCGTCTTTAACCGGTCGCCGAGCGACTGGTAATCGGCGCCCCGCACCACGGCGGCGGCATACTTGTCCTCGCGCACCGGCCCGCGTGTCACCACGTAAACGCGCGCCTGGTGATGGCGGAAATTGGCGCGAATCTGGAACGAGAGCAGCGGATGCTCCAGCGCCAGGTCGGCGCCGATCACCAGCACGGCCTTGCGCTCATACAGGTCGGCCACCGTGGCCAGCTTGCCGCTCGAGCCGCTCAGCGCATCCAGCAGGGCCACCACGTCGCCCGTGCGGTGATGGTCGATATGGCTCGTGCGCAGCACCTCGCGCGCGAACTTCTGCAAATAGAAATTCTCTTCGTTGGTGGTGTGGTTGGAGCCGATTACCCCGAAGCTGCCGCCGGCGGCGATGGTCTGGTTGAACTTCTGCGCCACGGCGGTGAGCGCTTCCGACCAGGCCACTTCTTCCAGCTTGCCGTCCTTCCGCACCAGCGGCGCCTGCAACCGCTCGGGGTGGTCGTAAAAATCGAAGGCGTAGCGCCCCTTGATGCACAGGAACTCGCCGTTGATGCCGGAGTGGTCGCGGTTGTTGCCGCGGATAATGCGGTCGTTGCGCGTGCCCAGCGTGGTTTTGCAGCCGTCCCCGCAATGCGCGCAGATGGTGCCCACGTGCGTCATTTCCCAGGGCCGCGTCTTGTAGCGGTAGGCTCCGCTGGTCAACGCTCCCACCGGGCAGATGTCGATGCAGGCGCCGCACTCGTCGCACTCCAGGTAATCGCCGTGGTTGGGCGCGATCTCCGAAACCACCCCCCGGTTGATCACTCCCAGCGCGCCCACCCCCATGCCTTCGTTGCAGATGCGCACGCAGCGGAAACACAGAATGCAGCGTGGGGCATCGAAAAACACCACCGGCGAGTACTGTTTTTCCGGCGTGTGCACCTTTTCTTCCGTGTAGCGGCTCTCCCCCGCGCCGTAGCGGAAGACCATGTCCTGCAATTCGCACTCGCCGCCCTTGTCGCACACCGGGCAATCCAGCGGATGGTTGGTGAGCAGGAATTCCAGCATATACTTGCGCGCCTGCGCCACCTGCGGAGTTTCGGTGCGCACCACCATGCCCTCGGCCACCGGAAGCGTGCAGGCCGTCATCAGCTTGGGCATCTTTTCCACTTCCACCAGGCACATGCGACAGGCGGCCTGCAGCGTGAGGCCCTCGTAATAGCAGAACGCCGGAATCTCGATGCCCGCTCTTTTGGCCGCATCGATCACCAGCGTTCCCGGAGGCGCCTTCACTGCCCGGCCGTCGATGGTCAGCTTGATCGGGTCAGGCATAATTAAAACCGGGGGTTGGGGGTTGGGGGTTAGGGGTTGGGGGCAAGTGAACTCTACGAGGCTGGGCGCCAAGGGCCGGGGGCCAGGCTGGGCACCCGCCGAACTTGCGCGTCGGGAGCGGGGTCAAGATCGCGAGCGGCATCAGGCCATCACCATATGGGTTGCGTGCTCATACGGGCAGGGCCTGCCATTGAGGTGGTCTTCAAATTCCTGCCGGAATTTCTCCACGATGGAAATCATCGGCATGGCGGCCGCATCGCCCAGCGGGCAGAACGTACGTCCCAGCATGTTCTTCGAAATGTCTCCGATCAGGCCGATATCCTGGCGCGTCCCGTGCCCCTCGTGGAAT
>Ga0326728_10017522_pt1 | contig 14322 bp, 12 predicted proteins | sample MB3enrmetagenome_FD_207602 | JGI IMG/M metagenome (GOLD analysis project Ga0326728, IMG submission 207602) | Lab enriched peat soil microbial communities from McLean, Ithaca, NY, United States - MB31MN | ecosystem: Environmental > Terrestrial > Soil > Wetlands > Peat | place: USA: New York...
ATTTGCTCGAGGACGTGTTTGCGGATAAAGTTTTGGTCGGCGGATTCATCGATCCCGGCAACCGCCAGCACGGCTTCGTCGATCAGCTCGATTGAGGCGGCGAAGTTATCTCGCGTAATTCCGGACACCCTGACGGTAATATCGATCCTTGGCCGCCCAAGCTCTTCAAGGGGTATGATTTCAAACCCGTTCAGCCTGCCGTTTGCCTGCCAACGGGGACGAACGCCGAGAAGATACATCATCTGGGCCATCCCTTCGCCGTCGGACCACATGATGTCGGAACACTGCCAGTAGAAGGCTATATTTTCCGGATATTTTCCCTCCTCGGCCAGGAACTTGTCGAGAGTGACGGCGGCAAGCTTTACGCCGACTTCCCATCCGGCGGGCGACGGCGCCTTCTGGGGATCGAGGGAATAGAAGTTCCTGCCGGTGGGAAGAATATCGGGCCTGCCCCGAGTAATTATTCCCGACGGACCGGGCGGGATGTATCCTCCTGACATACCGTTCAGCAAAGCGGCTGTTTCACCTGATTGCAGCACCCGCGTCTTCAAGTCATCGATCTTTGCCTGAATGTCGTCGATGATGGACTCAAGCCCGCTGGTTTCGCCGAGGAATTCATTATAAACTTTGTTGAGGGTTCCTTCGCCGGCGAGGTAGGCCGTGCAAACCTCCTTTGCTTTCCGGTCCACCAGGTCTTTCTTAAGGGCTTTGTCCGTTGCCTTAAACTCAGGGTCTTTTTCCATCAGATCTTCGACAACTCCGCGAAGCGACCCGGGTGAGTTTTCGTAGCGAACAACCGCGTAAATGAATTCGGAAAATCTTTCGCCTGCCGGGAGTTGCCCGAAAACATGCATGCCTTTAGGGATATAGGAATTTTTCAAAAGAGACAGCGTTTCATGGGCAGCGCGCACTACTTCATCGAATGGCGCGCCTTCGGCCACTTTAAGCATTGGCATGAGATTGCCGGCTTTCAGCTTGTCTTCGATCATATGGCTCAGGGTATGCGCTTTCCCGGGTTCCAGGTTTTTGATCTTTTCATATTCCGAAATCAGTCTTTCGATTTCATCAAGATCGCCGTAGAGTTCCCCCTGAACCATGACGGCCTGCATATGATCGACCAAAGTAGCATAAGTCCGGCGTTTGGCGATTGTCCCCTCCGGGGGATTATCGGCATTGTAGATATAAAGGTGCGGCATCTCATCAATTCCAATATCCGGAAAGCATCCGGAAGAAAGCCCCGTCCCTTTTCCCGGCAGAAACTCCAGGTTTCCGTGAGTCCCGACATGGATAATGACATCGGCCCCGAATTCTCTTGAGAGCCACTTATACGTGGCGACATACTGGTGAGGGGGAGGAACGGAAGGATCGTGTAAAATCTTGCAGACCTGCCCGTCACACCTCGATCCGGCGCAACCTCTCTTCGGCTGAACGCAAACGACGGCATTACCGAACCGCACACCCGTTACCAGGATTTTCCCATCGTGAACCATTGCCGCCGGAATACCGTCCTTTTCCTCTCCGGGAGGCCTTCCCCAGGCTTCAATCATCCTGTCGCGGGTTGCTTCGGGCAGTTCATCAAACCACCTGAGATACTTTTTAACATCAAGTCGTTCCAGACTGCCTCCGCGCGATACGATTTCCTGCGTCGTGGTCCAGCGGAACTCCGATATGGCCTTTTTCTCAAGAATCGTTTCGATAAGCGATTTGCCGTTTTCCGGAGGTTCTACTTCATAGCCTTGCTCTTTCATGCATGAAAGTACCCGGGCGACGCTCTCCAGGGTATCCAGGTGAGCACCCGAACCTACTGTGGCCTCTACAGAGGCGCATGGATTATTGTGCAGCATGAAGGCAATCTTCTTTTGACTATTCGGTTTCCGCCGCAGTCCCACCCAGCGTGAAATCCTCCGCGCGAGGCGCTCGATGCGGTCGGGCACGGCCTCATACATTTCTTCTTCCGGACTGCTGACGCCATTGCTTGCGCCAACCACCATCGGCTCGATAACACCCTCAAATTCGGGAAGCGCGATGCTCCAAGCTACCTGATGCCCTAACCCGTCGGGTTCCTCCTGCCACTGTTTCCTGTCTTTGTAATAAGAGATAACAGGGTTGATCAGGGGCACGTTCAGTTCTTTGAGAAGCAAAGCGCCGGATTCGGCCTGAGACTCGGAATTGTCTCCGCGTTTCTGACCCAGGAAAAATGAGGTGAGTTTTACGACCGCCTCTATCAGGCAAGCGCCGTCTTTTTCGAGCAAGAATTTTCTGATTACATCCTCTCCGCCCAGATTGCCGAGGCTCTTATCTTTAAACGAATAGAAAAAGACGGGAATCACCCCGACCCCTTCGTTTTCGAGAGCTTCGATCAGGCAGCGTTCGACATCCATATTTCCCGACACCCAGTTCGTCCTGGAAAAGAGAACTGCCGCCAGCGGGCGATCGCGCAGGGGATAGATATCCAGATACGCCTGCGTATTTGTATAAGGTCCGCCCCACTGGGGATGGTAGATTCCCTCCCATGCAGTCTCCTTGGGAGGGCTATAAGAAAGCTCGGCCGAAAACAACACGGAGGCGAAAAACTTGAGCATCTCCCTGAAATTGTCCGCACCGTTGAAGAGAATATATCGGTATGTTGTAGCGACTATTTCGGGGCTTACGTTTGAAATTCCCCAAAAAGATGGTTCGGGTCCTACCGAAACCACCGGGACTCGCCCTCCGAGCCCTCTGATCTCGTCTTCCACCTCACTCCAGAAAGGCTCCGCCGTGTGGTAGAGCAGTATCAGGTCGGCTGTCGCGATCTGCTTCCTGACCTCGCCGATGAGTTGTGGATCGAGGTTAAGCTGTTTGTTTGAATACCCTTTCAGCTTGAAAATGCCCGTAGCCTCGGCAGCATCTCTCAAAACCGGAATGAAGTTGGACCACATAATGGTGAGGAGCTTCATGCGTTCTCCTTAATAAAGCTTTTCCTGTCTCAAAGTTTAGGGCAAATCACACGACAGCCGTTCTCGGCGACGAACTCGACTTCCAGTCCATAAACCTCCATAAGGCTGTCACGGGTGATGACTTCTTGCGGCGGCCCATGTGCAACGAGGGTTCCAGCCTTCAAAAGAAGCACTTTGTCGGAGAAAAGAAGCGCCATATTGGGATCGTGCAGATTCATGAGAGCTGTCAGGTCCCTTTCGCCGACCAACTGTCTTACCTTTTTCAGGATTGTGATCTGGTTTCTGAAATCCAGGTGCGCCGTCGGCTCGTCGAGGAGCATCGCCGGGGCGTCCTGCGTCAGACAGCGAGCTATAAGGACCATTTGCCGCTCGCCGCCGCTTACCTGCGTATACGGCCTGTCAGTCAGGTGATCGATTCCCAGGGTTTTCATTGCTCCATGGGCCAGCGCCCTGTCTTTCATAGATGGAGACGAAAAAACTCCAACGTGAGCTGTCCTGCCCATAAGGACCATATCCAGGCAGGAATAGGCGAATGGAGGATCGTGCTCCTGGGGCACCGATGAAACTCGCTTGGCAATCTCGCTCCTTTTGAGCCGATCTACCGGTTCTCCCGACAGGCGAACTTCGCCCTCCTGAAACTTCCAGACTCCAAGTATGCATTGGAAGATGGTGGTTTTCCCCGAACCGTTCGGTCCGAGAACAGCCGTCACCTCTCCACCCTTCGCCTCGAAATCGATCTTGCGGAGGACAGGTTCCTTCGCTCCCCTATGCAGAAATGTCAGCCCCATTACTTCGATCATCTTCCCCAGCCCGTTCCCGTGCCTCTTCTCATGAGATATATAAAAAAAGGCGTACCGCTTAAGGTGGTTATGATCCCCACCGGAATGTCGAAAGTGGTGAGGTTCCTGGCGAGCGTGTCGGCAAAAATCATGAAGGCCGCGCCGGCCGCCAGCGAAAAGGGCATCAGGAGCTTGTGGTCGGGTCCTACCAGCATTCTGGTCAAGTGAGGCACCATGAGCCCAACCCAGCCGATAATACCGCTCACCGACACCGCGCTGCCCACAGCTAGCGATGCAGCGCCTATAAATATCAACCTGTCTCTTTCAACCGGTATTCCCAAAGACCTTGCTTCCTCCTCGCCCATGGAAAGCGCATTGAGACGCCATCTCATAAGCATGAGGGGAATACACGCGACGATCATTCCTGAAGAGGCGATCCGAATCGATGCCCAGTCCGATAAAGAAAAGCTTCCCATGAGCCAGTAGACGATACTTACCAACTTATGGGGGTCTACGAGAAACTTGAGTATGGAAACCAGCGCGCTGAAAAAAGCGGAAATGACTATTCCGGAGAGCACCAGATGGAGCCGGGATATTTCCCCCTGGCTCCTGGCCAGCATGTATGTTGTGAAAGAGGCAATGAGGCTGAAAACGAAAGCCGCCGCCTGGATCGGAAATTCAGGGAAAAGGGCGACGGAAAGAGCACATCCGAATGCCGCCCCGGATGAGAGGCCCAAAATAAACGGATCGACCAGCGGATTGCGGAATATGCCCTGCAGAGTGACTCCGGCAACTGAAAGGCTTGCCCCTACAAGCGCGGACAAAATAATCCTGGGGAGCCTGATGTCCCACAGTATAGACAGCTCCATTCCGTCATGGGCCTGTTTCAGGAGGAAAATCTTTGAAAACACCAGTTTCGCCACCGTCCAGGGATCGATGGCGTACGCTCCCCATAAAAGAGAAAGACAGGTAAAGAGCAAAGGAGACAGGCCGATGCAGAAAAGGATCAATTTTCTTTTCACAGGCGCGTCCAGTTAATCAAAAGCAGGTCCCTCAACAGGGACGCCGAAACATTTAACGTTAAATCTCTTGACACTTTCCTCAAGTTCTTTTCGGTCGAAATACTCAGGGTAAGTTTTCCAGGCTAGCCACTGCGTCACGGCGCAAATCGTCGGCGCCCAGGTGGTAAGGGCGGGGGCCTTGAAAACCCTGCCGTCCCTTACCGCCTTGATGCTTTTCCATTGTGAACCGGACAGAAGTTCCTCCGGGCCGTATCGGGCGCTTCCCCAGATAAAGATGACATCCGGGTTCCAACTCACAATCGATTCCATTGAAACTTCAGGGTTTCTCGTCTTGATTGCTTCGGCGGGATTGAGTCCTCCAACAAGTTCAATCAATTCGGCTGAAAGACTCCCGCCACCGCTCACGATCGTCGGTTTTCCCCAAAGCCAGATCACCTTACGCCGATTTTCCGGCGGAATCTGCGACACCTTTGAAGCCGTCCAGGCAAGGCTTTTTTCCATAATGGAGCAGACTTCACGGGCCCGCTCCTCCTTCTCGAAAATCTTCCCGCACAGATTGATGACCTCATAGAGTTCTGCAAGGCTGTCCGGGTAAATCGAAATGACCTTGAGGCCTCTTCGGATGAGAAAATCGGCAACCTCGGGTTTATAGGTCCAGGTGATCACGAGGTCCGGGTTTAATGCCAGCAGCGCCTCGACGTTGACGGCATCCCCCGATCCCACTGAGGGGATTTTCCGCAACTGCGGAAACTTCTTTAAAATTTCGCTGTCATATGCCCAACGATTCAATCCGACCGTCCGGTCCCAGACGTCGAATACCGGGATGAGTTCGTAGAGCGAAAGAAACACCACTCTTTTGACCGGAGGGGTGATTTCAACCTCATTTCCTGTTGCGTCCCTGATCGTGAATGCACACGCAGGCAACAGGAAAGTGACGGTCGCGAAAAGGACGCTCACCAGCGAAAAAACTATAATCCTTATCATCAGAACCTTACCGTTAGGCCACCGAAGAAGTTCCGTCCCGGTTCCTGGTAGTATGAGAAATATTTTTCATCCAACATATTGTTTATTGCAAAGTCCAGAGTCGCCCGGTCGGTCACCTTGTACCGTACCTTGAAATCCGCCACAAAAAATGAATCGAATGAGCCGAAGACGCCGGATACTTGGTCAAGGTTATCGGCGTTGTTGTACTGTTTGGCCACGTAGCGACCGGTCAGCGTGAAAGAAAACTTTCTGTAACTCAGTTCTCCGCCCAGGTTGAACATCCATTCAGGAACATACTGAAGCTGTTTGCCGACAGACAGCGGGTCGGCGCTGTTTGACAGCATTTTACTGTGAATGTATGTGGCGTTTGCAAACAGCTTCAGACAGTCCAGCGGCTTGTTCTCCATCTCGAATTCCACGCCGTTGGACTCAGCCTTGCCGGCATTGGCCTGCATATAGAGAGTCGGGTTGATATACATGTTATATATGTAATCGTTTAAATTATTGCTGAAGTAATTGAGCTTGGCGACGGTGTTGTATGGAAGTTTCTGCTCAGCCCCGACGTCCCACGAGAAGGTTGTCTCGGGCTTCAGATGGGGATTACCCTCGAAAAATGTCCCATAGTATTCCCATGTTGTGTAAAGCTCAAAAACGGTGGGAGGTCGAAAGGCCGTTCCGATTGAGCTCCTGAAAGTCGTGCCGTCCCAGGGTTTGTAAACAAGCGACCCCTTGGGATTTACCGAAAAGTCACTGTCCGTGCTATAATACTGGGGGAAGCCTGCCGCACCCAGGATGTCCGCCAAGCCGCCGTAAGTTTTCCAATAGTCCCCACGCACGCCGCCGTACAAAGTAAGGTTATGGAGCAGGGCTATCTCCGCCTGCGTATAAAACGAATAAATGTTGTCCTTGCCTTTGAAATCGGATGCCAGACTGGTCAGGGACTTTTGGTCGGTCCAGTTGGTGAGATTGGTGAAGGGGTTGCTCGCTTCGTCGTAGCGAAATGCCCCGCCAAAAGTAATCATGTGTTTTTCGCACAGGGGAACATTGAGTTGCACGTCAAGGTTGTACATGTCGGCAGGAGTATCGCTGAACTGCCCCGCCCCCACGGAGCTTGTGGCAGTTAATGAGGTTGGAGTGGAATACCAGTTGGTTGCTGTATCGACGATGCCCCCGGAGACCTTGAGAACCGCATCGCCGAACACTTTTGTTTCATAACTTCCGGAATAAATATTCTCGTTATAGGCACCCTTGTCGACGAGGAAATTCTCGCTTGCTACGAAGAGCGGAACGCCATTGACGCTGAGATTTCCCGAGAAAATGTTGCTGCCGGAGGAATTGAAAAGGTAACTTTGAGGATTGCCGTATCCATAGCCAAATTGACTGTTCCTGTAAGAGAAGAAGGCTTTTGAATCCTCATTAATGTCATACACGAGCTTGAGACCTGCGGATTGAGTCCACCAGTTGTTGTTGCCGGTATTTCCGATGATATAGGTGGGATTGCCAGAGGAGTCCGTTGACGGGATGGCTCCGTGCACCGGCGTCAAAGGCGGGAAAGCGAACCCCGGGTACGCTACGACGGGAACGGTAGGGTATCCATCGCTCTCCTTGTAGCTGAAGCTCGCGAAAACGCTCAGCCGGTTATATAATTTGTCCCCGTATGATGCATACTCGCTCCAGGTGTTGTAAGAACCATATCCGCTCTGGATAGTGACTTCCCTTTGCTGAGGCGTTTTAGTGATGATATTGATGACCCCTCCCATGGCGTCTCCTCCATAAAGAGACGAGAAAGGGCCTCGCGCTACCTCGATTCGTGCAACATCTAAGGGGTTGAGCGAGTTCCAGTTCACCTGGCCGGTAAAGCCGCTGCTCAAAGGTTCGCCGTCCAGGAGCACCAGGTTTCTCTCCTGGAGAGGCATTCCACGCATAGTGACAGTCCCGACGGTGTCGAGGGGTTTGGAGCGCAGGTCGAACACCCCCGGCAGTTCATTCATGGCTTCGTCTACTTTCTGGATGTTCCTGCTTTCAATGTCCTGGTTCGTTACAACCGATACGGCGGCAGGCACATCCTCCAGGGACTTCTCGGACCGTGTGGCCGTAACCACAATAGGCTCAAGATTTTGATCTTTCTTCGTTTCCTTTTTTTGACCAGTTTCGCCGGTTGCCTGGTCGCTATTGGTCGTCTGGCTTTCCGCACCCTGGGGGACGTCCGCCTTATCATCAGCAAGACCGCAGACCGGGTAGAATATGAGTGCTAACAGCATTAAACCCGCCTCCATCCCGCTCTTGCAACGGTTCCTTTTGACCGGCTGGAAAACGCCGCGCCACGTTTGACGTGAGAAATTGCAACCCGGAATATTCTTAGCCCCAACCATCGAATTTCCCTCCTCATTGCCACACGCCTCAAACCGTGATAAAAGAAGCGTGGGGATTGGTTTCCAACTCATTCCCTGGGGCAGGTCTCATGCCTTGTCCAGAGGAAGACCTGCTCCTTCTTTCCTCCAAGAAACTTGATGCTTGTTCCAACCACCTCCCTTCTCCCTGCCTTGGATCACGCTTTGCGCACGTAAAACCGACATTGCGCATTATCCTGATATAAAAATAAAAAAAGGCCGCGAAAACTCTCCTCTTCGAAGGAGGGACTAAGGCTTTCGCGGCCCTGTTGTACAAACTTTACGTTTTATAAATTAGTTGTAATTAATCAAGATCAAACAAAACTTCCCGAGCACCCGCCGCCTTCGTTGCGGCCTGGACCTCGCTAATATTTTTGCCAGTATTTTCCAAGAACTGCTTCTTTGTCAAGTTTTTTACGTCGCTATGTACTCAAAAAATGACATCAGAGCGGTCTTTCCTTTGTTTGAATGATTCGAGCGACCTTAGTCGCCGAAAGGCCGGCAGGTGCATTCACTCCCGCGCGCTGTTGACACAGCGAAAGGCCAGGACGAAAAGAGCGGCCCCAAGCGCAGCAAGCAGCAAGTATGACGGGAAAGGGGGCGGATCGCCGAAAGCGGCTGCCCTGATCGCTTTGGAAGCGTGGCTCAGCGGCAGAACGATCAGGATGTGCTGAAGCCATTCGGGCATTCTGTCGATGGGAAAGAAGGTGCCACCCAGAAAAGCCATTGGAGTGATGAAAAAATTGGTGAGAAGCGCTTGATCGGCATGCGATTTGACGAGCATCGCCAGCCCGACGGCAAGCGACGCGAAGATGAAGCTGTTCAGCGTCACGGCAAGCCAGAAATAAAGACCATAGGAAAGGACGACCCCCGAAAGAGCCGCTATGGCCAAAATAAGGACAACCGAAAAAAGGGCCCTTGTAATTCCCGCCAACACTTCTCCGGCGACATAAGATATATTTCGAACAGGCGCCGCCTGAAATTCTTCGAAGATGTGCCAATAGAACCGGGAGATGTTTATTTCGCTTCCAATGGCGAAAGCCTGCATCATACTGTTCATTGCAACAAGCCCGGGGACCAGGAACTCCAGGTAGGAATGGCCGCTAATCATTACGCCGCGCCCCATCCCGAAGCCGAAAGCGACGAAATAGAGCAGCGGGCTCACCGACATGGAGGCGAGCTGCCTGAAAAATCTCTTGCGCAGGATGAGGAGTTCGCGCTGGTAGATTGCGAACATGCCGTTCATGCCGTTCATCCTCCGTCCTCCGCCTGCGGTCCGACCTTTTTGCCGGTAAGGGAAATGAAAACGTCTTCGAGGTTCACGCGCCTGATTGAAAAGCCCTCATTATGTTCGGCTATGCGCCTTTTTGCTTCATCTCTGTCACGGAAATAGAAGCTTTCGATGCCGCCGCCGGAAACCCGGTCCAAAGCCCATGCTCCCATTGTGTCCATTAGATTTTGAGGCGTGTCCAGGGCCACTATCCTGCCTTCGTCAAGAAAAGCGACCCGTTCGGCCAGGAATTCCGCCTCCTCGATGTAATGGGTAGTGAGAAAGATGGTCGTCCCGTTCTGCTGGATTTTTTTTATGAGTGACCATATACGGCGCCTGATGGCCGGATCGAGACCGACGGTAGGTTCGTCGAGAAAGAGAATTTTGGGAGAGTGCATAAGCGCCCTTGCGATCATGACTCTTCTTTTCAGCCCTCCTGACAGGGATTTGACCGGGCTGTCTATCCGGTCCAGGATTTCCACGTATTCAAGGACTTCACGGATGCGCCGGATACGCTCTTTGCGCGGCATATCGAAAAGTTTTCCGTGAAAGTTGAGGTTCTCGCGCGCTGTAAGCTCATTATCGAGATTGATGTTCTGGTGAACAACCCCGCACTGGCGCTTTGCCTTGAGGCTTTCCTTCTCCGTATGAAACCCGTTGAGCCATGCGTCCCCCGCAGAAGGAACCGCGAGGCCCGTCAATATCTTGATGGTCGTCGTCTTGCCCGAACCGTTCGGCCCCAGGTATGCAAACATTTCACCCGCTGCGATCTCAAGGCTTACGCCTCTTAGCGCCTCCAACCGTTTGTATCTCTTATGCAGGTTCTCGAATCGGATCATTTTCAGCCAGGTGCATCGCAAATAATGAGAATAGGCACACAGCCAAATTACGCCTTCTTCATTTTCCGGTCAATGGGTCCTCAATGTGGGCGGCATTGCACGCACAGCGGAGGGCTAAATGCTCAGGGGGTTTGCGGGGAAAATCGGATCGGAAAAGTGGGCGAGGATAAAAAATCAGGTCTCTTTCTGCTCAATCGGTTATTCGCAGTGTAAATCAAATTCAGTTGCTGGAGGGAAGGGAATATTGCACGATCCTGCTCTCCTTGCATCCTGAAATTCACTGCGGTATCATCTTCCCATGCCAAACAGGACTGATCATTTTCGGAAGCAGAGGCGATTTTCGGAGGAATCCATGATTCTCACCAAAGCCCGCATCGCTGACGAACTTTTCGCCCAAGACATCTTCACAAGAACCGAATCAGCACGGATCATCGACACCCTCTTCGAGCTGATGAAAAAATCTCTCCAAAAGGGTGTTGTTCTCGGCAGCGGATTCGGCAAATTTTCAGTAAAAAAAAAGGCAACAGCGCAAGGACAGACGCCCACAGACCGGGAAGTCGATGAAGCTGCCGCCGGGAAAAATGGTGACATTCAAGTGTTCTGGCGTTTTGCGGGCGGGGATGAACGGGGAGGTGAATGAGGGGTGGGGATATAGAATTATGAACTCGAAAAGCCCCAGTGAAGGACCCATTAAATGGGAACTGGAATCAGTAAGCCGGATCCTCCGGGAGTCTTTAGAATCACTCAGTGAAGAAGAAGTGCAAGTTCAACTGAAATTACTTAGAAAGATCAAAAAAAGTTACCGACTGGACCTGGAATCAATCAATCTGGTCCTCGAAGTCGGCAGAAAGGGCGGATGCGAAATTGTGTATCCGCTTTTGTATGGCCTTGTTGGAAAAGAAAGACTCGATGAATGGCTTAAAAAGCCGGCAGTAGCCAAACAGAAAATCAAGGAGACAAAGGACCGGATTGCAGAGGTCGAGCAGCTGATTTCGCTTTTGAAGGCGAAACTTGGATCACCTTGGCCAAACGCTCGGTGATGAGCCGGGCCCTACTTTTCAAACAGGATGGATGGAACAGTGTGGACCAGACGTTCCAGGTCCCTTCTCGCCCGAAGAAAAGTCAAACTCGAAGGCGACAAATTGAAGATAACCACTTATTGTGAATCATTGAACGCCCGATTGACCGCTCTCTTCAAAGAAGGATAGGCTTCAGTTGTTTCTTTCTTCGAGGAGGTGGGAAAATGTTGCTGAACATAAAAGGTTATGAGCTTGAGATCGTTCAGGGGAAATTTGTCTGTTTGGACCAGAACGATGGAGAAACATGCCATTTCTGCGAATGGAGGCGCCTGCACCCGGAACTCCAGGAAAAATTCAAAGCCATGAGAGAAGAATTAATGGGACTCATGGAAAAATTTATTAACTCCAAGGACAAGACCTCTTTTGAGGCCGTCTCCGAAGAGTGTAAGAAGGATCAGCCTGATTGCGCGGTCCCAAAAGCCTGAGTGAGCAGTCTCCGGTGTCAGTTGCTTCGTTGGGATTTTTATAAATTATTATTGTGTCGTCCTCTTACCTGTCTTCCGGAGACAATCGCCATGGAACTGGAATGCTTTGATCACTTCTCCTTGTAACATTCATCAGGTCATCAAATTGCTGCTGAGTCAAATGACCTCGTGACAGAAGATGTTCAAAAAGTTCATAGGGATGACACACTCTCCCTCGTCCAAGCTCCGATAGGGCGAGCATCGCCGCATGTTTGCGTCTGGAGACTATGACTGAATCGCTACTGGCGTCAGTCAACGCCCAGGCTATGCTCTCATGCTCTGCAAGGTTTGCTGTCCCGCCGGTCCGAGTACGGAGATGATTATATAAGATGTTGCCGGCCTCACTGCCAACGGTCACAGTAAAAGACGCAATTATTGCTGTTCCAGTAGCTCCGGACATCACGGCGAGCATTGACTGCCTGCGCCCTGAACCGTCCTGGCTTGCTGTCCGATAGGTCTCATCAGCTATCAGTAACTCGCCGTCAGGCCAAGTGGAAAGATCACCTGGAGATACAACGCTGGCTATGTTCTCAAATACCATGTCGTCAAGTATCCACTTCATGTCGCCCTACTTCCACGAGAGCAACTCTTTGGCTCGTCCCAATGAAATGACGGAGTCCTCCAAGGCTTTTACCACCAACTCAGCGGCCAAACCTTCCATAAAAGGTGCTAGATTTTCCCGAAGTTCCGGGTAAGCATTTAGTAACGGAGAACCGATTTCCACTCTTTCAAATTGATCCATAGGCATGTCGGTCTGGATATTACTTGCGTATAGATCGTTGGCAATCTCCGGTTTGATCAGTTCAGAATTTTTGGCATGCCAAATCGCTCCCTCAAATGACAAACCCCAATGCGTGGCGAGCTGATAAACTAAATAAGCTGGATCACTTGGCGGAGGGTCTGTATTCTTTGCCCATTCACGAATCTGTCTTCCGGGCGCCAGGAAAGCAGGAGCAAAACCACGAGCGCGTCGTTCTATCGCTTCCTGCCAATTGCACATCCCTATTTCACATGTCACTCTTGTGGCAATTTCTGCTTCGCCGCCATCATGTAGCAAATGACACAGCTCATGAGCAAGAATAGCTCGACGAGAGAGACTGTATTGGACACGCGTTGAATCAGTGTTCAAGAGTATCACCGGAACAGCGCCGGATTCCCAAATGCTTGCTGCTTCGATGCTAGGAACTGAGAACTTCGTGCGAGCGATGTGTATCCCCAATTGTGTTAACGTACACTCAAGCTCGGAGATTGGTCCCTTTTGTGGGGCTAGCAGCGCCCTTGCTGCTTCACCTAGTTCGTAGCCATGCTCCCAAGATTGAAGACGCTTAGAAGGCGCCTGAAGATTACGATATTGGTCGAAAGGAGATTTTTTGCCTTGCGCGGACAACACCTCTGCCAATGCAAGTCCGATCTCAGAAGCTGTGGCCAGTAGACGGAGATCATTTGGTTTCAAAACATCAGGATTTTCTAACGCTGATCGAAAACGAGACACACTTCGTGTCGGAGTATTGCCTTCACCGTGTAGGAGGGCAGTAGGGGAAATGGCCAGACCACGACAAATTCGCTCAAGGTCAGCGACTGCAAGATCATCCATGGCTTCTTTATCTTCCAACCAGTTAGGTGTTTCACCACACCATTTTGCGGCTTCTTTCAGATCAGCGCTGAAAGCCTCCCTCCGTTCGCGAACTAAATTGCCTATAGAATTCACGGAAGCACTCCTTGATTTGGTATCAATTTAGTATCTTTTTCCTTGGAGGGTCAAGTTCGGAATTCCCCGTATTCCCTGTAACCCAATGATAACTAATCAAAAAAAGAACACTAAATCCAGACTAACCCATCAAGTTTTGCTTAATAGATCAACCCACATTTTGGGGTGTTCTCCGAAAAACTCCTCGAACAACCCCTAGCTAGCCTAAAAATCATACGATTTCCCACGTGAGATGTCAATTAGACACAATTTAGCGATCTTGGGATACGCCTCAATCTCTGAGCATTATGGCTCACACTCCCTTGCTGAATTTGGCTAGCTGAGGCGAAAGAATCGGATTGTATAGACCACAATACAAGGACTGAGAATGGAGAACTCACTCACTCGCCATTCGATTTTACAAACAATCCTTCGAGGCTTACACCGCAAGTTTGCGCGGTAAGAGCCCAGATCATATCAAAGCCGGAGTGCCTCAACTTACAGGTAGACCGGGATTGGAGGCTATCCGTTCAGCGTTGGAGGGTCTGTTTCCGGAAGACCGGGCGAAGGCGCGACGGGTGGGACTGTGTCTATGTCGGCGCCACACCGGGCTCAAGCCTAAAGAGATTGGCGCAGCATATGGTGTGGGAGAGTCAGCGGTTACACAGGCAAGCAGGCGGGTTGCTGAGGAGATGAAACAGAATACACGGCTGCGCAAGTCTGTTGGAATGCTTGAGAAGGAGCTTGTGATGTCAGAAGTGTAGGTTTGACCGCCTTCCATTATGAGCAAGAGCAGGAGGAGCCTTGCGGCTCCCCCTTGCTTTGAGTATACGTGCGGCGGTGGGTTCTGTGGCTATGGGCGGTTTAAGAGA
>Ga0326728_10017523_pt1 | contig 14322 bp, 15 predicted proteins | sample MB3enrmetagenome_FD_207602 | JGI IMG/M metagenome (GOLD analysis project Ga0326728, IMG submission 207602) | Lab enriched peat soil microbial communities from McLean, Ithaca, NY, United States - MB31MN | ecosystem: Environmental > Terrestrial > Soil > Wetlands > Peat | place: USA: New York...
GTGGTTTGCACGTATTCGTATGATGACTGGCTGCGGTCCACAAACATGGCCTTTAGCGGCGCACTGGCGGAACAGAATGCAAACACCGCGTTACGATATGAGGCTCGCGGTTATGTCACCAACATCACCGAGCAGTTTGCCAGCACCAACACCGGACCGGTCACCTCGATCAACCGTTCGTATGACCCTTACGGGCAACTGGTCACCGAGTCCGTCAATGGCGGCGCAGTCTCATACGGGGCCGGCCAAAGCTGGGATGCCGCCGGACGCCGGACGCAACTGAGCATGGGCGGAAACAATTATGGCTTTAACTGGCAGGCTGACGGCACGTTGGCCGCTGTCAGCGATTCCACCGGCAGCGGTAATTACAGCTACACCACTGCCGGACTGTTGACCACCCGCACCGTCGGCAACCGGCAGACCAGCATTGCTTCCTTTGACGGCGAAGGCCGGCCACTCGCCGTCAATACCACGGTCAACACCGCCTCCGCATTGAGCGAAAGCCTGACATGGTCGGCTGACGGATTGCTGTCGGCGCACACATTGAACCGCGCCGACTTCACCGATTCGCGTTCTTACGCTTACGCGAATCTGACCCGCCGTTTGACTCAGGAGCAGTTGAACTTGAACGCTTCGGCCACTTGGACGAATTCCTTCACTTATGACAACGGTGTCGCCCAAGGCCCCGGTGTGCTGACGTCCGCAGGACAAGCGAGCCCAAGCTCTGCCTTGTGGACCGGCGGAACTGACGCCTTCTCTCGGATTGGTACCGAGACCAATACGCTCATTCCTTTCACGGCCTACGGCCATGTCAACGGTCAGTCCACCTTGAGCGCCTGGCTGGACAACCAACCGGTGTCAGTGACCGGCGTGGGCACCAATGCGATGCAGTGGCAGGCTTCGATGGAACTGGCGCAGGGGCCGCACCAGTTGCTGGTGGCCGCGCTGCATCCGAGCGGCTTCTTCACGGCCTGGGCCACGAACTCGTTCACCAACAGCCTGGCCGACGAATCCGTCAGCGATTCGTTTGATGGCGGAGGCAACATCACGAACCGGGTTTGGAAGAATCCGAGCGGGGCCGTCGAGCGCACCCAAGCGCTTTCCTGGGATGCGCGGGGACGGCTTCATGCCGTCACCGAGCGGGACGCTGGCAATTCGGGCTACAACTGGACGGCCACTTACGACGGCCTTGGCCGCAGGCTCTCCACCACCAGCATGATGGTGAGCAACGGCGTGGCTTTCACCGCAACGCCCGTCACCATCAATTCGTTTTACGATCCGCAGGCGGAATTCCTGGAACTCGGCGTTTCGTATGGCATCACCACGGAGTGGAAGCTGTACGGACCGGACTTGAACGGTGTGTATGGCGGGGCCAACGGAACCGGAGGGTTCGAGGCGGTGTCGCCCTACCTGACCTTGTTTGAGCCGGTCATCAGCGATATTCGCGGCAATGTCCTTGCCGTTGTCACCAACGGCGTCGTGTCATGGAATCCCGCCCGGCCTACCGGCTATGGCGCGGTGCCTGGCTACCGGCCTGCGGCCTTGGGCAATGGGGCCAGCATTTCGCTTTCATCCGCGTGGCGCGGGCGTTGGGCCGACATCACCGGCTACCACAGCGTCGGGGCCAGAACTTACGATCCTGTCAGCGAACGATGGTTGTCTTTTGACCCTGCTTGGAACGGGATTGATGTCAACGGAATGAGTTTTGCCGGAGGGGACCCCATCAACTCGTTCGACTCGGATGGTCGTATGTCCCGGCTGGATTATCAGATTCAAAACTTGGGCCAAGCTTACGGCGCTTTAGCCGGCACTACCCCGTACAACTTCTCGGCCCAAGATTTCTACAATCAGTCGAGCGACTTTAAGAATGTCATCGGCTCTTTTTTCCCCGGCCAATCTTATGACAATTTAGACGAGTCACAAAAGTTGTTTGCCATTTCGCTGCTATCCGGCCCTCAGTCCGGCTCCGGCTTCACAGATGCAAGCGCATCCGCGAGTTTTTACAACCAAACCTCAGCCAACGGACTGAACCAAGGCGGCATCAGCGGCTATGCGAAATTTGCCGCAGGACAGGCGGGCGAAGATTTGCTGGATTTCTTCGGCACAACGAGTGTGCAGCAGTCATCGGAGCAATCGGGATACGCTTCCGCCGATCCGTCACGCCAAGGAGCCGCCTGGGGCTGGGGTGCTCTCACTGTCGGTTCCATTGCGATGAATGCTATTCCCGGTGGAGGAAAAGCTGCAACGGTTGTGGAGGAGGAAGGGGTAAAAATGCTGACTGCAAAAACTGCGGAAACAGCGCCAAAAGCCTATTCCGTAGCGTTTCAAACGCAGCTTGATGCAACAGAATTAGGACTCAGCCGAGCAGAGCATTTCCAAATTGCCAATGAGGCTTTGCAGGCGGAACGAGATGTCAATCCTGCTTTAGCAGAGTTGGTTGGCGATCCCCAGGGATGGGGGCGTGCTCCGGCTGGTTGGACGTGGCAACATGCTACTATTGAACAGGGCGGTGGCGTAGCTGGGGTTATGCAATTGGTGCCCAGGGCGCAGCACACACCGGGATCACCGTTTTGGTCTTTGTTCCACCCATTGCCCGGACGTGGCGGCGGTTATTCGCAGTGGGCGATACCGGCTGGCGCACCTGTGAATTAAAATTAATAAACGATAACTATGTTTGGTGTAATTCATATAGATGGATCGGGCGATAATAACCCGCCCATCGAAAGCCTGTCGAACTTGTATGACGAGCTTATAACTGCTGACCGCGAACATGGAGACGTCGCCGTCGTGCATGATGATTCTGGTTGGTGCATGTCGGCTCATATAGATGGCCGGCTTATATTCGAGCGCCTTGGAACACGCGGAAAAACTGCCCGCCACATGATGCCTGTTCCAAAAGAACATGTGCTTGAACTTTGGAAGCGACTTGTTGATGGCGACATTGACGGACTGCTCAAAGAACCGTGGAAGCCTGGCTACAAGTAATTTGAACCCTACGAGCCTATTGGCGTTGGCGGGCCACACAAGAACTTCAAGCGAGAGGATTACAATGAACCCAGACATTTGGAACGCAATCGAAATTATGTTTTCTAAGCACCCCGTCATGAAGGCAGGGCCAGTTGCATATGAAGAAATTGACGCAGCAGCAAATATTGCTGGTGTCAAATTGCCGGAAGATTATCGCGAGTTCATTCATCGGTATGGAGGGGCTTTTGTCGGCCCTTTGCCAATCATCGGATCGCGGAAGGCCCCTGCAATGGCGCGTTCCGAAAGCTCTGCTTTTGAGGTTACTGAGCGTTTTAGGCGGCAGGGATGGGGAGCGGTTAAGGACTGGTTAATAATATCGGTTGATCATGCCGGGAATCCAATAGGCCTTGATAGAGACGGGAAAGTGTGGATTCACGACCACGATGCTGGAGTTATCGAGCCTATTGCTGAAAACTTTGAAGACTTCCTACGAAAACGATGCCTCAAATAGGCTATTCATTTGAACCTACGAGCCAACCATAGCGCCAACAATGCCAATGAAAATCAACCGTTATTCGCGCGGTTTGACCCCGTCATTTTCAAATGAAGCCCATCAATCTTTCGTCGTTGTTGCTGCTTTGCGCATTGACAGTCCACGCCCAGCTTGCCGTCACCGTTTCGCCGGTGAAAGTCACCGGCCAGAAAGCCGTCGTAATGTTGACCATGACCAACAATCTTGCCGAGCCCGTTGAATCCGCCCGTGCTGTCTGCTTTTTGCTGGATGGCCAAGGCAAAATCGTCGGTCAGTCCACTAAATGGGTCATCGGCGGCATAAAGGACCGGTTGGCGTTGCAGCAAAAGGCCGGCACTACGTTCAATTTCGTCATCACCAGCCCGCAACCGTTCACGACGACGAATTTGACTGCCAAAGTCAACTTTTCCCGCGTCATATTGGCAGGCGGCAAACTCTTGGATGTGCGCCAGGAAGTCATTGTGACTCAGGCGATCAAATGACCGCCCATGATGGCGTCCGAGGTTCCGATGGAATCGCGGGTCAATCCGTTCGCTTCACATTCTTTAATCGGAACGCGACCACCAGGGCCACCGCTTCAAAGATGTCAATGCGGCGGTCCTCAGGGTCGTACCAGATTCGCTTTGGAGGCAATCGCGAGGCCAATTCAGCGGGAAACCGTTCAGCCAACAATTGGGCGACTGCATGTTTTGTTCCCTTCCGACCGCCAAGCAGCAAGCTTTGGACTTCAATTCTCGAAAATTTCGAAATGTTGAGTTTGCGGCGCTGCGCCAGCCTGACGATGAACCGTTGCAGTTCCTTGATCCTGGGCCGGCGATGTACCCCTTTCGCGTTTAGGTCATACAGCACGAGCTTGTCAGGGCGATAGCGGAGAAACATTGTTTTGACATGGGCCATCAAGCGGGCGTTTTTGTCACGTCTCTTCACCCTGGCAGTCTTGACGCCGTATGCGACAAGCATGTTCTCCCCTTCAATGACGGCATAGCCGACGCCTCTGGTTGTGGGAGCGAGTGAAAGGATGCGAAATTTATTGGTTTGATTCATGGACATTTGATTTTGCAATTATTTTCGACGCCAGGTTGGCAATGGCTTCTTTGCGTTTAGGATCAGCATTGTACGCTTTCCGATAGGTGAGAAACTTGGCCCGCCGTGCCATTTCCCGTTTGACCTGCTCGTACACCCCGGCAAAGAGTTCGCGCGCGGGCTTGCCGTAAAGCAATTCATACGCCAGAACATCCTTCAGGCCGGGTTCACGGGCGAAGGTTTCATCGCGGGACACCTTGCACGCTTTGTGCTCGCCGTTCATACCCAGCAGGAAAGCCACCTCCTCTTGTGATAAGGCGAGGTGCTTTCGGTTTGTGAGAAGGTAGTTTGGAAGTGACGCCATAGGAAATGAACCCTGTGTGAGTTCAGGCGAACAATACGCGGCATGAGGAAAATGCCGAAGACGGTACAACTTGCAAATTTGGCAAGTCACCAAAAAAACACCGGGCCGAATCGGCTCAGTATTTTGTAATAATACTACAGCATATTATTCACTTATTGTCAATATCTGGCAAATTTGAAGCCCAATTGCAACACCCGCGTGAAGGTTCATCCAAAATGGGTGAAACAGCGGTTCATTAACTGTTGCGTCGTCGCGTCGCTAGTTTTGGGCGTAACGAGAGTTGCTGGAAGATATATCAATATGAATATGAAAAGGGATTAGCTTTTGACCATCCTCATCGGAATCATGTCGAGGTGGCCATTCTTCGGGACACACATTGACACCGCCTGCTGACCCATGTTGCATTGTGTCCTGACCATATCCATCGTCAGGATTCACTTTAACATTTTTTGACGAATCATGTACCAAGGTCATTTCACCGGATCTATTTTGCGTGATGGCTTGCATGATCTGAATCCCGCTTATTGGAATAGATCCATAGACATTTAATCTCTCCCGAGTCCCGTCAACCCGTCCGACAACATGCTTAACAATAGCTTTTTTTCGGTTAAAACTTGCATCGCGTACTATTTTTGAAGCGGTCTCGGCGAACGAGGCAATTTGAGCGGGATTTGGAAGTTGGTGGGTCTCTGATTCGCGTTCTTCATTCTCCAAACTCTGGATTTGAACTTCAGCGGCACTTGCCTTCGCACGAATAGGAGCAATGTAGTCGCGCAGTTGCTCCACAGAAAGAATCCCGGCTGCGTAGGCCTTTGCATATCGGTCTTCCTGCTCACGGAGTTTTGCGATCTCCCTCTTGAGGAATGAGGTGGCATCCTGGCTTTTACTGCCAGTTTTATCGTGGGCTTCTATCCAATTTCGAGCTTGGGACTGCATGTTCTCCGGGGAACTCAGAAGCGCAGCGATTTCTCTCCACACAATTTCGTCCACTTTCTTTGCATTGAGGGACGGTTCCTTGCACGCGCTCGGAAGGGGAAAAGTGGACATGTGAGATGTACACCGATAATAGAGATATTTCCCGCCGTTTGCCCCTTGACCGCCGCGCTTATACCCGCAAGGACAGTGTATTGTTCCAGCCAAAAGATATTCGTTCTTGGTGTTTCGGGGCGAAAACAGGAAGCTGCGAGAAATCTTGGAACGAACCCTGTAAAACTGCGCCGCGTCAATGATTGCCGGTACGGGTATTTTGTGCCATTCCGCCTCGGGTTTCATTCGGCGACTGCTTTTTCTAATTTTGCGGTATTTTTCATTCGACATGGGCTTTTCCGGAACCACCATATATGATCCGCCCCAATGGGCTTCGCCAATGTAAGTCTTGTTTCGTAGTATACTGCTCAATGTGCTCGAGGACCAGGCTCCCCGTGCGGCCTTTCGTGGCTTTATGCCCAAATCATGCAATTTTCTTACCACGGCGCGGAGTGTTAAGCCGCCACGATCAATCCAGCCAAAAATCATCCGGACAACACGCGCCTCTTGTTCATCGATTTCATAGTATCCGTGAGTCTTGTCATTTTTGGGAATATAACGGTAGCCGTACGCCGGCTGACTGACCATGATATGACCTTCCTTTGCTTTCCGCAGTTTTCCCATGCGAAAGCGTTCCGTGATTTTCGCCCTTTCATATTCGGCGAAGAGACCCCGAACACCATACAAAATCTTGTCTTCACTATTCTTGGGAACTGATACGGTCACGAATACCACTTCAATTCCCGCTTCGCGCAGCTCATCCATGACCAGTTCCTGATAGGAATAACGGCGGGCGATACGGTCGGGATCATAAACTACGAGGACCTGCCAGCGCTTCAACTTGGCGTCCTGACGTAGCTTGTCCAGGGCTGGACGGGCCAGCACATCACCACTCCAGCCTTCGTCTTTGTATTCCTCAACCAGCTTATCGCCACGTTTAACAACGACCTCGCCAACCGCAGCTAACTGCGTCTTTATTGTCTGCTCTTCTTCTTGCCGAGCCGTTGAAACCCGAGCGTAAGTGGCCGCGAACTTCATGTGAATTTTGATGATTTCCACGCTTTTAATGCCTCCTCGAAAATAAGGTTGTAGGCCAGTTCAAGCCCATTATCCCCTTCGGGAGGAGGCATGTATTTGTACGTAACCGTTAAACTTTTGGAAGACCCGGTATTCCCGAATTCGAGGCTCTTTGTTTTATTCTTGGGCACGAGCGCTCGCCCCGAGGAATGATGTGTCCTTAGTATAGTATCAGAATACTCCGTTTTGTTCAATTGTTCCTCACGTCTAAGTCTTGGCTCGCCTTCCGGCGCAACGGCTTTTGTCATACACCTCGAAGGTAACCCAGCCGGCTTGCGGGCGGGAGGCCTCACAACTTGCCAAATCGGCAAGTTGCGGAGGTAGGGACGCGATTGGAACCAAATCGCCCGAGAAATAAGGGTTTTTTCGGCGTTGGCACGCGAATTGGCTGTTGAGAGAAATTGAGGATTCTTTCTCCTCATTTTTTGGCAATCGTGACGAACCGTGTACCACCTATTTTTCAACCTTTGTAGTCCGCTTTGCATGTCGTGCCATTTCACACGCCATAATTTCAATGGAATCACCTATGTCCTGCAACTTCTCAAGGACCATCAATTGAAATTCATCCTGACCATCACCTCTCTGGCGCTTGAGGAAATTTGCGAACATTTTTTTGACGAACCTGCGAAACGAACGATGCTGCGAAACGGCTGGCGTATTTGATTTTGTTGTGTGTATTTTTTTCATATACGCGCAGAGTATTCTCGATTGGCAAACTGAACTAGACGGCAAAAATTGCCAAATTTGCAAGTATGGTTTGAAAAGAAAAAGGCAGCCGTTTAGGCTGCCTTTTGCATTTTTCCAGACAAAGTCAGGCTTTCTTCGTTCCCTTGATTTTTGCCCACCTTGCCTTCTGCGCTGCCGCCACCCTGGCCCGGCCGGCGGCGCTCATACCTTTGCGCTTTTTCACCGGTTCCCCGGCGGATACTTCCGCCCCAAGAATTTCAACCAGTTTCCTTTCAAGCTTGGCAATCTTTTCTTTCAAGTCTGCGGCGCGGTTCAATTGTGCTGATGTCAGTTCAAGTATTGAGTTCATAGGCGGGAGATTGTACGACAACAGATGAGGAATTCAACTGTTTGCCAGTAGTGGCCTTAGCGGCGGGTTGCAATTAAATTATCGGACATTGTGAGCCAACCACAGTTAGCATGGCTTTTTGTTGGCCTTTGTCTGCTTTTTGATCAATTCTGCCAATTCATACCCTTTGTCATATCCGCGCAGCCGTCCTGTTAGAATGCCAAGTTGGACACAAATCCCATCACTCATGAGTCGCCAGTTTGTGGGCGCGACAAGCCTGTCAATCAGCTTTTCGAGTTCTGCAACCGCATCCCGCTCGCCTCTATTCATCATTGTAGTGTTGGATTGGCTTCAAATTCATGGCGTCGCAATCTAGCATGGAACCACTTCAAATCGTAATGACAAAAAAGCAGTTGTGAAATAATGGGGCCCGCAACGGCATACGTCGAATTTGGACAAACTTTTAAAAAAGTTGTTCGCGTTGCCACGGACTGTCTGTCTGATTTACGAATTGCCGAAAACATGAAAAGAGAATAAAATTATTTCAATACTTTTAAATGCAGGCAGGAACGATTTATGGACAAAATGAAAGCCGAACCGAAAAATGTTCTCGTAATTGAAGAAGTTCAAGAATCTTTTGAAACTTGGGCTAATCAGGCATTTATTTCGGCTGAAACTCGAGAGTTGGTGCTCAAGTCAAACCTATTGCTTATTCCAATCCTTGGTTTTCGAGAGCTACCAATCCCCGTTTTCCCGGTTTGTACAGAGGAATTATTTCAATTCATTAAGGAGACTTCGCCCAAAGAAATTGTGCCGGAGATTTGTATCGAAGAAAAGGATTATAAAGAACTCGCCCTTCATAGTGCATTGTTAATCGTTGGAGGATTTTTAGTCACAGCACTTGTCGCGCCGGTAGCTGTTGACCTGATCGCTGAATACATCAAGCGAAGATTTCTAAAACAGAGTGAAAATAACGTCAAAGCGGCAAAGGAGATTATTTTGCAAGAAGAAGCGGAAAAGGATGAGGTTAAAGTTGAGTTGACGGTTGTTGAAGAATCAGGCAAGGCTTTAAAATTCAGTTATGAGGGGCCTGCTGATGATTTTCGGAAAAATATTAATGCAGCCTTGAAAGCATCGGCTGACAAAATGCCTGTGGGTGAAAACCCTAGAAAACACCTTGAGTAAAGGCGTAAACAATGTCATTAAAAGAAATTCAAAGTTATTTGCGCGCCGCTCCAGAAAATTTCGGCAAACGAGATTCAACTGGAGCTGTAACAGAATTAAAAAGACTGAAGGCAGCAGCCGTGGCAGCCAGCGATCAAAGTCTAGCGAAATATTTATGGTGTCTCGAAACCATTTTGGAAATCCAAGATAATTTCATAAAGACCTTTTTCCATTTTAAATCGCAGGAATTTTTTGATGGATGGTGCCTTTTGGAGCGGATTGAAGTCAGCCTATCTTCATTGCACGATCATTTTTACGAGCAAGACAATGAGTTTCAAATCGGGCTTATCACCGCGCATGTGCCTCGATACCAGTCGCTTTTTCCGTACGTCTATTTCGCGTCGCCTGAATATTTGCAAATCGAAAAGATATGCAACATTTGCCAAAAACCAATATCCATACGCAATCCTTGTGGCCATAGGGTGGGCCAAATTTACAATGGCGAATATTGTATCAGGCTGGTTACAAAGATGGAATATGTTGGCATGGCTATGGTCAAATCTCCGGTCCAAAAATATTCAGTCCCATTTTTGCATGATCCCCAAACGGGGAAATCAAAGGATCAATATAATTACTCTTTAGTCAAATTTCTTAACGAACGGCTTCAGTCTCCTTTCCACGATTGGACTGTCACATGGACACAGGCAAGGCACCCGCATTCAAAATTTAAGTTTGTCGGAAGAAATGATCCTTGCCCGTGCAAGTCCGGGAAAAAATATAAAAAATGTTGTCTGCAAGAAGAGGGTGTCATACAGCCACATTGCAAATTTACATTCTCGGTCGAGCCACCGGCCGGGCTTCCCAACCTCGAATATTCATACTAATATTCGATTATGCATAAAAAATTCGGAATGGCATGCAGGTTTTTTCATTGACTTTTCTGGAAAGTCATATTGAGTCGACGCAGGTCAATCTATGAGAACTGATATCCGTCTCTTTTCCGCATGCCTGTTCATGAGCCTGTTTTTAGCCACGCAAGCATTCTCCGATATGCTCGTGTTCAAAGACGGCCATTCCGTCTCTGGCACGATTATTCAGACAAACAATGACACGCTCCTGCTTCTGGCTAACGGTGGTGCGTTTAGCTATTCGACATCGAGCATAAAGGAGGTTCGCAGCGACCAATGGCTGGCGACAACTGTTTCGAACGACGCGCGGCTTCCGTGCCTTTACAGCGCGATTCTTTTTGTAAGCAAGCAAACTTGGGCAACGAACCTGTCGCCGATTCCAGCCACGGTTATTGACCAGGGCGTCCTGAAAAACGTCCCGTATAGTTCCTTTCGGTGTGGCGCGGACTACGAAATCAATATCTATGGTGATCCTGAGCATCCCGCTGGTATTGAAATCGGCGTGTATCGGAAACTGTTGGGAGACCCGGTTGCGAAGACCAACTGTCTGGCATTTATCAGTGGTGTTTTGGGCAAATCTTCCGATAAAGACATGGTTTGGAGCCTCAATCGAAAGACCGACTACAAGACTCTCGACGACTTGACGTTTGAAATTACGCCTCCGAACGAGATGGACTCGTACGGCGGTTGGTGGGTGTCGGTGTATTCTGAACAGAACCTGTTCCGTGAGCGAGCTACCGATGCTGAAATGCAGCGAATTAGTATCGCCAAAGCAGACGTATCCAAGCAATCAAACGGGACCGATGCCGCGTCTGGTTGGTCTCTTAACGATCTAAAAGCCGCTCGCGAATCAGCCAGAATCATCCAGTTTGTGAATTCGTCGGGAGACCTTGTCACGAATGCCGCAGTCATCCGCGTCATTGATGGCGTGAGCCTAATCTATAGCAACGGCCCAACGAGCGGAGGAATGGTTCGATTGGCTGACTTGCCAGCCGATTTACAACGCGAGTTTGGCTATGACGCCGCAAAGACTGCTGCGGCCGACGAACTTGCGAAAGCCAGAAAGGCGCAATGGCAAGCGCAACTGGCGGCAGCGCAGCAGGCTGCCGCATCTGCACAGAATGCGAACGTGTATGATTCTGGCTACAGCGGATACGGCAGTGATTCTGACGGAAATTACTCTGCTGGTCGTGTTTATGTGCATGGTTACTACCGGGCAAATGGGACATACGTCCAGCCATACACTCGTCGGTATCCGAGCAGATAGCTACGATATTCCATCGGCGGGATGGTGTCATATGGATAATGCTGAACTCAAATTTACCCCGCTTTAACGTCCGACATACAAAGTATGTAGGGGCAATCTGCCCGACGATTGAATTCCACGGCTTAACCGCCGCACCACTACCTCCCAACGTGTCGTCGGCTACCGCCCGACTTTTCGATTCCTCCCGGTGGGCTAGCCGGTCTAAAGGACATTAGCCATGTCCTTTATCCAGAAATCGAAAAGTCGGCCACTATCCGCCGACACGTTGGGAACTGGTTTTAAGATGAGGGCTATCGCCCGACGACCAAAGGGCGCTATCGCGACCGGTTCGCCCTGAAGGCGGAGGACGACGGGTGGAACGACCGTCACGATGAGCCCACGGCTTTTGCGACCACCGGGGAGAAAACGTCGCCCCACTGGGCGGGTTTTTGTTTGCCAAAACTGCAAGTTTTGCCGTCTTTTGGCATGTGAGCCTTCCGGGTACAGTTCACCCGTTCGGATTCCAAAACCAGCCTCCACTACCTCATCGGCGTGCCACAAAGCACTTCTGCCGGTGTGACCCCGCAGGCAAATCACCGCCAACCGGATTTGGCCCGATCGCGGCAGGATTGGAGGCTGGTTTTGGCACCCATGAACGACCAAACCATCAAAATCGGCGAACGTTTCGGCTGGGGCGATTCCCAGCCTTTTGGCATCGCGGCCGTTGACGAGCGGCAGCACCTCTACATCATCGGCAAGACCGGCTCTGGCAAAACCACCCTGCTACGGAATCTGATCTTGCAGCACATCATGCTTGGGCATGGCGTGGGCCTCATTGACCCTCACGGAGATTTGGCCGAGGAATTGTTGAACCACATCCCGCCAAACCGCGCCAAGCATGTCGTATATTTCAATCCGGGCGATATTGAGTTCCCCATCGGCTTGAACGTGATCGGCAACATCGCGCCGGATGACCGGCACCTGGTTGCATCCGGCATCGTAGGGGCGTTCAAGGGCATCTGGCGGGACTCGTGGGGACCAAGGCTCGAATACATCCTCTACAATGCCGTGTCGGCACTTCTCGAATGCCGGGATGAGACTTTGCTGGGCGTCAACCGCCTCCTCATGGACCGGGACTATCGCGCCAGGGTGGTTGAACAGATCAAAGACCCGTTCGTAAAGGCGTTTTGGGTGGAGGAGTATGAAAATTACGACGAGCGTTTCAGGCAGGAGGCCATCGCTCCGATCCAGAACAAAATCGGCCAATTCCTGCTGAATCCCGTGGTGAGGAACATTTTGGGCCAGGTCAAATCCAAAGTGAACGTCCCCTACATGATGAACAACGGAGGCTTGTTCATCGCCAACCTGTCCAAAGGCCGGCTTGGGCATGACAAGGCGAACCTGCTTGGTTCCCTTCTTGTGAGCCAATTCCAGCTTGGGGCGATGGCGCGGGCCGTGAGGCCCGAATCCGAGCGTCGCGACTTCTACCTGTTCATTGACGAATTCCAGAACTTCTCGACCGATGCCTTTGCCTCAATTCTGGCGGAAGCCCGCAAGTACCGGCTGTGCCTTACGATGTCGCACCAATACATAGACCAGTTGCCCGAACCCATCCGGCAGGCGGTGTTCGGCAATGTGGGAACCCTTGTTGCATTTCGCATCGGGTATCCTGACGCAGAAGTAATGGCGAAGGAATTCGGCAAAACGATTGCTCCAACTGCCCTTGCCGACCTTGAGCGATACGAGGCGGTTGTGAAATTGCTCGTTGAAGGCTCGAATCAGGAGCCGTTTCGGGCAAAGATGCTGCCGCCGTTGGAATATCACACGGGCCGTAGAGAGGACATTATTGCCCGGTCGCGGGAACGGTTTGCCATGCCGAGGGCGGCGATTGAGGCGAAGTTGCGGCAGTGGATGCTCAACGATAGTCACAAATACATTCAACATAAAAAAGACATTACGTAGCCAATTTGTTTTGAAGGAAAAATTTTTATTAGAAACTTTGCACCTCTCCAAATTCTACGCAATCAAAAACGCGCCTATAATGTTCAAGGCTGACAGGGCCGGGGCCTTCAACAAACATTTTGGCGTATCCAGAACAGACGCCCATTTTTAACGTGTCCATAAAGCCCTTATCTTGAGCAATTCCAAAGGCAATGGCCCCAACCATTGCGTCTCCACAGCCTATGACATCTAGCTTGCCTTCCGCGCGCAAATTCGTTTTTGCTTGAACATAATATCTTCCCTGTCGATCAATCCATACAGCGCCATCTTTCCCCAGTGAGACCACCACAATTTTGCTTTTGATTAAATTATATGCCGTAGCAACAATATCATCAATGCCAACGACATTTCGCCCAGCCAACCTGCCAAGCTCTTCCAAGTTTGGCTTTACTAGCATAACATTTCGACAGTCGATCTTACCTAATAGCGGTGGATCTATATCCAGCAAAACAATACCTTTAGATTTTGAAACTCGTTGCACGACTTTATCAAGATAATCAGCAGGCATCCCCAACGGTACACTTCCGGACATGACGACCACGTCACCCGCCTTCATCTTCGGATAAAAAGCATTTTCAAATTTCGTAAGTTCGGATTCTGTAACACAATATCCCTGATTTTGAATGTGACATATCAGTTCAGCGTTCTTATTTACCAGGGTGATGTTTTTCCGTGTCACCCCCTTGCAAGCGATGACATGAGCATCTATTTGAGAGGATATGGATGAAAACATGCCAGCGTCATTGGTCCCGCTAAAACAAAAAAGATTCGCAGTTCCTCCCAGGGAAACAATGGCTTGCACATTATTAACAGCCTTTCCAGCCAAATATTCTTTATAACCTTCAGAACGGATAATTGCCCCCACCTCGAATTGCGGTATCACTATTCGCACATCAATGGCTGTATTTAATGATATTGCATGAATGGTTCTCATTTTGCGACGTGAATTTTATCGTGTGCTTTTTCAAGCAGGTCTAGGTAACGCGAATCCGTTCCTCC
>Ga0326728_10017525_pt1 | contig 14320 bp, 7 predicted proteins | sample MB3enrmetagenome_FD_207602 | JGI IMG/M metagenome (GOLD analysis project Ga0326728, IMG submission 207602) | Lab enriched peat soil microbial communities from McLean, Ithaca, NY, United States - MB31MN | ecosystem: Environmental > Terrestrial > Soil > Wetlands > Peat | place: USA: New York...
AGCGTTAAATCCCCACGACAACGATTCTCATGACAAGCCCAAGCTGCGATGAATGGCGCGGTTGCACACACGTGCTTGGTGGTTACGTGCCCCTGCGGCATTTACCGGTACGAATCGTCGGAGATCTACTTGATTCACGCCAGGACCACTTCCGTGTCAAGGGCCTATTCTTATTACTTTCCACAACTTACGGGACGCTGGAGACTGCCTAACAGCGCCCAAGAACGCCTAAGACGCGATTCAAGCATGTGATTTTACAGTAGAGGTACGCCCGGCACGCTCAGTATCTCTTTTGCAGTCAGAACTCACTGAACCGCTCCCTTGCCCTCCTAGGCGAAATCGCAACAGGCCCGGAATATGGAGGCCCCACCTTCCGTCTGCGCGGTCTGCCGGAGTCCCGGCGACCGGGCGTCTCGCCGGATGGTAGACTCTACACAAGTTCCGTTGACGTGTAGAATCCTCATTCTCCGAAATCAACGGGCCGGACCCCTAAAATCTCAGGAGATTTTGCGATCATGCGTAGAGCTTTTTCAGCGTCCATCATTCTCGCTGTTGTCCTGACGGGGGGGCTTGGCTCCTGTAGACGAGAGCAGCCTGCGCTCACTCATGTTGTTGTCAATCAGGCATTTGAGCATCTCCTGTACATCGGCCTTTATGTTGCCAAAGATAAGGGCTTCTTCGCCCAACAGGGGCTGGACGTAGAGATTGATACGGGCGGAGGAGACGCGCAGGCATTCTCAGCGCTGACAAGCGGACAAGCCCAGTTCGCTCAGGGCGATCCGGCTTTCGTTGCGATTGCGAACGAAAAAGGTTGGCAGGGCCGCGTAGTGGCAATGGCAGTGGATAGGGCTGCGATCTGGGGGGTCACCTTGGACAAATCAATAAAGCCCTTCACCGACCCTGCCGGATTCCGGGGGCGAACCGTAGCAACGTATCCCAACCCTAATACTGCATACGTGATCCAAGAACAACTTGATGAGAAGGCAGGACTCAAAGTAGGGAAGACCACAAAGATTCTGCAAGTTCCCTTCGGAACCGAGATCGCAACACTTCATAATCGGCAGGCTGACATTGCACAGACCATTGAACCGAATGCCTCGCAGATCGAACTTCAGGGAGGCACGGTCGTCTTCTCCTACGCTGATGCCTATGGTCCTCTGGCGTTCACTGGCGTGATGACCTCGAAGAAGCTGATTGACGACAATCCACAACTGGTTCAGAAATTCATCAATGCCTACGAGCAGGCTCTGCAATTCATCCAGACCGATCCGCAGAGTACTCAGATAATTGCGGAGAAGCGGCTTCCGAATCTCCCGCCGGACGTGATCAAAGCCGGACTCGCTCGGCTTGTCCAGTCAGGCTGTATTCCGAAACATGCAGCAGTCAATGAAGAGTCCTGGCAAAAGTTGCTGCAAATCCGCGTTGATGTGGGCGATCTAAAACGCTTGCCTACTGAAGCACTGGTCGATAACACGTTCGCTAATAATGCGCTCCCAAGGTAGCGATCATGATCAAAGCAGAAGAGAAAACGTGGCTCCAGAGCTTCTTCAACTGGCTTGAAGAATATGCGTCACTTATTTCTGTTGGATCAGGATTCTTGATCGCCATTGGGCTTATCATTTTCAAAACCAGTTTGCCCCAGCCAGCTAAATTCTTGGGAGACGATTATACAGCCTACTTCGTCGGAGTCTGGTGGACTCTCGTAGGGATGACTTTAGACACAATTTTCCAAAAGAAGAAAACCCAGAGCTATATCGAGAATATCTCAAGTAAGACAGACGAACTGGCGAAGATGACCAAATCACTGGTAATAGCCAAGAAGGATCTGGGGGAACTGACTCCGGTGCGCCTTTCCATTTCGAATTTTAGCAAGTTCTTCCCTTATCTAGCAGTATATGTCGCAATTCACCTAGGGCTATTCGAGGAAGAGGATTTGTCTGTCGAGTTGGCTCGATCTTCTGGCGACGACAGTCTTGCAATTGATGCTTTACGCGACGGTCAATCAGACTTCGCAATCACTGACCCCGCAATGGCAATACCTTACCACGATCACTGTCAAATAATCGCTCCCATCCTCTCGAAGGCTGCTCTGTGGGGGATTTCAAAACGTCCGATTGTAAGGGATGCAGCCCACAAAGTGACAACCTCTCAATTTCAGACGATTGTGACGTACCCGAAGCACACAACGGCATACAGACTCGTGAATTCATGGGTAGGCACTAGTGGACCGAAGGTTATCTGCAAGGATCGCAAAGATTTGTTGACCGAAATGGAGGCCCTTCTTGATGAGCATAGTCTGGTCGTTGTTACAGAGCCAGAGAAGACCTACCACATGAGTGCAATTTCTGGAATATCGACAAATGTAATCGACCTCCATGACGAATTATATGCATCGAACCTGTTTAACTTTACGGCAATAATCAGTACAAACGGAAACGTCAGCGCAAATGAAGGAATCGTCAGACGCCTATGCCGCGCGCTTCGCCTAGCATACAGTCTCATATACTCGGCCCAACCTGGAACCGCCCTATACACAAAGATAATTGCGGCCGCAATGGAGCATTCCATCTCCGCATACCCCGAGATCATCAGCAAGTTAAATGAACAAACGTGCGGGGACGTCTTGGAAGCGCTCAAGAGGGGGCAGTACTTTTCCAGAGACATATTTTACGACGAACACGAGCGGCAAGGATTGGTGAACGCATTCAATCTCCACTCTCACGACAAAGGCTTTCCAGGCACAAGTGTTCTTGTCGATAAGATGCTTTACAAACATCATGCATCAAACGGGAGAACCAATTGATTGCCGGTCAGTTAACTCCCCTTTTGCGGGTGTCGCAGCTTGTCAAGTCTTTTGGTACTCCAACGGCTGCGACGCTAGTCCTGGATGGAATCGATTTATGCCTACGTCCTAATCAGGTGTGCGCCTTAGTGGGACCAAGCGGATGTGGAAAGTCAACTCTCCTTAATGTGATCTCAGGACTTGAAGAACCGACCACTGGTTCGGTCGAGAAAACGGTCAGCCTACGGATCGGGTATATGATGCAGGACGCGCTCTTGCTTCCTTGGAGAACGTTGATTCAAAACGCATCACTGGGCGCTGAGATCCAGAATGGCGAAACGCACCACAGTTGCGATGACCTTCACGAGTTGTTCGAAAAGGTCGGTCTTAAGGGCTTTGAGAATCACTATCCATCAACAGCTTCTGGTGGCATGAAACAGAGGGTCGCTCTGGTGCGCACATTGGTCACGAGACCGGAATGTGCCCTGTTAGACGAACCCTTCTCCAGCCTTGACTTTGATGTCAAGATCAGAGTCCAACGGATTCTGCTCGATTTCTTGCGACAGCGGCGCATGTCGGCCCTCTTAGTCACGCACGATATAGAAGATGCCATCGCCCTATCCGACGAAATTGTAGTGCTCTCGAATCGACCGGCTAAGGTGGGAGCGACTATCGCGGTTGAATTGGGAATTGAACGACGTGATCCCGTTGAAGCTCGCAAGTCTGCTGATTTCCCAAAGTACTTTTCTCGCATTTGGGAGGAGATGAGGCAAATCAGCCATGAATAATACTCGCGCAAGGTTTTTGACATTCTACCGAGCGTTGCCTTTGGTCGTTTTTTTAGCGGCCTGGGAGTTCGCAGTTCGACGAAATCCCGGATTGAAGTTCTTCTTCGGTTCGCCGATGGATATATTCCGAGACATTTATGCACGCAGTCTTGACGGGTCTTTACTGAAGGATGTTGCCGTCACGTTCGTTGAAGCGTCGCTCGGGTTCCTTCTTGGGAATCTGGTCGGGACCATTGTGGGACTCGCGCTCTGGTACTCAAGATTTGCGATGGATGTGGCGAAACCCTATGTGGTAGCGTTAGGTTCAGCGCCGATCTTTGCTTTTGCGCCTTTGCTGATTATCTGGTTTGGAACGGGCCTGTATTCGAAGGTGATGATCGCATCCCTTTCAACGGTGTTTGTTGCGTTGGTCCAATCCTATACCGGGGCATCAGAAGTGAGTAATGACCAATTGCGGTTGATGCAGACCTTTGGTGCCACGCGAATGCAAACGTTCCGAAAAGTGGTAGCGCCTTCGTCCATTGTGTGGGTGATTTCTGCATTCAGGCTGAATGTGGGGTTCGCTCTTCTTGGCGCTTTCATCGGCGAGTTTATTTCGTCAAACCAGGGATTGGGGCACCTCATTCTGGTTGCGACAGGCCTGTTCGACATCTCAATGGTCTTGTCGGGAGTGTTCCTACTTTGCGCCTTGGCATTTGTTCTCAACTTTCTAGTCGCCCGGAGCGAACCGATTCTCAGGCAACTCGTTGTGAGGTATTTGTGACACCAGCAGCAGCCAGTTCCATAATGCCCTCGATCAAGGACGCCTACAAGGACTTCCTCAACTCCGAGTACGGAATGAGGGCTTACAACCGTTTCAAGCGCATCCTTTATGGACCCAGTGACTCGCTCGTTGAGTGCCTAGACGCGGAGGTATTGGGCAAAATGCCCTTCGCCGTCGGGAGCCAGCTGAACATTTGCGATGTTGGAGGGGGCGATGGCGTTCGGATTAGAAGCATCCTACGCTACTTGTATGAGCGATTCAATCTGCGATTCTGCCTCGACTTTGTCGAGCAGTCCTCCGTTCAGATTCATGCGTTCGAGTGCAGCGATATTTGCGAATTCACGGAAGTAAGGAAGCATGAGACACTCTTCGAGAAGTGGCGCACGGGCTCAGCTTACGACCTGGTGTTCCTAATTCACAGTATCTTCGCCTTTGAGGATTCCGATTCCTTTGATAAGGTTCTGAAACTCGCCAACCCCAAAGGAACTGTAGTCATTGTCTCGAATGCAGAGGACAGTTTCTTAGGCGGACTCAAGCGAATCCTCGATGCGGACTATTCAGATCGGCGCTTCGAGATTTCCGATGTTGTTCAGAGCTTGATGATGCGTGGAGTGCACTTCGCCGAAAAGCGGTTCCAGACGAAATGGACTTTGCAAGGAGACGATCTTCAAGAAGGTATTGGAAGCATACTCGATTGGCTGTCTCTTGGGCGCTATCAAGATTTCTCATCTGGCGTGAAGCAGAATGTCCAGCGCTACATTGAGGATAACTCTAGGGCTGTAGGCGATGGGTTGAGCTTCTGCGAAGAAGAGGTAGTCTTGGTCATCTCGGAGCAGGATGGCCCGAGTGCGGTGTCACCAAAATCGCTCTTTTCACAGAGCGCCAAGTAGAGGTGAACTGTGGATTCGCGACCGGCGGCTTTCGGTGATTTCAAGATGAGAGATGCTATCACTCAGGAGATCATGAGTTTTGGCGTAGAGGTCATCGTCGTGCAAGCAGTGTCACCAGACGAAGATCTTGGTCGGATCGCGGGAAGCACCCTTGAGGTGGTCGATGACCCGAATGAGCCGACAATTGCGCCTTTCACGCTATGCCACCTTTTTGGACATCTAGTCCAGTTCACAACTCGGGATCGATACGAACACTTGATCGGACCTGTCTCCCAGACTCCTCCCGTGATCCTGCCTGAATCCTTTTGGCAAGAGTTTCACGTGTACGAACGCGAGGCGTTTGGGTATGGAGCCGCAATTCTGGAAAGTGCCGTCCACCCCAACGATGATCTGAGGGGTAAATACGCTGATTTCATGGAGACTGATTTCGAACATTTCCGTTCATTCATTTCAACAGGACGGAAGCCGGGTAGAAGTGAGTATCGAATCAGGCTGCAAAGCAGGTACGAACTGTCTTCGGGGACAATCCACATAGCTCCGATTGCCATTCCGCGAGTAGAATGGGCAAACATCCAGAGCGTTGAAGTAGCGATTTTCTAGCGTGAAGCCTAAAGGGAAGTATTTACCTAAGTGTAGATTGACACCGCCCAACCCTCGGAAAGCACTTCGGTTTGCTCCAATACAGTCTGCGTTGCCTTCTCCTATTTGTCCGGCGGATGACGGACCATTCGGAACCAATTCTTCCTGAAATTGGCACTTATGGAGCAGACAGGCCCCAGGAAGGCTGGGGAGTAGGCGGAATCTGGGCCGGGTAGCCGTGGAACGCCTTCCAGGCATCGATCAGCGGGAAGATCTCGTCGGCCACGAACTGCATCGCCTTGTTGTTGACCACGCCCACCAGATCGTTGATGGACCAGCCTTCGATGCCGCCGACCCACGGCCGGCCGAACTTTGTGCAGGGACAGATCACCACCGGGTTCAGCTTGGCCGTGCTGTCAGTGAACCACCAGACGGCCGCGCCGACTGCCGCGATCGCGCAGAGGCCCAGGATGATCCAGCCAGGAGGGCCACAGAGGAAGGCCGCCCCGGCCGCCGCCCACTCAGCTGTCGCACCTGCTGCAACTGCCACCAGGCCAGTTCCTTCTGCTGCCGTAGCCACCACGCCGCCGGCGTAACTCAGTCCTGCCACCACGGCGCCAGCGCCGGCCGCTGTGGTTGTGGCCACCGCTGCACCTTCAATCCACGAGTAGACAGAAAGATTGCTCAACCGGTGGATCTCAGGAATCACGGTGCCCATAGCCATCATCAGCATCCGGAAGAAGTTGGCGGACGCCGCCTCGTTGATGCAGACGATCGCACGCGGCTTGACGATGGTGATGAAACCCGACTCCAGGTTCATCACATGCGTGACGGTCTCCACCTCGACGGGCCCAACCATTCCTGTGGAAGGATCCGTGATGAGGAGAATGTCCTGCGGCTCGATCTCGGGGATGCACCGCAACACGATCTCGCCCCGGTACATCTTGCCCAGCTCTTCCCGGAGGAAGCTCTGGGCGTAGGCCATGATCAGCCCGGTGTTGCCGGAGAGGGACTGGTCGATCACGTTCTGCTTGGGATCGTTGATCTGATCGGTGACATCGAGCGCGCGGATATGGTTGGGAGGAATGCTGGCGTTGGCCGGAATCGGATAGCTCTTGCCACTCTTGTCCGGATCGCCGATGCGAATGAGGTTGTAGATCTTGTCGTTCACCCTCATCCCGTTATGCACGATGGACTGGTGATCGATGAAGTGGTAGCGGCGCACCGGCTTGAGAAAGTCAGTTGACTGTTGGTCGCCTGCCAGAATGGACGCGTAGTACGCGCTCTGCACCGCGTTGATCTTCTTCTGGAGATTCCGGAGAGCCTCTCTCTCCCCAGGGATGATGGTGTAGATGAGCTTGCCAGGCAGAGCCAGCCAGTCGTTGGCTGTCTGCGAACCCGTGTCGAAGCCGTCCACCGCGATCGTCAACAGCGACTGGAGAGCCGCGGCGAGCCCTGATGGACTTGTGCTCGCCTGCTGAAGCAGATGGTTCTTGTAAAGACCAACGGTTACAGGCATGGTGCTGTCGCTCATGACATCGAGGAACATCTGCTTGCCGCTGGCATTCCACCATTGGGTGTAGGCCGAGTTGTTCTGATTCAGCGCGCGCACGCGCTCGGTGTCGCCAAGCATGCGCGGCCGGGCGGTGTACCAATCAAAGGGATGGCCGTATACCAGCGTGGCGTCGCAGCTGTAGGGGAAGCCGTACCACTTCTCGAGCAGCAGGTATTCCGGATAGCGCCTGGAGATGTCCTGAATGAGATCCCACACCGTCATCGTTGTTTTGGAGTCGACATAGTAGGACGCCGGCGCCCACGGGTATTTCCGAGAGTCCATCCAGCTTCGAGATTGGGAATGTGTCTTGGGATCCGTGCTGACTGAAGTGCCGTCGTACTGGACGGCCGTATCGACCATGATGTTCTCGTCGCACCGATCGTAGACATTCTGAAGCGCTGTGGCCACATTATCCATACCGGCGGAGCCGGCGGCAGCACCCGCCGGAGCGGCTGCCAGCTCCTTCCATGAGAAGCCCTTGAGCAACGAGTTCGCCGGACTGTTCACCTGCCAGTGGCCAAAATGCTTTGCCCCGGAGTTCTTGAGCATCATCCAGATGACCGTGCCCACATCTCCCGAATCGCCGAAGATCGTGATGCCTCCGTAAGCCGGTCCCTTCGACATGCCTCCGCCCGATCCCGGAATGAGGACATTGACGGTGTTCTGAAGCAGCGATCCCAGCTGGAACCAGGAGTTCGAGTTCATCTTGTCGCCGCTCAGGGTCGCCAGCTCAAGCAGAAAGCTCTGGGCCGTGACTGTGAGGATCTCGTTGCCTTCGATCTCTGTGACCTCGCCGCAGAAAACCGGCGTCAACTTGTCCGGGTTGTTGGAGAATCCCACGCGGAGTTGGATCTTGCTGCCGGTCTGGAGAGGAAAGTATTGGAGCGGAATCCTGCGGTTGGACATGTCGCCGCCGGCGTAGCCTTCGGTGTTGTCCTTGCCCATGATCTGATAGGGCGCGCCACCGATGCCGTTCCGGCCGACGAATCCTTTGGTGGGAACATCCGAGCCTGTGGCCGCGGCCGTGCCACCTGTGTTGATGGCGAATCTGTCGAGCGATGCCTCCCACTTGCCGGCCAGCGAGGCATCATAGAGCTTGTGGCTCAACAGGTGAGTGAGATTCATCAGCTTCATGCGGAGGGTCGCCGGCTTGTTGGTTGGCCGCTGCACTTCGATGTCGATCACCGCGCTGTAGCTGTAGAAGTTGTCGAATGCGTAATAGATGCCGCTGTTGGCGTCCTCCATGAAGAACAGCTTGAATGTCGGGAATGCCTCGGTCATGCTGTAACCAGGAACATTGATCATCTTCATGATCGAGTCCATGTTGCCGGGAATCGAGGTCGTCGTGGACAGAGGAATCGTTCCTGCAGGAACCTGGTATCCGTTGCTGTCGCTGTTCAGTTGGCTTGAACCTGAGGCAATCTGCGCTGTGATGTTCCCGAGGGCTGTCCTCGTCTTGGCCAGGTAGGTCGTCTTGTCGCTGGTGAAGTACATCCCGGGATTGAAGTCCTCGCCGTCGAGAACCTGGCTGTTCAGGCCCATGTCGCGGTATGCCCCGTGATCGGCATTCGAGAGGGCGGGGTCGCTTGCAGAGACGGAGTTCTTGATGCTCGCGCCAAGCGTTGGACTCTGCATGATCTGGTTCAGGGCGTTGCGCAGGCTCGGATCGTTCTCCGCGAAGTAGGGAAAGAGCCGCGAATACACATCGCTGACCATCTTCTGCCGGCTCAGATCGGTGTCGGCCGCCAGCCCCTGATCGATGCTCGACACGAGTGATGTGATGGCGCCAGTTCCCGCCGCGTCATAAGCGCAGGACTTGAACATCAAGTAATCGGCCATCGTCCACTGCGTTGTATTGCCCGACTGCTGAAGCTGTTTTACGCGCGCCGCGGCCACTGGGTAGCTGGAAGCCTTCCCCATGAACTCGTTCGTCAAGGCATTCGCATCGGTCTCGCTAACAAAGAAGGATTGGGCTCCATTCATAAACCCGAATGGAGATGAGTCCGAAGGATTCTCCGCAGCGTTGAGGAGCCTGGCACACATGTCAGTCTCGTTGGAACTGGCCATGTCCTGACGGTAAGTGAATGCTGCCCCCAGCAGTGCCCGTTCGTCCGGAGATGCGGCCGTTGCAGCCTGGGCCAGCGTGTCTCCTTGCAAGACCGTCTGCTGCAGGGCTGTCATGTAGACGCCGTCGATCGCGTTGACTTTGTAGGAGGTGAGCTCCTCGAACTTGTTCTCGTACTGGCAGCCTGTGAGCTGAGCCATCGCCATGTCCGAAGAGTCAGGCACGGTCTCAGTCGTCACCTGGTCCAGCATCAGAGCGAATATCCCGAGCATATTGAGAACCTGGTTCTCGACGTAGATCGCGTGCATCCTGTGGACGGAAGCAATGGAACGGAACTGTGTGCGCAGCCGCTGGTACTGCTGTTCCAGCATGTGCGCCATCGAGGTGAGCGTCATCAATCCGTTGTGGATCGGTTCGTCGGTATTGGGATTGTCGCGCGTGCCTTGGGAACCGAACGACACCTGCACCAGCGAGCTGCAGGGTCCGACATGCTGGTAGGTCGGATACTGGAAGCCAGCCAGCGGAATCTGTGCCAGGTTGTTGACGAAGAGCACCGAGATGCCTTCCGGCCAGATGCCCGGCTGCACGCCGTCCGATGTGGAATCTTGAGGAGCAATGCGGAGTTCATTCTCCTTGTAGAGGAAGAGAATGCCGACGCCTCCAGGGTCCGCCCGGTGATCGACACTCCAGCCTTGCGACACCAGGCTGGTCACCTGCGCTTCAAAAGCAGCTTCGGTGCTTGAGGTCGTCGTGGTCGTTGGATTCGATCCCGATCTCGCCGGCGTCGATGCGTTGGTTGCCGGGGCGGCAGTGGCCTGGGCCGTCTGAGCCGTCGATGTTGCAGTACCGTTGTATCCAAAGGCCGACTGCGCGGCGCCCATGACTGCTGAAACGTAGCCTGGTGCGTCGGCACCGGCAGGCATCCCTGTCGGAGGAATTCCGCCTGTTACCTGTTTGCCAGGATTGATGACGGTTCCATTCCGGAGAGTCATGGTTGTGCCGTTCAAATAGCACTTCACATAAGCTGGGCCCACTGCGTACGCCGCCAGCGCCAGCTCATACGATCCGAACTGGTTCTTCAGCGACGACATGTACTTGCACGCGCCTGTGGTGTTCTGTGTCGGATCGTATGAGTTCGTGACTCCGAGGGTTTTGGCAGTTCCGTCCAGAAGCTGGAAGAGTCCCTTGGCGGTCGAGTTCGGATTCTTCGCATTGGGATTGCCGCCGCTCTCGTGCCAGCAGACAGCCTCCATGATCGAAGGATCGACATTGAATTGAGGCGCGATCTGCTGAATGATCTGCATGATCGCGGGAGGCAGCGAGATCTTTCCCCGCGGTTTCTTCGGAGTGATGTTGGGCGGCACGACGGTCCCGCCGATCGTTGCCGGTGCGTTGAGCTGGCCCGCGTAGTCAGGCAGCTGCCCCGACTGGATGGGGAGGTAGGTCCTCCACTTGAGAGCCAGTACGCCGGGATTCTGGGTCAGCCACAAAGGACAGATCGGATCGCCTGGATAACGGAAGGCCCGCTCCATGTTGATCTGGCGCCACTGCGAGATGTACTTCTTGAACTTCTGGGACTGATAGGCACTCACTCCCTGTCCCGAATCGCCCTGGTATCCAAAGTCCTGGGTGTAGGGCAGGCAGTTGAAGTAGGTCATCGTCAAGGTGACCTTGAGAGCATCGATGACATCGGGATGGTTGTCGACGCGAAGCTGGCGCAGGCCCATCGAGAGGCGCTTGGTTGAGAACTCAGGATCGTGCGCGGCCAGCATCTGGCGCAGATGTGGGGATTCCACTTCGACGAAGGGTGCGGCTTTGAAGATGGCCACGACGTTGCGCAGATCTTCCCACTGCTGATACCGCGTCACGGTGTCGGCGTCATTCAACAGGGCGGTCCAGCTTACCGTCACATCCCAGCGAGCCTGGCCTGTCTTCTGGAACATCTCGTTCATACCGCGGAGAGGCGTGATCTTCTCGTTATTCACAACACGCGAGGTCACTATGTCCTGCGGAGGAATCTGCAGGGTGACAAACCCGATGCGGAAGTAGCCCGCATCGAGTGGGTTGTTCGTGCTGTAATCCTTTTCAGGGGTAATGATGCTCATGGTTATCTCTCGTCCATTGCCTCGCGGATACGTTCTTTGGTCCGCAAGCTGTCAAGGCGCGTGGTATCGCGGTAGGTGATCGAGACGTGGGAATTGCCTGCTGGAGTTGCCAGACGGGTCGCTATCTTCGAGGCTTCTGCAGCTCGCCCGCGATCATCCGCCTGCATGTGGACTTCAAGCTCTGTCGTGCGGCCGATTGGCGCAACGACCGCGGTGCGTACACCGCTCGGAGCGGGTCTGATTCTACGCGGCGGGTTGGCAGGTGCCATAACTCCAGGCTCGGGCTCTCCTGGAACGTGTCCATCCACGCCGATCTTCTCTTCAGGCCGGAAGCGATTCCCGGAAGGAGGTGCGAGGGCCTGACCTTTGCGCGGGCTGCGCAACGACCCAAACAGAATGCCAGCTCCGACTGCAACAGCCGCGCCGACACCAAGAGCTTTCATGGCTCCGGTTCCCCGCGCTGACTGAACCACTTCCTCAACGGAGCGTGCCGCCTGATTGAGGACGCCTTCGGCGGCCTGACCTGTCTTCTCAGCAAACTTCCCGGCGGCCGTGCGCGCGTTCTCTGCGCCCAGAGTGGCAGCAGAGAGATCACTAGCGCCACGGTGGGCGAACGCCTGGACAGCCGGCACCTGGTTGTTGAACAAGGTGACGATGTCGCGCTTGGCGTACTCCGCGGCGTTCTCACCCGTCACCGTCATGATTCGCTGGATTTCGCCAACCTCGGCGTCGTGGCCGCGCCACATCTTCTCCAGCAGATCGCGGCGCTGCTGCGCGAACTCAAGGTACGGATTGATCTCTGCGGTCTCGTCGGCGATCTTGAAGAATGCCTTCTGGGCATCATTGACTGCGATCTCTTTGCCGAAGTTCTGAGCGCCTTCCGTCATGGCGGTGATGAACCGGTTCATGCCCTTTTCACTGCGGTCATTGAGTGCCGAGCGCAGGGAATTGTTCCAGGCCATCAGGGTAGTCAGGTCCTGGTAGGCCCCGCCGCCCTTCAGCTTTGCCGCGGCGATCGATGCCTCGCGCACGATGTCGTAGGAGAACTCGTGGGTGATGAGCTTCTCAAATGGATCTCGGAAGAGATCGTTGTGGGCCATGGATGTTTCGAGCAAGTCGAATGTGTTCGACAGCATGCCCACGTCGGCTGCCGCGGTGCGCGCCTGGATGGCTTTACGAAGATCCCTGCCTGCAAACTTCCTGACGTTGGAGAACACGTCCGTCATCGAACCCTTCACGTATTCACGAGGGTTCAATTCGTCGCCTTCAAAGACGCGGCGGAAGGCTCCGAGCCTGCCTTGCAGGCTTTCCGGATTGTTGATCTGTTCTGAGAATCTTTGCCAGCGGGCATACTCCGCCGCGCGCTCGCCTTGGAGAGCAGCAGGATCGGCAACGTCCTCGGCCCATTTCACGGCCTGGGTGTTTGCCATGTGGAATGACAACCGGTCGCCGTCGGCGTCCATGCGCATCATGCGCTGCATCACCGGATCGGCGCCAACCTGCCACGATCCGTTGAGATTCGGATCGTAGCGCACCTCGGCCATAACCACAGCGTTAATCGGATGACGAACTGAAACAGCCTGCACGCGGCCGCCGCCGCGCAGGATCTCGGCGTGTTCCTCGGACATCAGGTCCAGGTATTCTTTGCCAACCCCGATCTCGAAGGGGTTGACGGACCCGTCGGTGTAGCGCAGCGTTGACGCACGCGCAGTCGCCCGGCCCTCGAACCCCAAGGGATCAATCGTGGGGGCTCTCCAAACGCCTTCCTTGCCAACGCCATAGGATTCCCGGACCTTCTGAACATAGTTGGCGAGTACGTCCTCGAAGGAAACCTTGGTGCCGAAGCCCTCGTTCACGTCGTTGGCGGTCTGCAACACGTTGCGCAGCTCGTTCTCCCACTTGTTCGCCGAGTAGCCCATCAGGTCGTGAGCATTGGCCTTGCCGCCGTATGCCTCGCGTCCAAGGACCGGAATGAAGTAGTCCTTGCCGGCGACACTCGCTTTGATCGAGTAGTTCCTCTGCGCCAGGTCGTGAGCTGGGTCGAAGATCGTCGGTCTGATCCCGACTTTGCCGTCAGGCCCGGTCGCTTTCATGACGCGGCCTTCGGCAGTGCCCAGCCTGTCGATCAGGCTGTCGCCCACTGCTTCATCGATCGAGATGCTGGCTTCCCCAAACGGCCTCGAGAAGTCGCGCACACTGGGATCGGTGTGTTGAATGAAGTCCCAGGTCATGCCCGTAGAGCCATCTGCTTCCAGCCGGCTCAGGATCTCGCGCGCCGTTTCGTGTTCTCCGGCCAGAGCCATCTGCTGGAGGGCATCGCGGGTGATACCGACACGGGAAGCGTGGTTGAGCGCCATGTGATCCGACACGCTCATGGACTCAGGCAGCGCCCGCTGCATCAGATATTCGAGGTAGGTTCCTTCCTCATGCTTAAACGACCAGTCGATATAGCTTTCCATGAACCGATCGCCAGCGATCTGCTTGCTCTTGATGCGTGCCCCAACCTCGTCCATCAGGTCGCGGATGTAATCAGCGGCCTGAGTGTAATCGGCGGCTGACCCTTGAAGGTCGCGCAGGTTGCCGGTGTGCGTGATCAGACGGCCATTCTCGTAGGAATAGCCCAGCTCGGCCAGGCGATCCAGATGGCTGCGGCCGGAGAACTTTGCTTCCGTCAGGAAGGCAGGTGTGTTGCCGGCGCCGTAGATGCCGTCAAGCCGGCGGAACGTGTCACCCAGGGAGTCGTTAAGAACCTGCAGCGGATTGTTCGCCTTGGCGCTGTTGAACTGTTCCAGA
>Ga0326728_10017527_pt1 | contig 14319 bp, 12 predicted proteins | sample MB3enrmetagenome_FD_207602 | JGI IMG/M metagenome (GOLD analysis project Ga0326728, IMG submission 207602) | Lab enriched peat soil microbial communities from McLean, Ithaca, NY, United States - MB31MN | ecosystem: Environmental > Terrestrial > Soil > Wetlands > Peat | place: USA: New York...
GCTATCGCGAGAGCGTGAAGACGGACGCATCCCGCTTGTTGCTGTTGGACGATCACGGAGAGAACGCGCCCTACAAGTGCGACTTAGTCCTCAACACGAACCCTCAGGCTTTAGATGCTATGTACCCACAGCGCGAGGAGCAGACTTGTTTCCTGCTCGGTCCCCAGTATGCGCTGTTGCGGCGCGAGTTCTTAGGGTTCCCGATGAGAAGTCCGGATGTTCCTGCGACGGCCCGCCGGGTGCTCATCACGTTTGGAGGAGCCGATCCTCACAACGTGACACTACGGGTCATTGAGGCCTTGCAGGAAGTCAGTGATATTCAGCTCGATATCACCGTGGTCGTTGGGGCCGGCAACCCGCACCAAGCATCGCTAAGGGCAGCGGTCGAGAGCTCTTTCCACGTCGTGAGGTTGTTGTCAAATGTGGATAACATGTCTGCGGTGATGACTCAGGCGGAACTGGCGATTTCAGCTGGCGGTGGTACGTGCTATGAATTAGCCATCATGCAAGTGCCGATGTTCCTCATCGCGATGGCCAGCAATCACGAGCGGACTGTTGAAGCCTATGGTCGGGCGAGAGCGGCACTTGCGGCCGGGTGGTTCGAGGCATTAGGGCGAGAGTCCCTGGCTGCTTCGTTACGGGGCTTGATCGGCGATCCGAAGCTGCGGAAGGAACTGGTAGAGAATGCCAGACGGATGGTCGACGGGAGAGGTGCGCAGCGTGTCGTTGAAGCGATGTGCTCGATGCACCGCGAGGACGGGGTAACTACTTGATCCAGGCAGGAAACAACCCGCCTCGGTGGGAACTTGGAAGTGAGTTCCACTGGCCAGGATTGGCGGAGCCCCCACTCTTGACATGGCCACAGCCGGCGGTCTGGTACATGCTCGCCCGTCACGCTGTGGCTGCGGTGGCCCAAGTGGGATCGGAGAATAAACCGACTCTCTGGTTGCCGAGCTATTTCTGCCCGGAGGTAGCGGATTGCTGTCGCCACTATTGTGAAATTCGGGAATATCGTGACATGCCGTTCTGGGCTGAAGCAGATTGGAAATCACTCGAACCGAAGTCACAAGACATCGTCTTGGCCGTGAACTACTTTGGGGTGCGGGACGGCACGCCTTGGAAGAATTGGCGCGAGCGAGTCCGCTGCATCCTGCTAGAGGATCACAGCCAGGACCCATTCTCCGCGTGGGCGTCAACATCCACTGCCGATTTCGCGTTTGCCTCTGCACGAAAGACTTTGCCTATACCCGACGGAGCGATTTTGTGGTCGCCCCAGGGATTGAAACTGCCGAGCCAGCCCGTTGAAGGGGACTGGAGCGGTAGTGCGCTCAAGCTAGCGGCAATGATTTTCAAGATGGAATACTTGCGCGGCGCCGGCACCGACGAACTAAAGCGAAGATTCCGTGATCTCCAGTTGAGAGGCGAGGACCTCATGCGGAAGAGCAAGATCTCCGCGATTTCTCCCTCCAGCTTCGTTTATGTTGCGGACGGAGTGCCCCGGGCGTGGCGCAATCAAAGGTCGACCAATGCCCGCCACCTTCTTAACGATCTGAGAAAAATTGGGCATGTCCATTGCGCGATCTCTCGGTGGCCGGATGGAGCGGTTCCGTTTGCCCTACCGATTCTGTTTCGATCGCGGCGCGAACGTGATGAGTGCCAATCGCTGCTTCAGCAACACAAAATCTATTGCCCAGTCCACTGGGTCTGTCAAACGACTGATATCGAAGCGCTCGACCTGTCCGCCCGAATCCTTAGCTTACCGGTGGACCAACGTTACACGGAGGGGGATGTAGACTGTATCTCCGGGGTTTTGCTCCATGCTTGGTCACCCGGGCGGGCCTCGGCCGGCTGAAGGCGAGCCATCCCCGAGTCGTATTCAACCCTCCAAACATGACGCAGTTGATGAAGGACTCCGATCAGGCGATCATGGCCCTGGGTGGAGCGCTCGGGGAGCTTCTTTCCATGGGTTGGGCGGTATTGAGCTATTCTAGAAATATGGTGCAAGCGTCGCTTGGTGCAGGCTTTGTCGCATCGCAGGGTGGTGGTGGACGTGGGTGAGACTCGCCACTTTGACCCGGTAAAGCTGTCGGCTTCGGTGAAAGAGCTGGTCGATTCGTACCTGGCGCGTGGGCGCATGACGAAGCTGGGCCGTTCGCTCGTCGATGGCGTGGGAGCAACCCGTGTCGTCGAAGCGATGCAACGCTCGGGAGCGCATTGATGAGTGGCACGGTTCCAATTGCAGCATCCGACCGGGAAGAGTTTCAGCGCATGGCGATTGAATACTTCTCCGAATTGAATCCTGGGTTTGTTCCGCAGAACGATTGGAAGGAGCAGTACTTTCAGAATATTGTTTCCAACCCGCAGTGCTTTCTTCGCTGGATTCTTAGCGATGAGAAACGGGCAGGATTTATTCTCTTCGGGCTGGAGACGCACCGGTTTCTTCCGCGGACGACGGGAGTTATCTACGAAGTCTACGTCCTGCCGGAGTTTCGCCGGCGCGGCGTTGCCAAAGCCTGCGCCATCGAGGCGATCCGTGAACTCCGGGCACATGCGCCATCCAAGATTCAACTCGAGGTAGCCGAAGGGCGGGTGGCAGCGTCGGCGCTGTGGAAGTCTCTCGGATTTCAGAAAGTCACGAGCCGCTACGTGTTGTCCGGGAGCACATCGTGAAGATCGCAATTGCGCAGCCGACGTATCTGCCATGGCTCGGCTACTTCGATCTGCTCGACCAGGTGGACAAGTTCGTGCTGCTGGACACGGTGCAGTTTGAGAAGCAGTCGTGGCAGCAGCGCAACCGGATCAAGACTCCGACGGGCCTGCTGTGGCTCACCGTGCCCGTCGTGTCCCGAGGGCGGCTGGGCCAGCGCATTGTGGACGTGGAGATTCGGGAAGCGGACTTCTGGCGAGATCACTTACGCGCCGTGGAGCTGAATTATCGTCGTGCTCCATTCTTCGACGAGTATTACCCGGCGTTGTCTGAATTGCTGCGGTCGGCATCGTCGGGCCTTCGTCTTGCCGAGTTGACCATTGGTCTGCTTCGCTGGTTGACGGAAGCGCTGGGGATCAAGACACCAATCGTCAGGTCTTCAGAGCTTGCGGTTGATGGCAAGCGCACTCATCTGCTGGCGGAGATTTGCAGTTTGTCAGGGGCGACAACCTACGTTTCGCCCCTGGGATCTGCCGATTATCTGCTGAACGAGTTGCCCATCCTCACTGGCCGTGGCATCAATGTCGTCTTCCAGCACTACGAGCACCCCACGTACCGCCAGCTCTTTCCTCCATTCCAGGCGTATGCCAGCGTACTCGACCTGCTGTTCAATGAGGGCGAAAACTCGCTGGCAACGGTTCGCAGCGGACGCCGCCCGCCGTTCGCGCCCGCGGAAGTTGCGCTGCATCTGAATGAAGAGGTAGGTTCCTGATGGAACGCCGCTTTTGCGTCGGTAACCGGATGATCGGATCGGATGCGCCCTGTTATGTCGTGGCTGAGCTTTCCGCCAATCACAATCAGGACTTTGATCAGGCGCTCCGCATTATTCATGCTGCCAAGGACGCCGGCGCGGATGCGGTTAAGCTCCAGACCTACACGGCAGACACGATCACGCTGCGCAGCGACGAAGAATGTTTTCGGATTACGGGCGGCACGCTGTGGGATGGCCGCACGCTTCACGACCTCTACCAGGAGGCATTTACTCCTTGGGAGTGGCAGCCGAAACTGAAGGAGATCGCGGACGAACTGGGGATGCAGTTGTTTTCGAGCGCGTTTGACGATAGCGCTGTCGATTTTCTCGAACGGATGAATGTTCCCGTGCACAAGGTGGCTTCGCCTGAACTGGTGGACATCGGCCTGATCCAGAAGATGGCTCGTACCGGGAAGCCGCTGATTATGTCGACGGGCATGGCCAGCGAAGACGAAATCTCGGAAGCGGTCGAGGCGGCGCGCGGGGCCGGTGCGACTGAGATTGCGCTGTTGAAGTGTACCAGCGCCTACCCGGCGGCGCCGGAGGAAGCAAACCTGCTCACGATCCCCGAGTTGGCGCGCCGTTTCGATTGTCCGGTGGGACTTTCCGATCACACCATGGGAATCGCGGTGCCAGTCGTCGCGGTGGCGCTTGGAGCATGCATCATTGAGAAACATCTTTGCCTGCGACGGGCGGATGGGGGGCCGGACGGCGCGTTCTCACTCGAACCCGAGGAATTCAAGGCGATGGTAGAGGCGGTACGCACGGCCGAAAAAGCTCTTGGCGCGGTTCAGTTTGCCCCGGGATCACGCGAGGCCAACAGCCTCAAGTTTCGGCGCTCGCTCTTTGTGGTCGAAGATATAAAGAAGGGCGAGTTGTTTACGAAACAGAACGTGCGTTCGATTCGTCCCGCGGATGGATTGCACCCGCGGCACCTCACCCAAATTCTGGGAAAGCGCGCGGCCTGCGACGTGGAGCGGGGAACGCCGCTGAGTTGGGCGCTGGTGGAGAGATCTTAGGTCTCAGGTGTCAGGGAGTCAGTCTTCTAAGACCTGAGACCTGAGATTTTCTACCTGACACCTGTTTTTATGCGAGTTCTCCTCTTACATCCCGACGATGACTTCCTCGGTTCGTGGACACGTCAGCATTGGGATTCGGTGATCGACCTGGGACGAGCGCCAAAGTCTTTCTATGACGAACGGAGCGCAGCGCTGGGCTGTCCGGTCTTCAGCGTTTTCGATCTTGCCATCGAAGTCGAGGATCTGCAGATCTGGCGTCCCTTGCTTCGACTTGGCATGGGACGCGTAGTGGACCGCTTTGGCATCGACTGGTGGGACGTGATCAGTCTGGTGCTGCAGCCGGAATTGCAGGACGTGCAGCTCGCGCTTCGGTGGGCCGAGAAGCTCAAAGGATGTCGCACGCTGGTTACAAGCCGGCCGTCGGCGACGGCGGAAGCTTTGCGACTTCAGTTGGGAATACCGCTGCAAGTGATGCACCGGGGACTCCGGAAGCGTCTGGTGCGCAGCGTTCTGCGGCGCGGCGCTGCGGTAGCGAACCTTAGCTTCGAACAATTGCGGCAGGTGGTGTACGACAAGTACGATCCGCACTACCGCTGGCGAAGGAAACTGGCGGGGGCGCCGACGCAGTCGTCGGCATGGAAATCGAAATCGAAATCGGAATCGGAGCCGGAGCCGGTGGTGCTGCTTCCGTCGGCCTATTCCAATGTCACGAAAACCGCACTCAGTTATGCCGAAATCTTGCCCGAGCAACAATTTCTCCTGGTTCTCGCCCGCGAGTCTGGAGCGGTCTCGCCGGTGCCGTCGAATGTTGAGACGGCGAGTCTGGCCGGTTTCGCAACCAAGAGTTGCGACCGGAATGAATTGCAGAAACTTGAAGCCGGCTGGAAGCAGATGGCGCAGTCGCTCGCAGAACATCCGGCCTTCAGATTGCCGGCTCGGCTCGGGATCTTGAAAAAAGGGCCGCGCTGGTTGCGCTGGGGTCTCACGGTTCGTGATGCCTGGATGCGCGTCTTGGAGACGCGCCCGGTGGTGGGCTGTCTGAGCGCCGACGATTCGAATCCCTACACGCGGATTCCTCTGCTGCTGGCTGAGCAGCGGGGAATTCCGGCAGTCGCGTGCCATCACGGAGCGCTCGATTGCCGCATGGCATACAAGAATCTGCGGTTTTCGAATTATTTGGCCAAGGGCGAGATGGAGTGCGACTATCTGGAACGCATCTGCGGAGTCGATGCGGGCCGGATTCGAATCGGCGCGGCGGCGTCTCCACCGCGAGAGAATACTTCCGTGTGGAATGAACGCGCTCCCTGGATCACGTTTTTCACCGAGCCGTATGAAACCGATTTGTGGCGGGTGGAGGCGATCTATCGCGAAGTGTTGCCACGCCTCTGTGCGGCCGCCCGCGCGTCGGGCAAGACTGTGGTTTTGAAGCTGCATCCGTTTGAGAGCGCCCGGCAGCGGCTGAGGTTGGTGAAAGATGTTTTGAGCGAGGGCGACCGGAAGTTGGTGAGCGTGACGGATGCGCCACTGTCGCGCGAGATTTTTCAGCAGACATGGTGTGCGGTGACGGTCGAATCGACGGTGGCTTTCGAATGTGCGTCGGTCGGAATCCCAGCTTTTCTATGCGGATGGTTGCGGCACGCTTACGCCGGATATGCTCCGCAATATGTGCGCTTCGGTGTGGGACGGATGCTCGAATTTCCGGATGACCTGCTGCGCATTCCCGATATGTTGCGCGCGGTTATGCCCGGCTCGGACACGGCACGCCGGCTGGTGCAGGCGATTTCTCCGGAGGCGCTGTCGGAAGTTCTTTGCCAGCCACCGGCGAGCGGTTTGAGATCGGTGTTTTGAGATCAGTATGCAAGCGTGCGATGCTCAAGAGCGGCGAAACCAGGGCCGTAGCCCACAAGAATCCTCATGATTACAGTATTCACTCCATCGTTCGCGGATGAAGCGAACACGAACGCGCAGAACCTGACCGCAAAAGAGATCGTAAGCCGTCTTCCGGCGGACCGGTTCCGGGTCGTGCTGCTCGGCGACGGGCCTCCCGATCCGCGGATTCTGGCTCGCGAAAACACGGAAATCCTGCGGTGGACCCGCCATGGAAATACAGCACGATGGCTCACTCGTGTGTTGCTCTCGAACGTCGACATCTACTTTTTCCCACGCGTGGGGCCTCTGGATACCTTGTTCCTGTTCTGCAGGCGTTCGCTGGGGCTTCCGATTGCGCTAGTGACCTATATCGTGATGGCTCTCGATGAAATCGCTGTTCCGCCAACCATGGCGCGATCGATTCGCGAGGCCGATTGCGTCGTCGGGAACTCGCGATACGTAACGCAGACGGTCAAAGAGCGCTTCGGGGTTGCTGCGGGGACAATTTACGACGGGATGAAACGGGAGTTGTTCTATCCGCCGGCGAAGGCTCGGCGGCCTGGATCAAAGCTTACGGTGCTTTATGCCGGATCATTCCAGGCTCGGAAGCGAGTGGATGTCGTCATACGCGAGGCGGCGAACTGGCCTTCCGTTGAATTTCGGCTGGCGGGGAAGGGCGAAGAGGAAGCGGCGTGCCGGTCTCTGGTGAACGAATTGGGGTGTCGCAACGTAGCCTTCGTTGGCCATCTCTCGCAGCCAGAGGTGGCTGAGGAAATGCGAAAGGCAGACGTATTCCTTTTTCCCAGTGTGATCGAAGGTCATCCGCAGGTTCTGGGACAGGCGGCATCCTGTGGGCTGCCGGCGGTGGCTATGGCAAAGTATCGGCCGGACTACGTTATCAATGGCGAAACGGGCTACTTGGTAGAATCGGACATTGAACTCTCACAAAAGCTGGGTGTGTTGCTGGCCGACGACGGCCTGCGGCTCAAGATGTCAGCCGCTGCCGCTCGGCACGCCTTGCAATTCGACTGGGACACGGTCGCGCGGGATTGGGGGAAGGTATTTGTCGAGGCGGCCTTCAATCGTCGCAAGAAACATTAGTGTGGGCCGATTTCCCGTGAGGCGGGACAAGCCCCGTCTCTACAGCAAGAGAACTTATAAGTCGGGTATAGATGGGAATCAACCGAGTTGGTCGTGAACCTCGGGGCATAGGATGGATTATTGAGCGATTCTAAGTCGCTGTTGCGTTACGGAGGGTTTGTACTCTCGGTGACAAGTGCCCGTGTTGTGGGCACCATACTTACGGCCGCCACCTTTCCCTTCCTAGTGCGGCGCCTCAGTGTCGATATTTATGGGCTGTGGAGTTACGTGGTTGCCGTGTGTGGCTTCACGGGGCTGGTGGCCAATCCAGGGCTTACCACGTACGCCGCTCAACAGGTCGCGGCCCGGCGCGAGGCGGCTTTTGAGACCATTTCCGATGTTCTGGTACTGCGCGTTCTGGCGGCTGGAGTTGCGGCGCTTGCGGTCCTGGTAGTTGCAAGTTTTGAAGTCCGGCAAGACGTCCGCTTCCTGCTTAAGCTGTACGGAGTAGCTTCGGTGTTAACCGGCAGTCTTTCGTTGGACTATCTATTGTCTTCGCTGGAACTGTTCCATGCGCAATCGTTCATCTCCATCGCCCAGCAATGTCTTTATGCCGCCGGCATTTTCACCTTGGTGCGGTCTCCCAAGGATGTGATCTGGGTGCCGGTCAGTATCCTGGCTTCCGCGCTCTTGACCAGCCTGATTGGTTGGACGTTTCTGTGGCGGCAGGGGTATCGATTCCGGTTTTCGATTGCTCCGCGGCGCTGGGCCGCGATCCTGGTGCCTAGCTTGCATTATGCGGGATCTTCACTGATGTCAACTCTCTATCATCGCAGCGGACATATCGCAGTTCGATGGTATCTTGGTGAGCACGCCCTGGGCTTATATGCGGCCGCGACGCGGTTGGCCGATGTGCTGCGTAACTTCCTTGCGGTTCCCCAGACCGTGTTGATGCCGCGAATGGCGTTACGCGAGAATTCCGCGGAGAGGCTTCCCCGGCTGACGAGGTTTGCGGCATCCGTCCTGGTCTGGTTCGGCGTTCCATTGATGGTGGGCGGCGTGGTAACGGCCCCAGTGGTTGTGCCCTGGCTGCTCGGCGCTCAGTATCAGGCGGCGGTGCGTGCTTTTCAATGGGTCGCCCTGTATGTGATTACGGCGCCGGCAGCGGCCCTGTTCGCGGGAACAATTCTCTACGCGATGGGCCGTCATCGGGCTTATTTCATTTCCACCTTGGCCGGAGCAGCCACTGCTGTAGTTCTTAATCTGATCCTGCCGCCATGGTTCGGAATCAATGGCGCTTGTGTGGCCTTCGTGCTCGGCGAACTGGGGGTCGCGCTGTGCGCCTTCCTGCTCTGTCCGCCGCAGGTGCGCGCTGCCGCGAAGACGCCGCTGCTGACCGTTGCCGTGATCGCCAGTCTGTTGATGGGCGCTGCGTTGTGGCTCGCGCTTCCAAGGCACTTGCCCCCATTGCTCTTGATCGGTCTGGGGTGCGCGGTATACGCAATCAGTTGGGCCGCCATCGGCCGCAATTTACTGAAAAGGGAAAGCGAAGGCATTGTATGACGCTTAATCCGAAGTCCAATGCAGTCCGCCGCTCGAAGACCGAGCCGAGACTTCGCGGCACGGACTTGGTGCTGCCCTCCCTGCGAGACCCCGCTTATCTCGACAATCGACGCCGGGTCGAATTAGTCGCAGAGGAGGCTGCGAAGCTGCCTCCGCAAGCAGGCCGCATGTTAGATGTGGGCGGAAAAGGAAAACCATACGCCTGTTCCTTCGCCGGCCGTGCCGTTAATCGTCATTTCCTCGACGTTGAGCCCGCGCTGTCCGTGGATGTTGCCGGCGACGCTCGCATCATGCCGTTCTCCGATGCGTCGATGGATGTTGTCCTGGCTACTCAGGTGCTTGAGCATATTCCCGATCCGATTGCGGCGATTGGCGAAATTCGACGCGTGCTGAAACCAGGCGGGACTCTTCTGCTGAGTGTCCCGTCCATCTTCCCCCAGCACGGGTCGCCCGGCGATTACTGGAGGTACATGTGGTCAACGTGTATTTGCAAGTGCTCACCAGTTCGTGGCCGTGGCTGGAAGGATTGGTCCAGTGGACGATTTTGTCCGGTGAACAATTTGGTCGGGCTACTGCGAAAGACTTATCGAGGGAATCAGTCCGCCACCAACTACTTCGTGGTGGCTGTGCGCTAGAATCCGTTTTTCGGGTGGAATGTCAAAAATGAGCCGGCGGCTTGTGATCCTTACGGAGATCATTGCTCCCTACCGCATCCCGGTTTTCAACGTTCTCGCGCGCCGAGCCGAACTGGATCTGCACGTAATGTTCTTGGCAGAGACAGATGAGGCACTTCGGCAGTGGCGTGTGTATAAGAACGAAATCTGTTTTTCGCATCAGATTCTGCCGTCCTGGCGGTGGCGCGCGGGGAAGAACAATGTCCTGATCAATCGAGGATTGTGGTCCGCCTTAAACCAGGTGAGTCCGCAGATAATCATCTGTGGCGGATACAACTATGCCGCCTCATGGGAATCTCTCCTGTGGGCGCGGCGCCACGGAGTTGCTTTTGTGTTGTGGTCGGAGAGTAACGGCCAGGACGCTCGTCGAGGATGGGCGTGGGTGGAATCCGTGAAGACTTATTTTTTGAGACACTGTGACCGATTTGTAGTGCCGGGGAAGGCGTCCTTCGAGTATCTCAGGTCGCTTGGATCTCCGGAAGCGAGCATCTTGACCGCGCCCAACGCCGTCGATAACAGCTTGTTTGCGGCCCAGGCGGAGAACACCAGGGCCCATGCGGCTGAATTTCGAGAGAAACTGGGGCTGCCCTCGAGGTTTATTCTTTTTGTGGGCCGTTTGGTGCCCGAAAAAGGTACTTTTGATCTCCTCGAAGCCTATGCCAAACTGGAGAGCGGCGTGCGATCCGAGGTGGGCTTGGTGTTTGCCGGCGATGGTGTCTCCAAAGAGAAACTGGCGCAACAGGCGAAACGGATCAGCCCGGGGACGGTTTGTTTTCCGGGATTCGCGCAGCGGGAAGATCTGGCGGCTCTATATGCGCTCGCGGAAACCCTGGTTCTGCCGACGCACAGCGACACCTGGGGTTTGGTGGTGAACGAAGCGATGGCTTGCGGACTTCCGATTATCGTGACGAGCGTTGCCGGATGTTCGGCCGACCTGGTCGAAGAGGGGTGGAATGGTTACGTTGTGCCTCCCCGAGACTCGGAGAAGCTCAGTGTGGCGATCAATTCCCTGGTGCGGCAACCTGAACTCAAGCGGCTCATGAGCGCACGGAGCTCGGAACGAATTCGAAACTACTCCCCGGAAGCATGCGCCGATGGTCTGGCCGCGGCCGCGCTCTCCGCCGGTACGGGGGCTCGATGAATTCGTTGAGACCGCTACAGTGGGCCGGCATCGTGCTGGGCGGAAGCCTGGTACTGTATTTTATTTACTCCCATTTGCAATACTTCGGTGACGTTACCTTCTTAGGCGAGATCCTGCTGCTGGAGGTAATCGTCGCCAGCCTTTGGAAGTATGACCAGCGTTTTTTTGTTCTGCTGATGATCACCTTTGTTTGGGCTGGCATGCATGTCCCCCTGCAAGGCGCCTGGACCATTGGACGCTGGGTGGTGCTCTCCGCGGGTGCAGTCGTTGGTTGCGTTGTTTGGGCGAATTCTCCCCGCAGGCCTTTCGGATCCTTCCACCTGATCGCTTTCTTTTGCATCTGCGCCGCGTTTGTCTCCGCCACCGTTTCTCCGTGGGTACAGATGGCGTCCTTCAAGGCTCTGAGCCTGTTCCTCCTTTTTCTATATTGCGCTTCGGGGGCTCGCCTGGCCGTTCTTGGCCGCGAGGACCGTTTTTTCCGTGGACTGCTCTGGGGAAGTGAGATCGCGGTTTATGTCACGGCGATCTGCTATTTCGTTCTGGGCGAAAGTATTTGGGGTAATCCCAACTCCCTCGGCGCGGCCATGAGCATCGGATTGTTCCCCGTCCTGTTGTGGGGATGGTTCACCAGCGATGGGTCGAGGGTAAGGTTCCGCAGGCTGGCTGCCCTGCTTCTTTGCGCGTACCTTGTTCTTTTCAGCATGGCACGCGCTGGAATGGCATCGGTACTGTTCGTCACCCTGGTCTTCGTTCTTTGCCTGCACCAGTACAAATTGCTGGTGAAGGTGGTGGCAGTGGTTCTGCTGCTGGTTGCGGTCACCGGGACGTTGGCTCCAGAAACCTTAAACGAGCACCTCGGGGGCCTGAAAGATGCCGTGCTCTACAAGGGGCACAAGGATGAAGGCCTGCTCAGTTCGCGGCGGACACCTTGGGAAAGGTCGATCGCCACCATCGAAGAGCATCCGTTGTTTGGAACGGGCTACGGCACGAGTCCGCTGGGCGGGGATCCCGGATTGGATTTTAGTAAGTTTTCTTCCAACGCCGAGACGGCTCGCGAGCACGGCAGCAGCTATATGACCATCGCAGAGTGGGTGGGCCTGTTGGGTGTGTTACCCTTCGCTGCGCTGCTGGCGATGACGGTGTCGAACGTATGGAAAGTCTGCGCGTGGATGAAGCGCACTGGCAACCCATGCCATTACTCGATTCCGGTGGCCATGGTGGTGATATCCGGCCTGGTCCACGCCAGCTTCGAAGATTGGCTCTTTGCCGTGGGTTCATATCCCTGCGTATATTTTTGGGTGTTCGCATTTCTACTCGCGGACCTTGTTCCTGGCTCCGTTGTGGTGCCGGTAGCCGGCGGTGCTTCCCCAGTTCCCCGTCCGTCGCCAGCCGGTTTTGGAGCCGTCGTGCCCAACCGATGATCAGATTGTTTATCAATGGCTTTGCCGCGAGTGCGGGCGGAGGCCTTACTTATCTGCGCAATGTGATTCCCCATCTCGCGCGGAGAGGGGATGCGCAAACTACGGTTCTGTTGAATCCGGCGATGCGCCGGGAATTTGGCGAGCTTCCGAACATTTGTTTTGTCGAAATCGCAGAAAGTCTGGGCGTATTCCGTCGTTTCCTTCGGGAGCAGACGGCGCTGCCGAAACTGATCCGGCAGAGCGGCGCGCAGGTTTTGATTTCCGCGGGCAACTTTGCGCTTTGGAACTCTCCCGTCCCGCAGATACTCCTGTCCCGTAACTCGCTCTATACTTCCAGCGATTTTCGCCGCGATGTTCGTGCTCGCGGAGACTACGCGATCTGGGCGGACACTTTGGTCAAAGGCTGGCTGGCACGGCGATCCATAAGCCGCGCCGAGATAACCGTCGCCCCGAGTGCAGCGTTTGCCCATGAGCTCAGCCAGTGGAGTGGCAGGAAGGTGCTTTCGGTGCACCATGGATTTGACCCCGATGCTTTTTCCAGCGACCGAGCGCCGTTGCCATCGCCAGCGAGGGCCCAGCTTGAGCAAGGGAAAGACGCTCTCCGCCTGCTTTTTGTGAGCCACTACAATTATTACCGCAATTTCGAAACTCTATTTCGGGCGCTCCCGATTCTGAGCGGCCGGCTGAACGGGAAAAAGGTGAAGCTGTTTCTTACCTGCCGGTTAAGCTCTGGCGAAAATCCCGGGTCGTATCGAGTTAAAGTCGCTTCATCTTTGGTAAACAATCTCCGCAGCAGCGAGAGCGTCGTGGAACTCGGGACGGTCCCCTATCGATCGCTGCATCATCTCTATCGCGCCTGCCACGTTTATGTGACCCCAGCCTACGCGGAATCGTTCGCGCATCCGTTGGTCGAGTCGATGTCGAGCGGCTTGCCGGTAGTGGCCTCCGATTTGCCCGTGCATCGCGAAATCTGCCGGGATGCGGCAACTTACTTTCCCTGCTTTTCGCCGGATGCATTGGCGGAGCGGGTGCTGCAAGTTCATGAATCGCCAGAGTTGGCAGAAACGCTCTCACGAAACGGTCTCAACCGGGCGCAAGACTTCCGATGGGACACCCACGTGGGGCGTCTGCTCGCTTTGGCCCAGGAACTGGTGAGCGCAAATCCGAAACAAGATTGAGTCTGGGTGAGAAGGGCGATGCGCTCGCGTCCAGTGCGGTTGCCGGTTCCCCTGTACTATACTGTGGTTCCAGCAATATTCTTAACGCAACGACCTGTTTGTAGAGGAGAAGTCTCCATTGGGAAACCCTATCGAGCCTAGCGCAAGCACCGCCGGAGACTGTTTCCCGGCGCGTTTTCCGGCGGCCTCGGCGAATCGAGTTGAACTCCTCGAGTGCACGCTGCGGGATGGCAGCTATGCCGTCGATTTCAAGTTTACGGAACGGGATACGGAAGTCCTGGCGAGTGTGCTGGAACGTTTGGGATTCAGGTGGATCGAGGTCGGTCACGGTCTGGGGATCGGCGCAGCACAAGCGGGGAAAGGCGCCATGCCGGCGAGCGATGAGCGGCTGATCGAGGCGGCAAAGCGCGCTGCTCCCAATGCCATGATCGGGAGTTTTTTTATTCCGGGGATTGGCACGCGCGAGCAGCTTCGATCCGCGCGCTCCGCCGGTCTTGATTTCGTCCGCATCGGATACAACGCCCCCGAGGTCGAGCAAGCTTATCCCTATCTGGAGTTCGCCCGGGAACTGGGACTGATTCCGTGCCTCAACTTCATGAAGACGTACGGAGTGACGCCGCAACAGTTTGGCGAGAAGGCGCAGGGCGGAGAAAAGGCTGGGGCCGCCGCGGTCTACTGCGTGGATTCGGCGGGCAGCATGTTCCCGGACGATGTGCGAGGTTACGTCAGCGAAGCCCGCCAGCGCTGCCAATGCGCTCTTGGATTCCATGGACACAGCAACCTGCAATTCGCCGTTGCCAATAGCGTCGAAGCCTTTCGCTCGGGAGCGAGGCTGATCGATTCCACGCTCTATGGATTGGGGCGAGGCTCGGGCAATGTGCCGACCGAGGTCGCGGTTGCGGTTTTCCATAAGCTC
>Ga0326728_10017528_pt1 | contig 14318 bp, 3 predicted proteins | sample MB3enrmetagenome_FD_207602 | JGI IMG/M metagenome (GOLD analysis project Ga0326728, IMG submission 207602) | Lab enriched peat soil microbial communities from McLean, Ithaca, NY, United States - MB31MN | ecosystem: Environmental > Terrestrial > Soil > Wetlands > Peat | place: USA: New York...
AATGTTTACCTCGCTCTTAAGTTGACCGGCCTGGAGGTCCGATTGGGCCAAGTCGAGCAAGCGCAACGCACCGTGGCGACGACATTGCAGTGGCATCCCGACAATGCTCGTTTGCTGAAAGCGCAGGACTACCTTCGTGCACACTATAGGGGTCAACATAGATCAAGAACAACCGAGGCCCGGCCCAACGCCGTGAATTAACGCAGTTCACGTAAAGTGCTAGGCATTTTTGGCGGGTTTCCTGTGGTGCCAAGAGCACGAAGAGGGGGTGCATTGGCACCGACGTAACTATGGATCAGCCGGCCTTCCGGTGGGCAACCTGGCGGTTGAGGCGGGATTTCTGCTTCTGCATCACTTTTTCGAAGCGGTCGATTTCACGCAGGACTTTGGACAGGGGCTCCAGGTTTTTCCCGGTGGCCACGTTCTGCCAAGTTTCGAGTTTAAATTCATCCATCCCGATCAGGATCTCTTCAACCATCGAAAGAATCGCCGGCTGCAATCCGGGAATCCGCCGCAGGACGCTCGCGGAGAGCCGGCCGACTTCGGACCCGACCTCCTCCTGGATGGCCGGGGGTCGCGGCACGACCGCCAAGTCATGGAACAGAGCCGCCAGGGCCATCGCCAGGCGATGCTCGGGCGACGCGCCGGCTTCATCGGCGCCTGCCAGCGTCATGAGGACCGTCCGCGCGACGTGGGCGGGCAGATCGCCGGGGGCTACGGAATGCGCGAGAACCCTTGCCAGGACGTCATGCCCTTCGGCCAGAAACTCGCTCGATTCCTGCAAGAGCGGCCCGACAGAATCCAGGACCCCCTGCGGCGGCTCAGGCGCCGGCGTATAGAGGACCTTCGCGACTTCGGTCCACTTGGTGTAAATCATCGCTGCTTTCTCCGTCAGCGGATCAGAAGGCAGCGCCGGTTCTGCAGAGACAACGGTCAGCTCGACCGGAGTATCCGGCGCAGGGACTGGAGGCATTTCCGGCCTCCACAATCCGTTCGACAAAACGGGCTTGACGGCCTTCGCTTTCTCCATCGTCAGGAGGAATCCTAGAAGAAACACGCCGGCGAGGACGCCGGAAAAGAACGGCCATTGTTCCATGCGGACCGGCCACGAAGGCTTTTGTCCCGGAGTGATCACTTTCCAGGCAGGCTTTAGATTTTTCTCCACCTGCGACAGGTCCTGGAGCTGCCGCGACAAATAGTCGATACGCACCTTGGTTTCATTCGCCTGCCGTCCCAGCTCTGTCAGCTTGCCGGAGACGGAAAGGCCCTGCGCTGAACCCCGGCTCTGAAGCTCTTGAATCTGTTTGGCCAGGAGTGGAATGTCGGTATGGGTGGGATAGCGCTCGATGAGGGCCTTGCGCCGGGCCTGCAAGGCTTTGATTTTGGCGGCGACATCCCCGCGGGGGGCCTTCCGCACGGAACTCGAAAGGAGCGCCTTCCTCTGACTCGCGAGGGGACCCATCCGCGCCTCCAGCGCCAACTTCTCCATTTGCACCCCTTCGAGTTCCTTTTGGAGTTCCGCTTTCCGCTGGGCAAGGGATCCCTCGACGCAAACCTTGGCGGCCGCGTCCAGCACCGTGACTACCTGTGTGGGCCAGTCGCCCTGGCCTTTGATGGATATCTGGAGGGGATGCCCCGGGACCTTCTCAAACGTGACTGGGCCGGAAGGATGGGAAAGGGCCAGGTTGATCCTCTTGTGAACATTTTCCGATAGAAATAGGCTCAGCTGCCGGTCGACCTGCTTCGGATCTCCCGAAAAAGCCAGAACGCATGTCCCCTCATAGCAGAGACGTCCAACCCCGCGCCAGACAAGAAAAACACCTGCCACCAGCGGAAGCGCAACAATCAGAGGCCAACGCCATTTGCCGACACTGATCATGATTTCACCTCCTGAAGCAGATGTTTGGAGCGGCGAAAAATAAGGTTCTTGCCGGTTCGGGTGAACCAGAGGTCCCCCCCACGCCAGGTGAAGTTGGACAAAGGCGCGGCGCCCTCGCCCCATTCCGGAAGTTGATAAGCCACCAAGATGGACAGTTGGTTGTCCAAACGGCGCTTATAAAGCTGCCGCGTTTTCGCATCCATGGACCAAGCGTAGCGGTCATCCTTGAAGAACCCCACCGGCGCCTTTCCGGGGCTCGCGTAGGAAGCGACAACCGTCAGCCGATCATCGGCCTGATGCTGATAGATTTTTCCCGTCGTCAAATCGCAGGACCAAAGATACTTTCCGTCCCAAAAGAGCGAACAAGGCGAAGGCCCGGGGCTGGGGACCGTAAAGACCACCGACAGATGGTCATCCATCCGGTGTTTTCGGAGCACGTGCGCCCAGGAATCGGCCGTATAGATCGCATCATTTAAAACGGCCATCCCTGTCAGATGGACGTCCGGGAGGTAGTAGGTTCTCTTGAGAGGAAAATCTCTTTTATGGAATTCATGCACATAGATGGCTTGGGAAAACCAGTCTGCAATCCATACGGTTTTATCCATAAAGACAATAGCGGTGGGATTGGCGTAAGGGACCAGGAAGTCCGAGCGGCCTTGGCCCATCCATCCGGCGATAGCGACTCCGGCGATCACCACAGCCGCCATCACTGCTTTCCCCCAGAAGCTCCGGTCGGGTTGGACCTCTTCTGCGGGCGCAGGAGCGGGGATATCCTCCTGGACATAGCCCCGCTTCCCCAGGATTTGCCGGATCACTTCGATGAGTTCTTTGTTATGGAACGGCTTCGACAGGTAATGGTCCGCCCCCAGCTTCAGGGCTTGCTCCGCCAATTCCACATTCCCGTAACCGGTCACCATGATGATGGGAAGATCTTTTTGTTTTTCGCGTAGTTTCTGGAGGATCTGTATGCCATCCATTCCCGGCAACCGCATGTCCAGGAGCACCAGATCAGGGATAATCTCATCGAGCTTGGCCAAGGCGTCCTCGCCGTTTCCGGCCTCAATCACCGTGTGGCCGGACCGCTCCAACAGCATGCGCACCGCAAAGCGCATGTCCGCTTCATCATCGATCACTAAAATGTTTGCCATCGCTTAGACTCCAGTTCTTTCGAGCGGCAGACGCACCGTGACTGTCGTACCTTTTCCGACTTTGCTCTCAAATTGGATTTCCCCTCCATACGCCTGCGCGATGCGCCTGGCGATGGCGATTCCCAGCCCGACTTTCGCAGGGCGTGTCGTGAAAAAAGGACGCCCCATTTCATTTAAGTCATTCGGAGAGATTCCGTGACCCGTATCGCGGATATGCAACTCAAGCGTTGTTTTATTGTCCAAATCGTTGACGGTAAGGGAAAGCGTCCCTCCCTTTTCCATCGCATCCAGCCCGTTGGTCGCCAGAGGAAGGAGAATCGACAGAAGATGGTCCGGGTTCATCTTGACGGGCGGTAGATGGGATGGCGCGGAGATGTCCAGCTTCACTTTTTGCGACTGGGCGCGCGACCGGAGAAGCGTTTCGACCTGCTTGATGGTCTGAGCGGGCGCTACGGGCTGGTTCCCGCACGCGATCGGCTTGGTGAAGTCGATCATCTGTTCCAATCTGTCTTGGAGCATCTGCGCGCTGTTCAATATGGCCTGATAGGGTTGCCTATTTTGGGACGCGGGCTCCCGGCCTTCCATCAGCGATTCCGTGGCGCTGCGAATGATGGCCAAAGGATTACGAATCTGGTGAGCGATGCCGAACACAAGGTCGCCTACGGCCCCTTGCTCCATCGGCCGAGCCGGCGGGGACGTGTTTCGCCGCTCCTCCTCTTCGATGGCCGCGCGGGCTTGCTCCAGTTCCGTTTCCAAGGCACGCAGGCGATCCTGCCAGCGCCGAGTTTCCTCCCTCACGCGATCGGCCGAACGCGCTTCCATCTCGCGTTCCAGAGTTTCGCGCATCTCCCGTTCGCTCCGGCGTATCTCTGCCGCTTGCGCCTCGAGTTTCTGGGCACGTTCGCGGAGCGCCTGTTCCTCTTCGAGGAGCTTTTGCCGGTCGGAGGCGCCCTGGTCCTGCCACTTGGCTTTTAATTCTTTTTCGACCTGTTCCAGGCGTCCCAGGAGCGTCCTTTCCTTTTCCTTTTGCTCTTTTTGCCACACCTGCCGTTCATGCTCTAGTTCCTGCTCGAGTTGCTTCCGTTCGGCCTCTGAACGCCGGCGTTCATCCTCCAGCTTTTCCTGGTAATCCTGGGTGAGCTCTTTTTCCTTCCGCGCCCATTGCGACGTGATCGTCTTTTCTTTAAGCCGGAACTCTTCCTGCAGAGCGGATTTGAGCTGGTTAAATTGTTGTTCCAACGACTGGCGCTGCTGAGCGGTCAGTTCACCCTGGCGCTGGGAGGCCTCCTGTGCCTGGCGCTGAGCTTCAGCCAAAGCTTCCTCGTGCCGCGTGCGCTCGCGGCTCAAGAGCTCCTGGAAGCGCTGTTCGAGCGCCCCCTCCTTCTCATTCAAGTTGGAGCGCAGGGTCTGTTCCATCACGGCCTGGCGTTCATCGAGCTCGGCCTGCCGGCGCTGGTAATCCCGTTCCAAGGCCTGACGCCGTGCTTCCATCGACGCTTCGGTTTCCCGGAGCTTCTCGGCCAGCGTCTTTTCCGCACTTTCCATCGCTTGACGATGTTCGGTCAGCCACTCGGCCTGCTTTTTCTCCCAGGCCGTCTGCAGGGCCTGGCGTTCACTTTCCTGCCGCTTCATGAACTCCGCCTCTTTCTGGATCCGCTCTTCTTCGAGGCGCTGACGCTCCTGGGCCAATTCCTTGGCCCGCTTTTCCTGTTCCTCTCTCCACGTCCGGCGCTCCCGTTCAAGCTCGGCCTGGAAAATGGTGCGTTCGCGCTCCAGATCTTCTTTCAAAGCCTTTTCCCGTTCGGCGAGGGACCGCGTCTGCCGCTCGCGCTCCTGCGCCAGGGCGCCCTCCTGCCGCGTCAGCTCATCGCGCAGAGCTTTCCTTTCGGCCTCGAGCTCTTGCGCATAGCGCTTTTCCACCGCGTCCCGCCATTCGATATCTTTGGTCTGGAATTGGCCGGCGAGTGCGCTCTCCACGTCCGCCTGGCGCCGCATCAAGGTTTTTTCCTTCTCACGGAATTCGCGGTCCAAATCGGCCCGCTCCGCCTCAAGGGCCTTCTGCAGGCGCCCAGCTTCCTCCTGGGCGGCCGCGTGCTCGGCGGCGAGCATCTCCTGATAGCGCTCCGCGGCCTGTTTTTCTTTACGGGCCGCCTCCGCCGCAATTCGCTTTTCACGGTCGGCCAATTCTTGCCGGGAAGTATCCAGGGCGGCGTGCAGCTGCGCTTCGAGGGTCTGGTAATGCTGCTCCATGAGGGCCTTTTGATGTTCTTGCTCGCGCTTTAAGAGCGCGGTTTGTTTTTCGATCTGGAGTTGAAGGTCCTCGCGCTCCTTTTTCAGCAGACCTTCATAGTAGGCCTGTAGTTTCTCTTCTTTCTGAGAAAGCTTGTTCCGTTGGTCCTTTTGCACGGCCTCCTGGTACAACCGGCGTTCCTCTTCCACACGGCTCCGGAACGCTTCTTCTTTCTGGCGCGCTTCCATCTCGACCCGCGACCGTTCGGCGGAAATCATCTGCCATTGCTTCTCTTGTTCCTCTTTCCAGGCGGCGCGTTCACGCTCCAGTTCGGCTTCCATGAGTTCGCGGGCGCGTTCCAACTCCTGGCGCAAAAGCTGTTCCTGAGCGATCAGCTGCCGGCGATGGTTTTCCAGGTCCTCCTCACGCAGGGCCTGATCGCGGGAAGCGGCTTCTTTTATCGCTTCCCTTTCGCGGGCGAGGTCTTTTTCCATCTTTTCACGCAGCTCGTTTTCCTGGATCTGGCGTTTTGCGTCCATCTCGGACGCCAGCCGTGCTTCCTGCTCGGCCATAGTCTTCGCCCAGGCCGCCTGGCGTTCGGCTTCCGCTTTAGCCGCTTGAGCGCGCAGGGCCGCATCCTTCTGCTCCCCTTCGCTGCGGAGCTTGGCCTCCTGCTGCTCATAGCGGTCGGAGAGCGTTTGCTCTTTTTCCGCATAGGCCTTTTCCAGGAGGGCGCGATGATGCGCTTCTTTTTGATGGAGCTCTTCCAGGAGGACCTTTTCCTTTTGGAGGAAGTCCTCCGTCAGCACGACTTTGGAACGTTGATATTGTTCATCGAGACGCTGTTGATGCTCGGCCAGAAGGACTTTCTGATGGGCGATCTCTTCCTGGAGGCGGTGGTTCAAGTCCTCATAGTGCGCCTGGAGCTGCGCCTTCTCGCGCGTCAGCTCCCCCTCCGACTTTTCATCGGAAGCTTTCTTGATCGACGCTTCGAGGTGGGCCCGCAGATCGGCTTCTTTGGCCGCCCACTCGTTCTCCAGGCGCGCGCGTTCCTTCTGGAGTTCTTCCTCCCATTCCGCCTTCTGCGCCTTCAATTGTTCCGTTTGCCGCTGGAAATCGTTTTCGCGGAGCTTGGCCTCATGCGCCGCCTGCTCGCGCAGGAGCCGGATCTGTTTCTCGACTTCCGAGGCGATCTCGCTCTGCGCATGCTCCGCCAGCTCGGCTTCCTTCAGACGGTATTTTTCGGTCAGCGCCTCCAGCTGTTCGGTCAGTTTCTGTTCCGCCTCCCGCCGGAGATCTTCCTCCATTTTTTCCCGGTGGCCATTGAGCTCTTCGGCGCGCTTCTCGAGTTCGGCCTTAACCGCCTGGCGTTCCTGGGCAAGAGATTGTTGATACTGTTCGGTGAGCTGTTTTTCTTTGAGGCCCAGAACCTGCGTGAGGTTTTTTTCCTTTAGCAGGAAGTCTTGCACGAGGGTTGCCTTGGCCTTCTGATAGTGATCCTCGAGGCCCCGCGCGTGTTCCTCGAGGAGGGACTTCTGGTGCTGGTGTTCCATGTCCAGATGTTTGACGCGCTCCTCATACTGCTTCTGGAGCTCCTGCCGGTCGCGTGTGACCTGGGCCAGAACCTGCTTATCGATATCCTTTTCTTTGTCCGCTAGTTTCTGCTGCAGAGCTTTTTCGCGCACGGCAAAGGCTTCAGCGAGATCGGCCTGCCGGGACCGGTACTCTTTTTCGAGAGCGTCCCGCCGGACGGCCAAGGTCTCTTCCGATTCCTTGATTTTTTTCGTGAGCGCGGCTTCGGCTTCCTGAAGAGCCGACTGATGCTCGGCCAGCCACTCCGCCTGCTTCTTTCCCCAGGCCTCCTGGAGCCCCAGACGATCCTTCTCAAATTTCTTAAGGAGCTCGGCCTCGCGGAGTGCGACCAGTCCTTCCAGGCGGCTGCGCTCGCGGGTCAGTTCGGCCATCTGGCGTTCCCGTTCAAGGACGGCTTCTTTCTTCTGGGCTTCAAATTCTCCATACAGGCGTGCTTTTTCATTCTCAAAGGCGGTTTCCAGGTCTTTTTTGTACTGCACCAGCTGTTCCCGTTGGCGGGCGATGTCGGTGTCCTGGAGCGCCTTGTCTCGACTCACCCGCTCTTCGAGAGCCCGGCTCCGTCGTTCGATCTCGTCGGCGATCTGTCGGCTGGTCAGCGCCTGGAGTTCACTTTCTTTTTTCTGAAACTGAAGCATCGCCTGCTCGAGAGCCTCAGCTTCTTTCGCTTCCCACCGCGCGCGGAGCCTCGCTTCCTCTTCGCGATACTGCGCTTCCAGTGCCGCCTGCTTTTCCTGGAAGGTTTTCTCAAAATCCTGACGGTCATGCTCGGCCGAGTCGAGCGCCTTGCGCATCTGGGCCTGGACGGCAGCGCGTTCGGCCGCCAGGGACTCCTGGTACTGCGCCTCCAGCTTTTGTTCGCGGGCGAGGGACTGGGCGGAGAGGTCCTTCTCCTTTTCCAGCATCTCGGCCATGAGCGCGGCTTTCGCCTCTTCAAATTGTTTTTCCAGATTTTTGCCACGCTCATCCAGAAGCGCCTTCTGCTTCTGGACGTCTTCCCGGAGTTGTGACGCCATGACGTTGTAGCGTTCCTGCAGCTCCTTCTCATGCTTGACTAATCCAGCCTGGTAGTCGTCTTGGAGGGCCTTTTCCTTGATGGCCCATTCCTGCCGGAGTGCGCGTTCCGCTTCAGAGAGCTGCTGCTGGAGATTGAGCTGACGCTGGTGGTATTCCTTTTCGAGGTCCTGGCGGCGGCCGTTGAGAGAGATTTCCGCATCGCGAAGTTTGGCCGTCAACGATGTTTCCGCTTCTTGCAATTGGGCCTGGTGCTCCGAGAGCCATTCGGCCTGTTTTTTCTCCCAGGCGGCGCGGAGGGTAACACTTTCTTGTTCCCGTTCTTCTCGCAGTTCTGCTTCTCGTTGGACAAAGTGATTTTCGAGCCGTTTGCGGTCTTCCGCCAGCTGCTGGACCTGCTGTTCGCGTTCCAGTTGCCAGGCCTGCTTTTCGCGGTCGAGATCCGCGCGCAGACGCGCCCGTTCTTTCTTAAATTCCTCTTCCATGGCCGCCTGCTGTTCAGCCAGCTCCTTGCGCTGTCGCTCCGTCTCATCCTGGCGGACGGCGATTTCGCGCGCCAGGCGCTCCTGGAACATCTGGGTTTGCCGGGCCACTTCGGCCTCCAGCTGTCTCTGGTTGTTCTCCTGGAGCGAAGTTTCCTTCTGTCGATACTGCGCGGTCAGCTCGGCGATCGCCGCGGCTTCTTTCTCCTGCCACTTTAACGCCAGGCTCTGTTCCTTTTCCCGAATCTGAGTTTCCAGAACGGCCTGCTTTTCCGCGAAAGACCGCTCCAGCGCCTTCTGCTGCTGTTCGGCGGCTTCGAGGGCATGCTCCACCTGGGCACGGGCCGCGGCCCGTTCGGCGGCAAGAGATTTCTCATAGCGTTCGGTGAGCTCCCGGTCGCGCACAGCGGCCTGGCGCGCAAGCGCTTTTTCTTTTTCCAGCATTTCGGCGACAAGCGCGTTTCTCGCCTGTTCAAACTGGGCGTCGAGATTTTTCTGGTGCTCTTCGACCAGCGCCTTCTGCCGCTGGGCGTCCTGCCCCAGCTGAGCGGCCATGGCGTCAAAACGTTTTTGAAGGGTTTCCTCGCTCTCGACCATCTGAGCTTGATACTGCTGGCGCAGGACGGCTTCTTTTTCGGAGAGCTCCTGCCGGAGCGCTTTCTCGAGCGCCGCCGTATTGTCTTGAAGATCCGCCTGGCGCTGGGCGTACTCCTTCTCCAGGGCGAGCCGCCGCTCGTCAAGGGTGGTTTCCGCCTCTCGGAGTTTTGCGGTGACGAGCTCTTCATTCTTCTGGAGAGCGGCCTGGTGTTCTGCCAGCCATTCATCCTGCTTCTTGCTCCAGGCTTCCTGAAGCGCTTCGCTTTCTGCCGTGCGCTCCTGAACCAGTTCCGCTTCGCGCTGGGCAAAATGGTTTTCCAAACGTTTGCGTTCATCGGCCAGCTGCTGGGACTGACGGTCACGTTCGATCACCCAGGTCTGTTTTTCGCGGTCGAGATCGACGCGCAAGCGGATGCGCTCTTTTTTGAACTCCTCTTCCATGGCGGCCTGGCGTTGCGCGATATCCTTGCGCAGGCGGTCGGTTTCCTCCTGGCGGAGCGCTGTTTCCCGGGCGAGCCGTTCCTGAAGAAGGTGTGTCTGCTGGTTCAGCTCAGTTTCCAACTGGCGCGCGGTGCGTTCGTGGAGCTCTGCTTCCTTCTTCTGATAATGGTCGGTGAGCTTCGCCAGAGCCTCCGCTTCCTTCTCCTGCCATTGGATGGCCAGGAGCTTTTCCTTCTCGCTGTACTGAGCGTCCAGCGCTTCCTGTTTCTCCTTATAAGCCTTGTCGAGCGCTCTTTGGTGTTCTTCAGCGCTCTGGAGCGCCTGCGCCATCTGGGCTTGAGCCGCCGCCCGCTCGGCGGCGAGGGATTTGCCATACTGCTCGGCCAGCTCCTGCTCCCGGACGCGCAGCTGATGCGTCAGCTGCTTCTCTTTTTCAAGCATTTCGGCGAGGAGGGCCGCTTTGGCTTGTTCAAATTGGGTATCGAGGTTCTTGCGGTGCTCCTCCAGGAGCTGATTGTTCCCGTGGATCGCTTCGTTCAGCTCGCTCTGATACTGTTGGCGTAACGCTTCTTCTTTTTGCGCCAGCTCCTGGCGCAGGGCCTTTTCGGTCTCCGCAAAGCTTTCGGACAAACCGAGCTCCCGCCGCTGATATTCTTTCTCCAAAGCCGCGCGCCGCTCCTCGAGACTGGTCTCCGCTTCCCGAAGTTTCGCCGTGAGGGCGGATTCGCTCTTTTGGAGCGCCGTCTGGTGTTCCAGCAGCCATTCATCCTGCTTGCGGGTCCAAGCTTCCTGAAGGGCCTGGCTTTCCGTTTCCCTTTCCTTGACAAGCTGAGCCTGGCGATCGGCGAAATATTGCTCCAAGCGCGTCTTTTCTTGAACCAGTTCCTGCAACTGCCGCTCGCGTTCAGAGAGCCACACCTTCTTCTCTTTTTCCAGATCGCCCTGCAGGCGAGTGCGTTCCTTCTTGTATTCTTCTTCCAGAGCGGCCTGGCGCTGAGCGATCTGTTTGCGGTGGCGTTCCAGCTCTTCCTGTCGGAGGGTCGTTTCCCGGTCAAATTTGTTCTGGAGGTTTTGGGTCTGCCGCAGGATCTCCGCTTCAATCTGCTTCTGGCCCTTTTCCTGGATCTCCGCTTCCCGTTGGCGCGCCTGAAGGTCGAGCTCATTGCGGATTTCGGTTTCCTTGCGTTCCCATTCATGCTCAAGCTCGGCCTGCTTCTGACGGTACAGGGCTTCCAGAAGCTGCTCTTTATCGGCGAGATCCTGCTGCCAGAACTGTTTCTGTGCTTCCAGCTCCTCTTTGACCTTGCGGATTTCGGACTCGGCCTTCGTCCGTTCCTCGGTCAGGGATTGCTGATATTGATCGGTGAGCTGCTTTTCGCGAAGTGCCCATTGGGTCGTGAGCATCCGCTCTTTCTGCAGAAGCCCTTCCACGAGAACTGCTTTGGATTTCTGGAACTGTTCTTCGAGATGCTTTTCCCGCGCGTCCAGGAGAGCCTTCTGGCGGGTTTGGTCTTCCTGCAGGCGCTTGAGCTGTTCGTTCAGCTCATTCTTAAGCCGGGCCTGCTCCTGCTCGACCCGCGCCTGGTACGCTTGATAGATTCCGGATTCTTTGACGGCGACCGCTTCGTGCAGTTCCTTTTCCTTCTGGCGGAACTGTTCGTTCAGCTCAACTTCCTTGGCCTGATAGGACGCTTCCAGAGCCTGGCGGCGCGCTTCAAAATCCTCTTCCGTGCGCTTCAGCTTTGCATCAAGTTCTTCCCGGCTTTCCGTTAGAAGGGTCTGGTGTTCCTTGATCCACTCGGCCTTTTGCATTTCCCAGGCCGCCTGGAGGTTTTCCTTTTCATTGACGAGCGCCTGCTGGAGTTCCCCTTCTTTCTGGCGGAATTGCTCTTCAAGCGCGTTTTTCCGCGCGGCCAGGCGTTCCTCTTCCCGGCGGACCTTGTCCTGCCAGAGGGCTTTTTCGCTTTCGACCTGCTCGTATAGAGACGCGCGTTCACGTTGGATTTCCGCTTCCAAGGTCGCCTGGACGTGACTTTCGAGTTCCTGGCGGCGTTCCTGATATTCCACGGCCAGCCGGCCTTGCAGCGCTTTTTCTTTCTCCCCCCATTGAGTCGTCAATTCATGCTCCAGCTGGGTGGCGCGGGCCAATAGGTTTTTTTCTTTCGACTGGAAATCGGTTTCCAGAGCCTTCTTCTGTGCCTCGAATTCCTGGAGGGCCTTCTGGACCTCGGCTTTGGCGACGAAGCGATCATGCGCCAGCGCCCGCTGGTATTCTTCGGCCGAATGCTTCTCTTTGAGAGCCCACTGTGCGGCGAGGCTGCGTTCCTTCTCCAGCATCTCTTGCTGCCAGGCAGCTTTGGCCTTGGTAAATTGCTCCTCGACCAGCGTCTGTTTCTGCTCCAGGAATTCGACGCGCTTGGCAAAATCGGCTTCCAGCTGCTTTTTCTGATCTTCCAGACGCGCCGCGAGTTTCGCCTGTTCTTCCTGCACGAATAACTGATATCGCTCGTTCAGATCGGATTCTTTCTGAATCCAGGCTGCGCGTCTTTCCGCTTCGGCTTCTCCCGCGCGCGCTTCCAAGCCCGCCTGGCGCTGGCGGAAATCCTCTTCCAGCGCCTGCCGGCGGTCGACAAAAGCCGTCTCCATGACGGAGAGCTTCTCTGCCAGCGCTTCCTGGGCTTTATCGAGAGCGGCTTGATGGTTTTTCAGCCATTCTTTCTGGCTGGCATCCCACGACGCTTGGAGAGCCTGCAATTCCGCCTGCTGTGTCTTCTGAAGCTCGGCTTCCTTGGCGAGCCATTCCTGGGCCAGACGGGAACGTTGTTCCGCCGTCTCCTGCGCCCATTGGTCTCGCTCCGCTTGGAGAGCCTTGCGCTCTTCTTCCATGCGGGCTTCGAGCGCCTCTTTTTCCTTCGCCAGATCGGCTTGAAGGTTGTTTTGACGGCGGGCCATCTCGTCGTCGACAGCCCGGCGAAGCTCAGCTTCCAGCTCGCGGAGATTGTTCCGAAGGGTCTCTTCTTCCTGCCGGACTCGGGCGATGAGCTCGGCTTCGCGACGGGCGGCCTGCTGCTCAAGCTGAAGGCGCTGGGCCTCAAGTTCCCCTTCCTTCTCGCGTAATTCCGTGATATAGCGCTGCCGGATTTCGGCTTCTTTCTCCTGGAAGGAGGCTTCGAGCGTCTTTTCCTGTTCGACACGCTGATTTTCCAGAGCCGCCAGGCGCATCCGGTAATCGGCCTCCTGCTCTTCCTTTTCCTTGGCGAGAGCGTCCAGGCGCGCTTTCAACTGGATCTGCAGAGCATTCTCGGTCTGCAGGCGCAGGGCCTCCGCCTGCTTCCAGCCTTCTTCTTCGCGTTCCCGCCACAAACCTTCCAGTTCGCGCCGTTTCTGGTGATAGTCTTTCTGAAGGGCTTCTTCCTTCAGCTTCATCTCGATTTCGATGCGGTGAAGGGCGTCCTTCAGTTCCTCGGTCTCATGCAGCCACTGGCTTTTGGTTTCCCGGATTTCCTGATTCTTCTCCTCGATGGAATCCTGGACCGCGTCTTTGAGTGCCTGGCGGGACTTGTCGAGAAGTGAAGCGATCTCCATCTGCGTCTTATGCTCGAAAGTGATCTTTTCCTGCTGGAGCCGCTGGACTTCCTGTTCCCGCTCCGAGAGCATTTCTTTCGTTCGGCCCAGTTCCGCCTCCCGGAGCTCGCGCGCTTTTTGCCATTCCTGGAGGGTGCTCTGGACTTTCTCAATCTGGGATTTCCATTTCTCCTGTTCCTCGACGGCGATTTCGCTGCGGAGCGCTTCGGCGATTTCGTGCTTATAGTCCTGGATGAGCTTCTGGCTTTCCAGCCATTTCGCGTGGATTTCGCTCAGGCGCTGCTCCATCGTATCCACGCGGGCTTTCCAGGCTTTTTCGCGGCCGGTGAGTTCCTGATTTTCCGCTTTGAGGTTGGCGACCAGGTCCTGCATGGTGCGCAGCGTGGACACGGCGCCGCGCAACGCTAAACGCGCGGTATCCAGGTCGGAAATCTCTTGTTCGTTAAAAGGGGTTTCCTCGCTCATTTCGATTTGTCTCCGGCGAACGGCGTGGGAAGCACAAGGATCTGGCCGGGGAAGAGGTACCCCATCGGCCCAAGCCGGTCGCGGTTCAGATAGTAAAGGTCATACCACCGTTCGCCTTTCCCATAAAGTTTTTGCGCAACGCTTTTGAGAGTGTCTCCTGCCTGGACGGTATAGACGTACTGCAGTTCCCCGTCCACTTCTGAGGTCGTGACTTGGGGCGGCGGCTTCGGGTGATGGTGATGCACCGGTTTGACGGGAGGCTTGGGGGCCAGCTCTTCCTTGAGGACACTTTCATTATATTTCTCAAATTGCAGGTCGATTTCGCGCTTTTCCTCGGCCGGAATCGGCGCAGGAGGCGGCGTCACTTGCCGAACAGGAGCCGGGGGCGGCGCGGCGACTTGAGCTGGGATGAGTTGGTTCGGGATTTTATGCCGGGGCCGCAGCGGTGTGTCATTTCCGATTTGCAACTCGAGCCAGCGGTCCCCCCCGCTAAAAACCGACGGGGGAAGGGGTGTCACCCGGCCCAGGACAACCTGAAACGTGCTGCTCTGGATCGCCACGTTTTGAACGTCCTGCCACAACAGATTCCCATAGCCGTCTTCCACGTCCCAGATGCTGAAGCGGATCGGTAAAGTATCGGTGAGCGGCGTTTGTGGATTGTCCGTAAAGCGGCCTTGGAGACGGAGAAACTGGGGGATGCCGCTCGCTCCGATTGGACCGACCACAAGGGCCAAGATTGCGAAGGCATGGGCCAGCCGGCGCCACAAGCTGCGGTTTCCCTGTCGTGTTTTAACAGCTGGGAACAAAATCGTGACCTTCGTCCCCGCTCCAGGCTTGCTTTCCCATCTCATACACGCTCGATGGCGCCGCAGAATGTGCCGGGTGAT
>Ga0326728_10017529_pt1 | contig 14317 bp, 15 predicted proteins | sample MB3enrmetagenome_FD_207602 | JGI IMG/M metagenome (GOLD analysis project Ga0326728, IMG submission 207602) | Lab enriched peat soil microbial communities from McLean, Ithaca, NY, United States - MB31MN | ecosystem: Environmental > Terrestrial > Soil > Wetlands > Peat | place: USA: New York...
GATCTTGCTCAGGTACTCCAGGGTCCGCGAGCGCGCCCAGTACACGTCCGTGCCGTCCTCGAAGATGATGTAGACGTACGAGTAGCCGAAATCGGAGAAGCCGCGGATTGCCTGCACCCGCGGCGCCCCCAACATCGCGGTGACGATCGGGTATGTCACTTGGTCCTCGATGATGTCGGGGCTGCGATCCCAGCGCGAGTAGATGATCACCTGCGTGTCGGACAGATCGGGAATGGCGTCGAGCGCGATGTTCTGCATCGACCACAGGCCAGCAAGCACCGCCGCCGTCACGAACATAAACACGGTGAAGCGGTTGTGCGCGCAATACTCGATGATCTTGTTAATCATGGGATAAGTTCATAGTCGATAGTTGATAGTCGAAAGCTTACTTCCTACGGCTCACTTCGCCCCTTCCATTCCGGGCATCCCCTCCATGCCGCCCTTCTTCGTCCCTTCCGTTCCGGATGCGCCTTCCATTCCCGGCATCCCCGCCATCCCGCCCATGGCGCTCAACGCCGCCTTGAGCTGGCTTTCGGAGTCGACCATGAAATTGGCGCCGACTACCACTTGCTCGCCCTCACGGACGCCTTCGAGCACCTCGGCGTAGTCGTCGCCGCGTTCGCCGAGCCGGACCTCGCGGGGCGCGAAGAAACCGTCGCCGATGGCGGCGAAGACGATCTGGCGGGTGCCGGAGTCGAGCACGGCGTCTTTCGGCACCACCAGACGCTCACCGAGCGCCGCATGGATCTCCCCCGTGGCGTACATGTCGGGCTTGAACCGCAGCCCCGGGTTGTCGAACTCGACGCGCGCCTTGTTGGTGCGCGTCTGGTTGTCCAGATACGGGTAAATGTAGGCGATCGTCCCGGTGATCGAGTCGCCCGGTTGCGACCGCAGTCTGAGGGTCACCGGCATGCCGGGGTGGACGGACGGCATCTCGTTCTCGTAAATGTCGAGTAGCACCCAGACGCGCGAAAGGTCGGCTACCGTGTACAGCTCTGTATCCGGGGTAACGTACAGCCCCTGATACACGTCCTTGACGGTGACGAAGCCGGACGCCGGCGAGTGCAAGGTCAGCGCCGTGCGGGGCTTGCCGGTTTCTTCCAGCTCACGGATCTGCTGCGGCGTGATGTCCCAGAGCAACAGCCGGCGTCGGGCAGCGTCGAGCAGCGCCTTGGCACCGGTTGCGGCCTCAGGAAACGGGCTCCCATGCAGCTGCTGATCGCCGCGCCGGGCGAGCAAGTATTCGGTTTGCGTGGACACCAGATCGGGGCTGTAAATGGACAGGATCGGGTCGCCCGCCCGCACCGGCTCCCCGGTGTAGCTCACGAAGAGCTGATCCACCCAACCCGGGAACTTCGTGTGCACCTTGCGGATGCGGCTCTCATCCGGACGGACGATTCCGACCGTGCGAATGTCCTTCTCTAGCACGCGCCGTGTCACCGGTGCCGTACGCACCCCAATGAGCTGCTGCTTGAAGGGCGAGATCTGCACCGTCCCAGCAGGCATGTTCTGTGGCGCTGCCGGTTCGTCGGCGTACTTCGGCGCGAGATCCATGCCGCAGTCCGGCGCGGTCCCCGGCTTGTCCGAGCGGTACTGCGGGTGCATGGGATCGTACCAGTAGAGGATCTTGCGCTCACCTGCCGGGATGGGTGCCGCCGCAGGCTGGTGGACGTGTTGCGCCAACACGCGCGGCACCGCCAGCGCCGCAACCACGGCGATCGCCACCACTGCTCTTCTCCTCCTCACGCCTCTCGCCTCACGCCTCTCGCCTTCGTTTGCCATCGCCTCATCCCTCCAGAGGCTCGCCGACGATAGCTTCGAGCTGAGCGACGGCCTTCTGGAACTCGGCAAGCTCCTCGTGGTAGCGCATTTCGTACTCGAGGGTGACGGCGAAGGCGTTCAGTAAGGTGAGGAAGTCCACCTTGTTCACCTGGTACGCCGTGTTCGCCGAGTCCAACGCCAAGCGCGCCTGCGGGAGCACGGTGGTCTGGTACAAGGAGATCAAGCGCTCGGCAGCCTGCGCGCGGGCGTACAGGTCCTTGATCCGCGCTTGCACGTCGCGATCCGCATTCTCGTGCAGCGAGCGCGCCTCCGCCAGTGAGGCTGCGGCCTCCTGCACCCCGGCGCGCTGCTTGGTGGCAAAATACAGAGGCAGCTTGATGCCGACGCCGACCTCCCATTCCGGGAAGAGATCGGCCTTGTGCATGTACTGCGCGCGCAACACAAAATCCGGCAGGTACGCGCGGCGGGCCAACGCCACGGCCGCTTTGCTGCCGGCCACGCGCCGCTCTGCCGACTTCAGTTCGGGCGAGTGCGCCTCCGCGGCAGCCGTCAGCTCCTCCAGCGTCCGGGTGAGCTCACCTTGAGTTGGGTGCTCCGCCGCACCGAGCGGCGCCGTCGCCGGGCGATTCAACAGCGCATTCAGCTCGGCTGTCTGGCTCTGCCGCCGCTGCTCGAGCGTGGTTTTCCGCTCGATGAGCAATGAGCGCTCGACCTGCGCCTTGAGCACATCTTGTTGAATGCCTTCGCCGACAGCGTACTTGGCCTCGGCGGTGCGCGCGATTTGCTCCAGCAGCGTTTCGTTGCGCCGGAGGATGTCGAGCTGCACGTCGAGGTGCGCGTACTCGGCATAGGCCGCTTTGAGCCGGCCGATGACGTCCAGTTCGACGCGGTGGAACTCTGCGCCCGCCTGCTCTGCCTCGCGCGCCGCGATATCGTGCTTGAGGCCGAGCTTACCAGGAAACGGCAGCTCCTGACTCGCGCCGACGCTCACCCAGGCAAAGTCGGTCTCACCGAGATTGAAGCGGTCGAAGCCCTCGTTGTGGTAGCCCAGGTCAAGCGTCGGGTCCGGCAGGCTGCCCGCCTGCGCAGGCCGTGCCTGTGCCGCCCGCCACTTGGCCTCGGCGGCACGGATTTCCGCATTGTGCCGGCGTGCGTAAGCTACCGCGGCCCCGATCGTCAGCGGGTCTCCCAGTTCGTCGTGGTCCTCCGCCCCACACCATGCAGGAACGGCAAGAAGCACCACGACAGCCAATATGGTTCGTGCGCGACGCATATTTCCTCCTTCGTCAGACTCGCCCGCGCGCCGCTGGGCGAGCGGGTACGTTGCGAGCCTCAGATCAAAAGCCGGCGCTGCGCGATCAAAGGAGGAGTGACGTATGCCGCGTGATGGGAGTATCTGGCGGTGCGGGACCGTATCGTGAATAACAACGGCCCGACACCAGGGTGTTGGCGAAGCTCGTCCCAGTCACAGCCTGCCAAGCAACGGGGACCAGTAGCTTGCCCGACAGGCGGTGGTCCCGGTCCGTACCGGTGGCTTTCACGGTGGTCGCCGGGGAATGGGCTCCACCCGCACAGCAATCGGTCGCGCGCAGCGCCGCATGCGGAGCGCAGCAGCAGTGGCCCATGGCTCTTGCCATTGGACAGGCGAGGCCGCCCCGTGGACAGATGCTGATGCCGCTGATCACGATCGAGACCGCAAGCACCGCGGTTGCGAGTTTGCCCAGCACCATCGGGCCGAACGTAACAGCCGGCTACAGGCCTGTCAAACGGCGGGCCCGGCGGCAGCAGTCGGGAACCTGTCTTCCGCATCAGCAGCCGGCCGGCAGGGGTTGCCGCGGCCTGTGCGCCGCGGCGTCGCCTTCGAGTCGTCAGTCCCGGTTGCCCCAGCTGCCATTCTCTGGGAAAAGTATTGAAGCGTGACCGGAGGTGCGATGCGGGGCAGGGCGTGCAACGACTCTCGGCCGCGACCGAGGGCAGTGGCTGTGGAATCCATGTTATGGCCGAAGGGCATCGGCGCCATCGCGGTCTTTATCGCCGCGCCGGCCTTGGCCGTGAGCGCTCCTGCTGTGCTGTCGGAGGTGAATCCGGTTGCGCCGTTTCTGCTGACGCTCGTGGTGCTGCTGCTCGCCGCCAAGCTGGGCGGCGACCTCTTCGAGCGCCTCGGTCAACCAGCTGTGTTGGGAGAGCTGCTGTGCGGCGTGGTTCTCGGCAATCTCGATCTCTTCGGGTACGACCAGTTGCTCTACCTCAAAGAGGACGCCGCCCTACAGCTGTTCGCGGAACTCGGCGTGATCTTGCTGCTCTTCGAGGTCGGACTGGAGTCCAGCGTGGGCGAGATGCTCTCGGTGGGGTTGTCGGCCACGTTGGTGGCGGCGCTCGGGGTGGTCATGCCGATCATCTTGGGCTTCGGCGCCAGTTGGTGGTTTTACCCGTCGCAGTCCACGTACTCGCACGTGTTCATCGGTGCCACCTTGTGCGCCACTAGTGTCGGCATTACCGCCAGAGTCCTCCAGGACCTCGGACGCATCCGCACCCGCGAGTCACGCATCGTGCTCGGCGCCGCGGTGGTTGATGATGTGCTCGGTCTGATCGTCCTGGCAACGCTGACCGGCGCCATGGGTGCCGCGGCCGGGGGCGAGGCGGGGCTGTCTGTGGGCGTGTTGGCGGCCATCGCCGCTAAAGCGCTGGGGTTCGTCGGCGGCGCCATCGTCGTCGGATACTTCATCTCGCCGCCGCTGTTGCGACTCGCAGCCCGATTGCGCGTGCGCGGGATGCTGCTGACGACGGCGCTATTGATATGCTTTTTGTTGGCGTACTTTGCTGAGCACGTTGGCCTGGCGCCGATCGTTGGGGCCTTCGCGGCTGGCCTGATCATCGAGGAGCGGCATTTCGAACGGTTCCGCCAACGCGGCGAACCGCCATTGGCCGATCTGCTGAGCCCGTTGGTGACCTTTTTGGCGCCGCTGTTTTTCGTGCGCATGGGCGTGCTCGTCGAGCTGCGTACTCTCGGAAACGTAGCGGTCTTGGGGTTCGCTATCACGCTCACCGTCGCGGCGATTGTGGGGAAGCAGGTGTGCTCGCTGGGTGTCGTCGAGCGCGGGCTCGACCGGCTCTCCGTCGGCCTCGGCATGATCCCGCGCGGCGAAGTGGGGCTGATCTTCGCCAACATCGGCGCGGCCACCATCTTGGGAGGGGAAGGGGTGATTAGCGCGCAACAATTCTCGGCCGTGGTGATCATGGTGATGATCACGACACTGGTGACACCGCCGCTGCTGCGCTGGTCGCTGGGTCGGCGCCGAGCGTCTTCTTAGCCGGGGAGCGATCCATATAGATCCTCCACCTAGCCGCCCGGGCAGACGCCGGTTGGGTCACTGGCGCGACGCCACCACGATCTCGGAAGGTATCCCGTAGGCGACGATCACGTTGTGGTGAATGATGCGCCAATCGTGCTCAGAGAGGAAAGGGAGCAGCGTCAGCGGCCGGCACCCGCCGACCAGCTGCGGCCGCAAGCGGTGCACTCGGGCCCACAGCCAACTCACCAAGCGGGAGGCGGGCGTGGACCCATGGGTCAGGCTCACCAGACAGAGACGACCCTCGGCGGTGAGCACGCGGCGGGCCTCGGACAGCACGTCAGCGATGTCCCCCGCCGTGAGCAAATCGAGCACGTAGTTGGACACGAAGCGGTCGAAGGTGGCGTCCGACGCCTCGATCCGCGGTGCGCCGTCCGTCAGCCGTACGTCCGCGCGATCGGCGAACCGGGCCAGACGTTGGCGGGCGAGGTCGACCATGGTCGTGCTCACATCACGCCCGACGTAGCGCGCCGCGGCTGGCAGATGATGCGTGAGCAGGGTCTCGGCAAAACGCCCGGTGCCGCAGCCAAACTCGAATACCGCGTTCGCCTTTTCGAATTCGGCGCGTGCCAAGAGATATTGGACCGCGGCATCCTCGTAGAATGCCTGGCCGTCCTGCTTGGAGCCAAACCGATCGTAGAACGCCCGCGCCTGCGCTCGAGTCAGACATGGGGAGCTGCCAACGTGTTCGGGTACTGGACGGTCAGCCATAAATCTACGTGCCCCCGATCGCGTATCGCCCTCGAATAGTAACCCGTAGTCAGATATTGGGGAAGGGCGAGCGAAACATGTCTGGGCTGTTCCACATCGCCGCAAGCTGGCGCCGGTCGTTGCGGCGCGCGCAGGCCACAAAACTGATCGTCCTGGCGTGCCTCACGGGTGCGATAACCGGCGCAGCCACGGTCGCGTTTGTTGAGCTGATCAATCTGGTCCAGTGGGCCGCGATCGGCTCGGCCGACCTGCCGCTGCGCGTGCTCCCCAACGTGCCGTGGTACCGCGTGCTGCTGGCACCGGTGCTGGGCGGACTGATCCTCGGTCCCCGGTGCTGGGCGGACTGATCCTCGGTCCAATGGTTGCCTTCTTGGCTCCGGAGGCCGAGGGGCACGGCGTGCCGGAGGTGATCGAGGCGGTGATGCTGACGGGCGGCCGCATCCGGCGCCGGGTGGCGGCGGTCAAGTCCCTGGCGTCGGCCATCACCATCGGGTGTGGAGGTTCCGTCGGTCGCGAGGGGCCGGTGGTGCAGATTGGCGGCGGCGTCGGCTCGGCCATCGGTCAACTCTTGCGACTGCCCGCCGAACAAACCAAGACCCTGACTGCGTGCGGCGCCGGCATCGCCGCCGTGTTCAACGCGCCGATCGCTGGCGCCTTTTTTGCGCTCGAAGTCATTACCGGAAATTTCGCCATGCCGGCATTCGGCCCGGTGGTCTTATCCTCGGTGCTGGCGACGGTGGTGTCACGCGCCTACTTCGGCGACCATCCCGCCTTCGTCGTTCAGCCCTATCAGCTCCAGAGCGCCGTGGAGTTCGCAGCCTACCTGGGGCTGGGCATCTTCTGCGGCGTAGTCGCGGTCGCCTTTGTCGCGACCCTGGACAACTTCGAGTCCCTTGCTGCGCGCCTACCTGTACCAAGAATGTGGCGGCCGGCGGTAGGCGGGATCGCCATCGGAGCCATGATCCTCGCGCTGCCAAACCTGTACGGCGTCGGGTATACGACCATGGATCTGGCGCTGCGCGGCTCGCTGTCGTGGCAGCTGCTCGCCATCCTCGTTCCGGTCAAGATCATCGCGACCAGCCTGACGCTGGCTTCCGGCGGCTCGGGTGGGGTGTTCCTGCCGTCGCTGTACATCGGTTCGGTGGCCGGGGGAGTGTACGGTGTGGCAACGGATCATGTCCTCGGCGGCACGGCTGCGGGGTCGGGAGCGTACGCTCTGGTCGGTATGGCCGGGGTACTTGCCGCCGCCACGCACTCCCCGATCACCGCCATGATCCTGCTGTTCGAGGTCACCGGCGACTACAAGATCATCCTGCCCGTGATGATCGTGGCGACGCTGGCCACCATGGTCGGGCGGGCGCTGAAAGAGGATTCACTCTACACCCTGAAGCTCAGCCGGCGCGGTATCGTGCTGTCGCGTCGCGAGGATCTGATCATGCGCAGCCACACCGTGGGGCAGGTGATGCGGCCGGCACCGCCGGTGCTCGAGGAGCGGACCAGTATTGCTGACACGGTGCAGTATTTCCTTGAGCATGAGATCGTCAACGCGTATGTCGCCGACGCCGAGGGGCGCTTCGTCGGGGCCATCTCCATTCACGACATCAAAGACCCGAGCGTCAGCGAGCTCGGGCCCCTGGTGGTGGCGCATGAGGTCGCCGACCCGAACGTCCACACGGCCGCGCCGGAGGATACGCTGGCCGACTGCATCGACCAGTTCATTCTGAGCAACGATGATGAGCTGCCAGTGGTGGCCCCCGACGGCAAGCTCGTGGGCGTCGTATCGCGGCGCGATGTGTTGCGCATCTATAGCAGCGAGCTGTTGCGGCACGAGTACCTGGGGGTGGCCACCCGTGACGCCGGCGCCCGGCGCTACCCGCAGGTCGGGCGCAATTTCGCCTTTGCGCGCGTGACGACGCCCGCCTGGCTGGCCGGGCGATCGCTGCGCGAGGCTAACTTACGCGCCGCTTACAACCTCACGGTCGTGGCGGTGCGCCACGGCGCCGACGGCGAGGACCGCCTGCCGGACCCGGCGGCACCGTTGCAAACGGGCGACGTGCTCGTCGTCGTCGGCACGGCCGCCGACCTCGATCACTTCCAGCGCGCCACCGGACTCGCGACCGCGACCGGAGAGGTCATGAACCCGGCTTGACTCCCAGACGGAGGGCGAGCGCTTGCTTGTCCGCCGCGCGGCCGAGGTTGTCGATCACGAGCGCCGCGCTGCCCTCGGGCAGCACTTGGAGCGTCTTCAGAAATTCGACGATCGCGGATTGCTGGTCCTGCGACAGCGCGTTGAAGGCGTCACGCGCCGCGCGCCCTTCGGCGCCGTGGGCGACGATCGCCTCCGTGATCGTGGTGAGATCGCCGCGATGGCCGTACGGGGCCGAGTTGCCGACGTCCCACAGCTTGCGGGTGAGGAACTGATCGATCGGCACCCCGTTCTGCACCAGTGGCTCGTTGCAGTAGTGCGGGTCTTGCGCGTCGCAGATGGTGTGCCGCTTCAAGTCCGTGAAGGCGCCGACCAAGGCCGATTTGCCGTCGGCCTGATGCACGAGCGTCGGGGCGCGCCCTTCACTCACGAGGTCGAAGCACACCTTCTGGGTCTGATCGCTGAATGTCCCGGGCGAGTTTTGGTCATACGGCTCGCAGAACTTCGTATCGTTCAGCACCAGCGCCGGCACGTGACAGGCGTTGCACCCAATCTGATTGAATAGCCGCGCGCCCTGGAGCGCCGCGCGCTGGCGTTCCAGTTCACCCGGCATCACCTGACCGGGGATGTTCTGGAATGCCTGATAGATGGTCACCGCCGTGATATCACCTATGGTGAGTTCATCCGGCACGCCATCACCGTCGAAATCATTCGTGGTGATGATGTTGCCCTTGCTGTCCTTCTGGCCGATGCCGAAGCGTTCCACCGCTTCCATGCCGTGGTGCTGGTTCATAGCGTTGACGGTGAACTCGCGCAGCGAGCGCACCACGCCTTTCTGGCTAAAGGGTTTGACGATCAGATCGGTATCGACGCCGGACACTTGAGAAGTATCGACGCTGCCGTCAGGGTTGGCGGTCAGACTGCCGAAGTTCACGCCTTTGGTGTCGAGCGAGACTGTCACCGGGCTACCGTCCTTCTGCGCCTGCCCGATGGCGGCCGTACGGATAGCCTGCAGGTCAACGGTCATTTCCCTGGCCAGCAACTCGATGGCGCCCGACCCCATCATGCCGAGGGTGTTGCGCTCGTCTGCTTCGCGGACGTCGAAGGTGACCGGATCGTCGAGCTGCGCCAGGACAAACACGTTGGCGACGAAATCCCCCGCGCCGCCGGTGCGTGGGTCATTGTGGCAGCCGGCGCAAGAGTTCGACTCCGGGGCGGAGGTGCGGATGAACGCCGGAGCGCTCCCGATCTCCCGTTGCGTGGGGACCCCATTCCCGGTGGCGCCGGGACGTCCCTCTCCGTCGAGCTTGTTGAACTTGGCGACGAACAGTTGCTCTCCGAGATTGAACATCTCATCGAAGCTGACCGCGCCGGACACCAGATCTGCCTGATCCAAGTGCTGCTCGATGGCTGGCCGTTCTCCGATGGTCACCGGCTGCCCCTGCGGTTCCGCCTTGGCACTCCCCCCACAACCGGACTGCGTTGCAACCATCGCCAATCCTACGCCGGCCAGGCTCACGGTCAGTCGTAGAAGCGTACGTGTCTTCATCGGTTCCCCTTTCCTTATGCAGTTCGCTCCGATACTGCGCCGCGGGTATCGCGTCAAGCAGCAATTGCCTTGTGGCGCGGTGAGCAGGCGCGAGCCGAAGGCTCAAGAGCCCGCGATCGGCCCTTAGAACTTGCCGCGTGCTCGATGGCAGCGCACACTGATACGTGAGAAGGCTGTCGGGCGTTTGCCGTCATGCTCACTCTCTACAGCATCGGCCACTCCAACCGGCCGCTCGATGAATTCCTGAAGCTCGTCGCAGCGCATGCAGTGCACTGCATCGCCGACGTGCGCGCCTTCCCGTCGTCGCGGCGCTGGCCGCAGTTCAATCGCGAAGCGTTGGCTGCCTCCCTCGGGCAGCACGACGTCCGCTACGAATGGATTCCCCTGCTCGGGGGGAAGCGCCATGGTCCACCGCGGCCCGACTCGCCGCACACGGCGTGGACCGTCGCCGGCTTCCGCAATTACGCCGACTACATGGATAGCGACGGCTTCGGCTGCGGCCTCACGGAGCTTCTGACGCTGGCGCGCAGCGCCCGTACCGCCTTCATGTGCGCCGAGGCACTCTACTGGCGGTGCCACCGGCGCCTGATCTCGGACCGGCTCGTGGTCCTCGGGCACAAGGTCTTACACATCGAGACACCGACACGCGCGGTGGAGCACCACCTGCCCGACTTCGCCCGCGTCATCGATGGGCGGCTCATCTACGACGGCGGCACGCAGCTGGAGATGTGATCGCTCTATCGTGCCGGCACGGCGCACCCCGTATTCCGCTCCGGGCCCGCGCATGACAGAATACGCCATATACAGGAGGAGACCGCATGCAAACGCGCGCGCTCGGTAAACTGCCGGTATCCGCCATGGGGCTCGGCTGCATGGGAATGAGTGAGTTCTACGGGCCGGCCGACGAGGCCGAAGCGATCGCTACGATTCATCGCGCCCTCGACCTCGGCGTCACCTTGCTCGACACCGCGGACATGTACGGCCCGTATACCAACGAGGAATTGGTCGGGCGCGCCATCCGCGGGCGGCGCGACCAGGTCGTCCTGGCCACGAAGTGCGGCATCGTCCGCGACCCGAACAACCGCGCGTTACGCGGCATCAACGGCCGCCCCGAGTATATCCGCACGGCCTGTGATGGGAGCCTTCGCCGCCTGGGCGTGGACCATGTCGACCTCTACCAACTTCACCGTGTCGACCCACAGGTGCCGATCGAAGAGAGCGTGGGCGCGATGGCGGAGCTGGTGCGCGCCGGCAAGGCGCGCTTCATCGGCCTGTCGGAGGCGGGGCCGCAGACGCTACGGCGCGCCCACGCCACGCATCCGATCACGTCGCTGCAAACCGAATACTCGCTCTGGAGCCGCGATCCGGAGGAGGCCATCCTGCCGGCGTGCCGCGAGCTCGGCATCGGCTTCATGCCGTACAGCCCGCTCGGCCGCGGCTTCCTCAGCGGCCGGATCAAACGCTTCGAAGATCTCGCTGCGGACGACTTCCGCCGGTATTCGCCGCGCTTTCAGGAGGAAAACGTCGCGAAGAATCTGGCGCTGGTGGCGCGGGTAGAAGAGATCGCCAAAGCCAAGGGCTGCACGGCGGCGCAATTGGCGCTGGCATGGGTGCTGGCGCAAGGTGACGACGTCGTCCCGATCCCCGGCACGAAGCGGCGGCAGTATCTGGAGGAGAATCTCGGTGCGCTGAGCGTGCGGCTGTCGGCCGAGGACCTCGCCCGCCTCGATGCCGCCTGTCCACCCGGCGCCGCCGCCGGGCCGCGCTACCCCGAAGCGATGATGCAGTTCGTCGGGCGCTGAGAGTGCAGAATGTGGACAGCTCCGGCCTGCTCGCCGAAGAAATCGTCCTGCACTCGTTCCCGCACCCGCAACACGGCATGGTGCTGGAACGCATGGTGGAGGTGCTGACGATCACCGACCGGCGGTTCGAGCGCTGAGTGGGGCGTTGGGGGGATGCGTTACACGCCTTTGCTCAGCGGAGGCAGCGGAGGGTTCGAATGGCGGACGGGGTACTCCGTGGTGGCTCTTTGGCTGTGCTTGGTGTTTCTATGCTAATCTCAGGCGCATGACCGCGGAGGCACCGGCGCCAGCGTTACGGCGGCTCGCTGACCGTTATGCGAAGCTGGTACAGTCCTCGCTTGGAGAGCGTCTCGTGTCCGTCGCGCTGTTTGGTTCGGTGGCTCGTGGGGATGCATCGGCAAGCTCCGACATCGATCTGCTAATCGTCGCCGAAGATCTCCCGACCGGGCAGTTTGCGCGCAAGCGATTGCTGGCCGCGGCCGACGCGGCGTTCGAAGCGGATCTGGTCGCCGCGGAGCGGGCGGGGATCGAAACGCGACTGGCGCGCATCCTGCGCACCCCGCGCGAGGCCGCGCGCATCATCCCGCTCTACTTGGACCTTACGGAAGAGGCGCGGCTGCTGTACGACCGCGACGGCTTCCTCGCGGGTGTTCTCGATCGCGTGCGTGCGTCGCTACGGCGGTTGGGGTCGCGCCGCATCCGGCAGGGCAAGTCCTGGTATTGGGATCTCAAGCCGGACTTCAAGCCGGGAGATGTGATCGAGATATGACCGCTGGCGAGATGGCGCGCAGCCATCTGCGACGCGCGCAGACCGTGCTGCGTGAAGCGGAGCGCCTGTACGAGCAGGAAGTCTGGAATCTGGTCGTGCGTCGGTGTCAAGAGGCGGTCGAGTTGGCGTTAAAGGGTCTGTTGCGCGCGGTCGGAGCGGAAGTCCCCAAGGTGCATGACGTGAGCGGGGCGTTGCGCCGCAACGTGCAGCGCTTACCCCCAGAGGTCGCCGGCGAAATCGACGCGTTGGTCTCAGCGTCCCGTCGTCTGCGCGAAGAGCGCGAGCTGGCGCTCTACGGCGATGAAGAGACCGACACGGAGGCCGAAGCACTGTTCTCGCGCGCAGACGCGGATGATGCGCTCGAGACGGCGCGCCGGGTCATTGCTCTGTGTTCCCGCGCGAAAACGTAGGCGCCACTGTCAAGGGCCGCGGCCTCTGTAGGTCGCGCGATGACGCCGTGGTCCTGGATATTTTGAAGCCCGCCCGGCTCACCACGTTGCCTTGCGGTAGTGCTTGCGGATGGTTCGGTCCTTCGTCAGCACGGCGCTGCTGGCCAGCGCCGCATGGCCGACGATGATGCGGTCGAACGGGTCACGAGTCCAATGCTGATCGAGCGCGGATTCGATGACCGCGGGGAAAGGGAGATCGCAGACGCGCAGCCCGAGCTGCGCTGACAGGCCCTGCACGACGGCATTCGCGGCAACCGAGATTCGGCGGGTCTCGTGCAGATACTCAAGTTCCGGAATCACAGCGGGAGAGATCCTGAGCTCTTCGTCGTTGATGAGTTGGATGGCGTGAGGCGTCAGGAGGTCGACCCGCCCGGCATAGAGCCACGCCACAACGTGCGTGTCCAAGTAGATCAGGGCTTCCACTCCTTCGACCAGTCCATGTGCACGAGCCGTTGCGGATCGCCGATCAGGGTTTTCGGCCGCGCCTTCAGGCGGTCGATCTTCCGTGGCGCAGATCCCTCCGCCGGCACGATCTTGAGGCGGTGACGGCCGCGGACAATCTCCACGGGAACGCCGGTCTCGGCAACCTGGTCGAGGATGCGGTAGATGTCCTGCCGGAGCCTCGAAGCGGTGAGCACCATACGAGTCGGGTACCACTAGGTCGTACGAACGTCAATACCTGACACGTACGTACTGGTTGCGGTGCCCGACACCGACGGCGCTAGGCGACCTTGCGCCGCGGCGCACGCGCCTGAACCGAGACCTTCCCGTGTGTGACCCGAATCTCCACTCTGTCACCGCTGGAGAAAGCCAGCACCTGGTGGTCGCGCTCGAGTGCGACATCGTCGAACTCGACACCGAGCAACTCCCCATTGGGGGCAAACCATCCGACGCCAGCGCCGCCCTTCGCTTCTACGGCGTCGCCGTAGGGGCCTGGGTACCAGTAAACAGAGAGGGGTCCTGAACCGCCGAAGTGCCGGAACGAGACAGTCGGTTTTTTCATAGCAACCTCCGAAACTTGCCGTGTGCGGCGCGGACGCGCCGTCCAGTTGGGTACATGCTCGCGAAGAATGCCCCCTCCGCAGTGACCTTCACGACCACGAGGATGTAGCGACCATCTTCCAGCCGGTAGAAGAGGCGATACTCGCGCGGGCTTCTGGCATCGTCGGCATAGACGAGTGTCGGGCGCGTGAGCACGCGCTCGATCAGGTCGAGGAGAAGATCACGAGGAAGCGGGAAGTGGCGCCTCGCATGCTCCACTTCAGCCTCGCACACGGTGACGTCGTCCTTTGTGGCAGCTCGGATGACCCGAGCAACTTTCCGTCCCGGCACGGCGATAGCATAGCCTCTCGTCCCGCACTTGACAAAATGGAGCGACGCTACGCGGCGAGCTTTCTGTGCAGGCTGATATATCACCTCGCCCGGCTCAAAGCCGAACTGCATGGGGAACACGGGTGGCCGAAGAGCCTGCGGGACGAGGTCGGACGGCTGCATCGGGAAGCGGCAGGACTGTACGGGGCGAGCGCGTAGCGCACCTGCGGTGCGGCAGCTTTCCCCCTCCTTGCGAAGGAGGGGGCGAGGGAGAGGTCGAGTAGGCCGCCCGCCTGGTCAACCTCCCCAGGCCCCTCCTTGGTAGACCTCAGCGTTGCAGAAACTCCGCTCACATAGAGTTCAAGTGGTCATGGCCTCTCCAGCGCCGAGGGCGTGGAGGTAATGTAGGAGTTCATCGCGGACCGCAGCATTGGCGTTCATGGTCAAG
>Ga0326728_10017532_pt1 | contig 14315 bp, 17 predicted proteins | sample MB3enrmetagenome_FD_207602 | JGI IMG/M metagenome (GOLD analysis project Ga0326728, IMG submission 207602) | Lab enriched peat soil microbial communities from McLean, Ithaca, NY, United States - MB31MN | ecosystem: Environmental > Terrestrial > Soil > Wetlands > Peat | place: USA: New York...
ATGCGCACACGAAGGAATGATCCGACCTGTTCGTCGCCACTTGACAGCAGCGCTCATAGAAGGGCGAGCGGTTCTGTGTTGTTGCAGAGCACATGTTTTCCCGCTCACCCCGAGGAGGCGCCATCCTTTCAGGCGCCGTCTCGAAGGGTGAGCTCTTGACAGTCTGTGGCTTGAGCCACTGGCAGACTTAGTCATGGTTCTCGTGCCGGTGCCTGAAAAAATGAAAATGCAAATGCCGATGGCTTTCCCGACCGTGGTAGTGCCGGTGCTCGTGTATGAGATTGGTCCGTAGCAGCAGGTCGGTGTCGCCAAGGATTTCCGCCGCCGCTCCAACTTTCTCCACCTGGTGACTCTCCGAGAGCAGCGCCACCCGCATGCCCAGATCGTCCACCAACGACAGGTCGTGGGAAGCGATGACGATGGTCTTCCCGGCCTCGTTCAAGGACAGGATGAGTTCGACAAGGAACGCCTCCGTCTTGGGATCCAGTCCGTTGGTGGGTTCGTCGAGCAGCAACACCTCCGGATTCATCGTCAGGACGGAACCGATGGCCACACGTTTTTTCTCTCCCGCTGAAAGCATGTATGTCGGGCGGTCCTCGAGGCCATCGATGCCCATCATCTGCATGACCTGGTTGGTACGGTCCGTTGCCTCATCTTCGGAGAGATTGAGCTGGAGCGGGCCGTAGAGCAGCTCGTCGAGAACCGTGGGGCAAAAGAGCTGCGCGTCGGAGTCCTGGAACACATACCCCACCCGCTCCCGGAAGAAGCGGAGAAAAGCGGCATCCCGGAGGGAAGCTTCCGTAACCTCGCGGCCGCGAAAGCTGAAACAGCCCTCCGACGGGAACAGGAGCCCGTCCAGGATGTGGAGCAGGGTGGACTTGCCGGTTCCGTTGGCGCCGATGACGGCGAAGCGCTCTCCCTCCTCTATCGAGAGGCTGACGCCTCCCAGGGCAGGGATCCTCCCGAAGTAGTCGTAACGGATCCCCTCCAGTTCGATCAGGCTGCCCACCTCACCACCTCAAGAACAGGACCCCGATCCCGAGCTGCGCTGCCGCCATCCACCAATCCCACGCGGCCATTTTTCCAAGGCCACGCAGCCTAACTTCACCAGTGAATCCCCGCGACATCATCGCCTTCAAAATTTCCCCGCACTGCGCGTGGGTCTTACGGTAAAGCAACGTTATTCGCTCCGCAACCCAACTTCGCGCCTCCCTGCCACGGACCGCCCCAAGGAGACGACTCTTCTTGGCGAGGTACATCTCCTCAACGGCGCGGATAAATACGAACATGTACTTGTAGGATAGTGCAATAACGATGATAAATGCGTCGGGGATCCGGAATATGCGCAGTGCCTTGACGATGTCGGTCAAGGGCGTGGTGTGGAGCACGAGGAGGGACAGCGCCAGGGAGTTCGTTACCCGGAGGAAGAGCAGGGTGATCTCCTGGACCCCCTCGCGGGTGACCCCAATGACCGCGGGGACACGATAGGTCCACAAGTCGTACGAGCGCGCCAGACGAATCACCGGGAACAGCAGCTCCCCATCGGACACCAGATTGAGCATGGAGGGAAACGGGACCAGCACGCCGAAGATGAACCCGAAGACAAGGATCCTCCGGTAGAGGACAAAGACCTCCAGGCGCGAGAGAGCGAACAGCAGCAACACGAACGCCGCGATCCCCGCCTCGGGCGCGATGGCGCGCTTCAGGCTCACGATGACCAGAAAGAGCGCGAGGAACAGCACCTTGACCCGGGCGTCGATCTGCTGAAACAGGCCATCGCGGCGCGAGAGTTCCCAGCGCGCGTACCCGGACTGGATGATGTTCGAGAGGCGGTGGAGGCCCTTCTCGAGGAAGGGTACCGACACCGCGCCGTGCGTGCGCGTCGGCGGGTGAGGAGGACGCCGCTCGAGCAGGAATGCCGGGAGGTGATTCACCGCATCGGCCTCAGAAAGGGAGGGTGAGGGCGCTGGGTGACGGTGCCGACGCCGCGGATAATCTCATGCCCGTCTACACTGTTCAGCTTGCAGGTGCTGGTTTCTTGGTCACCACGCCGATGCGCTCGACCCCTGCTGCCCGGCACGCGTCCATCAGATCGACAACGCGGCTGTACGGCAAGCTGCGATCAGCTTCGAGAAAAATGGTCTTGTCCAAACGCTCGGCATACAGGTTGTGCAATGCACCATCGAGCGACTCGGCCGCGATGGGCTGTTCGTTGAGGAAGAGGGTGCCGTCTGCGGCCGCCACCAGTGTGACCTGGGAAGTCTCCTGGGCTTCGTGGCTGTGCGCGGCAAGCGGTAGCTCCACCGGGAGATGCTGCTTGAGCAACGGCGTCACCACCATGAAAATCACCAGCAGGACCAGCATCACGTCGACCAGCGGGGTGACGTTGATGTCCGATTTGAGTTCGTCGCCTTCGCTTGTGGTGGTTGCCATGCGCTTACTCCCGTGCCGCGCGCACGCGCGCGCCTGCCTGCGTCAGCGGCCGCCTGCTTTCACCCAGCGCCGCCACCGCCAACTCTTCCGCGGCGCAGTCCATCTCCACCAGCAGCCGTCCAATCCACTGGGTGAGATGGTTGAACAGCCATACAGCGGGAATGGCGACGCCGATGCCGACTGCCGTCGTCACCAGCGCTTCGGCAATTCCGGCCGACACTTGACCGATACCGCCCTGCGCCGACACGGCCAGTTGCTGGAAGGCGTTGACGATGCCGACGACGGTCCCAACCAGGCCGACGAACGGCGCCGTCGCCCCCACCGTGGCGATGATGCTCAAGCCACGACGCATCTCTGAACCGGTAGCGAGTACCAGGCGGCGGACCGTCCGGTCGTAGGCTTCACGCTGCACCTCGGGCGCCAGCCCGGCCCGCAGCACGTCGGTGCCGGCGGCGATGAGGTGCGCCACGGGACTGTGCCGATACGGTGCCAGATCAGCGCCGACACCGAACACCCCCGTCGTGCTCAGCTGGCTGCGCCACGCGATCAGGAAGCGTGCCGACTCGCGCGCGGCGCGCCGCAGCACGAACCATTTCTCCACCGCCGTCGCCAACGACAACAACGACATGAGTGCCAGCACCGCCACGACCGCTCTGGCGACCGGGCCCGTGACGGCCCACAGTTCCATGATCGAGAGGTGCATTGCATCACTCCTTGTGTTACTGCAGTTGAAAGCGAATCGGAACCTCGATGAGGACGCGAACCGGCTTCCCGTCGCGATCACGTCCGGGCTCGAAGCGCCACTGACGAAGAGCAGCAACGGCCGCCGCGTCAAACATGGCCGCTGACTGGAGGACCGTAATCGCTTCCTCAACATGCCCGTCGCGCCCGACAACGGCCTGCAGCACGACGCGGCCCTGCAAGCCGCGTGCGCGTGCCGCCAGGGGGTAGAGCGGCAACACACGCGCGATGATCACCGGCGGATGTTCCACCCGGCCCGCTGGAATCGGCGTGTCACCGTGTCCGCCGACGACACCGCCCAGTTGGCCGCCTGCTTCGCCGCCGACTACGCCACCGGCGACACCGCCCACCGAACCCTCCGGCTCGCCGCGCGGAGCTGCTGCTGGAACCGGTGACGGTGGAACGACACGCTTCGACTTGTGCGGTGCCACGAGGCGTTGTGGTTTTGGAATCTCTTTCAACCGTTCGCTAGCCGGCTGCTGCACCACTGGCGCGCTGGGTGCATTGACCGGCGCACCCAGGGGCGGCGGAGGCGGCGCCGCCGGCTCGATGTAGACCATCCGTTCGGGCTCCGCACGCGGCGCCGTCACGCCGGCTTCAACCAACCAAAGGCCGAGCCCCAACACCGCCGCGTGGCCGGCCAGGGACAGTGCCCAGGCCATGCTCCGCCGCGGTGCCAGAGATGGCAGCGGCGGCACGGGGAAAGGTCGCGACTCGGCGTTCATCATGCCAGTGACTACCCTACGGCAACCGCATCAGAAATACACGGCGATCCCGCCGCGCACCCAGAAGGGGCTGGCGTGGTGTCCGCGTCGCGCCGCTTGCTTGCGCCACCGCTTCGCTTGCTGTTTGCGTTGTTGGCTCTTGCTCCGCCGCCTGCGCAATGAAACTCCACACCACTGCCAGCGCGACGGCGAAACGTCGCGCTCTGCCCCTCTCCGTGGCTGAACCCCTCCTCAGCGTGGCCATGACTACTTGTTCGCCTCTTTCGAGCCACCTCGTCGGGATACCCAGAGGGCGTACAGCCCGAACAGACCGAACACGACGCTGATCCCGGTGACGAGCTTGGTGTACGTGGCCACCAACGGCTTGCTGAACGATTCGAGGTTCAGTGTTTGGTCGACCTTGATTTCCGTCGTGACGCCGTGGAAGCCGTGAGCCGATTCTCCCCAGACCTGGAGCTTCCACGTCCCCGCCCGGTCCGGCACGAAACCGATGAACCCGTTCTTGTCGGTCCGCCCTGTCTGATGGGGCTCCTTGTCCCCCGGCCCGTAGAGTTCATACTGGGAATATGCCGCAGGGTCTTTCGCTGAATAGTAGATCCGGACGGCCATCGCCTTCTGCTGGACGTCGTAGTGGATCGAGTGCGCCTGTGCCGCCGGCCCGGAGAACACCGCCAAGATCGGGAAGAGGACGAGCAGGCGTGCAACCCAGCTCACTTGGGTACCTCGAAGGTCAGGGTCGTGATCACCGAGACGAAGTCGGCGTCCGGGTCGTCAGTGAGCGGCTCGCGGTGATCGACACTGATGACGATGCGTCCCTTCTTGAGTGGGACTCTCGCTATCCCTTCAGGATCAGTGGTGGTTACCTTCTCGTCATCACCTTCGAGCTCTGCATCGGCGAGCGGCCTGCCTCCATACACAACCTTCACCGGAAGCGTGTCCCCCACCTTGAGATCGAATGGGTTCTCCTGCGGCACGAGGTCGAGCTTCACGCCCTCCATCGGCTTCTGGGCGGCATCGCCCCACGATAGGACTGACTTGGAGTAGTCGTACGACCGCACCGCTTCGACGACGTGCGCGGCTTGGCGTTTTGGAACGTGTTTCCAGCCGGAGATCGTCTTCGACCAATAGCCCCTGTCGATCTCCGCCACGATGACGGACGGGGGCGCAGCTGGCTTGATTGTCAAGATCTTTCCCTGCACCTCGTTCTGGAACGCGATCGGCTTCCCCGCCGCGTCACAGACGGTTACCTTCTTCACGGTCGCGGGATCATATTCCATCCGCCGGTTGGCGTGGCCGTAGACCACGGTGTAGCTGGCGCCGTCCTTTTCGATCCAGTAATCGTGTGCAAACGTGGGCGACGCTGACAGCATGCCCGTCAGGCACACGCATAGCACCACGGCCGCCTTCGTGAGTCCCTTCATTGTTCCCTCCGTCTTGTGAACAAACGTCAGCACCAGGACTGTCACACCCGCCTCAAGCGCGCCGATCATGGTCAGGTGCGGAACCATCACCGCCGGGATCGCCACCTTCAACGGGAAGGGGAAGTACGCTGCTCCCTGTCTCCCCGCGTACAAGAGCGGCTGGCTGCCGAGCTCGAGGGCGGCCATCAGCGCACCGAGATTGATGGCCAGATAAGACGCGGCGGCCGCGGCCGTGAGCCGCAGGAAACGCGGTGCCGCAGCTGACCCACCCGGTGGACGCTCCGCAGACCATGTGCCCACCCGGAGGATGAGCGCGTAGATCCCCCACCCCACCACGGCCCCGACGAAGGCGATGTTGAAGCAGTTGGCGCCGATGGCGGTGATGCCGCCATCGCCGAGCAACACGGCCTGGATGACGACCGAAATGGAGACGGCGATGACTGCGGCCCAGGGACCGAGGAGGATCGCCACCAGCGTTGTGCCGTTGATGTGGCCGGTTGTCCCGCCGGGAAGAGGCAGCATAAACATCATGGCCACGAGACTGAACACCGTCCCCATCGCCAGAAACGGGATCTCGGATGTCTGTACGGTCTGCCTCACTTTCTTCGACGCGTAACGCCAGATCGGCACCATGACGGCCCAGGCGCCGCCGTAGGTTGCCGGGCCCAGGTAGCCGTCGGGGATATGCATCCGTTCCTCCCTGAGTTGTCGCGCTGACCCTCGGTGTGCGACATGATTTTCAGTTTCGTGCTACGCGCGGCGTAGCACGATCTCCAACATCATGCAACCCACAGGGAATGCTGCAGAAGCGTGATGGTTCAGTCAGAATGACGCGATGGGCCCCTGACCGCGAAGGGCGACATCGGAGCCGCTCAGGCTGGGGCGCGCGACACAGACACGCTGCAAAGGCTCAACCTCAGCGGCGCAAGGAACGGGGGGAATGCGATGGGAACTACGTCTTAGAGCGGCGGCACGCGACCGCGATAGCGGTGAGGAATTACTTGCGCGAATCCGGCCTGCGCAACGCACGTGGTGTGCGAGATTCGTTGCGCATTCGGGTGTTAAATGGCCGACGGTCTTATGTTTAGCGTGACGCCCCATCAGCCCTGAGATCAACTCATCTCGCAACGATTCGGCCGTGCGGCTGAACAGCGTTCAGGGCATGCTCCTTGGTCTGCTATGGGAGCGTGAACAAAGCCGCCTCCGTCCTCGCTCTTATGATCAGCTTGCTTTCGTGTGGGCTGAACGCGGGACCCGCTCTTGCCTACGATGCGGAGCTGACCTGGTCCCAGGTTGCGGATGCGGCCGGATACAAGGTCTACGTCCGTCAAAACACCCAACCGTACGCTGCAGGCACAGACGTCGGAACTATCACGCCCGGTGTTGACGGGTTCCTTCACTACGTGACGGAGGGACTGCCGTTGGACGCCACGAATTACTTTGCCGTGACCAGCTACAACGCATCGGGCGCCGAGAGCGGCCTTTCGAATGAGTTGTCGTTGCTCGTGATGAGTGCAACGGCAACGCCCACCGGATCTCCAGTGCCTACACCGACAACAATGCCAACGTCCAATCCGACCATCACCGGAACCCCTTCAACCCAGGTGCCGAGCGTGACGCCCACGTGGACCGCGACCGCAACGGGTACACCCACGTTCACTGCGACCTGGACGGCTACGGCCACGCAGGTGCCGAGCGTGACGCCCACGTGGACCGCGACGCTGTCGCCCACGCCAACGAGCGCGTGGACGCCGACTCAGGCGGCGACGTGGACGGCGACCCCGACGGGGACACCCACGTTCACTGCGACCTGGACGGCCACACCCACGCCGACGTTCACCCGTACGGCCACCGCCACCGCAACGGCGACGCAAACGCCGACATGGTCGCCGACGGCCACTGCCACCCAGGTGCCGAGCGTGACGCCTACCTGGACGGCGACGCGGTCCCCGACCCCGACGAGCACGTGGACGCCGACTCAGACTCCGACCGCGACGCCGACATGGACGGCGAGTCCGACGGCTAGCCTGACAGTCACAGCCACGGCAACGCCAACACCAGGTATCACGCTAACTGCTACCGCCACGGAAACGCCAACACCGACCGCAACGGCGCAGGGAAGAGGCCAACGCGCCAAGCCGCTGGCGGTAACGTACAGCGCTGTTACTGGCGGCAGCGTCAGTGTGTATTACCTCGGAACGGCGAGCGGGAGAGGCGCCGGTGCCGCCGAGGAGGTCGACACCATGATTTCCGGCCTCTCACCAGCCGCGGTCATTGGAGATATGGACGGTGACGGAACGTCTGAACTCATCGTCGGACAGGCTACTGATGATCGAGTGGAAGTATACCGGATCGACCCTGGCAGCTCACCGCAATACGTGGCACAGCTGGCAGCCTTTGATAACTCGGGCGTCTCGGGTAGCAGCAACATTGCGGTTGGCGACGTTGATCCGTCAGAGCCGGGCAACGAACTCGTGGTAGGAGAAGACGGGAGCCGGCGCCGTGCTGCGCAGTTGCGCATCTTTGGCGGCTTCAGCACTGGCAACCCGCGTCTTTTGCTCCGATTCCAGGCACTACGTCCATGGGCTGCGTCTCGTAGCCCTCTTGTGTTCGCACTGGGCGACGTCCTCGGAAACGCCGATTCCTTCGGGCAGCAGATTGTTGTCGGTGACTCGAAGGGACGCATCTACGTCTACGGTGTTCGCCAAGCGGCTGCGGTCCCACTCAGACGGTTCTTGGCATTTCCCGACCCACCGCGTTGCTCCGCCCACAGGCTGGCCGTCGGCGATCTGATCCCGGGCAACACCGGAGATGAGATTGCAGTGGGAGATGACGGCACCCGGCAGGACGGGCTGGTGCGGGTGCTAGACGGTCGCAGTGGCATCCCGCTCCTGGAGTTCGAGGCCTTCAGCCCTGGGCAAGCGCCAGCGGGAGTTGAGCTGTGGGTGGGCGACGTCATTTCCTCGTTGCCGGGTGCCGAGTTGATCGTCGGGCAGGGCGAAGCGGGCGGCATCCTGCGCGTGTTCAGCGTCGCGCAAGGAGTTCCGGTCCATGTTCTCGATGTGCCGGATCCCTTGCACCGCACTACAAGTCTGCACCAGCATCTCGCCATAGGGGAGCTGATACCGGAGCTGCCGGGAAACGAAATCGCCGTGGCTCAAATCGACCCGCATGTACCGGTGCAGGTATTCCATCTCGACGAGAACGGCGCGGGCCTGATCGACGAGTTGGCTGCAAACGCCGCGGCCGCGGCGACCACGGAGACCGTCGCCATCGGGCCGTGAATCGACTTGACGCATCAAGAGCCGCGAGCCAGCGGGCGGGCGGCAATCAGGGACAATTTCCGTCGAGAGGGATAGTGCGGCTCGTGGCAGGTAGAGCCCAGGAAGGCGGGAGGCGCGTGGTTGCGATCGCCTTGCAGGCGGGAATCAGCTTGGCGTGGTTAGGAAAGCCCGCGTGAATGGCTGCGATCGAGCGATGAAGTGCTTTTGCGGTGGCGCGATGCGGACCAGGGTGGAACAGGCTGCCGGCTGCCTGTTCACCCGCTCCATCGCTGGAGCCGCCAAAGGTCGACGCCGGGGAAGCGTTCGTGCTCGACTGCGGCATGAGACTGCAGGAGCCGGTCCAAACAGAGCGGCGCCTGCCGATTCCAATCTCGACCGACGACCACCCACAGCGTCGACGCCTCACTCCCAGCGCCCAATCTGATCGAATCGTGCTCCTGCGGCTCGACATCGCATCGTTTGAGCTCCAGCACCGGCATCCCGAGCACGCCCTCGGCACACCCTGGGTTGAAAGGAGGTCGCACGCTAATCCAGTTGGTAGACACTCCGCCAATCCACGTCCTCTCGCAGCGCCGACTGGTGATGTTTGTCGAGCAGGAACGATCCCAAGAGGAGGAGCGAGTGCGGATAGTGCAGCTCGGCGAGCAGATCGAGGTCCTTGCCGCGCCCGATGCCGTAGGATGACGTCGCCCACTCGCCGACGCCATCCATGGTGAGCACAGCGGCTTCGGCGAACGGCGAGGGGTAGAAGGCGCTCGCCGCGTGCGCTTCGTGGTGCTCGCTGAAGAGCAGCGGGCCGGTGAAGCCGGCAATCTCTCGGCGGATGATATCGCGGGTGAAAAGCTTCTCCTTGAGCCACACCGGCATGGCGGTGAGAAACGACCGCAGCCCCTTCGGTGCGACACCGAGATAGTTCTCGAGGATGCGCTCGAACTTGAGCAGCGGCTTGTCATAGAAGCCGACGTAGTCAAGATCTTCAGGACGCAGCCCGCCCTCGCGCAGGCAGTAGGCAACCGCATGGCGCGGGAAGTCAGCGTCATGCTTCTTGCGCGTGAAGCGCTCCTCCTGTGCGGCGGCGACGACCTCGCCGTCGCGCACCAGGCACGCCGCCGAGTCGTGGTAGTAGGCGGAGATGCCGAGTATTGTTGTCATGGGTTGTCAGAGTGGCTAGTGGCTTATCGCGGACAGCCTATGGTTCCTGACGATATGCGATTGACGGTTGGCGAAATGCGCGAGGCACTCGTGTCCTTCTCTTCCTTTTGACGCTCACTGGATTGGTTGGTATCTTTGCTTAGTGAAGGTCGGCGAGGTGCTGCAGCGACTCCGAGACGACGGCTGGTACTTGGTCGCGACCCGTGGCAGTCATCGCCAGTTCAAGCATCCGACCAAGCCCGGCCGGGTGACGGTACCTGGAAAGCCGAACGATGATCTGGCCCCGGGGACACAGGGCAGCATCTTGAAGCAGGCTGGCTGGAAGAAATAGGAGGTCCGTATGCGCTACGCGATCGTGATCGAAAAGGCGGGCAGCAACTTCTCGGCGTACGTTCCAGATCTGCCGGGTTGCGTTGCCACCGGAGTCACCGTGGAGGAGACGGAGCGTGAGATTCGCGAGGCCATCGAGTTTCACCTGGCCGGACTTCGCGAGGACGGCGAGCCGATTCCCGAGCCGTCCAGCTACGTCGATTACGTTGAGATTGCTGCTTAACACAATCACGCAACCTGCACTAGCGCGCCGTCGGGGTCGATCATCCCGGCTCGTTTGCTCGGCTGTTGACTGCAGGCTGTCGACTGAAGACTATCGACGCGGGCTCTACCTGCCTGGAGTTGCTGCTCATAGCTTCTTACGTTTGCCCTTCAGTTCAAAACTGCCGTTCATACCTCGCCGGGTCGACCGGCTTTGACGTGCGGCGCACCCAGGTGCTCTCGCTGTTGTCGCCGAACCGAAGATTGAGCGGGTCCCTGAACAAGCGTATTACCAGCCCGACCGGCGTCAGCACGACATAGAAGAAGCCGCCCAGGATGATCCGCGTATTCACGTAGCCCAGCACGCCGGCCGCGCGCATCCACCCGCGCTGGACGGGGCGCAGGAGCATGGGCGCCAACGCACCGGGCACGAGCAGCAACAGCCCCAGTCCCCACAGCACCCGCGGCGCGATTTCACGGCCGCGCCACCAGCTGATCAGGCCCAGCAGGATGAACGCCCCGCCAACGGTTACCCCGAACTTGCGCAACTCAGTTTTCCCTACCCGCTTCTGTTCCAGCTTTTGACTTCCAACTTTTGCCATTCTTCTCGCCTGCACGGCTTTGCCTTTGCCACTTTTGCCTTTTACCTTTTGCCCCTGCGACTCCGCTCACGACAGGCTTTCACCTTAGGCCCGAAGCTGCGTCGAGAGAACTCGTCGCGCAGCGATCGGAACGTCAACCAGAACAAAGTAGTCAGCCGGGTAAAGGTAGTCCTCGCCGGACTCGTCGACGACGCGCGTTCCGCCTCTTGCCTTCGGGATGATGTGGTCAATCGCCAGTCGCCCGAACACGAGCCGCTGTGGGCTCAGGCAATACCCACAACGGTCGTCCGCTTCGCGCCGAAGGCGTTGCCGGACCTCGTCCGGAACATGAGTCACGGCTGCAGCGGTTGGCGCAGTCCACGGCGGACTGCCTCACGCAGCGCCTGCGCCTTTCGCAGCAAACCCTCTTCGTACCGTTCGATGAGTGCCGACAGCTCGGCGCGTTCGCCGTTATGAAGGGGGCCAGCTTGCTGCCGATCGAGGAGTTCGCTGAGCCTCGTATCTTCCGCCGCAGATAGTTCAGCCTCGGTAGCGACGAGCACCTCCGCGTCCGACCAGCCCGTGATCGGCGTGTCCTCCGCGGTGACCGTGCCCAGCGGTCGCAGCGACAGCTCGATCGTTTCCGCCAGCACATCAGCCACCGCGCGCCCGGTCCGGTGCGCCAACAGCTCGGCCCGTCTCACCACCGCCTCGGGCAGGGTTACTGTGATCTCCGTCGTCATACCGTCACTCCTGTTTATGCCGGAAGCATTCTAGCCGTCCACTCACCGGCTTGCGACCTCGTCGTAAGCCGATAGCTTTCCCAGAGCGAAACGGGATCATCGGGATCCGAGAAAGCCTCCGTCAAAAGAAAAGGCAGAAGGCAGAATGAGGAATGAGGAAGGCAGAGAACCTCGCGCGAAGAGGTGAAGGCGCCAAGGATGGGTCACGCCGGTCGGCTCGACGCGTGGGTCAGGCTGCCCTACGCAACGCACGGACAACGGCTGCTGGCTCGCGCGCGATCACCATCAGCAGCACCCGCGCCGCCCCTTCCGGTGTGCGCTTTCCCTGTTCCCAGTTGCGCACCGCGTGCAGCGTGAAACCAAATGTCCGGGCGAACTGATCCTGCGTCATTTCGAGGCGTGCCCGGATCGCTTTCACGTCAACCTGTCACGGTACCACGACCCGGTGTACGCGTCGCTTCCCGCGCTTCCCTTGCGAGAAAGCGAGCGCATCTTCAAGACCCGAAAGAATGCGATTCCCGAGCTCACTCATCTGGCCTCCGTGACCGATGCCGCGATGGCATTGCCGTGTACTGCTTGACAATCTCCGCTACGATCCGACGGATAGCGGCCCGCTGCGCCGGGGTGAGGTCGGTCTGTCGGCTCTTCGAGTAGGCCGTCAGCAGAAAGAGGGGAATAACGCCAAGGCTCACTGGCGCGCGTCTTTGTTGCGCGGCCAGTGCAGCTTTCTGTTTGGGCCGCTCATGAAGCGAACGCAAGAACCGGCACCCGGCGGTTCGAAGCCAGGGACCGGCGGTGCGCTTTGAGGCGGTCCAGCTCGTGAAGCGTGTCTGCGGTCAGGTAGCTCTCTCCGCAGTGCGGACAACTAACCACGGGGACGTCCTCGATCACGAGAAGGTTGGCACCGCTGCCGTAGCTGCGGGCCAGCCTGCGCAGCTTCGCGCCGGCCTTTCCGCAAACGTCGCACACAAGCGTCTTCTTCTGAGGCATGCTCACTCCCGATACGTCGTCAGGATAACGAGACGACCGGTCGCGCTCAACTTGGCGACGATCCCGGCGGGTCTGCCGTCGACGCCGGCCCCCGAGACGACGTATTTCCACTCGCGCGTGCGCACATCGCGCTGTCGTTCAACGATCCTCCCGGTCAGCACCGAACTCTCGACATCGAGAATCGTCAGCCCGTCGTCGTCCATCTCCTCCTCGGCGTGAATGGTCATCACGTACTCACGCCGTCGAATCTTTTCACGAAAGCGTTTGAGCACGCGATCGAACACCGCCACCCGGTCCCTCCCATCCCTTCGTGCATGGCTGAGCCGGAGAAATCAAGTGGCGCCGAACGCCCGGTGGAGCGGCGCGCCCAGATGAGCAACGGGTAGCATCTGCGTTCATCATTCCGCCCCTTCGACTCCGCTCAGGGCATGCTTTTGTTGTCTGCCTTCTCTCCTCTGCATTCATCGTTCTGCATTTCATTCCGCACTTCCGCCACCCGGTACACCGGCTTGTTCTGCGACTCGTGGTACGTCCGCACGAGCAACTCCCCCAGCAAGCCCATGGTGATAAACTGCAGCCCCATCAGTGTCAGCAGGATGCCGAGCCACACGAGAGGCCGCTGGCTGAGTTGCACGCCGAAGAAAAGGCGCTCGAATCCGAGGACGCCAGTGATAACCAACCCGATGAAGCTGCACGGCAAGCCGATCGCACCAAACACCTGGATGGGCCGCGTCGAGTAACTCGACAGAAACTTCACGGTGATCAGGTCCAGCAGGACGCGGATGCTCCGCGACAGGCCGTATTTCGAGACGCCGGCGCGGCGTGGGCGGTGATGGACTCGCACCTCGGCGATGCGCGCTCCGAGGTCATCCGCGAGCGCGGGAATGAAGCGGTGCATCTCCCCGTATAAGCGCAGGCCGCGGACCACATCGTGGCGCATGACCTTGAGCGTGCACCCGTAGTCGTGCATCCGGACGCCGGTGATCAATCCAATGATGGCATTGGCCGCCATGGAGGGCAGGCGGCGCGATAGGACCGGGTCCTGGCGCGGCAGACGCCAGCCCGCCACCACGTCGTAGCCTTCGTCGAGCTTGGCCAGCATTGCCGGAATGTCGGCGGGGTCGTTTTGCCCGTCCGCATCCAACGCCACCAGCACCGTTCCGGACGCGTGGTCGAAGCCGGCGGCCAGCGCCGCGGTTTGGCCGTAGTTCCTCGGCAGGCGCACCAGGACCACATGCGGATCGCGACGTTGCAGCTCGGCGAGCACCGCAAAGCTGCGGTCCGTGCTGCCGTCGTCGATGTACACGACCTCGTACGGCCGCCCGAGCCTGCCCAGTGTCTGGCTGATCTCGGCGTGCAGCGGTTCGAGGTTGTCCGCCTCGTTGTACACCGGCACGGTGACGGACAGCTCGGGGCTCATCGGGCGCGCCCCGCCTTGCCAGGCGGCGTCTCAAAACTGCCGCTCGTAGCTAGTTGGGTCGACCACCGGAGCGTCACGCTGCATTCATCATTCTGCATTCGTCGTTCATCATTTCATTCCGCATTCATCATTCCGCATTCATCATTCTGCATTCCTGCCGGCCACCATTTCTTGCGCACGCGGAGAAACGCCCAGGACTCAGTTATCAATGATGCCATACCGGAACGTGCCATATCACACCTCCAATCTTGCCTGATTGCGTTGCCCTCGCAGTTACCTGCCCGCCGGCTCGTG
>Ga0326728_10017533_pt1 | contig 14314 bp, 14 predicted proteins | sample MB3enrmetagenome_FD_207602 | JGI IMG/M metagenome (GOLD analysis project Ga0326728, IMG submission 207602) | Lab enriched peat soil microbial communities from McLean, Ithaca, NY, United States - MB31MN | ecosystem: Environmental > Terrestrial > Soil > Wetlands > Peat | place: USA: New York...
AGGTCTCGCCTCGCACGAAGATCGTCTATCTCGCCAACCCGAGCAATCCGACCGGCACCTATCTGCCGTTCTCCGAGGTCAAGCGGCTGCACGCCGGCTTGCCCGGCGACGTCCTCCTCGTGCTCGATTCGGCCTACGCGGAATACGTGAGCCGCAGCGACTACGCGGAGGGCGTCGAGCTCGTCGCGACGAGCGAGAACGTGGCGATGACCCGGACGTTCTCGAAGATCTACGGCTTGGCGAACCTGCGCCTCGGCTGGGCCTACGCGCCGACGGCGATCGTCGACGCGCTCAACCGGGTGCGCGGGCCGTTCAACGTCAATGGCGCGGCGCTCGCCGCGGGCGTCGCGGCGATCGAGGACGCCGGCCATGTCGCCGCGGCGGCGGCGCACAACGCGCGCTGGCTGCCGTGGCTGACCAAGGAGATTTCGGCGCTGGGGATCGCGGTGCCGCCGAGCGTCGGCAACTTCCTATTGTTGAGGTTCCCAAGCGAGAACGGCCGAACGGCCGCCGACGCCGATCGGTTCTTGAGCGCGCGCGGCTTCATCCTGCGCGGGGTCGCGGCGTACGGTCTCGGCGATTGCCTGCGCATGACGGTGGGGACGGAGGAGGCCAACCGAGGAGTCGCCGCCGCGCTGGCGGAGTTCATGAAGGGCGGGCGTCGTGACGGATAGGCTCGGGCCCCCGCTCGCCGAGGCGCTGTTCGACCGGGTCGCGATCATCGGCGTCGGGTTGATCGGGTCCTCGATCGCGCGCGCGGCGCGCCGCAAGGGGGTCGCGAAGCGGATCGCAATCGCCGATTGCTCGCCCGCGGCGCTCGACCGCGCGGTCGCGTTGCGGCTCGGCGACGAGATAAGCGCTTCGTCGGCCGAGGCGACGGCGGGCGCGGACTTGGTGATCTTCTGCGTGCCCGTCGGCGCCAATGAAGCGGTGGCGCGGGAAGTCGCGCCAGCGCTGAAGGCGGGCGCGATCGTCTCCGACGTCGGTTCGGTGAAGGGCGCGGTGATCGCGGCGATCGCGCCGCACCTTCCGCCGAACGCGCACCTGGTTCCCGCCCATCCGGTGGCGGGGACCGAACAGTCGGGGCCCGACGCGGGGTTCGCGACGCTGTTCCTCAACCGCTGGTGCATTCTGACGCCGCCGGAGAACACAGACCCGGACGCCGTCGAACGCGTGTCCGCGTTTTGGCGGGCGATCGGGTCGAACGTCGAGGTGATGAACGCAGCGCATCACGATCTGGTGCTGGCGATCACCAGCCACGTGCCGCATCTCATCGCCTATAATATCGTCGGCACCGCCTACGACCTCGAAGAGACGACGCGTTCGGAGGTCATCAAATTCTCCGCCGGCGGTTTCCGCGACTTCACCCGCATCGCCGCCTCCGATCCGACGATGTGGCGCGACGTGTTCCTGAACAACAAGGACGCGGTGCTGGAAGCGCTCGGCCGCTTCAACGAGGACCTGACCGCGTTGCAGCGGATGATTCGGCGCGGCGACGGAGAGGGGCTGTTCACGCTGTTCAGCCGCACGCGCGCGATTCGTCGGGGCATCGTCGAGCTGGGGCAGGAGACCGCCGCGCCGGACTTCGGCCGGCGCAAGGGCGAGGACGACAACGGCAACGGCGCGAGCTGAGGCGGCCGGATGGCTTCGCAGATCGAATATTCAGAGCTCTGATCTTCCTAGAAGAAGCGCTTCCATCTTTATCGATCCGTCGCCCAGTCCTCGACGCGCAGGTTCGAGACGCGGCTGAACTCGCGCATGTTGTTCGTGACCAGCACGCAATCAGCCGCGAGCGCGTGGCCGGCGATCATTGTGTCGGCGCCGCCGATCGGCGTTCCTTTGGCGGTGAGGTCTTTGCGAACGCGCGCCGCGTGGTCGGCCGCTTCGCGGTCCCAAGGCAGGACAGCGGACAAGCGCGCGACGAAGGCCTCGGCGAGGGCAGCGTGGCGCGGGCTCGCTTTGCGGCCGATGGTTCCGAGCAGAATCTCGTAATAGGTGACAACCGAGATGACGATAGCGCTCTGACGCTCGTTCGCCGCCTGGAGCCGTTCGAGCACAGCCATCGGCCGCTCGCGCATGATGAACGAACAGATGTTGGTGTCGAGCATGTAGGTCGCGGTCATCGCTCCGCATCGTCTTCGTCGAACGAGACGCGGCCTTCCTCGACGAGTTCAGGCCGGTCGCGCAGGAAGTCAGGGTCGGCGAGAGGCTCGTCGGCCAGCGAGGTCCAAGTCGGGCGAATCGGCCGCAGAAGGATTGCGTCGCCGCGCTTTTCGATCGCAAGCTCGGTTACGCCCGGAAATTCGAACTCCTTGGGGAGACGAATCGCCAAGTTTCGATTGTTGCGGAAGATCGACACCTTGCGCATCGGAGGCTCCATCGTGTTCCATGAGTAGTATATGTCAGGCATATGCGCAAGGGCCTTCACGACGTTCCCAGTGCGCGACTCCGGCTTGACCGGGCTGGACGCGCGTGGCTCGTTGGTCCGCGTTCTTTGGCATGGAACCGCTTTGTATGCTGACCGGGCCATCGCGCGATTTGTGGGTGTTCGGCTACGGCTCGCTGATGTGGCGGCCGGGCTTCGTCTATGACGAGCGCTGCAAGGCGCTTTTGCGCGGCTGGCGTCGGCGCCTGTGCGTCTATTCGCATGTTTATCGCGGCACGGCGGATCGGCCGGGGGTGGTGCTCGGGCTCGATCGGGGCGGCGCCTGTCGCGGCGTCGCGTTTCGCGTCGAAGCGGGCTTGCGCGAAGCGGCGTTGCGCTATCTTCACGAGCGGGAGCTGGTGACTGCGGTCTATCTGGAAAGGATGGTCCCGGTGACGCTCGCCGACGGCCGGCGCGTCACGGCGCTCGCCTACGTCGCCGACCGCGCGCACGGGCAATACGCAGGCGCCATGCGGCGCGATCGTCTGCTGGAGCTGGTGCGGCAGGGCGTCGGGCGGTCGGGCGACAACGCCGAATACGTGCTCGCGACGCGCGACCACTTGCGCGAACTGGGCATCCTCGACAGGGAACTGGAGTGGCTCGCCGCTCAGTTGTGCGCCGCGTAGGGGCAAGCGGCGGAGAGGTCGTCGAGCGCCGCGCGGCGTTCGGCGGGCGAGGCGGCGAGAAGATGGAGATGGAATTCCACCCGTTCGGCGATCTCAGACAGCGACATCCTGGCGCGCGCGAGGACGGGCTCGGGAAAGACGCCGGTGTCGGCGAGCGCCAGCAGGCGGCGCCGGCCGTCGGGGGCGACCGCGGCGGCGATCAACATGGCGTCGCAATAGGCCGGGCAGGAGTCGGCGTCGTAGACGGAGACGATGTAGCGACGTCCGGACGCTCCGCGCCAGGAACGAAAGCGCGGGGCGAGAGTATCGCCGGCGAGGGCGGCGAGCGGCTCGCCGTCCGTCTCGGCGAGGCGAGGCGCCGTCGGAGGCGCCGATTCGGGCCAACGCTCATCTTCCAGCGCAGGCACCTCGGCGGGCCAGGGCGAAACGGGGTCTCGAAGCGCCAACATCGAACCATCTCCATGCGAACGGCATGGAACAAAACTAGAACAAATGTGCGACTCCGTCAAGCGTCTTGACGGACACGGCCGGGTTTGGCGGGGTCGATCGCGGCCGCGCCGGCGGCCAGAACCGAGGCCAGGCGGGGATCGGCCGCCAGCGCTTCGGCGTAGAGGCGCTCGCACGCGGTCTCGATCGTCGCCTGGAGCCGCTCGGCGAAGGTGCCGCGCCCGAGGCCGGGCGGGATCGGCGGCAGATATTCGATCACGGCGACGCCTGGCCGACGGGTGAAGCCGCGCCGGCCCCAGAAGAGCCCGGTGTTGAGCGCGACCGGAAGGCAGGGAGCGCCTGTTTCGGCGTAGAGCGCGGCGACCCCGAATTTGTAACGCGGCGGCGCGCCGGCTGGGCGGCGCGTGCCCTCGGGAAAGATCAGGACCTGGCGGCCGGCGCGCAGGACTTCGCGCGCCTGGGCGATGACCTGGGCCAGCGCCGTATGGCCGCGCGAGCGGTCGATGGCGATTTGCCGAGCGGCGACGAGATAGAGCCCAAACACGGGGATGAACACGAGCTCGCGCTTGAGCACGATGGCGAAGTCGGGCGCGTAGGGCAGCAGGGCGAAGGTTTCGAGCAGGGATTGGTGTTTGGCGGCGAGGATATAGCCGCCGTTGGGAATGTTCTCGAGGCCGCGATACTCGATGCGCAGGCCGCAGATCGTTTCGAGCAGCCAGCGCGAGGTCGAAGCCCACAGCCGCGCCAGGAAGAAAACGCCGTGGCGACCGCGCAGAAGCACCGGCAGGCCGAAGACCATCAGGGCGATGAGGTTGAGGTAAAAGGCGACGTTGAAGACGAGGGAGCGGAACTTGATCATGGCGGCCCGTCGGATGGCGGCGTCGAAGGGGCGGCCGGCGGCGGCGGCGGTCATAGCAGGCTCCTGAGTTGGCGGAAGACGATTTCGCGCGACAGCAGGGCGGTGAGCCCGGCGATGGCCAGGCAGATCGCGGCGATCGCGGCGTAGCCGCCGAGGCCGAGCGCGAACGCGCCGAACAGCGCGGCGATTTCCTCGCCGTCGGCCGAGCGGCCGCGCCATGCGGAAACGAGCGAGGCGAAGGCGAAGAACAGCGCCGCCGACAGGCCGCCGATCGCTGCGCCCCTGAACCCCAGCCGCAGGAAATGCCCCTGGAACTGCCGCGCGATATAGGAATCGGCGGCGCCGACGAAATGCAGCAGCTCGATAATCTCGCGGGTCCCCGCCATGGCGCCGCGCGTGGCGAAGCCGATCGCGGTCGCCATCGCCAGAATCATCAGCGCGAACAGCGCGGCGGCGAAGACGACGATCGCGTCGGCCATCGTGTCGAGGCGCGACAGCCATAGGCGATGATCGTCGAGACTGGCGCCGGGCGCTCCGGCGGCCAGCGCCGCGCGCAGCGGTTCGAGATCCTCGCGATGTCCGCTTTGCATGCGGACGACGATGAGGCGCGGGATCGGCAATTGCCCGAGATCGAGGCCGTCGCCGAGCCAGGGCGCCAGCAGCTTTTCCGATTCGGGCTTGGAGTAGGCGTGGACGTCGGCGACGCCGGGCGCGTGCGCCGCGATGTCGGCGGCCGCCGCAACGAGCGCGTCGGCGTCGTCGCCCGGGCGCGGCTTGATCTGGATGGTGACGTCGCGGGAGACGTCGGCGCGCCACCCTTGCGCGGCCTCGGCGACCAGGATCGCGCCGCCCGCGGTGAGGCACGCCAGAAACGTCATGATGGCGATGACGACGACCAGCGCGCGCCCGGCGATCGAGTGGGAGGGAATGAGCGGCATATCGCGCTTGAGCTGCGAAGCGGCGGGCAGGGGCGGCGGCGACGATCCGTTCACGGCGAATCGCCCTCGAAAATCTTCAATTGCCCATCGCCGACCACCAGGCGTCTGGCGTAGCCGAATTGATCCATCAGCGTCAGGTCGTGGGTGGCGATGACGACCGCCGTGCCGGATTTGTGCAATTCGACGAACAGCCTGAGCAGGCGGCGCGCCAGCGAGGGGTCGACATTGCCGGTCGGCTCGTCGGCGAGCAGCAATTCGGGGCGCACGATCAGGGCGCGGGCGATCGCCGCGCGCTGCTTCTCGCCGCCGGAGAGCACCGGCGGCAAGGCGTTCATCCGGTCGCCGAGGCCGACCCAGCGCAACAGTTCGACCACTTCGGCGCGATAGCCGCCCTCGCTGCGGCCCATCACCTTGAGCGGCAGCGCGACGTTTTCGTAGGTCGTGAGGTGGTCGAGGAGGCGAAAGTCCTGGAACACCACGCCGATTCGCCGCCTGAGCGCGGTGATGGCGTCTTTGTCGAGTTTGGCGGCGTCCTGGCCGAAAATATGAATGGTTCCGCGGGTCGGGCGCAGCGACAACAGCATCAACCGCAGCATCGTCGTCTTGCCGGCGCCGGACGGGCCGGTGAGGAACTGAAAGCTTTGTGGCGCGACGGCGAAATTGAGGTCGCGGACGACCTCGGCGCCGACGCCATAGCGCAAGCCGACATTCTCGAAGCGTAGCAACGATGATTCCTTGACGGGTGAGCGCTTAACGCGGCTTTAACCATGAACGCGACCAAATGGCGAGGTTTTCCGCGGGGGCGCCGCAACGAGGCTGATTCGCCATGTTCATCGTTTGCAAGACCTGCGGCAATCCGTACCACATTCCCGACGAGGTTCTCGGCGAGGAGGCGGGCCGATTTCGCTGCTCCGGCTGCGGGCGATCCTGGGAGTTGAAGGGCCGTCCGACGCTGATCGGGTCCGCGGCCTCGACCCGCGGCGATCCGCCGCGCCTCGGCTTGGCGCCGGCGCCGCGCCGCACGCTCGCGCGGCCTCTGGCGCGCCTGGGGCGCCGTCTGGCCGCCCCGCTGGCCGCCGCGAGCCTGCTGGCGGGGTCGATGACGGCGATCGGGGCGCGCGAATCGATCGTCGCCGCGGCCCCGTTCGCGGCCGGCGCCTATGCGGCGATCGGCTTGCCGGTGAACTTGCGCGGCCTGGCGATCGAGAACGTGCGCGCGAGGATCGACGCCAGCGGCGACAAGAAACTTCTGCTGGTCGAAGGCGCGATCGTCAACCTGCGCTGGGGCGAGACCGCCGCGCCGGACTTGCGCATCGCCTTGCGCGCGGCCGATGGGCGCGAACTCTATGTCTGGACGACGCGCGCGCCCAAGGGTCGACTGGCGCGCGGCGAGCGCGTCGGCTTCGCGGCTCGGCTCGCCACGCCGCCGGAGGGGGTCGAGGACGCACTGGTGAAATTCGTCGCGCCGGGGGATAAGGTCCCCGTCGACGCGGAGGGATCATGAGCGGCGCGAGAGAAGTCGAAGTCCTGTTCGAGGAAAAAGCGATCGCGGAGCGAACGGCGGGACTGGCCGCCGAAATCGCCAAGGCGGCGCCCAGGGATCTTCTGGTCGTGGCGGTGCTCAAGGGCTCCTTCATGTTCGCGGCCGATTTGCTGCGCGCGATGCATCGCGTCGGCCTGGAGCCGCAGGTCGAGTTCTTCCATGTCGCCAGCTATCGCGAGGGCACGGTCTCGTCGGGGACGGTGACGATTCTTCGCGACATCGAATCCTCGGTCAAGGGCCGCGACGTCGTGCTGGTCGACGACATTCTCGAATCCGGCCGCACTTTGGCCTTCGCCAAGGATTTGCTGGTCGCGCGCGGCGCGCGGCGCGTGCTGGTCTGCACGCTGTTGGAAAAGCGGGGCAAGCGCCAGGTGGCGATCGAGGCCGACTTCGTCGGCTTCGTCTGCCCCGATCTGTTCGTCGTCGGCTACGGCATGGACGTCGCCCATTCCTACCGGGAATTGCCGTATATCGGACACGTCGTCACCACGGCCGGTTCGAAGTGATCGCGAGCGGGCCGCGCGTGTTCAAAAGCGTGTATCAATCCTTCGCCGAAGTCGGCGGCCCGGCGCACGGCGCCGAGCGCGCGAAGGCGCTGCGCGCCGAACTCGCGGCGCGCGGTCTGAACGGCTTCATCGCGCCCCGCGCCGACGAGCATCAGGACGAATATGTCCCGGCCGCGGCCGAGAGGCTGATATGGCTGACCGGGTTCTCCGGCTCGGCAGGCCTGGCGATCGTGCTCGAAGCGGCGGCGGCGATCTTCGTCGACGGGCGCTACGCCGTTCAGGCCGCGGCGCAAGTGGACGGCGCCGTCTTCACGGTGCGCCATCTCGTCGACGAGCCGCCGAGCGCGTGGATCGAGGCCAATCTGAAGCCGGGCGAGCGCCTCGGCTACGACCCGTGGCTGCTGACGCCCGAGATGGTCGAGCGCTTCGGCAAGGCGTGCCGCCATGCCGGCGGCGAACTCGTCGCTCTCGACTCGAACCCGATCGACGCGATCTGGAGGACAAGGCCCGCCGCGCCGCTCGGCGCGGTGAGGGCGCATCCTGCGCGTCTCAGCGGGGAGAGCGCCGCGGGAAAAATCGCGCGGGCGCGCGCCGCGCTCGGGGGAAAAGACGGCCTCCTGGTCAGCGACGCGCACGCCGTCGCCTGGCTGTTCAACATCCGCGGCGCCGACGTCGCGCATACGCCGCTGCCGCTGAGCTTCGCCTATCTGCCGCGCGAGGGCAGGCCGACGCTGTTCGTCGACGCGCGCAAATTATCGGAGGCGATGCGCGCGCGGCTCGGCCAAGTGACGGAGATCGAAGAGCCTGATCGACTGGTCGCCTTCATGGCGAGCCTCGGGGAGCGCGCCGCGCGCGTGGCGTTCGACGCTTCGAGCGCGCCGGCGCGCCTCGCCCAGGCGGTGGAGGCGGCGGGCGGCGCGGCGATCCTCGGGTCCGACCCGATCGCGCTGACGAAGGCGGTCAAGAACAAGGCGGAGCTCGCCGGCGCGCGCGCCGCGCATATCCGCGACGGCGCCGCGATGGCGCGCTTTCTCGCCTGGTTCGACCGCGAGGCGCCGAAGGGCGAGCTCACCGAGATCGGCGCGGCGGAGGCGCTGGAGACTTTTCGGCGCGAAACGGGTGCGCTGAAGGACATCGCGTTTCCGACGATCGCCGCCGCCGGGCCGCACGCCGCGGTCCCCCATTATCGCGTCAGCGAGGCCTCCAACCTTCGCATCGGCCGCGGGATTTTCCTCATCGACAGCGGCGGCCAATACGAGGACGGCACCACCGACATCACCCGCACGATAGCGATCGGACGCCCGACCGCCGAGATGCGCGACCGGTTCACGCGTGTGCTGAAAGGCCATATCGCGATCGCGCGCGCCGTGTTTCCATTAGGAACGAGCGGCGCGCAGATCGACGCGCTGGCGCGCCAGGCGCTGTGGCGCGCCGGGCTCGATTTCGATCACGGCACAGGGCACGGCGTCGGCTCGTACTTAAGCGTCCACGAGGGGCCGCAACGCATCGCCAAGACCGGAACGGTCGCGCTCGCCGCGGGCATGATCGTCTCCAACGAGCCGGGCTATTACGCGCCCGGAAAATTTGGCGTCCGGATCGAAAACCTGGTGGTCGTCGAAGAGCGCGCGATTGCCGGCGCCGAGCGGACGATGCTGGGTTTCGAGACCGTCTCGCTCGCGCCGATCGACTTGCGCCTCGTCGAGCCGAGGCTGTTGGAGCGCGATGAAGTCGCCTGGCTCAACGCCTACCACGCAAGAGTGCGAAAGGTGATAGGGCCGCTGGTCGACCGGGAGACGCGGGCGTGGTTGAGGCAGGCGACGCAGCGGGTGGGGTGAGGCGAGGCAGATGTCCGGGCGCGGCCAAGGCCTTGGCATCGACCACGTTCGTAAGCGCCTTGTTTGGGGCTGACACGGCTCATGATAGTATGGAGAGGGGGTTGGTGAAGAAATGAAAGCTGAGCCGGTCAACGGAATTCAGCCGAGCTTGCTCAAATGGGCGCGCGAAAGCGCGAACATGACGACGGCTGACGTGGCGGACAAGCTGAAAAAGCCGATCGCTCTTGTCGACGCTTGGGAGAACGGCTCAAGCGCGCCAACCTATTCACAGTTGGAAACGCTGGCTTATGATCTCTACAAGCGGCCGTTGGCCATGTTTTTCCTGCCGAATCCGCCGGACGAGCCTTCCCCGAAGGCGGAGTTTCGGTCGCTGCCGGAGCGCGATCTCAGTGCGCTCAATCGAGATACTGTGCTCCTGATCCGCAAGGCGCGCGCGTTTCAGCTTGCCCTCGCCGAATTGTTCGACGGTCGTTCGCCCGCCCAAGCCCCACTGTGGCGCAGCGTCAAGCTGACACCCGGTCGCCCGATCCCGCCGGTGGCGACGCGCGTTCGAGTCGAGCTTGGAATCTCCTTTGAAGCCCAATTGCGGGCCGACAACGGTTCCGACGATGAAGCGCTGAAAATGTGGCGGCGAGCGATCGAAGCGCGGGGCATCTTCGTCTTCAAGCACACGTTCAAGCAAAGCGACATCTCGGGCTTCTGCCTTCGTCACGCAGAATTTCCCGTCATCATGATCAACAACAGCACCACGAAGACGCGGCAGAGTTTCAGTCTCTTGCACGAACTCGCCCATGTCCTCGCCGATCGCAGTGGCATCAGCAGCTTCGACGAAAGCAGGATTGAGAGCCTGACGCCGCGCGAGCGCGCGATCGAGGTGTTTTGCAACGCGGTCGCCGCCGAGATTTTGGTTCCAATGGCGGATTTTCGCGCGCAAGTCGTTCGGCTACCAAGCAACGTCGAATCGACTGGCGACGATCAATTCGCAGCGCTCGCCAGTCGCTATCATGTCAGCCGCGCCGTCGTCCTACGGCGTTTTCTCGACAACGATCAGGTAAGCCAGACATTTTACGAAGCCAAGACACGAGAATGGGACGCGCAGAAGGACGAGAAGGGTTCCGGCGGAAATTATTATGCGACGCAGAACGCGTATCTGAGCGAACGCTTCCTTAGTGAGGTCTTCAGTCGCTACGCCCGCCGTCAGATCAGCCGCGACGATGCCGCCGATCTCGTCGGCGTCGCACCGAAAAACCTAGCTCGGCTTGAAGATCAATTCATGCAAGGCGTCGCTGCATGATCTATGTTTTCGATACGAACAGTCTGAGCGAGCTCGACGCGTATTATCCAAATATTTTCAAGTCGTTTTGGGCGCAGTTCGATGCCGCCGCGCGCGCGGGCGACATCATTTCAACCCGCGAGGTCAAGGCGGAATTGGATCGTAGTGGTTTGGCAAATGTGTTGGCGTGGGCGAAGTCGAATAGCGCCGTGTTTACGACGCCGAGCGCGGCCGAAACGGCCTTCGTCGCGAAGATTTTTGCCGTGCCGCACTTTCAGGCTTTGATCAACGCCAAAGCCGCTCTCAATGGTAGGCCGGTCGCCGATCCCTTTGTCATCGTGTGCGCGAAGGTAAATGACGGAACGGTCGTCACCGAAGAAAAGCTCAAGCCTAGCGCAGCCAAAATTCCGAACGTGTGCGCCTACTTTCAAATTCCGTGCATCAATCTTGAAACGTTCATGCGGACCATGGGCTGGAGCTTCTGAGCCAGGCGCAGTCGGCGCCTGCGCCGACAACAGCGCGCCATAAATCGCCCCAGTCTACCCTCGCAATTTCCTGACATGCGCGATCAGCCCCGCCGTCGAGGGATCGAGCGCGCTCAAATCGGCGTCGGGCGCGGCGACGATCGGGGCGAGGCGCGAGGCGAGCTCCTTGCCGAGCTCCACGCCCCATTGGTCGAACGGATTGATGTCCCAGATCGCCGCCTCGACGAACACCTTGTGCTCGTAGAGCGCGATCAGGCGCCCGAGCGTGCGCGGCGTGAGCTGCGCGTAAAGCAAGGTCGAGGACGGCCGGGAGCCGGAGAAGGTCTTGTGCGGGGCGAGCCGCGCGGCCTCGTCGGCGCTAGCGCCCTCACGCGCCGTGATCGCCTCGGCCTCGGCGCTCTGGCGCCCGCGCATCAGCGCTTCGCCCTGCGCCAGGCAATTGGCGAGCAGCAGGTCGTGGTGATGGGCGTCGGCGTTGGTCGGGTTCGCGGCGACGAGAAAATCGATCGGCGCGATTTCCGTGCCCTGGTGCAACAACTGGAAGAACGCGTGCTGGCCGTTGGTCCCCGGTTCGCCCCAGATGACGGCGCCCGTCGCGCGATCGACCGGCGCGCCGTCGCGGGTCACGCTCTTGCCCTCGCTCTCCATCTGCAATTGCTGGAGATAGGCGGGAAAGCGCGCGAGGCGCTGGTCGTACGGGATCACGGCCTCGGAGGCGCAGCCAAGGACGTTGCGGTTCCAAACGCCGATGAGCCCCATCAGCATCGGAATGTTCTTGTCGAGCGGCGCGTCGCGAAAGTGCCGGTCCACGTCGTGGCCGCCGCGCAGGAACTCTTCGAAGCGCTCGGGGCCGATGGCGATGGCGAGCGGCAGGCCGACGCTCGACCAGACGGAATAGCGGCCGCCGACCCAGTCCCAGAAGCCGAACACGCGGCTCGCCTCGACGCCGAATTCGGCGACCTTGTCGAGCCTGGTCGAAACGGCGGCGAAATGATCGGCGACCGCGCCCTCGCCGAGGGCGCGCACGAGCCAGGCGCGCGCGGTCCGCGCGTTGGTCATCGTCTCCTGCGTGGCGAAGGTCTTGGAGGAGACGATGAACAGGGTGCGCGCGGGATCGAGCCCGCGCAGCGTGTCGCCGATGTCGGCGCCGTCGAGGTTGGAGACGAAATGAGGGCGCAAGTGCGCCGGCGCGAACGGGAGAAGAGCCCGCGTCGCCATCGCCGGGCCGAGGTCCGAGCCGCCGATGCCGATATTGACGAAGTCGGTCATGGGTTGGCCGAGCGCGCCGCGCAGGCGGCCCTCGCGCACGTCGCCGGCGAAGGCGAGCGTCTTGGCGCGCTCGGCCTCGACGTCGGGCATGACGTCGCGCCCTTCGACGAGGACCGGCTCGCCGGAGAAATTGCGCAGCGCGGTGTGCAGCGCGGCGCGGCGCTCGGTCGTGTTGACGAGATCGCCGCGGAACATCGCGTCGCGTTTGGCCTCGACCTCGGCGGTCCTGGCGAGGGCGATCAGCAGGTCGAGGCCGGCGGCGTCGATGCGCTGCTTGGAATAATCATAGAGGAGATCGTCTAAAACGACGTGAAAGCGCTGGAAGCGGTTCGCGTCGGCGGCGAATTCCTCGCCGATCGGGCGCGCGAGAACGCGCGCGCGACATTCGGCGAGATCGGAGAAAATGGCGGAAAGCGGCGTCTGCGTCATCGACCTTTCCCTTTTCCGTCGGGCGCTCTATGCGTTCGGCCCGTCCCCCTGCCCTGCGCCGAGTTTGCTCCATATGCCGCCTCAATTGCAATTGCGAGACATCCGCCTGACGCTCGGCGGCGCGCCGCTGCTGGATGGCGCGGAACTGACGATCTCGCCTGGCGACCGAATCGCGCTGGTCGGGCGCAACGGCTCGGGCAAATCGACGCTGCTGAAGATCGCGGCGGGCGAAAGCCTCGCCGACGAGGGGACCCGCTTCGCCCAGCCCAACGCGCGCCTGCGCTATCTGCCGCAGGAGCCCGATCTGACGGGATACGCGACGACGCTGGACTTCGTGCTGAGCGGCCTGGCGGAAGAGGACAATCCCTATCGCGCGCGGGCGCTGATGGACGACCTCGGCCTCGATCCGCGAGCCGATCCCGCGCGCCTGTCCGGCGGGGAGGCGCGGCGGGCGGCGCTCGCCCGCGCGCTCGCCCCCGATCCCGACATTCTGCTGCTCGACGAGCCGACCAATCATCTCGATCTCGTCGCGATCGAATGGCTGGAAAAGGAATTGTCGCAATCGCGCGCCGCGTTCGCGGTGATCAGCCACGATCGGCGGCTGCTCGCCGACCTCACCCGCGCCACCGTTTGGCTCGATCGCGGCCGCACGCGCCGGCTCGATCAGGGCTTCGCCGTTTTCGAGGCCTGGCGCGACGCCAAGCTCGAGGAAGAGGAAATCGAGCGCCGCAAGCTCGACCGGCGCATCGTCGAGGAAGAGCATTGGCTGCGCTACGGCGTCACCGCGCGGCGCAAGCGCAACATGCGTCGCGCAGCGGAATTGGCGACGCTGCGGCGCGAACGGCGCGAGGCGCGCCGGGCGGAGGGCGTGGCGACGATGATCGCGCAGGACGCCAAGGCGTCGGGGGCGCTGGCGATCGAGGCCGAAAGGATTTCCAAGTCCTATGGCGATCGGCCGATCGTCAGGGATTTTTCGCTGCGCGTGATGCGCGGCGATCGGATCGGCGTCGTCGGCGCCAACGGCGCGGGCAAGACGACGCTGGTCAATCTTCTCGCCGGCGCGCTGGCGCCGGACTCCGGGTCCGTGCGCCTCGGCGCCAATGTCGCGATGGCGAGCCTCGATCAGCGCCGCGCCTCGTTGCAGCCGACGACGACCCTGGTCGACGCGCTGACCGGCGGCGGCGGCGATTTCGTCGCGGTCAACAACCAGCGCAAACACGTCGTCGGCTACATGAAGGACTTCTTGTTCGCGCCCGAGCAGGCGCGCACGCCGATCGGCAAATTGTCGGGCGGCGAGCGGGGGCGGCTGATGCTGGCGCGCGCGCTGGCCCGGCCCTCGAACCTGATGGTCCTGGACGAGCCGACCAACGATCTCGACATCGAGACGCTGGACTTGTTGCAGGAGCTGCTCGGCGATTATCCCGGCACGATCCTGCTGGTCAGCCACGACCGCGATTTTCTCGATCGCGTCGCGACCTCGGTGATCGTCAGCGAAGGCGCCGGACGGTGGCGCGAATACGCGGGCGGCTATTCCGACATGGTGGCGCAGCGTGGCTACGGCCTGTCGGGGCCGCCGGCGGCCGAAGCGGCGAGACGAGAGAGGCCGGTTCCACGCGAGCCGACGCGCCAGCCGGCCAAGCGCAAGATGTCGTTCAACGAAAAGCGCGCGCTGGAGACGC
>Ga0326728_10017534_pt1 | contig 14314 bp, 10 predicted proteins | sample MB3enrmetagenome_FD_207602 | JGI IMG/M metagenome (GOLD analysis project Ga0326728, IMG submission 207602) | Lab enriched peat soil microbial communities from McLean, Ithaca, NY, United States - MB31MN | ecosystem: Environmental > Terrestrial > Soil > Wetlands > Peat | place: USA: New York...
AGATCGACAAGATCGCCCGCAAGAGCGGGGACAACCCCTCCATCACACGGGACGTCTCCGGGGAAGGAGTCCAGCAGGCTCTCCTGAAGATCGTGGAGGGAACCGTGGCCTCGGTGCCGCCCCAGGGTGGCCGAAAGCATCCCAACCAGGAGATGCTTCGCATCGACACAACGAACATCCTTTTTATCTGCGGCGGGGCGTTCGTCGGCCTGGACAAGATCGTCGAGCAGCGCACCATCGCCCATCCGTTGGGCTTCGGCTCCGATCCCAAGGGACTGGGAGAGAAAGACCTCGTGGAGCTGTATACGCAGCTGCAGCCGGATGACCTGATACGCTACGGTCTGATTCCGGAGTTCGTGGGGAGGCTGCCCATCGTGGTCCCCCTTGAGGAGCTAGATGCGGACGCGCTGCGGCGGATCATCACAGAGCCGCACAACGCAATCCTCAAGCAGTATAAGGCTTCCTTTAAGCTGGACGACGTAGAGCTGGAGTTCGATGAGCGCGCCATTGTTGCAATAGCCCACAAGGCCATCGAGCGCAAGACGGGAGCCCGGGGACTTCGGGCTATCGTGGAGGCGCTAATGATGGACGTCATGTTCGATATTCCGTCCCTCAAGGGCGCAAAGAAGGTCGTCATCAACGAGCGAGTGGTCACGAGCGCAGAGAAACCCGAGATCATCCTCGCCGGCCAGAAAAAAACGGCATAACGCCGTTCGGCAAGGGCAATGAAGATTCTTCTCAAGAGACACGAGATGTTCATGGTTCCGCTTAAGGACCTTGCCGTCTTTCCGCGGATGATCGTGCCGCTGTTCGTGGGACGTCGCCGGTCCTTGCGTAGCGTGGAGGAAGCCATGCGCCTGGGGCGCCCGCTCTTCCTCGTGTCGCAGAGGAAAACGGGAGTCGAGGAGCCCGACGAGCGGGACGTGCACGATGTCGGGACCGTGTCCCGCGTGCTCCAGATGCTGAAGCTTCCTGACGGGAAGATACGGCTTCTCGTGGAAGGGCTCGAGAGGGCCGCCATCTCCAAGTACTCCGAGACCCGCGACTCCTTCCGCGTGATCGTGCGGCCGATTTTGCAGACAACCGACATCACCCCGCAGATATCCGCGCTTATGCGCACGGCGCTGTCACAGTTCGCCCGATACACGGAAGTCTCCAAAAAGGTCCCTCCGGAAGCGGTCACCGCCGTGGAGGGGGCTGATCTGCCAGACACGCTGGTCGACTTGATTGCTGGAAACCTCCCTCTCAAGCTCCCGCAAAAACTGGAGCTGCTGTCCATCGAGGACGCCGAGGTGCGCCTGGAGAGATGCGCGGCAATAGTGGCCTCCGAGATCGAGGTCCTCTCCCTGGAGCAGGAGATCACGGGCAAGGTCAGGCGGAAGCTCGAAAAGACACAGAAGGACTACTTCCTCAACGAGCAACTCAAGGAGATCCAGCGCGAATTGGGCGCTGAAGGGGAGGATCCCACCGGCGCACGGGAGCTTGAAGAGAAGGTCAAAGCCAAGGGTCTGCCCGCGGAGGTAGCGGAAAAGTGCCAGAAGGAGCTGAAGCGGCTCGGCCGCATGCAGCCCATGTCCCCGGAATCCGCGCTGCTCAGGACGTACCTCGAATGGATCTCCGACCTGCCGTGGAAGGAAGCCACCACGGATAACCATGACATCGAGCGCGCCCGCCAGATCCTGGACGAAGACCATTATGACCTGAAAAAAGTCAAGGAACGGATTCTGGACTTTATTGCGGTGCGTCAGCTCTCCCCCACCGTCAAGGGGCCCATCCTCTGTTTCATTGGCCCCCCGGGCACGGGCAAGACGTCTCTGGGACGCTCAGTGGCCCGCTCTCTGGGACGGAACTTCGTGCGCGTTTCCCTGGGAGGCGTTCGGGACGAAGCGGAGATACGCGGCCACAGGAAAACTTATGTCGGCGCGCTCCCCGGCAAGATCCTACAGTCCATGCGCAAGGCCGGGTCACGCAACCCCGTCTTCCTGCTGGACGAGATTGACAAGATGAGCTCAGACTGGCGGGGTGATCCCGCCTCTGCTCTCCTGGAGGTGCTGGACCCCGAGCAGAACGCGACGTTTGTCGATCACTACCTCGAAGTGCCGTACGACCTTTCCCATGTGATGTTCATCACCACTGCCAACTCTTCGCACAACATCCCGTATCCGCTGCGCGATAGGATGGAAGTGATCGAGATTTCCGGATACACAGAGTTCGAGAAAGAGAAAATAGCGGAAAAGTTCCTTGTTCCCAAGCAGATCAAGGAAAACGGGCTGGATTGGGCTAACATCACGTTCCAGAAGTCCGCCATTCTGAAGCTCATCAGGGGCTTTACAATGGAAGCAGGCGTGAGAAACCTGGAGCGGGAAATCGCCAATATCATCCGAAAGATAGCCCGGGAAGCAGTGAAAGAAGGCCGTATGCCGCCGGCACCGACGCTTTCGCCGCCGCCGCAGCTTGTCGCGTCGCAGTCCGTTCAACCAGAAGCGTCCCTCAGCGAGGAACGGCCTGAAGTCGCTGTTGCGTCTGCTGTGCAGCCGGAACAGGCGGACCAGGTCTCTTTGCCGAGTGCTGCAGCACCTTTCGCGGTCACCGTCACGGGAAGAAACGTGGAGAAGTACCTCGGCAAGGTGAAGTTCCTGGAGAACACTTTCTCACGCGACGTGAAGCCGGGCCTCGCTTACGGTCTCGCGTGGACCGAGGTGGGGGGGCAGCTTTTGCCCGTGGAGGTCGCGATCCTCGAGGGCAAAGGAGAACTGATGCTCACCGGTAGCCTCGGAGACGTGATGAAGGAAAGCGCCCAGGCTGCGCTTTCTTTCTTGCGCGCCCATCATGCTGCCCTCGGCATCCCCGCTGATTTCACCAAGGATCGGGATATCCACATCCACGTTCCCGAGGGAGCCATCCCGAAAGACGGCCCTTCGGCGGGTATCACGCTGGCGGCGGCGCTTCTTTCCGCAGTCTCTGGCGTTGCCCTGAAAAGCGGTTTCGCCATGACCGGGGAAATCACGCTGACCGGCCGGCTCCTTCCTATTGGCGGCGTCAAGGAGAAGGTTCTGGCAGCGCATCGCTACAAGATGACCCACGTTCTCCTACCTCGACGCAATGAGAAAGACCTGGAGGAAATCCCCTCCGAAGTACAGCAAGACATGGGTTTCGAGTTCGCGGACTCCGTCTTGGACGCCTTTGCCATCCTTTTCCCCGACGGAAGCTTCTCCGAAGGAGTGGCTTCGGACCAGGTTTCCCCCCCGAAAGAAGAAAAGACTCAATCTGCTGACGAGCCCCAAGAGCCTGTAGACGGGGTGCCGCTCCAGCAGCCATCCGCCTGAGGTCGGATGGAGCACCTCCTCAGGGCGCTCGAGCCTTATCTCCACCGTTACGGGTACTTCGCCGTTTTCGCTGCAATCTTCCTCGAAGACTTCGGCGTTCCCATGCCCGGAGAGACTCTGCTCATTGCCGGTGCGCTGCTTGCGTCGCGCGGCAGCTTTGATATTTACTTTCTCGTCATTACGGCAGTGTGCGCGGCCACGCTGGGGGACAATGTCGGGTACGCGATAGGCCGGTTCGGGGGCCGGCGGCTCGTACTGCGCTACGGTAGGTACGTGTTCGTCACGCCTGCGCGCCTGGCGCGAGCGGAGCGGTTCTTCCAGACCCAAGGCGCGCTGGTCGTCATTGCCGCCCGATTTTTCGAGATTCTTCGACAGCTCAACGGAATAGTGGCGGGTATCTCGGGGATGCGCTGGTGGCGCTTCCTGGTCTACAACGCCACGGGAGCGGTGCTGTGGGTGGGGTTCTGGAGCATCCTCTTCTTTCAGCTGGGCCGCCAGGGGGAGCGGGTCGGGCTCCTTTTTAGGAGGTACGAGCCTTTCGCGGCGGTGCTCATCCTCCTGGTCATCATTTGCGCGCTCGGGGTTCGCCTTTTTCTTAGGCGACCCCACCGGAAGCCAGGTGAGACAAAATCGGTGGACGGGAGGTGACGCATGGATGAGCTGGACCTGTCCGTGGCCTGGGCTCGTGCGAACATGCCGCTGACAGAGCGCGAGATTGCGGCCCTCGACAGTCTTTCAGACATCCGCCTGGCCTGCTCGGTACACCTCGAGGAGAAGTCTGTGCCATTCCTCGAGGCGCTTCTGGACAAGGGCGCCCAGTTGTTTCTGACCACCTGCAACCCGTATACGGTACGTGACGAGGTGGTCAAGCGGCTGGCGGCTCACGGGGCAAAGACGCATGCCTGGAAAGGCATGATGGTTGAGGACCAGGCGAAAGGAACCCGCGCCGCGCTGGCCTGGGGGCCGACGCACCTGTATGAAATGGGAGCAACGCTGGTCGGGCAACTACTCTCGGCGAAAGGCGCTGCCGAGGGTTCGATCGTGGCGGGGTTGGAGGCAACAGGGTCCGGGATATCGCGCATAGGCGATCTGATGCGCGAAGGCCACAGCCTGACTTTTCCTGTCTTCAACTGCGACGACGTTCCCATCAAAGAGGGCTTGCACAACCGGCACCTCGTCGGCCTGAGCACGTGGCACACGTTCATGGAGCGTACGCGGTTGAGCCTACACGGTCGGCGCGTTGTCGTAGTCGGTTTCGGCCTTGTGGGGCAGGGAGTGGCCGAGGTTGCCCGAGCCTTTGGGGGCACGGTGAGTGTGGCGGAGAAGGACGGAGTCAGGGCTCTTTTTGCGCAGTATGCGGGCTACCGGGTCGGGACGGTCGAGGAGCTGATCCCCGAGGCGGACGTAGTCGTTACGGCAACGGGGAGACCAGGCGTCCTCGGGGCGCGGCTTTTCCAAAGCCTCAAGAAGGGTTGTTTTCTCCTGAATGTCGGTCACACCCCTGATGAGATCGACGTAAACGCCCTGGGTCCCCGCAAGGCAGTGGTGCCGTTCGTAGAAGAGGTCTCCCCGAGCGGCCGGCCGGTGTTTCTTTTTTCCGGAGGATCCATGGCGAACCTCACCGCCGGATACGGGGATTCGCTCAATTCCTTCGATGTGACGATGGCGACCCTTGCCGCTGGCGTGCGTTTCCTTTTCAACGCGGAGGCTGGCAGATTCCCACCCGGCCTCCACGCGCTTCCCCGCAGCGCTTGGGAGCAGGTGGCGCAGCGCGCCTCAGGCGTTTGACCTCTGCCTTTGGCCTCCCGCAATAAGCCGCTTCAACTCTCCGAGGCTTTCACGCATGGCTTGCTCGCCTCGGTCCACGAGTTCATCCGCCTTCTTCAAGTTCCTGTAATGGAACCCCTGCAGGTTGGGACTCACCAAGAGATCGGCCGAGGTCATTCCCTTCTGGCCGGCGTTTGCGAGCAGGATATCGAACGTGTAGTAGGCGATGTCGAAGATGTTGCGCGGCGGGCCGGATTGGAGCTTGTGCGAGTGCAGGTTGACGCCAATGACAATGTCAGCACCCAGGGCCGCCCGCGCGACGTCCGCCGGGACGTCATTTACGAGCCCTCCGTCCACGAGCGATGCGTCGCCGTCACGCAGTGGCTCAAAGAGCCCTGGCACGCTGCAGCTGGCCCGCACCGCCTTCGCCACCGAGCCGGTAGTGAAAACAACCTGCTCACCGCGTTCGAGATCGGTGGCCACTGCGGCAAAAGGGATCAATAAATCGGCGAAGTCAAGCGTACCGGTCATTGCCTGCACGTAGCGTTCCAGCCTGTCCAAGCGCATCATGCCCTGTCTGGGAAATGTCAGGGAAACGACGTGCGACCATTCCAGCCGCCGGGCGGCTTCCCAGATCTCCTTCCAGGAACGCCCCGCGCAATGGGCTGCGCCGATCACACTCCCGGCGCTCGTGCCTGCAACACAGTCCACGTGGATGCCTTCTTCCGAAAGCACCCTGAGAACGCCGATATGGGCAAGACCAAGCGCGGCGCCTCCGCCGAGGGCAAGTCCGATTCGGACGCTCACCCCCGGAGGATACCTGCGGCTGCGGAGGACAGTCAAGGTTCCCCTGTGATGGCGTGGTGGTGCGGGCAATAAGCGCGTTCCTGTTGCCGAGCAGATGGGGCTTGCCTACATTGTCAGCATGAAACAGCACAATCGACCGGTAGGACCGGTAGTTTTTGTCGTCGTTGCGCTCCTCATGGCCGGGGCAGCCAGCGCGGGATTCGCGCAAGCGGCCATGATGGTGTCCGTGGACGGGACCATCGCATCGGTAAATGGAGGGCAGATAACTCTCAACGCCGCGGACGGCACTACAAAGAACGCGACCCTCTCCGCCTCAACCATGATTTTGGAGCGGCGCAGGGCCACGCTGACTGACATCCAGAAAGGCGACGCCATGGGGGTCACTGCGCACAGGGCGGACGACGGAAATATGACCGCAACCGCCATTAATATCTTCCCAGCTCAATTGTGGAAGGTAGTGAAGAAGGGCCAGTTTCCCATGCAGCAGCCCGGCCAGATCATGACCAACGCACTCGTTGACGCCTACGCGGCTCAGGGGAACACTCATGCACTTACGATGAAATACGGTAGCGAGACCTACCCCATCGTTGTGCCCGACAGCGCCGAAATCTACCGCCTGGTGGCGGTTGACATGTCCATGGTAAAGGCGGGCATGCATGTCTTCGTCAGCGGCAGCGCGAACTCGGACGGGAGCATCAAGGCGGCCGTCGTGAGATACGGCGGCTAGCACGGCGGAGGCGGGGCAAGCGCCGCGCAGTTTTCGCTTGCACAATTGAACCCCCGCGGCTACGATGGGTGGTGACGCTGGCTGGCCTTACGCAGAGCAAAGCTGTGCGAAGGGGGGGCCAATCTTGCCATCTATGGCTACGGGGGCGTTCCCTGAAGTATCATAGCATTCGTACCAAGCTTCTCATCTACTTCGTTGCCGTTATTTTTCTACCCCTGTTGACCCTGGGGATCCTTGGACCGTCCATCTCCGCCCGCATCATCGAAAGGGAAGTCACTAATCACACGGTCCAGCTCATCCGGCAGGTCACACGCAACGCCGAGTTCTATATTCGCGAAATGGAAGGGCTTATCTCTTTCCTCGCGGAGAATGCGGATGTCCAGGCCTTCTACGGCATCGGCGGACGGGGCACTTCCTTCTCCCCGGCCGGTGCGCAGGGGGCTTTGCGTCTCCTGGGGAACATCTCCCAGGTCAACCCAGAGATTGCTGGCATACTGCTCGTCAACGATTCGGACGGGTATCTCAGCAACGAGATCCAGCCCATAACGCGCGATCCTCTCCTGGAAGAGGACTGGTACCGCCGCGCAGTGCGCTACGCTCCCGACGTGCAGCTTCTTCCCCGGCCCGTCGGCAGGAACCTGCGCAACACCCCCGGCTATAGCGCGGATGACGTTGTCTCCATCGCGAAAGCCGTGTTGGACCCGCGTACGGGGCGCGCCCGGGGCGTTGTCCTTATCGACATGAAGCTCTTGGTGGTCCAGGACATCTTTGTCGACATGAAGGTTGGGCAGGGGGGCTTTCTCTTCATTGAAGATGCCGAGGGCGGCATCGTCTACGCTCCGGTGAATCCCGTTGTCTACCGCGTGCGAGGCGAGTGGCTCGCCGGTCCGCAAACGAGCATGGTTCGCAAGATCCATGGAGCGGACTATCAGATCATTGCCCAGAGATCGGACTACACAGGATGGAAAACCATCGGAGTGTTCCCGATCAACGAGATCATGGGGCAAGTGAGCCTCATCCGTTACTATTCCTTCATCATTGCGGGGGTGACACTCTTTATTGCCGTGGTGGTCTCGATTTTCTTCACAGGTTCCATCGCTCGACCGGTTATCGCACTCCGTTCACTAATGAAAGAGGCAGAAGAAGGGAACCTAGCCGTCCGCTTCGAAGGCCGGGAGGAGGACGAGATAGGGCACCTCGGCAAGAGCTTCAACACAATGATCGAGGAGATCCAGAAGCTCATCGACCTGGTCTACCGGGAGCAGCAGAGCAAGAGGGAGGCCGAGCTTAAGACCCTGCAGGAACAGATCAAGCCGCACTTCCTCTACAACACCCTCGACACCATCCACTGGATGGCGCAGGACCGGGGCGCCTCGGATATTGTACAAATCGTGAGCGCGCTGACGAGCCTTTTCCGCATTGCCCTCTCCAAGGGCAAGGAAATGATCAGCTTGGCCGATGAGCTGGAGCACGTGAGGAGCTACCTCATCATTCAGAAGCTGCGCTACGAGGACAAATTCGATTACTCACTGTGCGTCCAGGAGGAGGTGCTGCCGTTTCAGGTTCTCAAGTTGACGCTTCAGCCCCTCGTAGAGAACGCGATCTACCACGGGATCAAAGAGCGGCGTGGGCATGGGACAATCCGGGTAGACGCGCTGCGAAGGGATGAAACCCTGGTGCTTCGCGTCTGCGACAACGGCGTGGGGATGTCCCAAGAGAAGCTCGACAACGTGCGCACCCTGCTCACGAAGGCTCCCGCCGAGAGCTCCCAGAAAACAGGCTACGGCATATCGAACGTGAATGAGAGAATCCAGCTTTCCTTCGGCAAGAGTTTCGGGTTGCGCTTCGAGAGCGAACTGGGGGAGGGAACGACCGTGGAGATCCTGCACCCGCTGATCCCGGGGGAGGAATAGGGCGCACATGTGGAAGGTCCTGATTGCAGATGACGAACCCAAGATCCGACGAGGTCTTCGTGCCACCATCGAGCGGATCCGGCCCGATATGCAGGTGGTGGCGGAAGCGGAGGACGGGGAAACGGCTCTTGCCCTGGTACAGAAGGAAAAGCCAGATATTCTCATGATCGATGTTCGCATGCCTTTTCTGAACGGTCTTGACCTAATCCAGAAGATCAACGAAGTCTGGCGAGACTGTATCATCATCGTCGTGTCCGGGCACGATGAGTTCGAGTATGCTCAGCGGGCCCTGACGCTCAGGGTGTTCGAATATGTGTTGAAACCCGTGCCGCAGGACGTGCTTGCCTCGGTGCTCGTCCGCGCGGAGGAGGAGCTTACCGCCGTTCGCCGGCGCAACCACTACCTGAGTTGGGCGCACGACCAACTGGAGCGTAACATGCCTATCCTCTGCGAACAGCTCTTTCGCGACTGGGTGCAGGGACGGTTGTCTCCGTCCGAGATCAAGGAGCAGGCAGCATTTCTCGGGATTCCCGCCGCCGGATATCGCGTGATCACTCTCATTCACGTAATGGAAAGGACGGCCGTTGCGGACCTTTCGCGAGAGAAAGATAGGCGAATCGAGGTGTTTGCCGTACGTCGGATCGTGGAGGAGACGTTCAAGGCTTTCTCTCCCGTTTCGGTATTTCTCGACGATCAGGACGACGTGGTGGCTCTGACCGGATCACCTCCCGGCCCCGCCTGGGCCGCCGCTGTGCATACCGTAGAATCACGCGCCGCTGGCTCAATCGCGCATTCACTCGTGATCGCTCATGGTCCCATCAGCGAGGGGGCAGACGGCATCGCGGAGACATATGAAAGCCTTAGCGCTGAGGTCGCCCGCAGGAGCGGACATCGCTCCTTTGTTCTCCTGGCGCAGAACTACATCGATGCGAGCTACGGCAAGCCCGAGCTCACCCTGGAGGAGGTGGCCGCGGCGGTTCAAGTGAGCCCCGGCTACCTGAGCCGGCTTTTGAAAAGAGAGACAGGTTTTTCTTTTGTAGACTATGTTACGCGAGTGCGGATCAACAAGGCAATGCGCCTCATGGGCGATCCCGCAGTCAAAGTCTATGAAGTGGCTGCGGCCGTGGGCTATCAGAGCCAGCACTATTTCAGCCGCGCGTTCAAGCGCGTCTTCGGTCGCTCCCCCGTGGAGTACAGGAAGGGAGGGACGTAGCATGTGCAGATCACATGCCGCAGGGCTCTTGGGCGTGCTTCTGCTCGCCTCTTTATCCTCATGCAGCAAAGATGGCATTGCCGATCAGGCCTACCAGTTCTTGATCGGCGTGTCCCTCGCCAACCTGACGGAGCCCTGGCGGATCAATATGTCTGAGGAGATCAAGAGCGAGGCGTCCCGCTACCCGAACCTCCGGGTTGTGTTCAGCGACGCCGCCGATTCGAGCAACCGGCAGATCCAGGACGTAAGGAAACTCTTGGACAGCGGTATAGATCTTCTCATTATCTCGCCCAACGACGCAGAGGCGCTCACCCCCGTTATCGCTCAGGCCTACAGCCGCATTCCGGTCATTCTCCTGGACCGTTCGGTGATCGGATACGACTACACGCTGTACATCGGCCCCGACAATAGGCTCATTGGCAAACAGGTTGGCCAGTACGTTTCGGACCTCCTGGGAAGTAAGGGGGGAAGGGTCGTGGAGATCCAGGGGAGATCAGGTTCTCCCCCCACAACAGACCGGACGCTCGGATTCCGGGAAGCCATTGAAAGAGCCGGCAACATCTCCATCGTCGGCACCATCGTCGCCGATTGGCTGCGCGACAAGGCGGAGGACGAGCTCACCGGATGGCTGAAGAAGAACGGGAAGGTGGACGTCATCCTGGCGCAGAACGACGCCATGGCTTTTGGCGCGTACCGGGCCGCTACGCGGCTGGGAATCCACGGTATGCGTTTTGTCGGCATCGATGGTCTGCCGGGGCCCCGCGGTGGGATCGATCTCGTGAAAAGCGGCGTGCTTTCCGCCACCATCACCTGCCCCACCGGTGGCAAGGAGGCTGTCATCTACGCGATGGATATCCTCCACCATGAGGAAGGCATCCCGAAGAAGATGATCCTCAGGACCACCCTGGTAAGCGCGAAAACGATCGAGAGCGGCGTGCTTGACTTCCCGTCACATCCGCGTTCGCTGGTCACCGACCGGCGGATTGTGCTGGGCTTCGCCCAGACCGGAGCGGAAAGCAACTGGCGCTTGGCAAACACCGAGTCCATCAAGACCGCCGCGCAGCAGGCCGGGATAGACCTCATTTTCGTCGACTCGGAAGGTCAGCCGGAAAAGCAGATCGCCGCTGTCAGGTCCTTCATTGCCCGAAAGGTGGACATCATAGCCTTTTCTCCGATCGTCGAATCGGGGTGGGAGCCTGTGCTCCGCGAGGCGAAAGCCGCGGGGATTCCAGTATTCCTGTCCGACCGCACAGTCGACGTGAAGGACGAATCACTCTGGACGACCTTCATGGGCTCGGACTTCATAGAGGAAGGACGGCGCGCCGCGCGGTGGCTCGTCAACGATATGAAGACCGACGCCCCGGTAAATATCGTGGAGCTGCTGGGCACAATCGGCTCTGCTCCCGAGATCGACCGTACATTCGGGTTCAAGGAGATACTCAAAGACCATCCCAACTACCGCATCATCGTGTCGGAGAGCGGCGACTTCGTTCGCAGCAACGGTAGGGTAGTCATGCAGCGGATCCTCAAGGAGCTGGCCGAGAAAGGCCAGAAGATTGACGTTCTTTTCGCGCACAACGACGACATGGCTATAGGGGCAATCGCGGCAATGGAGGCGGTGGGAATCAGGCCCGGCAAGGATGTGGTGATCGTTTCAGTCGACGGAATCCGTGACGCGTTCACTGCCATGATGGCCGGGAAGCTTAACTGCTCGGTCGAATGCAGTCCGCTTTTGGGTCCCCAGCTCATGAAGGCTGTGAAAGATTACATGGCAGGAAAGGATTTGCCTGTTCGGCTCATCACTTCGGAAGGCGTCTACCCTGCTGAGGTGGCGCGGGCCGTTCTCCCCTCCCGAAAATACTGAGTGCACCTGACCGAGGAAGGGTACTCCGCACGAATTGCCCCGAACCAGACCAAGTCCGTACGAGTAACTAGAGCTTACTCCGCACCAACCGTCCCACCATCGATACTCGGCCCCCCTCGTAGGCCGAAAAGTGCACAAAATAGCTGACGAGTCTAAATACTACGAGTCACAAGTATGCTAAAACAACAGATGGCTCACCTTACTACGGTGAGCAAAGGAGTAAAATCATGCGACAGTTCCTTCGAGGGGCGGCGGTGCTCCTTCTGCTGATAGTGGCGGCCGGCTCAGGGGCTGCGCAAGCAAAGGCAGGTACTCTGAAGGTCGTGGGGTTATACTCAGAAACCAGTGACGGCTCCGTGAGCTACAGGGTCGGCTCCGGCGCGTGGGTTGTGGTCAAAGTAGGGGACACCATTCCCGCCAACGCCGAGATCCTGGTCAACGTGGACAGGGACTGGATCGAGGTCACGCCGGCCAACAATCCCAACGCAGTATATGAGATTCATGGGCCTGACTCGGGGCAGATCATCAAGAAGGTGACCGAAATCCTGAAGGGCAAGCCGAAGCTCGTCAGTTTCCCCAAACCCAAAGGGGCGACGCCGGACCCGAATTTCAAGGACAAGCTGGTGGTTACGCAAATCCTCGGCAGACAGGTGTATCTAGCGAACCCTGATGCTGATGACCAGGACATCAAATACGGCGACGTTCTGGATATCAAGGGGAAAGTAAGGATCATCGGAATCAATAACACCATCAATCTCATGAACAGCGGCGGAAAAGTGACCACCGTCATCGGTCCGCTCAACTTTACCGTCGAACAGGTGCTGAACAACAAGCAGCTCTATAAGTTCCTGAATGTCAATTAACGATTCGGATGAAGGAGGAAGCGGAAAAAGGAGAAACACGCAGGGCATCCGTCGAAGAGTTTCGACGGGAATCAGGTACGTGTTTTCAGGGTTTTCTTCATCGAATACAGCGATGAAGAAAAGAGTCTCAGACAAGACTTGAGTTCGAAGGAGGTCTTATGAAGCGCTGGGGAAAAATCCTCGCACTCGTCGCTGTGGCGATGATGGTACTTTCTGTGGCCGCAATCGCTGCGCCGAAAACGTGGGTCGTGGGCTTCTCGCAGATCGGATCCGAAAGCGAATGTAGAACCGCAGACACTCACTCCGTTCAGGACGCGTTCGCCCAGGATGACAGCTTTGCTTTGATGTATGCCGACGCGCAGCAGAAGCAGGAGAACCAGATCAAAGCGCTGCGAAGCTTCATTGCACGCAAAGTGGACTGCATTGTCTTTACGGCGCTTGTTGAAACAGGGTACGGACCTGTTCTCCAGGAAGCACAAAAAGCGCACATTCCCGTCGTCATGATCGACAGAGACGTGGCAAAGGAAGACCAGAAGTACCGACTGACCATTATGGGATCTGATTTCATTAAGGAAGGTGAAAAGGTCGGCAACTGGCTTGCAAAGTACTTGAAAGACAAGGGCATTGATGATGGAACCACGCCGATCGACTTTGCCGAGCTCCAGGGAACCACCGGTTCCGCTCCCGCCATCGACCGTGCCCAGGGTTTCCGCAACATCGCGAAGGATCATCCCAACTGGCAGATCAAGCACTCGCAGGACGGCGACTTTACCTCTTCCCAGGGGAAGCAGGTCATGGAAGCCTTCCTGAAGGACGACCCGAAGATCCAGGTGCTCTTTGCGCATAACGATCAGATGGCACTCGGCGCCATCCAGGCAATCAAGGAAGCCGGCCTCCAGCCCGGGAAGGACATCACCATCATCTCCATAGACGGAGTGAAGGGCGCTTTCCAGGCCATCGTCAACGGCGAATCCAACTGCACCGTGGAATGCAACCCGCTGCTCGGGCCCCAGGCCGTTCAGGCCGTCAGGGACTTGAGGGATGGCAAGAAGCTTCCCGCCCGTATCTGGACAATCGAAAGCGTATACGACGCTTCGAACGCCGCCGCGGCTCTGCCGACGCGCCAGTACTAGTTCCTCACTCTGCCTCTGAATTGAAAACGATGCGGAACCACCACCGGAGCACTCCGGGGTGGTTCCGCCTTCCTATGGGTCGTGGCGCCACCCCGGCCGCGGTTCGGCGGCTCACTGCACGGCACTCCGCGGCCCTGCAGCGGGAGTTGACGAAATGATAGCTCTGCATATCATGTCCCGAGAGGAGTCGCGGAGATGACCGAAGAAGTGCCCGTTCTGTCAATGAAAAGAATTACCAAGGTATTTCCGGGCGTGCGAGCCCTTTCAGCGGTGGATTTTCGTCTTTTCAAAGGCGAAGTCCATGCCATTATGGGCCAGAACGGGGCCGGAAAATCGACTTTGGTGAAGGTGCTCACCGGCGTGCATCAACAGGACTCCGGCGAAATACTGCTGGATGGCAAGCCGATTCGACCGGACTCCCCCCTGGCAGCGCAAAAACTGGGAATCAGTACGGTGTACCAGGAAATCAATCTCTGTCCGAACCTTTCGGTGGCGGAGAACATCTTTGCCGGTCGGCAGCCCACGAGGTTCGGAAGGATCGACTGGAAAGAGCTTGCTCGAAGGTCGGAACAGATTCTAAAGCGTTTGAATCTCGTTATCGACGTTACCCAGGTGCTTTCATCCTACTCCATCGCAATCCAGCAGCTCGTGGCAATCGCGCGAGTCCTCGATATTTCCTCCAAGATTCTGATCCTCGACGA
>Ga0326728_10017537_pt1 | contig 14312 bp, 14 predicted proteins | sample MB3enrmetagenome_FD_207602 | JGI IMG/M metagenome (GOLD analysis project Ga0326728, IMG submission 207602) | Lab enriched peat soil microbial communities from McLean, Ithaca, NY, United States - MB31MN | ecosystem: Environmental > Terrestrial > Soil > Wetlands > Peat | place: USA: New York...
CCTGCCTTGGCCTCAGGCACGACCTTATTGTCGATCTGCATGGATTCAATGTTTTCTTCGAAGTTCGTGGTGGCGCCCTCGATGGATATCTTGTCTCCCACCTTGAGAGTTTCACTGAGCTCGATGCCGGCTACGCTGATCTTGCTGAAGAAGTGGGTAACTTTTCCGATCAGTTTTTTCTCACCCGCCATAATACACCTCCTCGTCCTCTTGCATACACGTTATTATACAGCCATTTCATGGATGATCTCAAGGAGAAAATCACTTGTGATCACAGGGAGATCAGCACTTCATGCATCTCGGCCTGATATTAAAATCTGATTTATTTTTATGAATTGGATCCTCTCTTTTCATACTTCCCATTGCAATTTCAGAGAGTTTGACTACAATAAGGACTCGAGTTCAATGGGCTGTGCTCCTTCATGGAAGAGAGTTTATCCCGTTTCATATCTTCACAACGGTGCTCTATCGCTGCGAGAATGAAGCTGAGTGTTTTTTGGACATGATGTGCCCGGTCCTGAAGTTTATGCGATCCACACAAAACCATATTGTATGGGGGATTCTATGTCATACCGGAATGATACTCTTTGCGGGCTTTTTCATAACCAGGCCCTACGGTACGGTGAAGATCATATTTTCTTGATGGGAAAATATGATGAATATGGAAAGGCTATTTCAGACTATCGGAAAATAACCTGGAGACAGGCCAGGAGAGAGGTCCTGGACCTTGCCAGGGGGCTTGCCTCACTGGGACTGAATAAAGGGGATCGGTGTGTACTCTTTGCCGAAAGCAGACCGGAATGGGTTATAGCGGACCAGGCCATCCAGGCATGCGGTGCGACAGGGGTACCCCTCTATCCTACCTTGAGCAGGGAAGATCTCTCCTACATGATTCAAGACAGCGATTCAAAGTTTGTTATCACTTCGAATCGCGCCAAGGCCGAGGAGATCACCCGTCTCAGGAATGAATTGAAAGGGCTTAAGGCATTGCCGGTCATCACCATGGAGTCCTTTGACGGCGGTCCTCTGAAAGATGTCTACAGTTTGGCCGATGTCATGCAAAAGGGCAGGGCATCCGTATCGGAAGATGAGATAGAGGCGCGCATCCGATCCGTCACACCCGATACAATCGCCGCCATCATCTACACGTCGGGCACTACCGGGAGATCGAAGGGAGTCGTGCTGACACAATCCAATTTCGTGACAAACATTCATCAAGCCTCCCGTTCCGAGCTTATGGTACGTATGAAGAAGAAGGATGCCAAACTTACGGCCTTGGTGCACCTGCCCCTGTGCCATGTCTACGGACGCTCGGGTGATTATCATGTGATAGGCCTTTACCTGGGAGGCACCCTTGCCTTTGCAGAGAGTTACCGTGCCATAGCCCAGAACCTGCTGGAGGTCAGGCCGAACGTCATTACTTCCATCCCCATGTTTTACGAGAAGACCTATGAGACCATCAATGCGGTCATAGCAAAACAGAAGCCGATCTATAAGAAGTTGTTCAAATGGGCACTCAGAAAGGGTGAGATCTACACCGATGCCATGGCAACGGGAAAGAGGATATCCCAGTTGGATCTGACAGGATTCGGGATGGCCAACATGCTCGTGTTCGACCGCATGAAAAAGATGATGGGCATGGACAGGCTCGTCATGGCGCTCTCCGGCGGGGGCAAACTCTCAAAAGAGGTGTGTGTATTCTTCAGGTCTTTGAATATCCAGTTGAACGAAGGATATGGTCTTACGGAGACCAGCCCGGTGATCAATTTCAATGAACCGGAGATCATTGATTCAGGGAAACACGGGAAACTCTATCAGTGGTTTTTCGACAAGGTCATGGATACGGTTCTGGATCTCATGGTGGTCAAACAGGCTCAAGGGATATCCCCCTATGCAAACCCCATCTCTGCCGCCAAGCTCGGATTCTGCTACTCCACCATACTCTATAAGCTCAGGGTGAAGCCCGGCACTGTGGGCAGACCCGTGGCCTGGACTGAAGAGAAGATCGACGAAGACGGCGAGATCCTGGTGAGAGGGCCCCAGGTCTTCAAGAGATACTGGAACATGGAAGACGCCACACGGGAAGCCATCACCGAGGATGGTTGGTTCAGAACCGGCGACATCGGCCACTTTGATGAAGAAGGCTTTCTCATCATCACGGACCGAAAGAAAGACCTGTTTGTGAACTCGGGCGGCAAGAACATTGCGCCGCATCCTATCGAGGTTGCACTTCAGGCAAGGTCATATATCGAACAGGCCTGCCTTGTGGGCGACGGCAGGAAGTACCTCACCGCCCTCATTGTACCCGACTTTAAGAGCCTGTCGCGCTATGCAAAGAAGAACGGGATCGGCTTTAAGGACAACAGCGACCTCGTGAGCAATGATAAGATCCGCGCCCTCATTCAGGCTGAGGTGGATGCGGTGAATGCCACCTTGGCGCATTACCAACAGGTCAATTATTTCCATTTGCTTGATGCCCCTTTCAGTGAAGAGACCGGTGAGCTGACACCTACCATGAAGGTGAAGCGAAAGGTGGTCCTGGAAAAGTACAAGGACAGGATTGAGAAGATGTATCAGAACTGAGTGATTTATATATATCGTTGTCCCGGGTACTCCCTGCTGCTCAGGAACGGAAACTATGTTTACCTATTGAAAGGGAAAGCCGGAGATACACTTATCCTTTCAAAACGGCCTTGGTGTCCGCCTCCATTTCCTGCCGCAATTCGTGCATACAACCAGCTTGCGATTGAAAAGAAAAGGGAGGCCGAACAGTAAAAAAGAAAGAACCGCAACAGGCAAAGAAAACCTCGCACGGCTGATGTTTGAACTGCCGCATGCAGGACATAAAGGGGCAGTCGTATCAAGAGCCGGACTTTCCTGTTGTAGGGCAGGCTCTATCTTCGAAGTTGTCTCCAATAGATGAATCGCTCTCGCGCTATCTTCTTCTCTTACTTGCAGTCTCACGCCACCGTGTGCACTTGAATAGATCCAGTTTATACTGGCTGTCTGATCATCCAGGACAAGAGCGTAGATCCCTTCAGATTCCAGCTTCGTCCGGGCTAGGTGGGCCTCCCAGGCGCCGATATAGGTTGCTATAGTGACATACTTATCTGAATGACCCGGCAACGTCGCTACTCCCTTTGCATTATGAATCTGTCCATTGGTATTTCTTTAGATCGATAGTGTCATTCATATCAAATGAAATACCTTCCGATTCCAAGAGGTCCTTTTGGAAAGGTCCTGCTGAATCAAGGCTTATCCTGCCTTTCTGATTAATCACCCTGTGCCACGGGACCTTTGAACCGTCAGGGAGGCGGTGAAGTGCATAACCGACCTGACGGGCATGGCCGGGTACACCGGCCAATCGTGCGATCTGACCGTATGTTGCAACCTTGCCCTTTGGAATATGTTTCACGATCTTGTATATGAAGGAATAAAGTGAACAATCGCCCATGAAACCTCCATCTAAGTGCCCGGGGCTATTCCCGGGACTCCCTGTCGGGTCGATTGTTCAAACACATGCAGATCTTCATAGAATTTTGCAACGCTTACCATGAGGTATGGCCCGATCCAGAGAAATCCTATCCCGAGGGTGAATATGCCCAAGAGTATCCAGCCGGTGAATCTGCCCAGAAGGCAGGAGAACCTCCACCTGTGCCCGTACATCATGGCTTTGCTTCTGCGGATTGCTTCAAGACCGTCGAGTTGCATATTATCGGCGAGGATAAAGAATGTCATAGAATACGATAAACCGGCCATGATGCCAGGCACTATGAGCAGCAGGGTCCAGAGGCAGGTAAATACCAATGCCAGGATGTAGGCAACAAGGCCGTTCGCAAAGAACGGGAAGCCGTCAAAGAGCTGCCCTGTTTTTGCCTCTTTGTTACGGAGAATAGAAAGTGAAAAGATATGCAAGCCTACAAGGAGCGGGCCTGCGATTATGAAACCGCCTACCCACCCGATGACGGGTATTAAACCAAGAGCGAACGTTATCACCAGGTATACCAGAAAGGTTGCAACAGGCACGCCCCAATTCCCTCGAAGCCGTGTTCTCGCAAAGGCCATTATATCGCGATTTTCCATAGGCATAAAGATCCTCCCGACTTGTGATTCTTCACTCCATCTGATTTATGCACATTCCCTATTTATGTTCACACTCGATGCATTCTGCCAGATATCGCTCCCGGTGGAGCAGGAAGTCACGGTAGATGAGGTAATAATCCGTGTTTTCGTAAGGAAGCATCTTTAACGTATGATGATCAAATGAAACGATGGTGGCGTCAGGGCAGCTCAGAAGGATGGGCGAGTGTGTCGCAATGATGAACTGGGCATGACCGGCGCGGCTCTGGCCTGAAAGAAGCTTCACGAACTCGATCTGTCTGCGCGGCGAAAGTGCGGTCTCAGGCTCATCCATGAAGTAGAGCCCTTCGATTTTATAGCGTGACCGGAAGAACGCCATGAAAGATTCGCCATGTGACTGGGACATGAGAGATTTTCCCCCGAAGTAGTCCAGCAGCCCGGGATCCGAGATGGCCCACTCGTCAATGATCTTGGCCAGGTGCTGGTATCTCTCTGATGAGAAATATGCCCCGGGTTTCTTATCACACGTCCAGGAAACATCGATATACTTGAACAGATCCTCTTCATAGGGGTTGTTGCCGAAGCGACCGCGGTCCTCCTCCCAGATATGGATGCCGCTTCTCCTGGCGATGGCCTTTAAGAGAGTGGATTTGCCCGAACCGTTCTCGCCGATGAAAAAGGTGATGTTTGTCCCAAAGACAAGGCCAAGGGTGCGCTGAAAGGTCTGGAGATTAAAGGGATAGATGTCGTTAACCGGATAGCTTTCAGGATGGAATGTCACCTTTGTGATGTGCATGGGCATATCCTCATCAGGAGCGGACTATTGAAGATTAAGCATTAATTACCACGGGGTCTGCAGATGGGCAAGGCATAAGGTTTCCTGGCAACAGTACTCTGGTCTCTCCTGTGCGCTTGTTCTATAAAACATTGTTGATCCCTCATCGGTAGAATGCGAATAGTTATTAAATGAATAAGAGTCAAGATTACCGGAAAAACTATTGACTCTAAGCTATGCTTAATATATAAATAAGTAAGATAGTATTAAATTATATATTTAGAAAAGATCGAGGCCTGTAGTTCTTTGTTATGATTTAAGAATTTAATTTCTTAAAAATTAATTGATCATATAGGAGGTGTCAGATGAAAAGATTCAAATCATGGTTAGCTGTTCGTATCACTGTCTGTTTATTATTGCTTGCAATGGGGTCAGCTTGCGTTCTTGGTAATTTTATCTCCGTACCGTGGATACGGATTGCCACCCGAAACGATGTCGTTAATATAGGAGATTCCATTTTTGCCCTGACCGGCGGGATTCATAATTATTTGCAGTTGTTTGCCTGGCAAACTTTCCGCAATTATTGCGTTGTGGGCGCTTATTTCCAGGGTGCCAGCTCGGTTACTTCTACCGATGTTGAGACGCAATATGCCATAGCAAGAAGTGATAATAGCAATATCAAGACGATTATCATGGACGGTGGAGGCAATGAAGTTTTATTGCCTGCCATCCTTGTTGATCCTTATCAATGCAAGACTTACCCGGGGCAATCACTTTCATCGACATGTAAAGCATTGATGGACGACGGATATGTAGAACACGTGAATTTTTTGAACCAGATGGGCAGAGACGGCGTGAAGAATATCATTTTTTTAGAATATTATCATTGTAAAGACGGTCTCTTGGGGAACATATCAACATTAAACGCGGCAGTCGATTACGGGGATGCAATAATTGTTAAGGAAGTCACGAATGCGACTGCTGTAAACAATTACCGTGTATATGTTGATCCCCGGTCGTCCATCAACAACTCGGATATCCTCCCCGATGGGGTACATCCCGCTGATTCGGGCTCATACAAATGCGCATCCTTGATCTGGCCCTATCTCAAATCCGTTCTTTAATAACGGAGACGAGAGCATCATAACCTCAGATGTGAAGGACTGGATGAATAACGACCTGCCTTTAAGGCAGTTCGAGAAGAAGTTTGAGATCTGCGGGTGGAAACAGTGATGGCCGTGAAAACGGCAATCAGGACTCGACAGCAAGAGAGTGGTTGATATAATAATAACATGCACTTTCTGTTAATACTGAAGGGTCACGACAGCTTTCAAAAAGGATCGTCGTGACCCTTTTTTTATTTTTCCTGCACCTGAATTACACGGAAAAATTAGTATAGAGCGTGCTGTTTCCTCGCAACCCATTTGGAGGAGAAAGTAAACATGGACAGAAAAACCAAAATAACTGCTCTGTCAATCAGTATTGCCGCAGTCGTATTGCTCGTCGCTTTCGGCTATTTTTTCATCATACACAATACCCATGAAAGGCCTGCTCAGTTTAAAGTCCATAAAGAGAGCGGAATGTCTCCTCTTGCCCTGCTACTCCAGAATGATTCTACTATTGACAAGATGGTCAGCCAATTAAAGAAGTACTATGGCAAACAGATATCCGATAAAAGCCTCCAAACGAGCCTTATCAGTTTAAGGGATTTTATCCTGGGAACTCACCCGGTGAATGGGAAGGCCTTTTTCTACGATATCCTCAAGCGTGCATTTCCGGATTATGCCGACGATATCATGAAAACGTTGGATAAAATGGATCAGTACAACCGTTGGCTTGAGGACAATAAAACGATGCTCTCACAAATGACCGAGGAGGAGAGGGCTGCCGCCTTATGGAAAAAGAGAAGGGAACTTTTCGGCGATGATGCCGAGAAAATCTGGACGGGTGATATGCTCTCATCAGAATTGAGAAAATCAAAGTTTAAAGATACTCTGGCTGTTCTGGATAAATCCAACGATACGACTCTTGATGAGAAATTAGAAATGTATCAGGGCTCTCTGCATGAAACGTTTAAAGGTTCTCCGGAGGAACTTATGCTTGACGAGCCGAACATGCTTTCCAAGATATTTTTCAGCATTGATTCCGTCCAGGATGTATTGAAAAGTATGAACCCCGAGCAACGCCAATGGGAAATCAACAACATCCGCAGGAAGATGGGGATACCTGAGCAGCAGATTGAAAGTATGGCGGCACGCGACGCAGACAATGAACAGCGATGGGAGACCGGCCTGGAGTATATGCAGATGCGCGATGAGGTCGTGCAGACATACCAAGGAACGGAGCAGGAAGAGCAATTGAACGCGCTGAGAGAGCAATACTTTCATGATGAGTCAAATACCATTGAACTCGAGGAAAAAGATAATTTTTTCCGATTCAAGAGGCCGCACATCTATGGGAGAAATTAGCGCCCCAACAGGTAAGGCCTTTCCGAACAAATTCTTTCCGGGTATTTCTTTATGAATAGGAAGATGGATCTTATGAGAACAGCCTTGACTCATGTTCAATGCGAATCCATGTGACGATATGAGAATAAAATTATTTTCTGCCTTTCTGATTCTGTTCTGCATAATATTGTTCTGGTATGGCTCTTATCACGCCAAAACCGGAACCTCTGCCTCACCTCATATCTATATACCCGGGGAATATTATGAATTTTGGCCGGTTATCGAGGGAGAAGAGGTGCGGCACGACTTTGTTGTGCTGAATAGAGGAACATCAGAGTTAGACCTGAGAGAGGTGAAACCCGACTGCGGGTGTACTACTGTGGCTTATTCGAGGCAGATCCCGCCCGGAGGGGAGGGTAAAATAGCCATTAAGCTGGATACGGGAAGCTATGGAGGGCAGCATGTTACCAAGACCATATTTGTACGGACAAATGACAAAAAGAAGTCTGAATTCAGCCTGGTGATTTCAGGGGTGGTAAGACCTGTTGCAGACATCACCCCGACCGAGGCAAGGTTGACCGGCAATGTCGGTCAGAAAATCAAGCAGACGGTGACCATAGTTCCGAGGAGCGATAACCGCTTTAGGATACTGGAAGTGAAGGCGGAAAAAGGAGATAATATCCGCTGCGACCTGGTCGAGATGAATCAACCGGACGGTATAAGATATGAACTGACCATTTACAATGTGAAAAAGGAGAAGGGTTGGTACATCGACAACATTTATCTGAAAACGAGCAGTAAAAAATCGCCTGTTCTCAAGGTCCGCGTCCTTGGTTATATTCGTAATGGGTTGTAACCTTAAGTAACCTGCTTCGCAAATTCGGCGTGTCTTCCCTCATCGATTTTTCATATTTCCAACTGATTGATATTCTCAAACATAAAATATCCTGATTCCATGATTGAACTTTTCCGCACGCTCCGCACGCAACTAAAACAACAAATCGAAACGCTGTTCGTTGACTTCAACACCCCATTGGGTCCCTCTGCGCTGTTGGACCAGCTTGAACCCGGCCTTTTCATACAGGTGTCTTGCAGCCCACAGTCCCTCGAACGTCCAGAGGTACACCCGCCTATGGCCTTTGTCTCTGCAGAAGTCCATTGCCGTATTAATAAGCCTGCTGCCGGTGCCTTTTCCGCGTAAGACATCCGAAACAATGAAATACCGGAGATGCGCACCTTCTTCAGAGTGAGTCCCATCAATCGTGATATGACCTTCTATGCGGCCGTCTAATAACGCAGTCCAGAAACCGTCGCGCGTTTCATCATATCGCTTGAGAAATTCCGAGATGTCAGTGGCGCACATGGCCTCGAAGACAAGCCCGAACCCCCAATGCTTGTGGTAGTAGGTGCCGTTAAGCTCTGCAACCCGGCCTATGGCCCCGGGGATATAACCTTTTGTGATCTCGACATCGGACATTTGCGGTCTCTCACCTAGTGCTGATTCTCTCGTTCCAGGGTTCCGGCTTCACTCCTTGTTCTCCTGCTCGACTTCGCGGTCGAAGTCCGCATCGTCTTTCCAGGATTCATCTGAAGTATATTCTCTGCGAAACGTCTCCATCATCTGGTCAAGGGGCACATCCGCGAAATCTCCCCGATTTTTAAGATATTCCATGTGCTTGTTCCCAGCGAGGTCAAAGGGGTGATAGATCGAGTCTGTAAGACCGTCAAACTCAAGGGGTTTGAACCGGAATTTTTCGCAGAGTTCGATATTGAAGGCCGGTGTGGCCTTGATCCAGGTTCCATGCAAATATATGGATGTGTACCCGTGCCAGTAGAATATGTCTGTCTTCATCACCTCGCGCATACGCGCAGTGGTAAGGTGATTGCGCACATCGGCAAAACCGAGCCGTGCAGGAACCCCTACAGACCGGCAGCATGCTGCCAGCAGGATTGCCTTGGCTACGCACCAGCCCCTGCCCAGATGCAGTGTTGTGCTTGCCCGGAGCCCTTCGATAGAGAGATCGAGGGTATAGGGATCATACCGGATGCCGTCCCGTACGGCGTAATAAAGGCTGACAGCCCGATCCTTCGGGTCAGGAGAAGTTCCGGAGTTGTTCAGAGCGAACTCGACAATCGCCGGGTGGTCGCTGTCCACGGCCGGTGTAGGTTGAAGGTATTGCATCATTTGGAGATTCATGCAGTCACATCTACTCCCCGAGAAGCTACCGGTCAAGCACAGTGGCCGTGCGTCCGTGATTTTCAGTTATTGTATGATCTTGCACGCTTATTGGGCGCATTACCCTACTGCATCCCCCATGCGTCTAAGCGCCTCGGCCAGCACACTGCGTGGACAGCCGAAATTGAGGCGGACAAAGCCAGGTGCTCCGAAGTCCGCACCGTTTGACAGGCCGACCCCGGCGTTTTCAAAGAAGGCTGCAGGGTCTGCAGCACCCAACCTACGACAGTCGATCCAGGCAAGATAGGTGGCCTCGACATGGTGCATCTTCAAGCCGTGAGCCTGCAGAACAAAATTCTCCACCATGTCCCGGTTCTGCCCGAGATAATCAATGAGGGCCAGGCGCCAGTCCTCGGAGTCCCGGTATGCAGCCAAGGCAGCGGTATACCCGAAGGCATTCACATGAGGCACAATGCCATTCATCACTTTTCTAAAACCGGACCGAAGATCTTTATCAGGTATGACGGCAAAGGAGCATCCAAGGCCGGGAAGGTTATAGGTCTTGCTGGGGGCGAGCAGGGTAATGGTCTTCAGGGCGATCTCTTTATGAAGGGAGGCCAGTATGATGTGGTTCTTGTCATGGTCAAGGACAAGTCCGCAGTGGATCTCGTCGGAACAGATAATGATTTTATGACGAAGGCAGATCTCGGCCAGATGCAAGAGCTCATCACGGGTAAAGACACGGCCGGTGGGGTTCTGCGGGTTGCAGAGGATGAGCATCCTCGTTTGCGGTGTCATGGCCTGCTCGATTCCAAGGAAGTCGAAGAGATATCTGCTGCCGTCATCCGCATGGGCGACCGTGATGAGGGCGCGCTGCGAGAGGGAAGGGACGCTCAGGAACGGCGGGTAGGCGGGGGTGGTCGTGATGACCTCATCACCAGGCTCCCCCACGGCACGGCAGGCGATGTTCAGGCCGCTCACCAGGCCGGGCAGCCACACGATCCATTCGGGTTTCACCGTCCATGCATGTGTGCGTTTAAGCATGCACATGACAGCCTCCAGGAGGTCCTGAGGCGGCATGGTGTAGCCGAAGACGCCGTGGTCAGCGTGTCTGTGCAGGGCCGCGATAACGGCCGGAGGTGCCTTGAAGTCCATATCGGCTACCCATAGCGGGATGATGTCCCGGCCTTTATACTTGTCCCACTTGAGACTCGAGGTATTCAGGCGGTCTACAGGGGTGTCAAAGTCGAAGCATTGCTCGGTATGGCTTGCCATTGCGCATGTAGGTACGGCGAGTCCCGCTGGCAGTCAAGGCAAAACTTTCCCACGAATGTCGAAAAAGGGTATTGACAAGAAATGAGAAAAGAAATGGCAGAATCGATTTTTCAGCCTACATTATTCAGGAACAGCCTTTGTTTCTGTAAAAACCGCTCGCAGTATATACATATCTCCCTATGGCATTCTTCGGCATTCCCGTGTGTATTGAAGATGCAATATTCTTCCCCGCAGCTGATGCATCCGTTACACTGTGTGCACCTATCACTGAACGCTTTGCCGGTGCTATCCTGGAAAATCATTATAAATGCCTCAATACATGGTTACACCATCAACTGACAAGAATTGAATCATAGAAGCATCAAGGACAGCTTTGAAGGAGACATAATCCAACGACTCAAAATCCTATCTTGAGGCGACAGAGGAGAAGGGTTCCTTCATGATGGATATAATTACATAACATAAAGGAACAAAGCATGAGCATGAACGGATCAATGACAGTGGGTTATGCCTGTTGCTATGTGCCTGTGGAGGTGGTCATGGCAGCAGGTTTCACACCAAAGAGGCTCATCCCTCACGGAAAGTGCGCTGACGCGGATAGCAGGATCCATCCCAACACATGCTGCTATGTGAAGAGCCTGTTTGCCGATGCTCTGGATGGTGCATTCTCAGATATGGATGCTGTCATCCTTGCAAACTCATGCGATGCCATGAGAAAGCTCCACGACCTCTGGAAGGCATGTGTGAAGAAGCCGGCGGCACTCTTTATGGACATCCCCAAGAAAAGAGATGCCGATTCGATCACCTTCTTCGCATCCGAGTTCAGGAGGCTTGCATCTCAGCTTGAAGGGCTTTCCGGAGGGTCACCCGTGACGAGTGAAGGGCTGGGTGCGGCCATAAGGCAGATGAATGATCTCCGCTCGGCATGGAGGGAGTTGTACAAGGCACTGAAGAACCATGAAACCTCTATCCGGGGTACGGATGTTTTTTCCCTCATGCATGATGAGTCAGCACTTGATCCGGCAGGGCTTAAAGATAAGATTACAGGCCTTTTGCAGGAACATACAGGCAGGACATCGGCCGGGAACGGCAAGAAGATCCTTGTGACCGGCAACATCCTGAACAATCCGGAGCTGGTCTTTATGATCGAGGCGGCAGGGGGTGCAGTAGCCGGGTTTGATACCTGCTTCGGCATGAGGCATTACGAGCTGATGGTGGAGGAGGGCACGCAAGATCCTTTTGAAGCCCTTGCCCGGCGCTATCTGTTGAGGCCTCAATGCGCCAGGATGATGGGCATTGAAGACCAGATCGATTACCTGAAAAGGGCCATAGAAGCCACCAAGGCAGATGGCGTGATCGTGAGCACGGTGAAGTTCTGCGACAACCTCACATATAATGTCCCGACATTTCAAGAGGCTGTTGCTGCCGCAGGCGCCAGGTGTCTTGTACTGGAGAACGATTACGAGTTCTCGGATATCGAGAAGACGCGGATCAAGGTCGAGGCATTCCTTGAGATGCTTGATTAAGGGAGGTTGCCTATGTTCAAGGCCATGCTGGAAAATATGACACAGCTCATGGAAACAGGGCTGAAAGAGAAAAAAAGATTCCAAACCATGTGGTACAAGGAATGGTTCAGCCTCTTCCTGAAGGCATACGAACCGGACTCGAAAGTCATCTACACATCCATCTATGCATTCCCCATGGAGATATTGGCTGCATTCGATGTAGTACCCTTTGATTTTGAGCTTGCAGGGGCCCTGAGGTCCACCATGGGTCAAGGGGTCCCCCTGATGATAGAGGCCGAAGAACGGGGATATTCCCAGGATATGTGCGCGTTCCATAGAGCAAGTCTTGGCGGATATTTCAAAAATTATTTACCCGGGCCTGACCTGCTGACCACCACCTCCTATTACTGCGACGGCAAGGGCAAGACTAATGACATCCTCTCATTTCTCTGGAAAAAAGAGTCCTTCTTTCTCGATGTGCCCCATGAGATCACCAAGGATTCTGTGCGCTATGTGGAAAAACAACTCATGGAATCAGCCCGAAAGATAGGCGAAGTAGCCGGTCAAAGGCTTGATATGGACAGACTGAAAGAGGCGATACGCAGCTCCAACAGGTCCCGAAGCCTCCAGCTTGAGATCCTTGATCTTCTCAAGACCAAGCCCGTGCCCATGAACCCCAGGGATATGATCGGCTACTCTCTCCACGGGAATCTCTTCTGCGGCAGTCCGGTCAAGGAGATGCTGGATAAACAACTCATCGATGAGATCAGGGATAAGATGGCAAAAGGGATCAGCAGGCCTGAGAAGCACCGTATCTTCTGGTTTGCCTGGCTTCCCACCTATCAGGCAAACGTATTCGATATCTTGAAAAACCGGCAGGTGAGCATCCCCCTGTGCGAGACGTTCCGGGTATTCTGGGATGAGATCGATGAGGACAAGCCCTTTGAGGGCCTGGCCTTGAAGTGCCTCAGGAACCCGTTCATCGGCCCTGTGGGCAGAAGGACAGGTAGTATGAAAAATGTGGTGGAGGAGTATGGGATTGATGGTGCGCTGTTATTTGCCACCCCTGCCTGCCGCCATTCCAACAGCGCACACATGCTGCTCAAGGATACCTTCGCAGAACTCGATATCCCCTTTCTCATGCTGGACATGGACATCTCCGACACGCGCGGCTATCAGCCCGAACAGCTCAAGACGAGGCTGGAAGGGTTCATTGAGGTGATGGATGGTAAGAGTGACCAGTGATCAAGGAGTGACGAGTGAATAGTGACTGGACCTGTACCATGTAAATTAATTGTCTATGGAGCGATCTTACGAAACTGCGCAATCTGCCTGGATATAGCAACGATATTACCTGCCTCATCCCGCACCTCGCCGTCAGATTCCACAAGGCCGCAGGTGATGAAGCGCGACCGAAAGTGCCCTTTGAGCCAGGTTGTTTCAGGGATCTTTCTTACATTTACGGAAAACTCGATGGTCGGCACCCAGGCCATCATGCCCTGGCTTGCAAAGACCGGGGGCGAAAAGCAGTCTGCAACGAGCATGACAGAGAGAAGATCATGAGCCCGCGGATTTTTAAAGGTGATCCATCCTTTCATTTCAGATTTGTCCGTTCTTCAAGATTATAAAGCCGTGCGCTATGCATATAAAGCCGATCTACAAAGAATTGATATGGACATAAGGCGTACAACTTGCTATATACAGACCAGAACTCATCTGCATTCCGGTGTTTAGGCAGCATTCCTGGTGCTCATGAGGGAGGGGGATGGGAAGATTTAAGTTCCAAGCCGGTATCCTGGCTATTCCGGTTATACTTATTTTCTCGCTCTTTCTGCCTGGGTGTGCAACCCACAAGATGGTGATTCCTCCATACCAAACAAGGTTCAAGGCAAAGCCCCAAACCTACACTGCCCCGCAAAAGATGGGCTATTCCATTCAGGTCGGGGCCTTCTCACAGGTGGACAATGCCGCCCGGCTCACCAAGAAGTTGGAGAAGCAGGGGCTTGATGCATTCTATTTCGCCCACAGCTCCGGGCTGTACAAGGTCCGATTCG
>Ga0326728_10017538_pt1 | contig 14312 bp, 10 predicted proteins | sample MB3enrmetagenome_FD_207602 | JGI IMG/M metagenome (GOLD analysis project Ga0326728, IMG submission 207602) | Lab enriched peat soil microbial communities from McLean, Ithaca, NY, United States - MB31MN | ecosystem: Environmental > Terrestrial > Soil > Wetlands > Peat | place: USA: New York...
AACGCGCGCGGCCGTGCGCTTCTCGAGAAGACCCACGGAAAGCGCGCGCTCGCGCCATGGAACATTCGCTTCTACATGTCCGGAGACGTTCTGCGTGAGACCGACCCGTACTTCCCGTTTGAGCTCGCCCTCGATCGCTGGGCGCGAAGCTTCCGCCGCATGGGCATAACGTATCGCCAGGCGGTTATGCAGCTCGACCTCCTCGATCGCAAGGGCAAGTACCAGAACGGCTTCTGCCACGGCCCCGTGCCCGCTTACTACGATGAGGGAGAGTGGGTGCCGGCGCACGTAAACTTCACCTCTGAAGGCAGGCCGAGCCAGATCGGTTCCGGGCAACGCGCCCTCGAGACCCTCTTCCACGAGGGTGGCCACGCCGCGCATTTCTCGAATGTCGCCCAGAACTCGCCCTGCTTTTCCCAGGAGTTCCCGCCTACATCCATGGCCTACGCCGAAACCCAGTCCATGTTCTGCGAGAGCGTCCTCGGAGACGCCGACTGGCTCATCCGTTATGCGAAAAAGATCGACGGTTCGCCGATGCCGCCTGAGCTCATCCGCAAGAGGATCGAGGCAAGCCAACCCTTCCGCGCCTACAACGACCGCATGATCCTCGTCGTGCCCTACTTCGAGCGCGCGCTCTACGCGTTAGGCGACGCCGAGATGCGGCCGGATAGGATACTCGAGATGGCCCGCGAGGCAGAGCGCCGTATCCTCGGCGCCGAAAGCTCACGGCCGCTCCTCGCCATACCGCACCTCCTCAACCAGGAAAGCGCGGCGAGCTATCACGGCTACCTTCTCGCCGAGATGGCCGTCTACCAGACACGCGCCTGGTTCCTCGAGAAGTACGGCTACATCGCGGACAACCCGTCGATAGGTCCCCTGCTCGCAGAGAAGTACTGGGCTCCCGGCAACTCCATGACCCACGACCAAATCCTGCGCAATCTCACGGGCGAAGGCTTTAATCCGCGCTACCTCGCCGAGGCCTGCAATGCGACGCCCGAGGAGGCCTGGGCCGCCGCCCGGGAATCGATGGCCGAGGCCGCCGAGCGCGAGTACGCTACGGACTATCCCGCGAGCCTCGACGCGGACTTGCGCATTGTCCACGGCAAAGAGTGCTATGCGGACAACTCGGTATCCGAAGAAATTATGTGCGAGGATTTCGCGAGGTATGTCGCGGCACAGCGATGATTTTCAGGATATCAATGTAGCGCCGCGTCCGTTCGACATTTTACTCGCCGCCGTTGGCGGGGCCTGTCTGCGCAACCTATGCACCCTCCAGAGTCGGGCGCATAGGGTTGCTCAGACACCCACCGCACTACGGTGCCTAGTAATAAGCTGGCGGGCTAGGCCGCTAAGTCTGCCATGTCCAGTATCATCGCGGTATATCGAGCTTTGGCACCTTGAAGAGATCGGTTTGCGAGACAGAGCGAAAGCCCCCCGAGACGTGCCAGCGAATCATAATGTTGCTGCGCCAAAGCGAGATTCTCTGCTGGATTGAGCTTCTGCATCTTTGGTGCAGATCGCGGCGTGGACCAGCCAAACGTTTCGCTAGGGCCGAGAGGAATGTAATTGTAATCCCGCTATTTCGGGGTCGGCCTGGATGCAGCACAGACATAATAGGTGCCGTTGAAGGGCGGGCGACATACGAATCCACGGACCACGTGGAGCGTTGGGATATGAGGCGGAACAAGCCCCGCGGATTCGTATGACAGGACCCACCACCGGCAGCTATGATGATTCGGAAGAGGGTCGCATACCCCGCAGCTCTGCTGCGGGGTTCGTTCATTGCTCTCCCCTACCTATATCTTTCCTGGAACAGCGCCACCTTTTCGATCTCCTCGCGGATCTCGTCCGTCGAGGGCAGGATCGTCGTGCGGAAGTGCGCCGTGCCGGGCTTCTGCCCGAAACCAGAGCCTGGGACGACGCAGACACCCGTCTTCTCGAGGAGAGTGAGGCAGTAGTCCTCGTCGCTCCGACCCGCGGGGAGCGTGATGCGTGGGAAGGCGTACATCGCGCCGGCGATCGGCGTGCAGCTGATGCCGGGGATCCCGTCGAGCCCATGGGCGAGGATGGCTGCCCGCTCGCGTAGGCGGTTCATTATGGTGTCGCGCTCCTCGATATATAGAGGGTAGCTTGGATCGCCGACTTTGGGCGGGGTGACCATGCAGTAGGTGACGACCTGGCCGGGGAGGTTCGAGCAGAGGGAGAGGGACTGGAGCTTGGTGATCTGGTCGAGGACTTCGCCGGGGACGTTGCGTATCTCCATGTAGCCGCCGCGATGTCCGCACTCGCCTATGAAGCCCTTCGAGATGGAGTGGAGGGAGAAGAGAGAGACGTCGGATACGCCCTTCTCGGCCATGACCTTCGCGAAGGAGTAGAAACGGAAGTCGGTGAAGTAGACGTCCTCCTGGTAGACCTCGTCGGTGATGATCGAGAGGTCGTGGCTGCGCGCGAAGTCGATGATCATCGAGATGTTCTCGTGGTCGAGCACAGAGCCCGTGGGGTTGCCGGGGTTGAGGACGCAGATGGCCTTGACCTTGATGCCTTTGCGCACCGCGTCGAGGAAGGCCGTGTCGAGGAGCTCGCGCGAGAGGTGCCAGCCATCATCCTCGTCGAGGTAGTAGGGGACCTTGCGGCCGCCGAAGAGGGTGATGGTCGCATCGTAGAGGGGATACTGGGGGATGGGTAGCATGATGCCGTCGGAGGGGCCGGAGATGAGGATGCGCAGGGCCATCTCGACGCTTTTGCTCGCGCCGTCGGAGAGGAAGATCGAGTCGGCGTCGGAGGGGATGCCGTCGCGCTCGGAGATGAAGCGTGCGATGGCCTCTCGGATCGCGCGGACGCCCTTCGATTCGGAGTAGGCGCCCAGCCCGTGCTTCGTCCCCTCGATGATGCGCGCCGCCGCCTCGACGACGTCGGCGGGGAAGGCCGAGGCGGCCGGGCCTTTCATGAGTTCGGGATATTCGCAGAGGGCGAGGACCTGGCGGACATAGCTGAGGGGTTTCTGCCCGAGGGCCTGGGGATTGCCTATGTTACAATAAAGTATCTTGCGGCCTGCGCGCTCGAGCTCGGTCGCGCGCGCGACGATGGGGCCGCGCACTGCGTACTGGGTCTCGAGGACGGTTAGGCTGAGGTCGGTCAAACGGATGGGCATCGGAAGCTCCTTACGAAAACACGACGATTTCCCGAAGCGCGATTCGCGTTTCGGGAAAAATCGAGTCAAGATGCGCGGATATCGTAGGTATTCGCTAGTGGGGGTGTGAGCGAGGCTTTCCGTAGGGCTGCAGTGAGTGCGGCGAACCTACATCCGGCTTCTCGCATCGATATGGACTATAGCATTTATATCGTTGTCTCGACTATGGGGCCCTAAAAAAACCTTGCGCTCCTCTCGCGAGCCTCCATATACTGCTCTTCATGGCACAGAGTTTTTTTATGTTTCTATTATTCGGAGTGCTTGCCTTGGGCCTCCTCGTGCTCCTTCTCGGCCTAATATCCTACTATGGCATGATCCATTATCGCATGCGGGACGAGGCGTATATACGGCAGTCCGCCCTCGACTCAGGCGACTTCGACGCGAGCGCGATCGATCTGCCCTGGATCGAGGAGGACATCGCCTCGCCGGGGGGCTACAGTCTCCGCGTCCACGCGCTCGGCTCTGATGTCGCGCAACGCACCGGCAAGGTGGCGGTCTTCCACCACGGCATCGGATGGGGCTGGTTGGGCATGATCCGCTACATGGAGCTCTTCAGGGAGGCCGGCTGGGCGGTCGTGGCCTACGACTCGCGCGGCCACGGTTTTTCGGGCGGAGGAAGGCCGAGTTACGGCTACTACGAGAAGGGGGATCTCGCCGCGGTAGTCGACTGGGCTATTGGTCGCGACGGAAGGGCGGGACGCTTTCCCTCCGAGGGAGGTTTCGTCATCTTCGGCGAGTCGATGGGAGCCGCGACGGTGCTGCAGTACGCGCCGCTCGATTCCAGACTGGACGCGGTCATCGCGGACTGCCCCTACTCGAGCGCGTTGGGCGAACTTAAATATAGGTTGCGCGCAGTGGCCGTGCCGCCGGGCCTGCGCGACCTCGTCGCCCTCACTGCGGACGTTCTGTGCCGCAAGCTCGAGGGCTTCTCGCTTCGCGACGCAGACCCTGAGGCGGCGATCCTCGAGACCAAGGTCCCGATTCTTTTCATTCACGGTCTGGAGGACCGCTACGTACCGTACTCCATGTCCCTGCGCATGGCCGAGTCGCGAAAGCGCAAGTTGCCGGACGCGATGACCGAGCTCGTGCTTATGCCGGGCGCGCGGCACGCGCAGAGCATACGCGCGGACAAAGGGCTCTACGCCGAGCGCCTGCGCGAGTTTCTCGACGCGGCGCTGACAGCGCGAGGGATCGATTAAGCGGATTCTCGGACCGTGTTCTAAAGCCTGATTTTCCTGTATCATGCCGTCATGGCTGAAATGAAAGATACCGAAGTCAAGGCGGAGCGCGCCTTCCTCGTGGGCATACAAGAAGACAAGATGACGAAGACGGAGACCGAGAGCCTCCTAGAGGAGCTCAAAGGCCTGTGCTCCACGCTCGGCGTCGAGGTGGCCGGCTCCATAGTCGCCAAATTGCGCGAAAAAAGCGCGGCCCTCCTCCTGGGCTCGGGCAAGGCCGACGAGATAGTCGCGGCCGCCAAGGCCGAAGGGGCCGATTCGATCGTCTTCGACCATCAGCTTTCGCCGACCCAGCAACGCAACTGGGAGGAGCTCTTGGGCGGCAAGGCCTACGACCGCAACGAGCTCATCATCCGCATTTTCTCGAGTCGCGCCCGCACCAAAGAGGCCGCGCTGCAAGTCGAGCTCGCGCAGCTCAAATACTCGCTGCCGAGGCTCGCGCACTCCTACGATACTTTGTCGCGGCAGCGCGGCGGACGCTACGGCACCAAAGGCTCGGGCGAGCAGAAGATCGAGCTCGATCGGCGCGAGATAGAGAAGCGCATACACGACATCGAGGATGAACTCGAGACCGTGCGCAAGGGCCGAGGCGTGCAGCACGCCAGGCGCGAGAAGGCATCCGTCCCGAGGGCGGCCATCGTCGGCTACACGAACTCGGGCAAGTCGAGCCTCCTCAACGCCCTCGCCGTGGCCGACGTTCTCGCCCAGGACAAGCTCTTCGCCACTCTCGATCCCACCACGCGCAAGATGTCCATGCGCAAGGGCGGGGCCCTACTCCTCACCGATACCGTAGGCTTCGTGCGTAATCTTCCCCACCACCTCGTCGAGGCCTTCAAAGCCACGCTCGAGGAGGCTGCCCAGTCCGATCTTCTAGTCGAGGTGGTCGACGCCGCCGATCCCGAGGCCGAGCTTCATATGGAGGCCACCGACAAGGTCCTGCGCGAGATAGGGGCCGCCGAGCTGCCGCGCATCCTCGTGCTCAACAAGGTCGACCTCATTACTGACCCTGCCTTCGTGGAGGCCTGGCGCTCTCGCAAGCCTGAAGGACTCCTCTGTTCGGTGAAGACGGGAGCGGGACTGACCGAGCTATCTGCCGCCATCGAGGACAGGCTGACGGTGGATTCCGGCGAGTGCGTCGTGCGCTTACCCGATGCCGAGTATGCCTTAGTTGCCCTCCTCCACCGCGAGGCCTCGATACTCGAGCAGTCGCGCGAAGATGACGCGACGGTGCTGCGCGTGCGCCTGCCCGAGAAGCTCAAATCGAAGTTCGAGAAGTACGTCCTGGGATGATTCGGAAGACGAAACCGATCGATGAGGTAGTGAATGTACGTCTCGGTACGAGTTGACTGACGCTGATTTCCGCATTTGAGCATCCTTGTCTTTCAGGGAGAATATCAATATGCGGAGTCTCGATCCACGGACCATCCATCAATGCAGAAGCGCCTGCGCCAAAGAGTCATTAGAGAAGGCCGGGGAGAGGGAGGTTGGTTCTCTCCCCAGCCGGATTCCGTTTACAGTAGGCTCCGAGACCATTCATTTCCCTAAAAGTGTAGGGTCTCTTTCGAGGCGCGCGTTCAGTTGTACGACGTTCACCCTTGGCGGGCCAATTAGGGTCGTAGAAGCTTTGGCCGCGCTCTTGACTCTTTCAATGAGGTTAGCCTTTTGCGATGTATTAAACGAGCGTGCACTAGCGACGCGGTCGACCTGGCCAAGCGCTGTCTCGAGGCTGATGTCTGGATCGAGGCCTGATCCCGATGTCGTGACATAGTCGTCCGGAATGCTTGTGAGGGCATCGCTCGGATGATCCTGTCGCCACATGTCGAAGAAATACGACTGAATGTCGCTCCCCGTCGCGATCGGTTCAACGGCTGTCACTGCTTTGCCTTTCGCATCCGTACCGGTCGTCACCGAGGGGAATGCTCCCGGATGTTCTTCGGAAAAGCTCGTGAAAAATACTGCTGCCAGATCAGAAGCTTGGGGCTTTGGTGTACCTGGATTGTCCTTTACGAACTGATCGACTATCGCCGGGTGGACCTTGGCCCAGGCATCTACGGATGCGCCGTGGGTTGGGTCAGAAGTTACCCATGCTTGCGCGTCCTCCGAGTTGTGCATGTTTGCCCATTGAGCAACAATATGCGGCTTACCCTGGTAGATATCCCTCTGAAACCAGTTCTCAATGTCGGAACCAATTAGCTGCCCAGCCTTGGGGCCGGCGCGATAGGTCTCGATCGGCCCTTTAGTCTGAGCGATGCGACTCTGAAGAGCGTAATTGGTGGCGGCCAGATTCGATGCTCCCGACCCAATGTAGGTGTAATCAGTGGCAGAAGGACGGGCATGGAAAAATTTGTCCGATACGAACTTTTGGGCGAGAAGAGTGGAACCCCGTACCTTCCCGTCGATCACGAGAAGGCTACCGTTTGCGCGCGCAGGAAAGCAAATTTGCGCTACAGCCGTAATGAAGAGAGGGTAGACGATACCGACTAGGATCGTCATCCAAAACAGGAACGTTATCGACTTAGGAATTCGAGCCAAGCTTTTCATGTTGAGCTCCTATATGAGGCCGACGGCATGAAGGAGGATGTCAATAATCTTGATACCGACAAAAGGGGCAACGATTCCTCCAAGTCCGTAGATAAGGAGATTCCGCCGCAGGAGGCGAGAGGCGCCGCCCTTGGGCGAAAACTTGACGCCACGCAAAGCGAGAGGGATAAGTGCGATGATAATGAGCGCGTTGAAAACGACAGCGGATAGGATCGCACTCTCGGGCGTAGCAAGACCCATGATATTCAAGGCCGAGAGAGGGCCCGCCTTAGCGCCCTCGGCGGCATAAAACCCCGAAAAAACGGCCGGGAGGATGGCGAAGTACTTGGCCACGTCATTGGCGATCGAGAATGTCGTGAGCGATCCGCGGGTGATGAGGAGCTGTTTACCAACCTCGACGACATCGATGATTTTGGCCGGGTCGCTATCGAAATCGACCATGTTGCCGGCCTCACGAGCGGTCTGCGTGCCTGAAGCCATCGCGACGCCAACGTCGGCTTGCGCAAGGGCTGGTGCGTCATTCGTGCCATCGCCAATCATTCCGACGATGTGCCCATCTTTCTGGGCAGCGCGGATGATCTCCAGTTTGTCCTCCGGTCGCGACTCGGCGATGAAGTCATTTACTCCTGCCTCCGCGGCGATCGCAACAGCGGTGAGTTCGTTGTCTCCGGTGATCATGACGGTCCTGATGCCGATGGCGTGGAGACCCGCAAATCGTTCTCGAATTCCCTCTTTTACAATATCTTTTAGATGGATGACGCCGACAGCCGTCTTCCCTACCGAAACGGCGAGAGGCGTCCCGCCCGAACGCGCGATACGCTCTCCGGCGACCTTAAGGTCATCGGGGAACTCGCCCCCGAGCGACACGACGTGGCTCCGTATGGCTTCCATTGAGCCTTTGCGAACGCATCTCATGTTATCGGTCCATCCATCGGCGCCGGTGAAGTCGATGCCGCTCATCCTTGTCGACGCAGAGAAGGGGATGAAGGTGCCGGCGCCTTGTGCGATTGTCATTCCGTACTTCGTCTTGATGAATTGGACTATCGACTTGCCCTCGGGGGTTTCGTCGGGGATTGAGGCGGAAAGGGCCGCTTCGGCGAGCGCGCGTTCGTTTACTCCGCTCGCGGCGATGAGCTCATTCGCCATACGGTTGCCGTACGTGATGGTCCCTGTCTTGTCGAGAAGGAGCGTGTCTATGTCTCCTGCGGCCTCGATGGCACGGCCAGAGAGGGCCATGACGTTTTTCTTTATAAGTCGCGAGACTCCCGATATTCCGATCGCCGACAAGAGCCCGCCGATCGTCGTCGGAATGAGGCACACGAGAAGGGCTGTCAAAGTCAGGATCGTCAGGATGTTCTTCGTACCCGCTTGTGCAGCAATGAAACCGGAGAAAGGATAGAGCGTGACGACCGCTAGAAGGAAGATAAGCGAGAGAGCTGCGAGGAGGATCGTGAGGGCGATCTCCCCCGGGGTCTTCTGTCGCGTCGCGTTCTCGACCATCAGGATCATTCTATCTATGAAGGTATTTCCGGGGTCTGCGGTTATGCGGATCACTATTTGATCCGAGATAACCCGTGTGCCACCCGTCACTCCCGAACGATCGCCTCCTGATTCGCGGATGACCGGCGCGGACTCACCGGTGATCGCGGACTCGTCGACGCTCGCGACTCCCTTAATTACTTCCCCATCTCCGGGGATGATGTCGCCCGCCTCGCAGACGACCACATCGCCGGTTCGGAGTTCGGCCGAAGAAACGTCTACCATCGCTCCTTTCGCACCACGCTTATGAGCGACAATCGAGGTTCGCATTTTGCGCAACGAGTCCGCTCGAGCCTTGCCCTGTACCTCGGCGATACTCTCCGCAAAATTGGCGAAGATGAGAGTAAACCAGAGCCAAAGGATGACCTGGATGGTGAAGCCACTAGGCGAGGTGCCGCTGAATGCTTCGCCGATCGCAACGATCGTGCATAGGAGTGCCCCTAGCCACACCATGAACATGACAGGGTTCTTAATCTCGACCCGCGGGTCGAGTTTTCTGAAGGAAGTACCCACAGAAGCAAGGATCATATCCTTAGTGAATCCATACCTATTGTGTTTCATATTTCCTCTCTTACAGAGTGACGCCCATTATCATAAGGAAGTGGTCGAGAATGGGGCCGAGGGTGAGGGCGGGGAAGTGTGTAAGCCCCGCGACGATTATGACTACAAAGAAGAGGAGGACACCAAATACTGCCGTGTCGGTCTTGAAGGTCCCCAGGCTCTCAGGAATGGTTTTCTTACCCGCGAGGCTGCCAGCGACACCGAGCATGGGGAAGATCACTCCGTAACGGCCGATGAGCATGCCCCCGCCGATCATAAGGTTGTAGAAAACAGTGTTTGCACTTAGGCCTCCGAATGCCGAGCCGTTGTTTCCTGCTCCCGACGCAAATGCGTAGAGCACCTCCGAGAGGCCGTGAGGACCGGGGTTTAATATCCCGGCGAGTCCATCCTTCGCTAATATGGCGATAGCGGCAAAAGCGAGGATGACAAAATTGGGAGCTATGATCGCGAACATTGAGAGCTTTACGTCATAGGATTCAATTTTCTTTCCCAGATATTCTGGTCCTCGGCCAACCATGAGGCCGGCGATGAAAACGGTGATAAAAATAAGTGCCAGCATGCCATACAAACCGGACCCAACACCACCGAAGACGACCTCGCCGAGCATAAGGTTGATCATCGTGATCATTCCCGCAAGCGGGGTGAAGGAGTCGTGCATTGCGTTGACAGCTCCGCACGAAGTCATCGTGGTCATCACGCCAAAGAGGGCAGAGTCTCCCATACCGATGCGGAGTTCCTTGCCCTCGAGTGTTCCCCAGCGATATTCGGACGCAAGGGCCGAAACAGCGCCGATAGCGAAAATTGTGAACATGACTGCAAATATGACACGCCCTTGGCGTCTCTTTCCGGTCATACGCCCGAAAAGGAAGGGAAAGGCGGCAGAGATGATGACGAGGGCGAGGACCTCGACTAGGTTCGTAAGCGGAGTCGGGCTCTCGAGAGGGAAGGCCGAATTCGGACCGAAGTAACCGCCTCCGTTGGTGCCAAGATGCTTAATGGCGATTTGGCTAGCGACAGGACCCATCGGAATCGAGTCCTGTTTCCCTTCGAGGGAGACCGCCGGAACGTAGGACGAGAGGTTCTGAGGAACCCCCTGGCTTACGAGGACGATGGACACAATGATCGAAATGGGGAGAAGGATGTAGAGCACGCTTCTCGTCATCATGACCCAGAAATTGCCCAGCCCAGGTGCAGGATCACTCGCGTCTTTCCTCCGCCCGAGAATACCATTGATAAGGGCGATGGCGACGGACATGCCGCAGGCGGCGCTAAGAAAATTCTGCACGGCAAGACCGACAGCCTGGGAGAAGTAACTCAGGCTGGCCTCGCCCGAGTAGGCTTGCCAGTTCGTGTTTGTGATAAAACTGATTGCCGTATTCAGGGCAAGATCCCATTTCATGCCGGGAAACTTCTGCGGATTGAAAGGGAGCAAATTCTGGAACATGAGGATGAGATCGAGAAGGACAAGGGATGCGAAGCTGAACGCCGCTACTGAGAGAGCGTATTTCTTCCAGCTCATTTCCACAGTGGGGTCAATACCCGATATTTTGTAAAAAAACCTTTCGATTGGCTCGAGAAATGAAAGCGGGTGCCGTTTCCCTTGGTATACCCGTGCCATGTAATTTCCGAGAAAGGGCGCCGCGCCACATATGATAATGACGACGATGACTATCTCGGCGATGTCTTGGGGTTTCATTGCCACCTCCTAGAATTTTTCAGCCCTGATCATGACATACACAAGATATCCGAATACAAAAACAGAAAGCGCAAAACCAATTACAAGAAAGACTCCGTTCATGCTTATTCCCTCCCTTTGTGAGCCTGATCAGACGGAGAGTATAATTAATAGTAAAATTAGTGGGGTGTAAGATATGAGCCCAAGGGAGTTAGTGTTTCATTAGTTACGGGGCATGTCGTTTTTGCCAGCCAGGGAGCGATAAACTCCGGCTTATGGCTTACTAACAGGTAACACCAAAAACCTAATGCACAATAAATACCTTAGATGCCTGTCGCGAAACTATATTACTCCATCATGAGTATCCAATCGATTACGCTGAATTTCCCGAAGAAGAAGTTGTGAAACGGGCGCTTGTGATCGACGCCGACCCTCACACCAAGAAGCTTCTCGGGATAAACCTGGGAAGAAACGGCTATGATGTCTACACTGCGACGTCGGGTTGCGATGAATTGCACTCTATACGAGCGGTCCGGCCCGATATCGTTCTTTTCGAGCTCAAGCCCCCAGACTCCGAAGGCTCCAAGAGCATCGCCGACATCAGGTCCTGGTCGTCTATACCTGTCATAGCCCTCTCGGTTCGCGGACCAAGAAGCGACGTCGTCGCCCTTCTCGGTGCCGGAGCGGATGACTATCTGGCGATTCCCTTTAACGTGAGGGAGCTTCTCGCACGGATGAATGCGACGTTTCGCCGAACTCTGCCAGCGTCCCGCGATCCGGTGGTAGCTTGTGGAGAGCTCAAGGTGAATCTCGACACGCGTTATGTGTCTGTCGGAGAGCGCGAGGTTCTACTGACTCCTACCGAGTACGCAATCCTTGCGTACCTTGCCCGGAATTGCGGGAAAGTCGTCACTAAGGACGTGCTGCTTAAGGAACTCTGGGGTCCGCTCGCGGCCGATAGAAAGGAAAGCCTACGCTTCCATATTTTTTTACTCAGGGAAAAAATCGAGGGGGACGCGTCGCGACCTGTTTACATCATCACGGAACCGGGAGTTGGATACAAGCTTTCTTGTTAGCATTTCTCTCTCATAAAGGCGCATCGATTATCGGAGGCTACACCTATGGCAATATTCGATGTTATAGCGGATATAGTCATTGTTCTGATTCTGTGTATTTTTTCTTTTGCTGCTTTTATATTCATTTATACAACGGCAATCGATTTCCGTGACTGGTATCACGAGGTATGGAGGGCAACTAAGTTCGATGAGAAACTGAGCCGCCCTGGTCGTGGCCAGATCTCACATACGTGAATTGATGAAAGCACGTCACGCCTCTATCAGAAGGCGGAGATCAGAACTGGCTCTGGCGAGTCAGAACCTAAGCCCCGCTGATAGGGAAAAACTTGACATATTAACGGTGGTCCCCGGGACATTTTGAGTAGAGATCCACACGTTTGTATTTTGATACTTCAGTCCGATCATAAGGCTACTGTTAAGGTCGAGATTGAAGCCGACATCGTAGCACAGGCAGGGACCCATTCCATTCCAACTGACAGAGCCGGATTCGTCGCCGAACGTAAATCCGCCTTTAGCTTCCGCAAAAGGAACCCAGATGCCGAACTTGAGCACATAGCCCAGGCCGCCCATGAAGTCAAAGTAGCTGTTCGTGGTACTCCCGATGTCGAATACGATACTGTTCAGGCCGACAACCGCCGCCAAGCCTTTGTATATTGGGAGAAGGGTTTGAAAATCGAAGCAATAGCCTGACCCGCTTTCTTTATTTATTGAGTAGGGAAAGGTAATAGTCCCTGTAGCAAAGCCCACCGATCCCGATATTCTCGCATCATAGTTTCCCTGCCCCGTTTTGACTTCGGCCGGAAGTGGATCGATAATGTCCGATCCCCCGCCTTGATCAGTGGCCATGGCGGATATCGGAAACGCGCAATCATTAAGGGCAGGTATCAAGGTTTCCGACCAAGCAAAGCCGGCTATCATCGCCAATAGAAGAACTATAAGGTTTCGCTTCATTTGCTTCATTCGCTCTACGAGCCGTCGATAGACATTCCCCTGTGACAAGCCATGCTGTTCGCTGCACGGATCAGACATCCGAATCCTCCAGTTTATCAAGCGCAGGTACCGCTTTTTGACCGAAGAACCTTCGTGATCGCTAAATCCTGGAACATACTTGAATGACCGGGACCATCCGCTCCTCGGCACCGCACGGGCCTTTATGTCACGATCTCTCATTATACTAGCCGCTCGTGTGCGCTGACAAGGTGTTCGCCAGCCCTAACTAAGTACATTGCCGCCTATCCTCACTGCACAACGGCAAGGACAGGCGGTCTTAGGGCAAGGCTCCTTTCACCGATCTGACATCGCAACACGAGTTCGTTTTAGCTCGCCTTCAATGGACCAAAGAGCACTCACGATATCGGGATCGAAATGGATCCCGCTTCCCTCTGTTATCATCTGGATCGTGCGTTCGTGCTCGAACGCTTTCCGGTAGCAACGATTCGATGTAAGTGCGTCATAGAAATCTGCTACGGCGACGATTCGGGCCGAGAGCGGGATATCTCGGCCATGGAGACTATCAGGATAGCCGCTTCCTTCCCATTTCTCGTGGTGCGAGCGGGCCACTTCTACGCCCATACGCAGGAACTGGTTGTCGGGGAAGCGCTTCAGAACCGCCGCGAGGGTCCTTGCGCCGAGCTCGCAATGCTTCTTCATTTCCCTGAATTCTTCCTCCAATAGTGCCCCGGGTTTCAGCAAGACCGCATCCGGAGTGCCGACTTTACCGATATCGTGGAGCGCGGCCGTTTGATAAAGTGTTTCGACGAAGTCGATGGGGATCGGCGCGGGGATCAAATTCGTCTCCAGCATGCGCTGTGCTATCATCTTCGAGAAAGTCTGGACTCGCTCGATATGGTGGCCGGTGTCGTTGTCCCGCGTTTCCGCGAGCTTGGCCAGAGCGAAGATGGTGGCCAGTTGGGAGGCCGTCATAGCCAATACCTGTTGGGCGATCACCTGTTCAAGTTGAACGTTGTGCGAAACCAAACCGATATTCTCTCGCCTGATCCGGAGATGCGTCATGATGCGTGCAAGCACCTCCTCCTCTTGGAAGGGCTTCGCGATGTAGTCCGCGGCTCCGGCGCGGAAGGCCTCGACCTTTTCGTCGATTTCCTGGTGCCCACTGATGAAGATAACGGGAATCCCCCTGAATTGTTCATCCTGCTTGAACCATCGGCAAACCTCCACCCCCGACATCTGGGGCATGTTCAGGTCGAGCAGGATGAGGTCGGGAGGGTCGGCAATGGCCGCCTCGATGGCGAGTCGGCCGCTTGTCACCGGCCGAGGCGTCATGCCGCCATGTTTCAAGACTGCGCTCAAAAGCCGAAGATTCTCAGGTGCATCGTCCACGATGAGAACACTCGCCCCCTGTCCATCATTCGCCATACCGTCCCCGCCTTTCTTCACGGACGCAGGAAGTTCCGCAACCCGTCATAGTCGAAATTTTCTGTCATTCGCTCAAGAGCGTTCGCCAACTCCGAATCGATGTTCCGAATGGTCTG
>Ga0326728_10017541_pt1 | contig 14308 bp, 9 predicted proteins | sample MB3enrmetagenome_FD_207602 | JGI IMG/M metagenome (GOLD analysis project Ga0326728, IMG submission 207602) | Lab enriched peat soil microbial communities from McLean, Ithaca, NY, United States - MB31MN | ecosystem: Environmental > Terrestrial > Soil > Wetlands > Peat | place: USA: New York...
GCTCCCCAGAGCGGGTTGGCTAAGCTCATCCTGCGGATGAGCGCGCGAGTCCCGTTCGCCAACGCCGGTCGCACAGGCCGCCCGTGGCGGCTCTTCCATGTCCAATAAAGCCGGAATCCCTTGCGATGCCAGGCGATCACCGTTTCCGGCTTGATGATGGCGGGGGCAGAGCGCCAACCTGACCAAAGGTGCATAAGCCACGTCCAGAAGAGCCGGTCCGCTGTCCTCAGGTGAACACGCCCGCGCTGCGACCTCCGCAGCACACTGATTTGGTGGCGCAAAGCGAGGATCTCCAGTTGCAACGCGGCCTGAGTCCGGAAGAAAGAACAGAAAGCGGCAAAAACGGAAAAAAGCAGACTGAACATAGGAATGAGAGATTACCAGCGAAACCGCGCCAACATCAATTGATTCAATGCGGACAAGGTTTTTGGTAACCACGGGGTCACCACCCTATTGCTGTCTTTTGTTTCCAATGGTCTCGTTCACGATTAACGGTTCTGCCCAAAACGAAACGCACAAGACCCAGCCAAAACTGAAATACAAAAACATCATTCCCGCGCGAAGTCCGAAAGAATCGCCTAACCGCCCGATGATCAAGGGGACAACGGCTCCGCCCATGATTCCGGCACACAAAATGCCGGAGAATGGACCGTGATACTCCGCAACGGAATTCAGTCCGAGAGAAACAATGATCGGCCACATCACGGACGCGAAAAGGCCGATGAGGGGAAACGCCAGTTTCGCTGTGGCTCCCGAGCCGAATAAGGCCGTCGTCAGGCTCGCCAGCGCGCCAATGGAAAAACCTAACAGGACCTTGCGGCTATCGAACAGTTTCAGCAGAACGAGGCCAAGGCCACAGCCTGCCGTCAGCAAACCCCAGAACCAGGCAATCACGGTCGCGCCGGTGGTGTGGGGATCGTATCCATGATATTGCGCGAGAAACTGGGAGATCCAGTCCGCGGTTCCCTGCTCCGAGCCGACATACAGGAATACGCTGACAAAAAACAGGAGCACGGCCGGCTTTTTCAAAAGAAACCTGTACATAGCGACCGTCCCTGCCTGCTCTTCACTGGTACGTCGGACCTCAGGGAACCTCGAGACGCGCAGCACAAGCAACATCAGCAGGATGACCACGGTGAAAATCCAATACATGGACACCCACGGCAGAGTGGCCGGGACCAGTCGTTGCAGGATGTGTACCACGAAGTTCCTGCCGCCTGACGGATCATTGAAGTCCTGAATGATGCGGGAGTAAATCTGCGGGCTGACAAACGATGCGGACCCAAAGATCAACTGGGCCAAAGCGGAGTTGAACGCAAAATGTTGTTCGCCGCCCGCAACGCGCAGCAGCGGATTGATGGCCACCTGTAGTGCCGCCATGCTTCCGCCGATCAGAAACAAGGACACCATGGCAACCCGATAGACGGGAAACATCGCGAAGGAGAAATCGCCAGCCAACGCTACAGCGAAAAAGACCAGCATGACTCTCTTTTCTCCCCACCACTCCACCAGGAAGCCGGCTGGAATGGAGAGCACTCCGTAGGCGATAAAGAAGCAAAACGGCAACACGGCGGCAGCCATCAAGCTGACGTGAAAGCTGCGGATGATGTCCGGAACGATGGGTCCCAGGATGTTGGTGAGGAGAGAAATGACGAAGAACGTCACAAAAACCAGAACGACCATGTAGTTGTCTCGCTTCATAGGTGAAATCAATTCCCCGGCCGCCCCATTCACTCTGCGGTGGTGACCTTGGAGGCGAGACTAAACTGGCCTGCTTCCCTCCCGGTTTGCGCGGCCAACGCCAGCGTGATCATTTGCACCGGCAAGATCTCAAGAATCGGGAGCACACTCTCTGGCATAGCGGGAATCCGCAAAGACGGAAGTCGGGCTTCCGCTCCGATCAACTCAGCCCTCCCTCCCTTCCGGTGGATCTCCTTGAGCAGTTTTGCGTTGAGTGCCCTTGTGGTCTCAACGCCGGCAAAAACGCCGACGAACGTCTCCCCGCTGATCATCTCCATGGGTCCATGCCGGAATGCGGCGCTGCTCATTCCCTCGGCGTGATAGTGAACGGACTCTTTTATGATGAGTGCTCCGGTTCCAACAGCAGCGAGCGAGATTCCCCGTCCGACAAGGAACAGGTGATCGACTTTATCCAGGCAGGCCGCCAATGCCAAGACGTGATCCCGCCAGGAGTTCAGATAGGCCGCGGCCGCTGGGGCGGCTTGCGCCAGCTCGCGGCGTGTTTGCCCAGAATCCGCGTACCCGAGGGAGGCTCCTATCTGGCATAGGACCATCAGCGCCGTCACATAAGTCTTGCAAGAAACCGAGAATTCCTCTCCCGCGTTCGTCAGAAGAACAACATCGGCGCCCGAACCCAGAGGGCTCTTAGCTGTGTTGCTGACCGCGATGATCTGGGCGAGCCCTTTATTCATTTCGAGCAGCCTGACGATTTCCGCGCTCCATCCGGATTGCGAGACCGCGATGATCAGGGTGGCAGGATCGAGCAACTGAGAAAGGTAGTGGACCAATTCCGAAGTCTCAACCAACAATGTCACGCATCCATGAGAAGAGAGGAATAAATGCAAGGGGTAGAGGGCATGAAAAGATGATCCCATCCCCGTCAGCACGACCCTCTTTAAAATTCCTTGTTTTAATCGCTGGACAATGGGGAGCAAGCCATCAGGGGCTCCGAGGCTTTCGAGCGTGGCCTCCAGCGCACGAGGCTGGTCCAAGATGTCCCGCAGATATTCACCTTCGCTAACACGGTATGTTTGATCAGTGATACTCATGGCTAATCTCCTGAGGACTGGAATCGATTACGCCAGACTTGGGCGGCGCCGATCAGGCCCACATCCGGACCCAAGGATGCCAGCGATATCTCCACGCTTTCAGAGGGAACAAGACGACAATTCTGTCGGATGACTTGGTGAATGCGGTCGAGGAACAGACTCGCACTTTTCATTACGCTTCCGCCGAGCACGATGGCTTCGGGAACAAACAAGGTGACAATATTGGCGATACCGACGCCCAAGTAATAGGCCTCCCGCTCGACCACCCGCCGGGCCCATTCGTCCCCATCCTGCGCTCGTGTGCAGATCTCCCGGGCGGTCAGATCCTGGCTTGGGTAATCAGCCGGCACAATGGTTTTGATCCACTCCACCATCGACGGTCCGCTAGCCAGTGCCTCCCAGCAGCCACGCGCACCACACGAGCAAGGCGGGCCCGACGCTTCGATGGTGTGGTGCCCGATTTCCGGATGCGACTGAGCAACTCCGCGATAGACCTTCCCGTCCAATACCACACCCGCGCCGATGCCCGTGCCGATGGTCACGCAGATCAGGCGGGCTTTGCCCTTTCCAGACCCCCACGCTACCTCGCCGAGGGCCGCTGCATCCGCGTCGTTCTCCATTGCGACCGGAAGGAGGAATTCAGCCGATAACTTCCTGACGGGATTCCCCCCCTTCCATCCCGGCAAAGTATTCACATCACCCAATGTGCCCGTCAGCGGATCCACCGGGCCGGTGCAGCCTATGCCAATCCCTTGCAGCTTGACCCCAGCCTGGTCTGCGCACCGGGCCAGCACTTCGCTCACCTGTTGCATGGCGTGATCGAACCCCAAAGGCACATCAGTAGGACATTCCTCCTTCGCCAGCACTCGCCCATTCGCATCCACGACCCCCACAGCAATCTTCGTGCCTCCAATATCAAGGGCCCCAATCATGCCTTTACACCTCCGTTCAGATAGGGAAAAACGCTTCCCTTTCGTTATCTCCAGTCGAAGACCGACGCCTCGTAGGATTGCAGGTCCAGCTCCCACTGCGACCATGGACCTCCACTTTTCTCAGGTGCACGAATAAGCAGCTCGTCTGGCAGCTTTTGCCCTAGCTGGCAGCTATAGTAAGCTCATAGTCACCTAAATCCATATTGGGGCTAGGCAGATCACGGCCCTCCGTCACATAAAACGATGGAGCGCGCCCTTCTTTCTTGGTTACGGCTTCACCGTGAGGAACGTTTGCCAACATTGTAAAAAAGCTGACTTCCGCGTCGTTATACTTGATGTGTAGGCAAACAAAATCGTCATGTGACAGTGTTCTCTGTTTGACCATCTGACTCAGTTGGTCCAGCCGATGTAATGCAATCACTACATATAGAGGTTTACAACTAGGATCGCCAATCAGAAGAAAATCTTCGTTGTCAGGATGAGTGCCAAATTCTGGTAAGGTTACACGATTAACGGTCACCGTGACTAACTTGTGAGGTCCATAGCCCTTGGATTCATAGACGGATTCATCCAAAGTCTCTCCGAACTTGGCAGGAAGTTCATGGCGCCCGGGACCCAGCCGCATGATCAGATTTCTTCTCTCAAGGTCCGACATGATCGAGGGGGTCATTTCAACAGGCTTAAGCACAATCTTCGTCTTCTGACTCGTAGCGAAAACAGACCGTTCGCCGCGAGACATCAATCCTGCGACAAGAGTTGTTCCGGCGCTGAGTCTCAAGAAGTCCCGACGATAAACCTTGTTCTCCATTTTCATTTCTCCTTATAAAGGCAGCAAATTAGATATGCTCGTGGAAAAGCACCTGCTTCAACCATGCCTCGCGAAGCGGTTCGGCGGGATACACTGATTCTCGCCCCCCTCCCGCGGTTGGCAATCTGTGGCCGTTCTGAGCAAACGCCTCCGCCAAGAAGGAAAGGCTGAAAGCTGAAAAGGGGGCCACATCGCCGCCATTTTGACCCCCTTTTGCGCTGCCATTGACACTACCAGTCTTAGAAGTAAAACTTCAATGCTGCTTGTCCTATTCGCGGGTCGCGGGCACTTGTTACGAGACCGAACTTCGAGGAAGCCACGTTTCCGCTCGGGTTCACGAATTGCGCGTGGTCAAACCCATTGAAGAACTCAATTCGGAATTCCGTCGAGAATCGTTCCCCAATACGAGTCACCTTTTGCAGCGTGAAGTCCCAGTTGTTCAATCCCGGTCCATGAAAGAAGCGGCGGTTGGCGTTGCCTGCAACTCCGATCGCCTCTGGGGAAAACGGCTGGGTTTTGAAGTATGAATGGGCAGTTGTGTCCCGCGGATTCAGAAACTGTATCGGCGAGCCATCGTAATTGGGAACGTCTACACCACTAGTTCCCACTAGGGAATGGTCGCCAGAAGCGCTGAGCGTGATAGGCTGGCCGGTGTCGAAGCGCGTGATACCTGCCACTCGCCAGCCCTCTAAAAATTTCCCCGTGACTGCACGCTTGGTCAGCCGCTGCAACGGCAAACTGTAGCTGTAACTCGTCACGAAGTTCTGGGTCACATCGAAGGCGGAAAGCGCTTTGCTAAGGCGGTTATTGAACGGATTGATGTTTGAATCGACCCAGTTCGAGGAGTCGTCCATTGCTTTTGACCAGGTGTAGGCGGTCAGCAGCTGCAACGGACCCACCTTTTTCTCCAGGGTCACCTCCATGGCGTCGTAGTTGGAGTTGCCTATGGTCGCATTGTAACCATTGTCCATGAAATCCAGTATCCCCTGTGAGGCGAATTGACCTGAAGTGATCGAATAAGGACGCGTGCCGAAGGCATCTACACCAACCGTATACTGGCCGTCACCATTCAGGTCGTAGACCTGGTCTTCGCCGTTGGGGCCGCAGGCTTCCCCAGCCCTCCCCTGCGCCGTCAGGATCTGTGCAATTTGTAAACAGCGGGCGGCGCTGCCTGGATTGGACGACTGTGCCGCGAGCAAGTGCCGGCCGCGTGTGCCGATGTACCCCATCGTAAGAATGGTCGACCTGGCAAGTTCCCGCTGGACTGTAAAATTCCAATGCATCACCCGAGGCACCACTTGATCCAGCGCTACACCGGGTGAGCCCGCGATGGGCAGGAATGTGCTCCAGTCAATCTTGCTTCCTGGTGGGGCGGGACTCCACGGAAAATGTTGGCCGGGGTCGTTGCCTCGCCGGCGATCCTTGTATGGTTCCTCTAAGTAAGTCTGAGTGGGGACTACATAGTAGAGTCCGAACGGTGCATCGCCGATCGTGTAGAACGCAGGCATGTCTTCCATAGCAGTGTAATACGTGCCAAAGGCCGCCCGGATGCTGGTCTTACCTGGTCCACCGAAGAGTTTCCCCAGCACCCCGTCCTTGAAATCCGGACTGTAGGCAATCCCCAGCCGGGGAGCGACGTTACCGTAACGCGTGGGGGCAATGGTACTTGGTATCCCCGGATCACCAGGGAATACCCAGCCGGTGGGCGACCCTGGATATACCTTGGAATTCAGCCCCCAATCAATAGCATTCAGCCTGTTCTGTGTTTCATAGAAGGGTTCGGTTATATCCCAGCGCACTCCCGGATTAATGGTAAAGTTGTGTCTGAGCCTGTAACTATCCTGTGCGTAGGCGCCGAAGTACTTCGAGCGAGTGAACATTGTGGAATAGCTCTGCTGATAGAATGCGTCCGGCGCGCCGAGTAGGAAATCGGCAAAGGAGTTGCCGGTCTCATTCCCATAAAAAGTGAAATGACCGTCGGGGGCGGAGATGTTGTACTCGTTGACCTGAATAGACCGAGCGTCAAGACCAAATTTCAGCGAGTGCCTCCCGGCAATTTTGGAATAGTTGTCGGCTACCTGGTAGGTGTTATTTCTCTGGTTTATGTTGTTTTCCGCCAATCCGAAGGTGAACCCGTATGCACCGCTGATCGCCAGGATCGGCAGGCCCTCCACGGCAGGAACTGTGGAAATCAAACCTAGCGCGTCTTGCCCAAAACCGAAACTCGACAATTTGCCCAGGCCCTCTCCAGAAGGCTGGTTCTGCCAAATGTAGAGCCGCGTATAATTCAAACGGAATTCGTTGACTGCGGTAGGGCTGAGTGTCCGCGTGTTGCCGATGTTGAGCTGCTGCGCGCGCGTTGGAGTGATTCCCGGAAAACCCGGCACATTGGCCTGAGGATATGGATTGTCCAGGAGGGAGTTGTCGTAGTGGTAATAGAAGGACCAGTCGCCGGCGCGTTTATTGTTTAGCGTGATGCGCGCACCGAATTTGTCGTCGCGTAAGCTTTCTTTCGCGCTCGAGGTGGAGAAGTACGGCGCGCCTGCAAGGGAGCCGGTGGGATTGGGGATGAACTTGAGGGTAGCTTTCGGAACCGGGCTCCATGCCGACTGAGGAATCATTTGGCCGGGGAAAACACACGTCCCTGCCTGCGCATCCGCGGTCGTGTTGCAGCCCGGGACCCAATATGGCTCGCCCGAATTCACTGTGTAGCCCAGACGCGTGCTGAGAGTTTCATCGAAACTGTGGTCTCCCGGTATGGTGTCGCCACGCACCGTGCCGGTCAAGGCCGGATAGCCGGTGACTGCAGTGTCCGAGAAATTGCCGGTCATCTCCCCCGTTGACGGGACGGAGACTATGCCGGTAGAAAGGCCACGCCTCTCCCGCGTACCTTGGTAATCCCCGAAGAAGAACAGCCGATCCTTCAGAATGGGCCCGCCTAAGACACCGCCGAACTGGTTCCGTTTGAAGACACCGCGCGCCGATCCTGGGATCTCCTGGCCAGTAACGACATCCGTCTTATCCCTGTCGAAGAAGTTGCGCGAGTCCAGTTTGTCGTTGCGCAGGAACTCAAAGCCTGTGCCATGCAATTGATTGGTTCCGGTCTTGGTGACCACATTCACAATCCCGCCGGCGAAACGGCCATACTCAGCGTCGAAGCTGTTGGTCAACACGCGGAACTCTTGGATGGAATCGAGAGTGGGCGCGACGGTAGCGCCATTGTTCTTGCTCTCCTCCACATCGCCCCCGTTCACCAGAAACGCGTTGGCAGTTTCCCGGTTGCCGTTGACCGAAAGTTGGCCCGCACCCAACTCACCAGAAATAGGTCGGTTTGTTACTGCCACGCTGGATGAGAATGGAACCACCCCTGCCTGCAATCCCATTAGGTCGAGGTAGCTACGCCCATTCAAGGGGAGACCGGTCATCTTGCGGTCCTCAATCACGTCCCCAAGTTGGGTGCTACTGGACTCCACCTGCGCCGGGGCTGCGGTCACCGTTATTTGTTGCGTTTCGGCCCCCACAACCAAGTCCACATCGACGCGGAATCGCTGATTCACCAGCAAATGCAGATCAGACTGCACGAACTGCCGGAATCCCGGTGCCTCCGTCTCGAGCACGTAGCCCCTGCCTACAGGCAGCGCGAGAAACTCATAACCCCCGGTCGCGTCGGTTGTCACCTGGCGCCTCAGGCCCGTCCCGGGGTTGCGGAGGATAACCGAAGCCCCTGCAACCACAGCGCCGCTCGCGTCATGCACTGTTCCCCAAACCGACGCCGTGATGTCGGCCAGAACCGGCTGCCGCACCCAAACACATAAAAATGCCATTACCACCAACCAGCCGAAAAGAACTTTCGCTCTCATTATGGAAACCCTCCCTTCAGTTTAACACCCGCGCGATTGGCCACTCCCCAAGTCATCGGCGCAAGTTGCGCAAGCGCTTGTCCGAGAGATACTGCCATTGCGCTTGACCCTTGTCAAGTGAAAAAGTAAAAAAAATATCGCTCGCCTCGGGTCTTCTTGAGCTAGAATGTTACCATGGAAAAAGGGACTGTAGCTCGGATGAAGGATGTGGCCGTACGCTGCGGCGTCGCGGAATCCACCGTCTCCCACGTGGTGAACCAGACCCGCTTTGTCGCTCCGGAGACGCGCCGCAAGGTGCTGCAGGCCATGCGCGAACTGAACTACCATGGGAACGCACACGCCCGTCGCCTAGCCCGCGGCCGCAGTGATTTCTTCGGCCTCATCATCTCCGACATTGAGAATCCCTTCTTTCCGGGATTGATCAAGGGTTTTGAATCCGCCGCCTTGGAGCGGGGGTTCGACCTTCTGCTCTGCACTACCAACTACGACCCCGAACGCACCCGGGGAGCGTTCCGAAAGATGGTGGAGAACAACGTCCCCGGCGTCGCGGTGATGACTTCACGGGTGGACCGCTCCTTGGCCGATGTACTGGTCACGCACCACATAGCCTCCGTTTTCCTGGACGCTGACCCGCCACGGGCGTTCAAGAGCAACATCCGGATGAATTACGCCAAGGGGGCGTGCGAGGCCATCGCCTACTTGTACAATCTGGGGCATCGGGATTTTTTCCTGATTGCCGGACCTCAGACTCGGCCGTCTCATCAGGCCCTCCGCAAGGCCGTTGAGCATGCTCTATTCGAGCGGACCATCCTGTACCGGGGGGTGGAAGGGGAAAACACGGAGGAAAGCGGCGCTGCGCAGACACGCCGTCTCCTGAGCGAGAAGCCCTTGCCCTCTGCCATTCTGTGCAGCAACGACCTGACAGCCATCGGCGTCATCAACGAACTGGCGAAGGCAGGCCTGCGCGTGCCGGTTGATGTCTCCGTTGTGGGGGCGGACGACATCCGGTTCGCCCGTCTGACCCGTCCCCCGCTGACCACGATCCGAATCCCAAAGGAAGCGCTGGGTCGGCTCGCCTTCATGACTCTGGAAGAGATGGTCACCTCCGGCCGTCCCCTTGGTTTCGAGCGGACCGTCGATACCGAGCTCATCATTCGCGATTCCACTGGCCCAGCGCATGAGCTGACGGTAAAAGCCTCGGTCGGCTCAGACGTCACCGAAGAGGCCTTTCGATAGAAAATTGCGCAACCGATCGTACAAACCGTCTCCGCGCTGCAAAGCGGGAATCGTATAAAGAATGCTGTGACCACCGTTTGATTTGTTTTTCTTGCTACTGATCCATCTGTTTTGGAACGCGAGAACCCACTCTTCAACCTGGGAGAAGTAATGATCGTGAGTGCTGAACTCTTTTCAGCGTTTGTCAGCCTCCTAACAACACTGGAAATGGGGTGTACGTTCGATAGAAACAAGCGCTTGTGCCTGAGTTCATCGGTAGCACCCAATGTCTCACCTTGCGAGGTCCGGGAGGTGAGGTGGAGACCGACGCGACCGGGGCCTACGAATTTCAATCGGTGCCAGTCGGCCACGGCTGTACCGTCGAAGTAGACGCGCCAAGGTTCTAGAAGTCCGTGCAATCCAAACTCCGCCTTCGGATTGACTAGCGATATCGGGTGGTCGTCACCTTGGTCGTCGGTCGCGTCACGCAAGAGGTGAGCGTAACTGCCGCGACGGTCGCGGTGGACTGCAGGCCCAATTCGAGCGAGGGCACAATGGACGCGCCCACGATGTCCAGTGAATGTATTTGCGGGAATTGGGTCAGAATTGCCTGGAGAGTCGCACTTCTGGCTGCTGTGCTGTGGGTGCCCGCAACAACCATCTGGGGCCAGACGTCAGGGGAAGTCTCCGCAGATCTTCGTCAATGCGCCCGGAAGCACAACCAGCAGGGAATCGCGCTAGCACGTCAAGGCGACTACTTCGCGGCGATTGCGGAATTCAGGCAAGCGCTACAGTTGCGGTCCGACTATGCTGAAGTGCACTACAACTTAGCTGTGTCTCTTGAGCATGTCGGTGAACTTGAATTGGCCATAGAATCCTTCCACGTTGCTGCTCGGCTCAGACCCAACTCATCAGCCATTCACCTAGGGCTAGGTTTGGCCCTGTCGGAACACTCCGATCTAGAGAAAGCGATAGTCGAACTCCGCGAGGCAACGCGACTTGATCCGGATTCTGCAGACGCCCATTACAATTTAGGGATGCTTCTCGCTCAAAGCGGTAGGTTTCAGGATGGAGTGCTCGAGTTTCGGAGGACTTTGCGTTTGAAGCCCGAACATGTGCTAGCCCGGACCCGCCTGGGCATAGCGCTGGGGACTTTGGGAGGTTACGACGAGGCCCTGAACGAATTCCGCCTCGCTGTCAAGTATTCGCCACGTGACCCTCAGGCCCACTTCAACCTTGGTCGGGGTCTGATGCAAAAGAAAGAACCTAAGGAAGCGTTGGATGAATTCGAGATCGCGCTGAAGCTGAAGCCGGATTTTGAAGCAGCCCGGTACAACCGCGCTTTGATCCTCAGGCAGATGGGACAGGCGCAAGATGCTGCAAGGGAGATGAGCGAGATCGCGGCGCTCAGCCGATTTCGAGCAAATTTGTCGCAAGTGAAACTCCTGATTGCCTCTGCTTCTTCACATCTGGAGAATAGCGAGCCGGATCTCACTTTGGAAGACGCGCGTGCCTCCCTTCAGCTTTGGGAAGAGAATCCAGTTGCCTATTACTTAATGGGCCTTGCTTGGCAACATAAAGGAGACGCAAAGGAAGCTCAAAGTAATTTTGAGAAGGCCATCCAGCTGAAGCCCGACTACGCGGCCGCTTACAGCAGCCTAGGGGTACTCCGCTGGCAGCAAGGTGATCGAAAGGGCGCCGTTGAAGCTTTGGATCGGGCTGTAGCCATCTCGCCGGAGCTGGCCGACGCGCGGTATAACAGGGGGCTAGTCGCTGCACGTGATGGAGATTTCAACCGCGCGGTTAAGGAATTCAAGGAGGCGTTGAACTTGAATCCTGATTACTCGGAAGCCCGGCTCAACCTCGGCGTCCTGTTTCAGCAACAAAACCAGTTTGGGGCTGCGATTGCCCAATTTCGGGAGGTAACCAAGCTACGGCCCGACTTTGCAGAGGCTCATAACAATCTCGGACTCGCACTGTTCCAAAACGGAGATTTGAAAGAAGCCATACGAGAGCTTAGAGGGGCTGTCGAACTTAACCCCTTTTATGCTGAGGCCCATTACAATCTTGGTCTGGCTCTACGGCAGATAGGAAATCTGGAGGAGGCAGGCACACAGTTTCGACGCGCTCAGGAGTTGAACCCGGTCCTGAGCCCACCATAGCAGAGCCGGTCCCGACCGGTAGTGATGAAGTAACGACCGCGGTGGGCCAAGTAGTTTCCGTCAATGCAATTTGTGCATCGCCAGGTGGTCGCTTTTGGTCATGTTTTTTTGTAGAAACCGGGTTATTTAGGGAGGGACCCAAGACTATGAAAACGGAGGTTCCTATCGTGCCGATAGTAAAGCTGATGGTTGGTGGGCCAAGTAGGTTTGGCGCGGCGTGGTTCGACTTGGTCAGAAAAATACCTGGGACTTGTGGCAAGGTCCCGTCCCGATTCCTGTAGTAAAAGGAATTGTGTATTCTCCTGAATACCAGTCAAACAAAAACCCGAGAAGCCCCAACGGGCTATCGGGAACAAAAGCATTACGCCATGAAGAAACCTAGCCTGGATTTTCACGGAGGGGTGCGTTTGGCAACTTCTTTTGGCCCATTTCGGCGGTTTAATTTGGCCCACCTTGGGACGTTGTAGGTTGGGTAAGGCTTTTGCTTTGCCTTCCCGTAAGAATAAGGACCGCCGCCGTAGCTGTGGGAATGTGGGAATCCCGCCGCTGGGGCGGGATTCCCAAGGGCGGTGGGAAGAGGGGGAAACCGTTCTTGGGTTTTCCACGCTTTCCACGGCCCGTCATTTCCACAGCTAAGTTTTGTTGCTTTCCGCCGTTTTCGCCGGCCGATTGCGTTTTTCGGCCGTCCGCCGGAACCGATAGGATTCCGTGCCGGTTTCCAGAATGTGGGCGCGATCAGTGATCCGGTCCAGCAGGGCCTTGCAGAGCCGGGCATTGGGAATCACTTGCGTCCACTCGGAAAACGGTAGATTGGTAGTCATGATCACGGCCGCTTTCTCGGCGCGCTCCGCAATCACCTGGAACAGGAACTCCGCCCCGACTTCCGCCAGCGGCACGTAGCCGACTTCATCAATGGCGATCAGATCGTAGCGCGACCACCGTGCCAGGACGCGGCGGAGCTGGAGTTGATGCTTGGCTTCCACCAGTTCATTGACCAAGGCTGCTGCCGTCGCGAACCGCACTCGCTTCTTCTGCCGGCAGGCCGCGACACACAGCCCGGTCAGAAGATGAGTTTTCCCCGTCCCGCATTCCCCGATGAACAGGATCGGTTCGGCGCGTTCGAGATACCCACCCTCGGCCAGCTCCCGCATCTTGGCCGCAGACACATTCGGTGACTGCGTGTAGTCGAACTCTTCCAACGTCTTGACCCGCGGCAAATGCGCCTCTGTGATCCGTCGGGCGATGGTGTTCCGTTCCCGCTCTTCCAACTCCACGGCCAGTAAAGCTTCCAGATATCCGATATGACTCTTCTTCTCGCGCACCGCCTGCTCGGCCAGGCTGCGAAATTGCGCCGCGATCACCGGCATCCGCAGCTGCTTGCACTGCGCCTTGATCGTCGCTTCCTGGAATTGATCCATGGGGTTGCTCATCGGGCACCTCCCAGGGTGAGCAACTGATCGTACTCCGTCATCACCGGCAGCGGCCGCGCGTAGCGCTCCAAGGCGCCGACATCAACGGCAGCACAGCCGTTCCGCCGCAGTTCGTCCTGGCGCAGCAGGTGCTCCACCGCGGCGGCATCGGAACATCCGGCCGCCAGGGCCGTTTCCACCGACTCCTGCAACTTGCCGCGGCCATACTGCTGGCCCAGCTTCAGCAGACCGACCATCTGCCGAGTGCCGTTCTGCTTCCCTTGTCGCGCCATCAGCGCCTGCCAGATCTGGTCGAAACTCACCGGCCACAGACCCGCTTGCCGTTGCTGGTCAAGGGCCGTGGATCCGGCCAAAGCCCCCGGCTTCCGCCACAGCACATCGAGGTAATGCTCGAGCTCCAGAATCTGCTGCTGGTGCCCGTAACAGCGCGCATGGTGCGCCACGCAGTTCCCCTCGTGCCACAACTCCACCCGGCTGGCATAGGCCTTGGCGTGGACCTCGATGCCCGCTGCCAGGGGCACCGAATAGAAGTTGGTCCGTACCTGGGCACAGCCCAAACCATTGACCGTGGGAAAGCTCGTGAGCGCCAGGTCCATGCCCTCGCTGGCCAGCGGCAGCAGATGCGGGCGTTCCACCAACTGCGCCGCCCCGACCGCCTGGCTCCGACCGCTGATGGTGCGCTGCTCATCCTGCCGGCACGCCACCGCCAGTTGCCGGTTCAAATCCTCCAAGTCGGTGGCTTGCGGCACCGGCACCCAATGGTTGCGCCGGAAATAGCCTGCCTCCGATTCGATCCCCCCTTTCTCGTGACCTTCCCCCGGCGTGCAGAACTCAGCGGCGAACCGCCAGTGCGAACGGAAAGCAATGAAGCGAGACGTCTCTTCACGCCGCTGTCCCCGCAGGATCTTCTTCACCGCCGAACTGAGATTGTCGAAACGTAGCCGGTGAAAAACCCCGCCAAACCACGCAAAAGCCGATTCATGAGCTTCCAGAAACGCCTGCTGCGTGGCGTTCGAGAAAGCGCAGTGGAAGGCCGCCCCACTGGCCATGCTGCGCAGGGCAAACACATACAGCTTCGTGCGCTCGCCCCCCAGATCGGCATAAGCCTCGTA